>Ga0075436_100000245_pt1 | contig 33852 bp, 28 predicted proteins | sample RhiMethybrSRZTD5_FD_75303 | JGI IMG/M metagenome (GOLD analysis project Ga0075436, IMG submission 75303) | Populus rhizosphere microbial communities from Tennessee, USA - Rhizosphere MetaG P. TD hybrid SRZTD5 | ecosystem: Host-associated > Plants > Roots > Rhizosphere > Soil | place: USA...
GTTCCTGCAGCAAAATCTACGCTTTTCGCCCGCTCGCCTCAGTGATGTCCATCACTTCGATAACCGCTTTGCGGTAGGAGTCTTCCAAATTGAGCGGATTGCAGGAATGGGAGCACCACGCCTGAGTGGACACGGTCCACGGCAAGCGGCGAGTCGGTGCGGTGAGGGATCTCGCGAGGCAACTCGCGCCCCGCGCCAATATTGCAATCAATCAGCCGAGCAACAAATCTTACCGCGTGGTGGCCACCGCCCCGCGCTTTTCCATGGGCACGAAGGCGCGTTCCTGCTCGCCGGTGTAAACCTGCCGCGGGCGTGCAATCTTCTGCTCCGGATCCGTCAGCATCTCGTTCCACTGCGCCAGCCAGCCGGCGGTGCGCGGGATGGCGAACATCACCGTGAACATCTCCGGCAGAAAGCCCATGGCCTGGTAGATGATGCCGGAATAAAAGTCCACGTTGGGGTAGAGCTTGCGCTTGACGAAGTATTCATCTTCCAGCGCGATCCGCTCCAGTTCGAGGGCGATGTCCAGCTTAGTATTGCGGCCAGTAGCCTCAAACACGCGCTCCGCCGTCCACTTGATGATCTTGGCCCGCGGATCATAATTCTTGTAGACGCGATGGCCGAAGCCCATCAACTTGCTGTGCCCTTCCTTGATGCGCTTGATGTAAGCGGGCACGTTCTGTTTGGAGCCGATCTCGTCGAGCATGCGCAGCACGGCTTCGTTGGCTCCCCCGTGCAGCGGGCCAGCCAATGCCGAAGCGGCTGCCGCCGTGGTCAGGTAGGGATCGGTAAGCGCGCTGCCCACGGAGCGCATGGCGTTGGCGCTGCAGTTCTGCTCATGGTCGGCGTGCAGGATGAAAAGGATGTCCAGAGCCCGCTCCAGCACCGGATTCGCCACGTACTTCGGCTCCATCATCCGCCACAGCATGTTCATGAAGTTCCCGGTATAGCTCAGGTCATTATCGGGATAGACGTAAGGATAGCCCTTGCTGTGCCGATAACAGTACGCCGCGATGGTGGGCACCTTGCCAATCAGGCGAAACATCTGGTGCTTGCGAATTTCCGCGTCCTCCACATGCTTGGCTTCGGGATAAAGGGTAGAGAGCGCCGCCACCGTGCTTACGAACATGCCCATGGGGTGGGCGTTGTAGCGGAAACCCTCCAGGAGCTTCTTCACCGTTTCGTGCACCATGGTGTGGTGGGTGATCTGGTAGATCCAATCATTCATCTGCGGTTGCGTCGGCAACTCGCCCCATACCAGCAGGTAGGCGACCTCCAGAAAACTGCAGTGTTCGGCCAGCACCTCGATGGGGTAGCCGCGATAGCGCAGGATGCCCCGATCGCCATCAATGTAGGTAACGCTGCTGCGGCATGAGGCTGTATTGGTGAAGGCCGGGTCGTAGCCCATCAGCCCGAAATCTTCGGGACCGGTCTTGATCTGCCGCAGATCCATCGTCCGAATGGTCCCGTGTTCGATGGGCAGCGTGTAGCTGGTTCCGGTCCGGTTATCGGTCACTGTGAGCGTATTGTTCGCCATTGTTTCTCCTCGCCGCCAACACCCGGGCTCCGGGTGCCAAAGGCTGATTCCAGATTCTACCAAGCCGGGAGCAGGACAGTCCGCCCCTCGAATCATTGTGACTAGCCCGGACAGTGCCCATCTGTGAGGCGAATCACCCCTCGTTGTGAGCGCCGGCAGGCCCATCCATCACAGAGGACACCAAGGTAACGGAGGAAAATCTTCCAGGGAGGCGGTTTTCGCAGGAAAACTGGAATCCGGCGCGAATCGCGGAGAGTCCCGCCCGCGATAGTATGGAGGCAATGACGGCCCTGGGTATTTTCATCACCGGCGTTACCGCCACCGTCCTCGTCATCGAGTTCCTGCGTCACCGGCGGGCTCCTCTGCCAGGCTACGGCTGGATCGGAGTGTCTTTGCTGGTTATTGCCGAGTGGCTTATGTTTCACCACTTTGAGCCGGCAGCCACCTTCTTCACGCCGATTGCCTGGACGGCTTATATCCTGCTCGCCGACGCCGCCGTGAAGGCTATTACCGGCCACTCCCGCCTGCACCATCATCCTGCCGAATTCGCCACGATGGCGCTGCTTTCCATTCCCTTGTGGCTGATTTTCGAGGGCTATAACCTGCGCCTGGCTAACTGGACCTATGTGGGCTTGCCGATGAGCCGGGCACTGGCCCTGCTCGGCTATGGCTGGTCCTTTGCCACCATCACTCCCGGCATTCTGGAAACGGCCGACCTGGTGGAAGCTTTCGGCTGGTTTCCGCCCGCCGTTCCCTTCCGCTTTTCGCCTCGAGTACAGGCTGCCTTCGTGATATTTGGAGTTGCCGGCCTGGTCCTGCCGCTGGTGCTGCCGCAAGCCACGGCTGCTTACCTGTTCGCATTCGTGTGGGTGGGATTCATCTTCCTGCTCGATCCCATCAATCACCATTTGGGCCTGCCCTCGATTGTGGGCGATTTTGCCGCCGGCCGGCGCAGCCGGTTCTACTCCCTGTTGATTTCCGGATTCATGTGCGGCTGGCTGTGGGAGTTCTGGAATTACTGGGCGGCAGCCAAGTGGCATTACATATTTCCCATGTTTCAGCAGTGGAAGATCTTCGAAATGCCGGCGCCTGGGTATCTGGGATTTCTGCCGTTCGCCGTGGAATGCTTTGTCATGTATGTGACCGCGTCCTGGCTGGTGACCAGGCCGGCAGCTGCGGCGCTGAACTCGCGTCTGCCCGGAACCAGCCAAGACCGCTGAGCCTCGCGTTGTCTCGCCCGGCGGGCTCTGCTATCGTCGGCCTTTGCGCTCACACTCTGAACGGAGCCCCTTGTGAAAGTTCTTTTCGCGGTTCTAATCCTCTCACTCGCGCTGGCCGGGCAGAATCCTGCCACGAAGCCGGCTGCTCCCTCCTTGGACGGAAGATCCATTGATTCCATTATTCACGCCATGTACGACGTGATCTCCGGTCCCGCAGGGACGCGCGACTGGGTCCGGTTTCATTCCCTGTTTCTTCCGGAGGCCACGCTGGCCACCGTACTGCACAAGGACGGAGAAACCCTTCATAAGGTGATGACTCCCGATGATTACGTTCGCGGCGCCGGGGCTTATTTTCAGCAGCACGCGTTTTATGAGTCGGAGCTTGCCCGCCGCACCGAACAGTTCGGCAACATTGCCCACGTCTTCACCACCTATGCCTCGCGTCACCAACCCAAGGAGCAGCCCTTTGAGCGCGGCATCAACAGCGTGGAACTGCTTAACGATGGGACGCGCTGGTGGATTCTCACGATTTCGTGGGATAGCGAACGCGGCGATAATCCCATCCCGCCGGAGTATCTGAAGACCGTGCCCCAGTAGTGTCGGGATTTGATCTGCGCGTTCATCCGCGTGAATTCGCGGCGGACGAACTGCTCGTGGTGAATAAAAACAAATATGGCCCGGGCCAGCCACCCGGGCCATACTGTTTGGGTGAAACGTCCTGCGGCACGCCAGCGGGGCCGTCACCGCACCGTTGTGCTGTCCGCGTTCTGCCAGGTTTCTCCTGCGCGCTCGCGCGCCCAGGTGTACGCTGCCGGGCCGGCATTCGCAGCGGATGCCGGCTGCCTCGTACTTGTCCGCGGGTTACCAGCCCGCGGGCCGCTCTGCCAACCGTTCAGTCCCGTTACCAGGACTTCAGGAGCCGCAACGCCCGGGTCCATCTAAGAACCCACCGGCAATTCAACCCTCGTGGAACCGCCGGGAACCGCTGGCTTTCTGCGACGCTCTGGCACAACGTTCAGGACATCTCACGTCTGCATTGCCTGCACTTTGCCAAAGCTCCAATGCGCCCGCAACCGTAAAACCCGCCCGCTTTGTGCAGAACCTGTGCGTATGTCTGGATTCTTGTGGATGCTTGCGGAAAACTTCCGCAGGCGAAAACACGGCGCGCGCGGGGCGATTTTGATTCGAAGAAAGACCCCAAGCGAATACAATCGCTGCAACTCACCTGTATGTCTGTGCCCCAACCAGTACTGGCTCGCTCCCGGCCACAGTTGCGAAAAAGCCTGTTCCGGACCCTGCTCCTGCTGGTTGCTTTGCTGCTCGGGTGGGGGGCGTTGCGTGGCTCCGACCTCAGGCAGTTCAGCCTGTCTGACTTCGGCGAGTATTGGGCCGCGGGCCGATTGCTGCTGGCAGGCGGCAATCCCTATTCTGCCGCCGCCCTGCGTGGCTTGCAGAGTTCGGTGGGCTTTCCTCAGCAAGACGCCATCATGATGTGGAACCCGCCCTGGGCGCTCAGCCTGGTGCTGCCCTTTGCCCTACTGCCCTATCAGATGGCTTCATTGCTGTGGCTGGCGGTAAATGCTTTTCTGATTCTGTTTTCCGCCAGCATTCTCTGGAAGGTTTTTTCCGCCTCCGGCCAGGGCTACGTGCCTCTGATTCTGGCCGGCACATTCGTTCCCGGACTCATCAACCTGCGTGCGGGCCACCTTACGCCGTTCATGCTGCTGGGAATTGCTGGCTTTCTCGGCTTGCAGCGGGCGCAACGGCCTTTCCTCGCCGGCGCTTCCGCTGCCCTGTGGCTGCTCAAGCCTCACCTGCTGTGGTTGGTTTTACTGCTGCTAGGCTGGGACATCGTCCGCCACCGCCGCTTTCGGCTTCTCCTCGGTTTGCTGAGCGGGACCGCTGTCCTGCTTGCCGTCCCTCTGCTCCTCCAGCCAGCGGTGCTGCAGGAGTATGTCAGTGCCATTCGCGCTTTTCCCATGCTCGCCAGCTATGCCCCGAATTTTGGGGGATTACTGCGCATGGCCTTCGGAGACCAGCATCACTGGCTGCAGTTTGCTCCCTGTCTCCCCGGTTTCGCATTTCTGATCTACGCGGTGGCGCGCCACCAGGAAAGCCATTGGGAACACTCGTTCGCGCTGCTGGCCCTGGTTTCCTTTATTACCAGCCCGTACGGCTGGAGCTATGACGAGGTTGTGCTGCTGCCAGCGTTTTTGCAGATCGCCGGCCGCATGCGGGAGCAGCCGCTCTGGCTGCGCTGGACTGGATTGGGAATTTACCTGACCGCCAACGCTGCCGTGCTCTTGGTCAGCTTGTGGCGGCCGCATGATGCCTACCTGCTGTGGACCTCCCCGATGTGGTTGTTGCTGTACTGCGTTGGTCTCTCGGTTACCAGGCCGGATCCCGTTCCTTCGACTGCCGCCAATTTCGCCTGACGCGCTGCGGTATGCGCTGCTGCCGCATTTCCGCACGCACGTGCTCACCCTTGACTTCGCTTTTTATTCGCCGCATAATTTCCCCTCGGGAGCCTGGCGTGAAAGCGCAGATTTCATCCCCGATTTCCGCATTCCGCGTCCGCAATTCACAAGCGCGCACAACGGCTTTCCGCGCTACATTCGTAAAACCGACTCCACATCATGGCGACCGCTGATTACACCCTGGAAAGCACGCTGCCCGCCAGCGTGGATGCCGAGCGCTCCATCCTCGGCGCCATCCTGCTCGACAACTTCGCTTATAACCAGGCAGCCGAACATCTGCGCCCGGACGATTTCGCTCTCGACGCCCACCGCCGCATTTACTCCCGCATGGTGGATTTGGCGGAAACCTCGCGGCCCATTGACACGGTGACGCTCACCGAAGAACTGGCGCGCCGCCGCGAAGTGGAAGCGGTGGGCGGTGTCGCCTACCTGACGTCGCTCACTGACGGCCTGCCCCGCCGTCCCAACATCGAGCACTACGTCAAGATCGTGCGGGACAAGGCGCTGCTGCGCGGCCTGATCCACGCCGCCAACACCGCCATTGCCCGGGCCGCCGAGCAATCCGATCCGGCGGAAGAAATTCTCGATGCCGCCGAAGCCGCCATCTTCCAACTGTCCGAGAACCGCATCGGCCGCGGCTTCCTCGATATCCGCGAAATCGTAAAGGAATCCTTCGGCTCTCTCGACGCACTTTACGAGCGCGGGCAGCGCATCACCGGCCTGGAAACCCACTTCGTGGATTTCGACAACATGACCAGCGGCCTGCAGCCTTCGGACCTGGTCATCATCGCCGCCCGTCCTTCCATGGGCAAGACCGCCTTCGCCATGAACATCGCCGAGAACGCCGCCGTGCGCGACAAGAAGGTGGTGGGCATGTTCTCGCTGGAAATGTCGCGCGAGTCGCTGCTGCTCCGGCTCCTCTGCTCCCACGCCCGGGTGGACTCGCACAAAATGCGCACCGGCTTTTTGGGCCGCGAAGATTATGCCAAGCTGGTGACGGCTTTGGGCGAACTCAGCGAATCGCCCATCTACATTGACGACACGCCCGGCATCTCGCTTTCGGAAATGCGGGCCAAGGCGCGCCGCCTGCAGCAGTCGCAGGGCAAGCTCGACCTGATCATCGTGGATTACCTGCAGCTCATGTCGGGCGGCGGGTTGGGCGGCCGCCGCTTTGAGAACCGCACCCAGGAAGTCTCGGCCATCTCCCGCGGGCTGAAGGGCCTGGCCAAGGAACTGCGCGTGCCCCTGATCGCCTTATCTCAGCTCAGCCGCGCTCCCGAAAGCCGCGGCGGCGACCACCGGCCGCAACTCGCCGACCTCCGCGAGTCTGGCTCGATCGAGCAGGACGCCGACGTGGTGGCCTTCATCTTCCGTGAGGAAGTCTATAAACACGATGACCCTGACCTGGACGGGTTGGCTGAACTTATTATCGCCAAGCAACGCAACGGTCCCACCGGCAAAGTGGATTTGGCATTTATCAAGCGCAGCACCCGCTTCGAGTCCCGAGCCAGCGAGTGATGACCGCGGAGCACGCTAAGGACGCCGAGGCATCAATTTCAGATCAGGCGGGAAGCGCGGTGCTTATCTTTTTCATGAGTTTCTCAGCAGCTCTTGCGTCCTCGTCGGTTTTGCTTCCTCCAAATCTGTGCAAAAGTGCTTGGTTGCCCGAAATTTTCTAGCTCTCAGCCGTCCTGAGTGCCAATTCCAGCTACAATCCTAAGGTGTTGCATCTACAACGTTTATGCCATGCTCCAGCCGTGTTGCACTCTTTGTAAGTTGATGAATTCAGGTACCCTGCAGGACAGCGGGTCGGCGAATCCACAAGCTTTTCCACAGCTCGTTGGAAAAGACAAGCACCCGTTAACTCTGCTTGTAAACCATTTTCCCGCGGACGATCGTCGCGATGACATGTCCTGTCAGGTGACAGCCATCAAACGGGCTGTTGCGCGCCAGGGAACGCGACTTGCGCACGTCGTAGGTCCAGCGTGCCTTGGGATCGAAGATGGTGACGTCCGCGTGATAGCCGCGCTGCAGGCTGCCCCGCGACTTAAGCCCGATCACGCGGGCCGGCCCGGTGGAAAACAGCTCCACAATCCGGCTTAGCGGAACTGCGCGCTCGCGGTGCAGCCTGGTGATGGCCAAACCAACTGCGGTTTCCAGCCCAATAATGCCGAAGGCGGCGCGCTCGAACTCCACCTGCTTTTCGTGCAGCGCATGAGGGGCGTGGTCGGTGGCGATGGCGTCCACCGTGCCATCAGCCAGTGCCACCTGCAAGGCTTCCCGATCGGCGGCCGAGCGCAACGGCGGATTCATTTTGAAATTGGTGTTGTACTCGCCGACATCTTCGTCGGTGAGAGCGAAGTGGTGCGGTGTGGTCTCGCAGGTTATCTGCACGTGGGCGCGCTTGCCCCGGCGCACTGCCTTCAGGGACTCCGCCGTGGAGAGATGGGCCACGTGGTAACGCCCTCCCGTGGCTTGCGCCGCCTGCACGTCGCGCTCGATCACGCTGGCCTCGGCTTCCGTGGTCATGCCGCGCAGTCCCAGGCGAAAAGCAGTGGGGCCTTCGTGCATGGAACAGCCGCCGGTCTGCCGCGTATCTTCGGCGTGCTGGATCACCGGAACGTGCAACTCGGAGGAACGTCGCAGGGCCTCCTGCATCAGTCCGGGGCTAAGGATCGGCTTGCCATCATCCGTGAAGCCGACCGCTCCCGCCCGCTGCAATGCGCGGAAATCCGTCAGGTGCTCGCCCAGGCCGCCCTGCGTAGCCGCGGCGATGGGAAACACATTGACCACCGCCCCACGCTCTGGCTGCAACATCCAGGAGGTAATTTCGGGTGAATCGTTAACTGGCACGGTATTGGGCATGGCGCAAACCGAGGTGAAGCCGCCCGCCGCCGCGGCGGCTGTGCCGGTCGCAATGGTTTCCTTGTAAGCCTGCCCCGGCTCGCGCAGGTGGACGTGCAGGTCAATGAATCCAGGGGCAACAATGAGTCCCCGCGCGTCGAAAGTCTCATCGGCTGAGCCACGGATTTTCTTCGGTGGCGCCACCTCGGCCACGCGCCCGTCGCGCAGCAACAGATCAAGTTCGGCATCCACCCGCGCCAGCGGATCAATCACTCGCCCACCCCGGATGAGGAGCGAGCCCGGCTTGTCATTTCCTTTTGACACGTTGTTCCCTTACTTCTTTTCCTCGGATCGACGGACTTTCGCGGATTCTCCTTCTATTCTCATTGGGGACCTCCAGGGGTCTAGCTACAGTTTACTTCTCTGCCACGGATGAACACCGACTATGACGGATTCTGTATCTACAATTCTCGGAGCGTAGTGTCGAACTGGACTTCCGAACGAAGCCGATGAGCTTTCCCCTCTTTCTCATCTTTGAAATCCGCGTTCATCCGCGCAATGGAAGTTGAGGATCTCAGTTCCTCCGCGCCAAGGCCCGCGCCAGAATGGCCATGCGCACCAAGACCCCATTTCGCACCTCTTCGCGGATCACCGCCTGCGGCGAATCGGCCACCTCGCTGCTCAGCTCCATGCCGCGGATAATCGGCCCCGGGTGCATCACCAGAGCTCCCGGTTTGGCCAGCCGTAACCGAGCCGAAGTGAGCTGGTACTTGGCGATGTATTCGCCCACGTCGAACTGCATCTCGGCCAGGCGCTCCTTCTGCACACGCAGCAGCATGATGACGTCAGCGCCCCGGATCGCCTCGTCCAAATAGCGGGTAATGCGCAGGCCTTTGGCCAGCGTGGCCGCGGTTTCGGGCACAAATTCCGGCGGACCGCAGAGGGTGAGTTGCACTCCGAACTTGCTCAGCAGGTGAATGTTGGATCGCGCCACCCGGCTGTGGTAAATGTCGCCCACAATGGCCATGCGCTTGCCGCGCAAATCTTTCATGTGCTGCAGGATCGTATAGGCATCCAGCAGCGCCTGCGAGGGGTGCTCGTGCATGCCGTCGCCGGCGTTGATGACGGGTACGTCGAGGTGGGCGGCAATCAGATGCGGCGCCCCGGCATTAGGATGGCGAAAGACCAAGGCGTCACAACCCACGGCGCGCAAGGTGTAGCCGGTATCGAGCAGCGACTCGCCCTTCTCAATACTCGAGCCGCTGGCGTGCACCAGCAGGGTAAGGGCGCCCAGCTTCTTGGCCGCCATTTCGAAGGAGGTGCGGGTACGGGTGGAAGCCTCGTAGAAGACCAGACCGACGGTTTTGCCCCGCAACAGGGGCCGGGGCTGGCCCCGCTGCATGCGCCGCGCCAGCTGCAGCAGGCCCGTAATCTCTTCCGCCCGAAGATGTTCAATGCCCAGAAGCGAGCCGCGCGCAAACGCACTCATGCCCAGCGACCCTGCCCTCCGGCGCGCGCCCGGCAAACCGGCATCAGTCCTCCCGCTCCACCAGCAACACCTTCTCGGCGTCGTCCACTTCCTTGAGCTTGACTTCGATGATCTCGTTATCGGTGGTCTGCACCATGCGGCCCACATAGGTGGCCTCGATGGGCAGCTCGCGGTGGCCGCGGTCAATCAGCACACATAGCTGCACCCGCCGGGGGCGCCCGTGCACGAACAGCGCGTCCATGGCCGCACGCGTGGTCCGGCCGGTGTACAGGACGTCGTCCACCAGGACCACATGCTTGCCGGTGGCGGAAAACTCCAACTTTTTCTGCTGCACCACCGGCTTGTGGTCAATGGTGGAGAGGTCGTCGCGGTAGAGCGTGATATCCAAACTGCCCACCGGCACTGGCTTGTCTTCAATGCGGGCAATCAGCTTGCCCAATCGCTCAGCCAGGGGCACCCCACGCCGGCGAATGCCCACTAGGGCCAGGTCTTCCACGCCATTATTCTTTTCGACAATCTCATGGGCCAGGCGCACCAAAGTGCGCTCAATTTCCGAGGCGGACATCAATTGCGCCTTCTGGCGCAGCTTGGGCGGGCGAGGTACTGGTTGAGCAGTCATCGAAGCGGCATGATACGCGGTGGCGTGGCCGCAGCACAAGGACGGGAAAACCCGCAACGGCCGCTCCGGCTACAGCGACCGCGTCTCTTTTTTGCTGGAAAGCATGCCGGCGATCGCGCCGCCCAGGGTTGAGAGCGCCAAAAACAAAACCAACATCAGCAGGATACCGAGCACCAAAAGGGTGCGCATGCCTTGCGGAGTCAGGAACTGCTGCACCATCTGCTGCGCCTCAGGATTGCCGCTGCGCGCAGCCGAGGCCTTCAAGGCCTGCTCCAGAGTTGCCTGCAGCTGTCCCGTGCCGCGCATGGCCAGCATCTGCACCAGGGAGAGCAGGCCGAAGATCACGAAGCCCATCAGCCCCGCCATCGCGCCCAAGCGCGCTCCCAGAGCCGCAGTCATAGGTCCTAGGTGTTGCCGGCGGCGGTAGATCAGAACCGCCAGCATGCCGCCACCCAGCATCCAAAGCAGGAAACCCAACTGCGGCAGCCCGGTTACAACGGCAACGATCAGGCATGCCAAGGCTCCCAGTCCAGCCGCCAGGTTGGCTGCCCGCCACGCGCCGTACAATCCTGGTGGTCGCAGGGTCGGCAGCGTTGCCGATAACTCGGGCCGGCCCTCCAGCACCATGCCCGACGATGAGCGCCCAGGCGGAGGCGAGGCCGCCATAACACGGATTTGTGGCGCGCCGCACTGCGGGCAGAAAGGGACTCCGTCCTCCACCGGCTTTCCACACCTATGGCAGGCATGCTCCATTATTCCAAGCTAGCAGGCGCGCCGCGCGGCATGCAAGAAAGCGCGATGAGGGTAGGTGGCTTGGCCTGCAGCGATCACAGCATCTCCCCATCTTGCACCTTCCATTGCTGCCCTGAGATCGCACGCACATAGGGCAGCAGATTGCGGTGTGACGCTTCAATGACGTTCCGCCGGAAGCGCTTGATTCAGCGGCATAGCTCACCTGCTGGTGTGACAATGGAGGATTTTCACTGAGGCCAGTGAATGCCAACCTGCGACATCAGGTGGTTACATGGGCTGCGATTCGCCCCGGGTGGCCACATACACAATGGCGAAGTCGCTACCGTTGTCCTTGGGCTCGACTGCCACCAGGTGGAAGTTGTCGCTCATGCCGGCTTTGAGCTCCACGCCCTTTCCATCGCCCTTGTCGTCGCCGCAGGTGAGAGGCTTGGGCTTCCGCTCCGAATCATGGCCGAGTTCCATATCGGTATTGTGGCCGCGCCCTTTGCATTCCAGCACATTGCCGTACTTGCGCAGATCTTTCTTATAGTAGGCAATGACTTTATCCGGCGAATCCTCGGTGTGATAGCCGATCACCAGCACCTTCACTCCGAACATGGAGCTGGAGATGTTCACGTTGGCGGCATTGTGGTCGTCGCCTTCCACCTTGGGTTTGGCCCCGGGATAAACGCCAAGGCCGATCTGTGCCGGGGTGGGGTTGGTGCGCACCTGCAGCGCGCCCAGAGGGGTGCGGATATCCACATTCTTGTTCTCGCCCTTGTCGTCCACCTTCAGGCTGCAGGCGGCCAGTCCAAGGAATGACGCCGCGACGGCCACCCACGCTGCTTTACGGATGAGTTGGGACAACATGACTGCCTCCTGTAACCGTGACCGCTTCCGCTTTCTCCAGGCCCGCCCCGCGCTGCGCCACCTGGGGAATGGTGACCGGCAAATGTCCGTGCACCGGGATTTCGCCAAACAGCGCCTTCGCCGCGCTGTCCTCACTCACGCTGGCATTGGAGAAGGTGCACAAATAATTTTCTATCTGCGGAAAGTCAGCAGCCACGTAGGGATTGCCAACCGCCACCACCATCGTCTTGGGACCTGCGACTTGCAAAATCTTTCCCAGCAGGTCGCCGCGCGCGTCGCTCAGTCCTACCGTGTTCTGCATCTGACCGGCCACCTGCACCGCTTTGCCCGCAGTAGGAATCTCATACACTGCTGCCACTACTTTTTCCGCATCCTGCACCGCTGACAGCACCTGATTGGTCATAGCCGCCGCGGTGCGCGTATCCACGTAGAGGATGTTGGCGTCCGGCCGCCGCTCCCGAATCTGGCGCACCAACTCGTGTCCCGGGTCCATGCGCAGGTCGTCGCAGAAGACCACCACAACAAGGCGGTTGGTCACCTCCACTGTGGGTTGATACGGAAGCCCGGGGACGATGGTTCCCTGGATAGGCAGTGGTTGCACGGGCAATACCCTGCCGTTGTCCCGGACCAGGGTAAGCGCCTGATCGGCAACTTGCTGCCCGAAAGCGAGGTTTTCCGGCTTGCCTATGACCTTACCCAGCTGGTCAATATCCACCAGGCGAGCCTTGTTCAACCCCACAGATGCCTTGGCCTTCAGGACCTTCAGCACTGACTCGTCCACGCGCGACTCGGGAATTTCCCCGCTCGTCACCGCCTTCAGCATGGCCTGGTAGGAGGCGTCCAGGTCCGCGGGGATGAGCAGCATGTCATTGCCGGCTTTGAAAGACTCGACCGCGGCCCGTCCGATGTCGTTCTGGTAGAGCCGGGTCAGCCCGCCCATATCCAATGCGTCGGTCACCACCAGGCCCTGGAAGCCCAGTTGCTGCTTCAGCAGCCCAGTCACGATCGCCGGCGAAGTCGTGGCCACGCGGTTGGGGTCAGGCTCCAGCGCGGGCACGGTGACGTGGGCCACCATGATGGAATCCACCCCGGCTCTGATCGCAGCCTCAAACGGCGGTAGTTCCACCGAGTTCAGGCGCTGCCGGTCACCGGTCACCTTGGCCAGACCGAGGTGCGAATCGGTGGCCGTGTCGCCGTGGCCAGGAAAGTGCTTGGCCGTGGTCAGCATGCCATTGGCCTTGGCTCCCTCAACGTAGGCGGTCACCATCTTGCCGACTTCCTGCGGACCCTCGCCGAAGGAGCGGGTGTTGATGATGGGATTGGCGGGGTTGGAGTTCACGTCGGCGTCGGGGAAAAAGTTCCACTCCACGCCCACGGCGCGCGCCTCCTTCGCCGTGATTTCGCCGAATTTTTGGGCGTAAGCGGGGTTGCCGACAGCGCCAAAAGCCATGGCGTGCGGGAACACGGTGCTGCCGTAAAGCCGCATGGAGACGCCGCGCTCGAAGTCGGCGGCAAAGATCAGCGGCAGTTTGGATTCGCGCTGCAACTGGTTTACCAGCATGGCCGCTTCGTAGGGCTGGTTGTAGTAAACGAATGCGCCCTCGGCCGGAACCGTCAGGGCGAAGCCGCCCACATGGTACTTCTGCAGGATCTGGTGATACTGCGTGTATTCGGGACCGTTCAGATTCAGGAACTTGGCCCGTGCCCACACCATGAACAGCTGGCCAACCTTCTCCTCCATGGACATTTTCTTGAGCGTCTTCTCCGCCCATTTTTCGCCATCATGGTCGAGTTTCACTGGCCCGGGTTTCAGGTACTTTTCTTTTGCTACGACAGGAGAAATGAGGAGGACAACGGATAGGCAGATAAGGCCAATTTTGTGGCACATGATGCGAAAACGATAGCACAAGGCGGCGGTCGCACATTCCTCGCGACCCCACCAGCTACGAATCGAGTACTTCGCGCACTTTGCAGGCCAGCGCGTCCAGGCTGAACGGCTTCTGCAGGAAGGCGGTGCCCGGATCGAGCACTCCGTGGTGGACGATAGCATCCTCGGTGTAGCCGGAGAGAAACAGCACCCGCAACCCCGGGCGGCTCTGGACCATGCGCGTGGCCAGTTCGCGGCCGCTCATGCCCGGCATAACTACATCGGTAATCATCAGCTCGATGCGGCAATTCGCCGGTGCGGCGAGGGCGAGCGCCTCCTGCCCGTTGCCCGCCATGAGCACGTTGTAGCCTTGTGCTTTCAGCGCTTCCGCGATGAGCTCCCGTACTGATTCCTCATCTTCCACCAAAAGGACGCTTTCCGAGCCCCGGAAGCCGATACGGGCGCGCCGGGCGGCGGGTACGCTATCCGCCGAGGCTGCCTCCTCCACTCGCGGAAAATAAATCTTGAAGCTTGTGCCTCGGCCTGGCTCGCTGTAGGCGAAAATGTAGCCACCGCTTTGCTTAACGATCCCGTACACGGTGGACAGGCCGAGACCGGTGCCTTTGCCCTTTTCTTTGGTAGTAAAAAATGGTTCGAAGATACGCGATTGTGTATCCGCGTCCATGCCATAGCCGGTGTCACTGACCGCCAGCATCACGTAGCGTCCCGGTTTCACAGTGGCATGGGCGCGCTGATAATGGCCGTCCAGGTCAACGTTGCGGGTTTCGATGATGAGCTTGCCGCCGCCAGGCATGGCGTCGCGGGCGTTGACCGCCAGGTTCATGATCACTTGCTCCACCTGTCCGGGATCAGCCTTGGTCCGGCCCAGCTTGGGATCGCAGGCGATTGCCACCTCCACGTCTTCCCCAACCAGAGGCCGCAGCAGCTTGCTGATGTCGGCCACTACCCCGTTCAGGTCAATGACCTTCAGCTCCAAGACCTGTTTGCGGCCAAAGGCCAGCAGTTGGCGAGTCAAGGCCGCGGCGCGTTCTGTTGCCTCCTGAATGGCCTCTGCTTTCTTGCGCCGGGGATCACCGGCGCCTAACTGATTCAGCAGCACATAGGTGTAGCCGCTAATCACCATCAATAGATTGTTGAAGTCATGGGCCACGCCGCCGGCCAACCTGCCCACCGCTTCCATTTTTTGCGCCTGCCGCAGCTGGTCTTCGAGGATCCGGCGCTCGGTGACGTCTTCAGCGATGATCTCCAGGACTTCTTCTTCGCTCTCCTGGTTCACCGCCCGCCCGCTCAGCCGCACTGTAATGGCCTTGCCGTCTTTGCGCCGCCACTTTACCTCGAGGTTATCCAGCTGACCATGCTGCTCGTATTCCTGGCGCAAGTGCAACCGGTCTTCGCCGCAGACATACAGGTCCTTTTCCGGTTGGAGCGCCAGCAACTCTGTCGGGCCGTCGTAGCCCAGCATCGAGATCAGTGCCGGATTCACGTCCAGGAAGCGGCCCTCCAGGGTAGAGCGGTAGATGCCATACACCGCGCTTTGCACCAGCGAGCGGTAGCGCGCTTCCGACCCGCGCAGCGCCTGCTCGTGCCGCTTGTGCTCGATGGCGGTGGCCAGGTGCTGGGAGACGAAGGTCAGGATTTCCTTCTCTTTCGCACCGAAGCGCACATTTTCGCTGTAACTCTGCACCACGAGCACGCCTATTGCCGTGTTGCCGGTTTTCAGCGGCACTCCCAGCCAGTCCAGGGAGGGCGCGCCGATGCATTCCGCCTTGCCTTGCCGCACAAGCTGGTCAAACACTTCCGGCGTGGCCAGCAGGGGCTCGCCCGCACGCAGCACATACTCGGTGAGCCCCTTGCCCAGGGGCTTGGCGGCCGGCGTGGGGTCCACTTCGTCCACAAAGTAGGGGAAGCTGAGCAGTTTGCTATCGGTGTCGTAAAGGGCGATGTAGAAGTTGCGGGCATACATCAGCTCGCCGACAATGCCGTGGATGGCAGCATAAAAATCCTGTAAGTCTCCGGCGGAACTGGTGATCTTGGCAATCCGGTACAGCGCCGACTGCAAGGCCTCCGCCTGCTTGCGCTCGCTGATGTCGCGAAAAATGGCATAAACAGCAACGTGCCCGCCGCGAGCCTTTACCGGCATGCCCACGATGGAGACGTCCACCACGGCGCCGTCCTTGCGCAGGCGCTTGCTTTCCAGGCTGATCTTCTGTCCCTTGGTTATGGCGCCATGGATGAAATCAATTTCGGCATCGAGCCCCGCCGGCACAATCATTTCCCCCAGCATTCGGCCGCGCGCTTCTTCCTGGGTGTACCCAAACATGCGGGTAAATTCGGCATTGACGTGAGTGACGTGGTAGTGCGGGTCGAGAATGGCGATGCCTTCTGGCGCGCTCTGAAAAAGCTGGTCCAGATAGGCTTTTTGAACCTGCAGGTCGGCTTCCGGCTCCAGCGTGCGCAAGCTCGCGACAAGGTCGCGATTTTTGGCCGGCAAGGTGCCCACCGACCCGTGCACGGGGGATTTGGAACGATTTCTTCCTGCTTGTGCTGGTCGGGTGATCTTTTCACCCATGCGGGTTCGTCCTCCAGGTCGCCGAAGCCACCCAGATGGTATGTTCAACCAGTGTTATCAGAAAGTTACGGACGTAACCGAAGTCCTACCCACCGCCCTAAAGTGCAGGTCGTTGGCTCATGGCCGGCAGCGTGGGGCGGCGCTTACTGCAGGGGCGAATCGCTCATGCGGAAGCGAGTGCGGAAATGTTCCGACAGCAGTTCGATGGCTGACCGGTTGCCCTGCGGGTCTGACTGCGCCAGGTACTTCAATGCCTGCACCAGCAGGCGCTGGCCTTCGACGTAACGCGGATCAGGCTTGCGTTCCGGCTTACGGCTAATGGGGTTGGGCCGTACGGGAATGGTAAAGACTTTTGCCATGATTAGAATCAGTGCCTTAAAGATCGGCGCTCCCAGCAGACTTGGATGCGCCACACAATTTTTAGAGTATAGCCCGGGTGCTACCCCGCTCCAATGTATTTATTGAGCACTTTGGGCGTGAGCATGCTTGCGGGAACATGGCGCTTCCTGTTCGACCGCCAAAATGCGCAACTACCACACCGAGAAGATGTTAGGGCGAAATCACCTTAGTCTTGTCGGTGGTTTTCAGCTTGAAAACATCATTGGGTAGCTTCGCGTTGCTTTCGATATTGAAGAACTTGTCCAGCCGGTAATCGCCGGAGGGCTCGATAAATTCCTGCTGCACCGAAACGCCGCGGGCGGGATCAATCCACAGCAGAATCTGAGAAAAGGTGTTGCGCAACTTCACCGACTTGGGCACCAGTTCCAGCTTGGCCGCCTTCACCCCTTGCGCCTCCTCCGTACCCAGGGAGCGCACATTGAAAGACTTGAGCAGATCGTGACCTCCGCCGCCAAAACCCAGTACCATGAAGCTTTCAATATCGGCCCTGTTCTTGCCGGTGTTGTACACCGTTTCCTGGTCAATATTGGGCTGGTACATGCGGAGTTTGCCGTCGTCGAAAACCACGTATTTTTCGTTAGGCTGGGTGATTTGCGCCGCCATTTCCACGCCTGACTTGGTGCGGCGGAAGTAAATCTTGCCCTTCTGAGTGTCGGTTTCGTTCACCACTTTCTGGAACTGCTCGAAAACGAACTCCGCCCGCGCGGTTTTGAATGCCTTCGCCGTCTGGTCCATGCGGGTGAGAATGGCATTCAGATCCTGGGAGGAATCGTTGCCGGCCGCTGGGGGCGGATTAGTCTGAGCCAGAGCGACGCCCATGAGCACGGCAAACGCGCATACGCTCTTAAGTAGCTGTTTCATCAATTTTTCAAGCAGCTGGAACCCACTCGCTTCTGGGAACTACTTCTTCACCCAAACCTTGTACACCGGCTGCCCTAGTGCATCGCGGGCCTTTTCATATCTGGAGATGCTGGCCTCGCCGGCGATGGGTTCAATAATTCGCAGCAGCTCTTCCCGAATGTCGGCATCGCTGGTGCCTGGAACCGCCTCTGCCGGCACCTGATAAAGAAAACCATTCAAGCCATCGGGAGTGACAAGTACTGCACTTGGATGCGAAGTGTGCTCGACTGGTTTGTCTTTGAAATTGACAAAGAACGGGGTGACGAAGATGAAGAGCAGGATGAGGGTCACCAGGATGTCATAGTGAATGCTCCCCCGCTTGTAGTTCCAGAAAATGTAGTTGCCGACGGTCCGCCAGAGCGACGCCACCGGGATGCCAGGCACGCCGGCTGTGGTGGTGCTCGCTTCTGCCTGCTCAACCTGCTCCAAGCCTATTCGCGTCCTTTCCCGAAGGGACTGGGGGTGCAACCTACTCAATTATCGTGCACCAGACGTAGTTCTGTCATGTCGGCGAGAAGGCTGGAGTCAGCGGGCTGGGGCTGGGCCGCAGATCACGATTCACGGCTCAAATAGAAGTGCACAGCGGGGGTAATGATCAGGCTGAGCACCATGGAAACGGTAATGCCGCCGAGCACCGCGACGGCCAGGGGTTGCAGCATTTGGGAACCCGCACCCCAGGCCAGAGCCAGCGGCAACATGCCAGCCATGGTAGCCAGTGCGGTCATCAGAATGGGCCGCAGCCGCCGCCGGCCGGCCTGCACCACCGATTCCAAAACGTCCATGCCCGCAGCGCGGAAGTGCTGGTCGGCATCCAGCAACAGGATGCCATTTTTGGCCACGATGCCAACCACCATAATTAAGCCCATAAACGACGCAATATTGAATCGTGTCCCCGTGATCAGCAGCGCCAGCACCACGCCGGAGGTAGAGAGCAGGGCGGAGGCCAAAATGGCCACCGGCGCCGAGAAACTGCGAAACTCAAATAGCAGGACAACAAACACCAGCACAATAGCCAGCGCCAGCACCAGAGCCAGGTCGCTAAAGGATTTCTGCTGCTCCTGATAGGTGCCGCCATACACCACCCGGATGCTGGCGGGCAGGTGCAGCCCGGCAACCGTTTTCTTCACCGCCTGCACACCGCTGCCCAGGTCGACTCCTTCCAAACGGGCCGTGACGGCCACATCGCGCTGCAGGTTCTCGCGGCGGACCTCCGTCTGCCCGGGCAGATCGGTGAGTGTCGCCAGCGAGCCCAGGGTTGCGGTCTTGCCGGTGCTGCTCACCAGCAGCGTGTTTTTCATCGCGTCCAGCGACGCTCGGTCAGCTGCCGGAAAGCGCACCCGGATGGTATAGGCGCGGTCGTTCGCCACTACGGGTGTCTGGGCGGGCTCGCCTTCCAGAACCGCGGAAGCGTCCGTGGCCACCTCCTGCGGCGTGAAGCCAGCGCGCGCCGCCACCGCCGGATCCACCTGGAACATCACCGCCGGCCCGCTGATGGTGTTCTCAATACCGGCCACGTCCACCACTCCCTTCACCTTCTGGATGGCATCCGCCACCTTGGGAGCCCATTGCTGCAGCAGCGCCGCGTCCGGGGAAAACAGCTTGATCTGGATGGGTTCGGGAGCGCCGGTCAGGTCGCCGATCATATCCTGCAGCGTTTGAACGAATTCCACGTCTATGCCCGGTTCCTGCTGGGCGACTTTGGAACGCATCTCGGCAATGATCTCTTCAATGCCGCGGTGACGCTTGTCCTTGAGCTTGACGGAAATGTCGCCGGTGTTCGCTTCGGTCACCGCCGCCAGTCCTAGTTGCAAGCCGGTGCGCCGCGACGTGCCTTCCACTTCCGGAATGGAGTGCAGCATCTGCTCCAGGTGGGTGACCACCCGGTTGGTCTCCTGCAGCGAACTGCCCGCCGGCATGGTGTAGTCCAGCACAAAGGCGCCTTCGTCCATTTCCGGCAGCAGGTCTGTCCCCAAACCGTAAAAGCTGGCGGCGGCAACAATGATGAGCGCTAAGCTCAACCCCAGCAGCCACCAGGGATGTTGCAGGGCCCGCCGCAGCCAGCGCTCGTAAAATCCGATGATGCGGCCAAAGGTCCCGCGCATGGTAGCCTCTTCCGCTGCCAGCAGCCGCTCAGCGCTGAAAGCGTCACTCTCGCCGTTGCCGGTCTGGTTTTCATGACGGCCGCGAATGAAGTACTGGCTCAGGTTCGGCGTCCAGGTCAGCGCCAGGGCCAGAGAGGTCAGCAACGAGACGGAGACCGTCACCGCCAGCGCGCGGAAGAACGTTCCGGTCACCCCGGTGATGGAAATCAACGGCAGGAACACCACGATGGGCGTGATGGTGGAGCCCACCAGGGGGGTGGAAATCTCCTTGAGGGCGCTGCGGATGGCCTCCAGCCGGCTCTGCCCCGCATCGCGATGGAGCACGATGTTTTCCACCACTACGATGGCATCATCAATCACCAGCCCGACCGCCGCCGCCAGCCCGCCCAGGGTCATCAGGTTGAAGCTTTGCCCCAGTATTTTGAGGAAAATGAAGGTCACCATCAGCGTGACCGGAATCACCAGGCCGGCCACGATGGAGGTTCCCCAGTCCCGCAAGAAGAGCACCAGTATGATGGAGGCCAGAATCAAGCCCAGCAAAATCGCGTCGCGCACGCTCTTGATGGAAGCAACCACAATTTCTGACTGGTCGTAGAAGGGCTGAATCTCAACCCCGCGGGGCAGCTCTTTCCGAATTTGCTCTATCTCGCCGTGTACTTCGTCGGCCACCTTCACCGTGCTGCTGTCGGGCTGGCGGTACATATTGATTAGCACCGCCGGTTGCCCGTTGGCGGTCACAATGGTGTACAGGGGCCGGACGCTCGGCTCCACCCGGGCCAGGTCGCCAATGCGCACCGGAACTCCCGCCGGAGTGTTTTTGACCACGATGCTGCCGATCTGCGCCGGGTCGCGCACTTGTCCGCTGATCAAACCCAGGTAGAGTTGGTGGTTTTGTTCCAGCAGGCCGGGCGAGTCCACCAGGTTGGTCTGCTGGACCGCATTGAGCAGGTCGGTAACCGTCACCCCCGCCGCCAGAAGCTTGGTGGGATCAGGAATGATGTGGAACTCGGGCTCCTGCCCTCCCTGAACCACCACGCTGGAAACGCCCTGCAGACGGTTCAGCCGCGGCTTCAGGTTGTAGGTGGCCAGCTCCCACAGCTGAGTTTGCGGCACTGCGTGGGAAGTAAGGCTATAGCCCATGATGGGAAAGCTGGCGAAGGTGAGCCGGTCTACGCGAATTTCGGCGGTCGACGGCAGCGCGGAGCGTGTTCGCGCCATGGCTGAATTCACCCGCTCCAGAGTCTGGAACATATCCACATTCCAGTCGAAGTAGAGGTCAATTTCCGCCGAGCCGCGGCTGGTAATAGACTGCACCAACTGCAAACCCAGGACGCTGTTGACCGCCTCCTCAACCGGCCGGGTGACAGTCACGGTCATCTGGTCAATCGGCATCACGCCGTTGTCAATGCCGATCACGATGCGAGGAAAGTTGGTTTCCGGGAAAACCGCGATGGGGATGGTGAAAGCCTCGTACATGCCCACCAAGGCGAGAGTCAGGATGAGAAAGATGATGGGCTTGGAGAAGTAGGCGAACCAGTAGCGGGAGATTTCCCCTGCACCGCCTTTCGCAGTTCCGCCGGGCGACTGCGTGGGTTCTGTGAATGACCGCAGGTTCATGCGCCTAGTTCCGGGTCAATCTTTCTCGCTCTCCTTCACGGGCTGCGCAGGAGCAGCCGCCTGCAACTGCACTCGCGTGTTATCCGGCAGGCCATAGGCTCCCGCTGTCACCACCCGATCTCCTGCTTTCACCCCGGAGACGATCTGCACCTGCTTATCCTGCCGCACTCCGGTCTTGACGTCGTGCTGGTGGGCGCGGCTGTCATCGCCAATGACCATGACCGACGTGGTGCCGTCCGATTCGGTGAGCACCGCGCTGGCCGGCACCGTGAGCGCATCCGGAATAGTTTGCGCAAGCATGGACAGGCTTACGCTGGTGCCCGGCTTGAGCTCCTGATGCGGATTGGCGGCATCCACCCACACCTCCACCGTGGTGCTGTTGGGATCCAGCGCCGGGCTGACCACCGCCACCTTCCCGGGGAGCGGTTCGCTCAACGAGGGATTGGTAAGGCTCGCCTTATCGCCTACTTTGAGCAACGCTGCCTCCGTTTGCGGGATGTGGGCTTTGGCGATCACATGCGATAAATCCATGACCGTGAGGAGGGGTGTCCCGGCGGTGGCCATCTCGCCCGGATATAAAGGACGATCGGTGATTACGCCGGAAATGGGGCTGCGAATTTCGGAATAGCCGAGCTGCGCCTCCGCCCCCTGGTACTTGCCCTTGGCCGCCGCCAGTTGCCCCTGCGCCGACCTGAGTTCCTGCGCCTTGGAGGTCTTGAGGAGCGAGTTCAGGTGCTGTTGGGCAATATCGTAGGCATTGCGCGCCTGGGTAAGGGAAAGCGCGGCCGCGTCCAGGTCCTTGCGCGGCAGCGCCCCTTGCTTATAGAGGTTTTGCCGGGCGGCGTACACTTTCTGCTCCGCTTCCAGGGCTTGCTTGGAGGCGGTCGCGTCCAGCTGCGCTTTCTGCACTTCTTCCGGAACGGTAGCCACGGTGGTGGTCTCGTACGCGGCCTGGGCCTGCTCCCATTCGCCTTTGCTCTGCTCGGCCGCCGCGCTTAGGTCCCTGTTCTCCAGCACCGCCAGCAACTGCCCTTGACGGACGCGGCTGCCGCGGTTCACGTAGAACTTCTCCACCGGGGCGCTGATCTTGGGCACCAGCGCTGCCTGGTGCAGAGGATAGAGGATGGCCTCGGCGGTGACCGTGCGCTGTAGGCTGGCACGCTGTACTAATGCCGATTCCACCGCCACCACCGGCTCCTTTTCCTTTTCCTTTCCGGAACATCCAAACAAGGCCAGCGGCAGCAGCGCGGTCAACACGAGGGCAGCAGAGCGCCTGCCCGGGTGGTTAGGTTGGTGAGGTCTGCTCATGGTTTCAGAACTTGCCTGTCAAAGTCTGCAGCGCGGCGAGTCCCATGCGATATCTCAGCTGCCCGTTGTCATAGGCGTTGCGAGCCGTGGCCAGGACATTCTGGGCGTCCACTACCTCCAGGGCCGTGGATTCTCCCGCTTGGTAGCGCAGCGTGGTCAGGCGCAGGCTCTCGGCCGCCAGATCGGCAGCCTCGCGCAATCCCTGCACCTCGGCACGTGATACCGCCGCCTCATTGTAGAAGGAATAAAGACTGCTGATCGCCTGGCGCTGGGCCTGCGACAACTCCACCCTGGCCTGCTGCCGCCTGTACTCGGCCTGGCGCAACTTGCTCAGGGTCGCTCCCCAATTCCATATGGGCACGTTCAGCGACGCGGTAATGAAATAGCCGGGAGTCGGGACCGGTCCCAGTTCGGGGAAGGAGGCATCAACGGCGCGTAAGGCCAGGGCATTGGCCTCAATGCCATACACCCCGTCGAAGCTCAGGGTGGGAAAAAAGCCGGCGCGGGCAATGGTGACATCGGATTGCGCCGCTTTCATAGCTTCCACGGCCGCGCGCACATCCTGGTTTTGGTGCGCTGCCATGCCCTCCACTTCGCCAAAGGGAGGCAGGGCGGGCGGCTGGTCCATGTCGTCCACCAGGTTGAAGTTCAGGTCCAGGCTGGGCGAGAGCACCACCGCCAGGTCGAGCCGGGCTTTGCTCATGGCCAGCGCCGCTTCCTGAAAGGCCTGTTTCTGCTGATCGAACTGCAGTTGGGCCTTGATCTCGTCGCTGCGCGCTACTTCCCCGCCCCGCTGCAATTCCTGGCTGATCTTGAAGAAGCGCTGCGCCTGGTCCAGCACCTGTTGTGCCGTGGCGTACTCGCGCTGTGACACAAGCAATTCGTAGTACAAGTTGGTGACCGTCACCGTGAGCCCACGGCGCGCTATCTCCTCCTTGGCGCGGGCGATGGCGGCGGCGGCGGCTGCCCGCTTATATGGCGAGAAGCTGAAGAATCCCGCGGGAAACTCCTGGTGCACGACGCCCCACACCCGGTACACGTGCACGCCATCATTGGTGACAAAACGCCCGCTGGCCAGCTTGCCGTTTCCCTGGGTTCCGAGGTACTGCTGGGTGTAGCTGAGCGAGGGCAGCATGGCGGCTCGCGCCTGCACCCGGTCCTCATTGGCTATTTTGGCGTCGGTGAGCGCCGAAAGATACTGTGCATAATTTCTGCTGGCCCGCGCAACCGCATCCTGGAGAGTGATGGTGACCGGGGGACCGGTTTGCCCTGGATTACCCGGCTGCTCAAGCTGCACGCCGGGTACTGGCGCTTCGGCGGAAGGGGCAGGAGGTGGTGCAGGCTGCTGCGCCTGCGCGTTCTCCTCCTGCGGCGTGCTGGCCTGGGCTCGCCGGGGCGGCGGGCTCATATTCCTGGCCAAACGCAACCAATCCTGCGGAGTAGTTGTCTGTGTGCTCGGCCGCGGGCCGGATATGAGGTTCGCTGGGGCAGCAAGCGACGAAGCGGGTGCCGCTGCAGTACGCGGAACGGGCGCCTGCCCCCAAGCCCAGCTCATGGCCAAACCGCAAGCCAGGATCACCCCTGCCACTTGACGCACAATTCCTCCAAAGGCGCTACCGTAGCTCCAGAGGCGCTAATGTAGAGGGGGACAGATTAAGGCAAGCTTAACCACCTGCCAACTCCAATCGGATTGGTGATTTCCGGATTGCAGGCTGCAAACTCTATGACGCGCGCGAAAGCTGGGAGGCGGACGGCAGGCAAATGGTAAAGCAGGTGCCATTGGGACTGCTCTCCACCGCAATCGTGCCGCCGTGTTTTTCAACGATCTGGCGGGAAACCCAAAGGCCCAGTCCGGTGCCCAACTCCGCCTTAGTGGTGAAGAAGGGCTCGAATATGCGGTTCAGATTCTCCGGCGGAATCCCCGGGCCATTGTCGGAGACCTGCAACTGAACGTTGCCGCCTGCCTCTCCGGCAGAAATTTCCAGCGCGCCGCCGGCGGGTAGAACGTCCAGAGCGTTGGCCACCAGATTGGCAAGCACCTGGCGCAACTCGCCCCTGGAGCCCAAAATCGGCTGTGCGCGTTCAACCTGATTCTGCACCCGGATACCTTTGGCGTGCAGCTTGGCTTGGTAAAGAGACAAAACCTCAGCGACCAAGTCGGCCAGGTCCACGGGGACAAGCGTGCCGCTCTCGCGATAGAAGCCTAAAGTCATCTTGGTGATATGAGCGATGCGGGAAAGCTCCTCCTCCACCATTTCCAGATAACGGCGAGCCTGGCGGGCAGGAGCGGAGCGGGCCAGGTAAATCAGATTGGTGACGGCCTCCAGAGGATTGTTAATCTCATGGGCAATGGTAGCGGCCAAGCGGCCGGCAGTGGCCAGGCGTTCGGTCTTGACCAGGGCGGCCTCGGTACGTGCGCGCTGCTCCAGTTCCTGCTCCACCAAGTGGAAGAGGCGGCTGTTATCAATGGCGGCGGCGGCCCGGGCAGCCAGGGCTTCGGCCAGCTCCATGTCGGCAGGCGAAAGCACGCGTCCCGACTCCGCCATCACGAATACCAGCGCGCCCAGCACACGATCGCGAGCAGCCATGGGAACCACCAGCACCGATCTCATGTTCAGTACGGTGACCAGGCGCAGGCGCTCCGGGTCCAGAGCTCTTTGGCGCAGCATTTCCGGCGTGACGTCCGGAAAGAACTGCGGCTCGCCGGTCTCAATGACATTGGCAATCGCACTGCCGCTGCTTAAGGACGGCGGGTACTTGGTATGGAACTCCATCGCCAGGGCGATTTTGGCGGGGTCGCGATGCGCCACGGCGGTGCGCTCAACGATTCCCTGTTCATTGGTCACATAGGCGGCGCACCAGTCGGCGACTTCGGGCACCGCGAGTTCGGCCACGCGCTGCAAGGTAACATTGAAGTCGAGCGACGCCCCAAGGGCGGCGCTGGCCTGGGCCAGGAAGCTGGCTCGCCGGCGCTGCGCCTCCGCTTGCTCCCGCAGCCGGACCTGCTCCTCGTAAAGCTCGGCACTGCTGATGCCGGATGCGGCCAGATTGGCCAGCAGTTCCGCTAACTGTAAGTCCGCTGGCTGCAATTCGCGTTTTTCCCGGAAATAGAACGTAATGGTGCCCACGTTGCGGCCCTGAATTCGCATGGGCAAGGCCACCAGCGCCCGAATGCCCTCTGCCGCGTAACCGCGGAGCCGGTGTTCGAGCAGCGGCAAGGCAGCAACGTCGGCTGCGACAATGGGTTCATCGCTGAGTTCAGTAATGCCCGTGGCCGGGATTGAGGACATCTCTAGATAAGCGTCCGATAACCCTCGGGACGCCAGCACACGCCAGGTGTCGGAGCTTTCGTCGAGTCGCCAGACGGCATACGCGTCGGCACGGATCAAATCGCGCGACAGCGTCAGGATCCGATCCAGCACCGCGTGCAAGTCGGGCTTGGCGAGCAGAGTGGCTGAGGCTTGCAGCAGCAGGTGCAACGATTCCGAATCGCTCGCCAATGCCGGTACACCGGCCCCGTGTGAGGCCGGCTGTCTGGGAGCGGAGGATTTCGGCTGTGAAGCGGTCACGGCGCGCAACAAGATACGTCTGAATACAGGGAAAGCCTCTAACTGGATGCCGCAGCCCCGGAGCGGAGTTGCCTCAGGCTGGTGTCTTCATCGCAAAATGCCCATGCGCTTGCCCACCCGCCGCAGCACCTCCAGGGCACCATCCAGTTCCTCGCGCGTGTGGGTAGCGGTCACGATGGTGCGAACCCGCGCCTTACCTTCAGGCACCGTAGGAAATGCGATGCCGGTTCCCATAACGCCTTCCTTAAACAACTCACGAGAAAACTCCATGGTGAGCTTGCCATCGCCGATGATGATCGGAGTAATGGGGGTCTCGCTGGCGGGGGTATTCACTCCTCCGATGTTGTAGCCCAGATTGCCCAATTCCTTTTTCCAGTAGCGCGTGTTGTCCCAAAGCTTTTCGATACGCTCCGGTTCCTGCTCCAGCACCTCGAATGCGGCAATGCAACTGGCGGCCACGGAGGGTGGATGGGAAGTGGAGAAGAGAAACGGGCGGGCGCGATGATACAGAAAGTCAATCAGGTCGCGGGACCCGCACACGTAGCCGCCCAGCGCGCCAATGGCCTTCGAGAGCGTGCCCACCTGGATGTCCACGCGGCCGTGCACATGGAAGTGGTCAATGGTGCCGCGGCCATTACGGCCGAGCACGCCGGAAGCGTGCGCGTCATCCACCATCATAATAGCGCCGTATTTCTCCGCCAGATCGCAAAGCGCGGGCAAAGGCGCGACGTCGCCATCCATCGAAAACACGCCGTCGGTGATCAGCAACTTGTGGCCGGGCTGGCCGGCAACTTCCTTAAGCAATTCCTCCGCGTGCGCGACATCCTTGTGACGGAAAACCTTGATGGCCGCGCGAGAGAGCCGGGCGCCATCAATGATGGAGGCGTGGTTCAGTTCGTCGGAGATTATGACATCTTCCTTGCCCAACACTGCGGAAACGGTCCCAGCATTGGCCGCAAAGCCGGACTGGAACACCACTGAGGCCTCCACGTTTTTGAAGCGGGCAATTTTTTCTTCCAGCTCCATGTGGATTTTCATGGTGCCGGCGATGGTGCGCACCGCGCCCGAGCCCACGCCATACTTGCGCGTAGCTTGCAGCGCCGCTTCGCGCAGCCGGGGGTGGGTAGTCAGGCCCAGGTAGTTGTTGGAAGCCAAATTGATGACCTTTTTGCCGTCAAAGGTGCACACCGGCGCCTGTTCATCATCCAGCACCCGCAAGCGGAAGTAGGTGCCCTTCTGCTTGAGTTGGTTCAGTTGTTCGGTGAGATAGGAGAGTTGCGGGCGAGTGGGGGTCTGGGTAGCCATGTGGGTGCCTCGCGCGTGCGCCGCCGCCAAAAACGCGGCAGAACGCGGATTTTCCAACCAGTAAGTGTAACGCCGAAGCGAGGAGCAGGAAAACGGCCGGGGCGCAGCCAGCCGCCCATCTCGGGCAAGTTAAGCGAGCCTTAAGCCTGGCGGGAGTAAGTTTTACAATGCAGGCTTGTGCGCGCCTCTAACGGGCCGGATAATCTGGGAGAAGGCCCGCCATGCGAGTGCTGGTGATTGAAGACGAACGACGGTTGGCGGAGAACGTCGCCCGTAGCCTGAAAGAGAACGCCGCTTGGGCGGTGGATGTTGCTCTGGACGGCGAAAATGGGCTCCATCTGGCTGAGTCCGTCAGCTACGACCTAATCGTGCTCGACCTCATGCTGCCTAAGATGGACGGGCTGGAATTGCTGCGGCGCTACCGAAAACAGGGACACAAGACCCCAGTGTTGGTGCTGACTGCGCGCGATGAGAAGGGCTCCGTCGTCACCCTGCTCAACGCCGGCGCGGATGATTACCTGGCCAAGCCCTTCGACCTGGGGGAATTTCTGGCCCGCGCCAAAGCGCTGGTACGCCGCGCCAAGGGACAGCCCACCCCCATGCTGGTGGTGGCCGACCTGGAAGTGAACACCATCGAACGCTCGGTGCGGCGCGCCGGGCACGACATTACACTGACGCCCATGGAATACCGGGTGCTCGAATACCTGGCGCACCGGCCCCGGGCTGTTGTTTCAAAGACGGAACTTCTGGAACACCTCTACGATTACAATTGGGAGAAATTCAGCAATGTCATCGAGGTGTACATCTCGGGCTTGCGCCGAAAGATTGATGATGGGGCGCCTGTAAAATTGATTCGCACCCTGCGCGGCCAAGGCTATGCCCTGCGCGTGGAAGAAGGGCGAAGGTGAGGCTTTAAGTTTCAAGGTTTCACGGTTTCACAGGCTTCAGAGTTTCACGGGTTTCCAGGCTCAGAACAATGCTTGTCCGGGAGCGGTGGAACTTCACAAACCAGGGATACTCTAGTTTTCTCGACCTAACGATGAAACGCCTCTCATTAACGGGCCGGCTCATTGCGATGGTAGTTGGCGCTCAGTTCCTGCTGGCTATCGGCCTGGTGTTGGTGGGCATCACCTTTGCCCGGCGGCAGCTGCTGGCAGCTTTCGATATGAGCCTGCAGGGCAAAGCCCGCGCCATTGCCGCGCTGGTTTACTATCCGCCGGACGGCAAGCCGGGGTTGCTGATCGACGAGGACGAGGCCCCCCCTCCTTTCGATGTTTCGCGTCCCGACATTTATCAGGTGACGAGCGCGATCCGGAAGTTCGAAGCCCACTCCAAAAACTTCGACACGGCATTTCTGCGCGGCGAACCGTCGCGCGGCGAGTACTGGAATTTCACCTCCAAGGGAGTGCCCTATCGCGGATTGATTCTGCGCAACGTCTCCATTCGTGATGCCCAAATCGACACCCTGGACACTGATGTGAGCCTGGACGTGTTCTACGCCGCGCCCACCCTCGACATCACCCGCCGCGCCGACGAGGTGGGCATGATGGTGGGCGGGGCCAGTCTACTGCTGCTGGTGCTAACCGGTTTGCTGGCCGCCTGGGCGGTGCGCCGGGGCTTGTGGCCGCTGCACGGGCTGGCGGGGGAGGCGGCCGGCATTTCGGTCAAGAACTGGAATTTCCGTCCCCCCAAAGCCGCTTTGGAGACACCGGAACTGGCGCCTCTGGCGCATGCCATTGAAACCGTGCTGGGTAAGCTGGAACTGGCTTTCGAGCAGCAACGTGAATTCCTGGCGGATGCGGCCCATGAACTCAAGACCTCTGTGGCCATCCTGAAATCCACCTTTCAATCCCTGCTGCAAAAGCCGCGCTCGCCCCATGAATACCGAGCCGGGCTCCTGGACTTGCTGGGCGACGTGGACCGCCTGGAGGAACTGCTCAACCGCATGCTGCGCCTGGCGCGGGCCGAACAGCAGGTGGCCGATGGCGAAGCGCGCACCCTGGATGTCGCCGACCTCGCTTCCACCTGCGAAATGGCGGTAGCGCGCATCAAGAATCTGGCCGCGACTCGGGGAGTAGAAGTTCAGTTCTCCGGCGATGGCGGGGGCACAGTGCGCGCCGATCCTGAAGATCTGGAACTGGTCTGGGTCAACCTGCTGGAAAACGCCATCCAGCACAGCCCGCCAAGCTCCACCGTACGTCTGCAATTGGAGCGCACTGCCGACAGCGCTTGCATCAGCGTGCAGGACTGGGGCACCGGCATCGCTCCCCAGGACCTGCCCTACATCTTCGAACGTTTCCGCCGGGGCGATCCCTCGCGGTCGCGAGAGACAGGGGGATTTGGCCTGGGTCTAGCCATCGCCAAGGCTATCGTGGAGGCTTACGGCGGCAACATCCAGGCGAAGAGCACGCTGCAGGAAGGGACGTGCATTTGGGTAAGCTTGCCGTTCAGCAAACAAGCCGAGCCCGACTCTTCCGCGGTGCCTTCGCCGGAAGCATCTTGAGCGAATGCACTTCCTCACATTGGCGTGATAACACGCAGTAGAGTTTTGCTAGCGCGCCACGTCCCTCCCAAATCGGCACGTGCAGGCAAATTTTTGTGACGCTTTCTCTTTCCTTCGGGCTCTCCAGGTTTAGGCTTTCGGTATCCGAGATTTGATGTCGCGACGTCTGGCGAAACTGATTTCGCCCTCCCGGTGGGCGGAGTCGAACCCTGATAAACAACCTCACTGAAAGGAGCGCTTCCTATGTACGCACGTATGCTGGAAGGCAACCTGAAGCTGGAGAAGAAACCCGAGTTCCTGACCAAGGTGCGCCAGGAAATCCTGCCTATTCTCAAGAGGCACAAGGGATTTGTGGACATCATCGGCCTGGAGAACGAGGCCAAGCCGGAGAGATTCTGCATTCTCAGCCTATGGCACACCAAGAACGACGCCGAGCGCTATGAGCGCGAAACCTTTCCCAAGGTAAACGAAATTGTTAAGCCCTTCCTAACCATGCCGATGGTGGTGAACACCTTCATGGTGGAGACCACCATTTCCGAGCACGTGATTGCCGCAGTGGCGGCTTGAACGGCGAGCCATCACTGCGCAAGCGGCCTCGGCATTCGCCCCGCCGGGGCCGTCTTTTTCCAACCTGAGGACGCAGACGGTTTTTGCAATCAGTGGTGCGAAGAAGACTTGCTACGATGCCCCGGCGGCCTGCGCCTTAACCAGTCCGTGCAGGGCCTGGGCTGATTCCGGAGATAGCTGCGCAAATTCAATGCCCATCCCCATGCTGGGGTGCACCACGCGCACCACGCCGGGCAGGCGCACGCGCGCTCCATTGGCCTGAAATAATATTTCCACGTTGGTGCCCACCGGCTCGGGCGTCATGATCTCCATATAGCAGCCGGTCAGGCTGATGTCGCTCAGGAAGCCGCGAAATGTGGCGCTGCTCCCCCGCTTGCAGAATTCCGCTTCGCAGCGAAAATCGTAGCGGGTTGCCGGACGTTTCTCCATTCTGCCAAATTCAAGCATGCCACCCGTACCAGGGGGAAGTTACCAAAGACGTTCGCCGCTTGTTTCGCCATGCAGCGCTGGCTCCATGTCCTGCAAACTCGCCATTTCCCGTCGGGCGGAAAAGAGCGGATGACATTCGGCCCTGTGTCATTTACCCAATCAGAGGCCGCAGGCACGCCGGCGAGTCGAGTTCGCCTTCTTGGCCGATGACGTTACTTTTGCGCTCCGGGAGGTCACTATGCGTCTGCCTCATCCTGGCACTGCCGTGCTGCTGGGAGTGCTTCTGTTTTCTCTGGGTTGCGGCTACGGCTCCCACAACTACAACACTATGACCGGCAACACGCCCACTACGGCGGCGCCCGCCATCACCCAGCTTTCCCCCAGTTCAGCTACATCGGGCGGCATGGGCTTCGTGCTGACGGTGAATGGCAGCAATTTCGGCACCGATGCCACGTTGTACTGGAACGGCGCGCCTCGTTCCAGCACCTATGTCACGACGAACCAGGTGACGGCCGCAATCTCGGCTGCCGACATCGCCAATAAAGGCACGGTTTCCGTGTATGTTCGCAGTAACAATCAGAATTCCAACACCGTGAAATTCATGGTGAATTGAGACAAGCCGAGCCGGCCGCAGCCACAATCATTTTTCCTGTCCTGGTGCGATAATCGGGTCGCCTGGCGATTGCCGGGAACTCCATGCCCGACCTACCTACCGCCTACATTTCCGAAGTTGTTCGCGCGCTTCGAGCTTACAAGAGGCTTGCGGAAGGGGCGCTTGCCCAACTCAGTGACGAGGAATTTGTTCGCCGGCCCGATCCCGAGTCGCTTAGCGCCGCTTTGATCGTGAAGCACATTGCCGGCAACCTGCGCTCGCGCTTCACCGATTTTCTGACCAGCGACGGCGAGAAGCCCGACCGCCACCGCGACCAGGAATTTGAGGATTCTGCCGGGATGGGGCGCGCCCAACTGATGCGCTCCTGGGAAGAGAGCTGGACCATTTTGTTCAGCAGCCTGGAGGCGCTGCGCCCTCAGGACCTGGAGCGCACCGTCCCCATTCGCGGCGAACCTTATTCCGTGCTCAAGGCGCTCAATGTAGCTTCGCTGCACTACGCCTACCACATTGGGCAGATCGCGTATCTGGCCAAGCACTTTCGCGGATCCGATTGGAAATCGCTTAGCGTGCCCAAGCCTGGCCAGCAGAAGTACAGGCCATGATGCATGCGTGTAGGCGCCGCTGCGCCTGCCCTGCGCTGGGCACAGCCCCGCGCCCACGCCAGCAGCGACCTGCGCGCCCCAATGTTAGAATCAGGAGTTTCCTGCTGCACTCCGCCCCCGGCGCGTAGGAACGGAAGGTGAGAAACCTGAATGGCTGAAACCATGCTCGCCGTGGTGAAGCCCGAGCCGAAACCGGGCGCCGAAGTCCGCGACGTCGCCATCCCCAAGATCGGCCTGACTGACGTGCTCGTGAAAGTCAAGGTGGCTTCCGTTTGCGGCACCGACCTGCACATCTACAACTGGGATCCCTGGGCGCAGCGCCGCATCCATCCGCCTCTCATACCCGGGCACGAATTCTGTGGCGTGGTGGCGGCCGTGGGCGGCGAGGTCACCAGCGTCAAGGAAGGCGACTTTGTCTCCGCGGAAATGCATGTGGCCTGCGGCAAGTGCCTGCAGTGCCGCACCGGTGAAGCTCATATTTGCCAATTCGTGAAGATCATCGGGGTGGACGACAACGGCGCCTTCGCCGAGTACGTGCGCATTCCCGAATCCAACATCTGGAAGCTGGATCCGGAGATTCCCCAGGAATACGCGTCGATCCTCGACCCCCTGGGAAACGCCGTCCATACTGTGCTGGCGGGAGAAATCGCCGCTCGGACTGTGGCTATCACCGGCTGCGGCCCCATCGGCCTGTTTGCCATCGCGGTGGCCCGGGCCGTGGGCGCCACCGCGGTTTATGCGATCGAAACCAACCAGTACCGCCGAAAAATCGCCCAGCAGATGAAGGCGGATTACGTGCTCGATCCCAAAGCCGAGGACGTGCGCGCCTTTGTGATGGACCACACCGGCGGTCAGGGCGTGGATGTGGTGCTGGAAATGGCGGGTCACCCGGATGCCATTCGAACAGCCTTCAACATCGTGCGCCGCGGCGGCCGCATTTCCCTCCTAGGCCTGACCTCCAAGCCAATAGCTTTGAACTTTTCCGAAGACATTATTTTTAAGGGCATCACCATCCAGGGCATCAATGGGCGCCGCATGTACCAGACCTGGTACCAGATGACCGCGCTGCTCAAGGCGGGCAAACTCGACCTGCACCCCGTTATTACGGACCGCATGTCCATGAAGGACTTCAGCAAGGGCATGGAGCGGCTGAAAACCGGCGAGGCCAGCAAGATCCTGCTCTATCCGAATGGCGTGAAATGACCGCGTTTGGCTGGGCGTCCGAGCCCAGCCGCGGTCATCCCGAGCGCAGCGAAGGATCTCAAGACGTGCCTCCGTGTCGCTGTGATGAAATCATTATTTCTTATCGGGCTCTAGCTTGAGCGCGGCGGAGTTCATGCAGTAGCGCAGCCCGGTAGGCGCAGGCCCATCTTCGAACACATGCCCCAGATGGGCCCCACAACGCGCGCACAGCGCTTCCGTGCGCACCATGCCATGACTGCGGTCGAGGTGCGCCTCCACCCGGTCTTCTTTCAGGGGCTGCCAGAAGCTGGGCCAGCCGGTGCCGGACTCGTACTTGGCTTCCGAGCTGAACAGCGGCTCCCCGCAGCACACGCACTTGTAGGTGCCGTGCTCCTTGGCGTTCCAGTAGCGTCCACTAAAAGCCGGTTCGGTGCCCTTCTGACGAGTAACGTAGTACTCGTCGGGGGAAAGCTGCTGGCGCCACTCGGCGTCGGTTTTGGTGAGTTTTTCT
>Ga0075436_100000246_pt1 | contig 33826 bp, 24 predicted proteins | sample RhiMethybrSRZTD5_FD_75303 | JGI IMG/M metagenome (GOLD analysis project Ga0075436, IMG submission 75303) | Populus rhizosphere microbial communities from Tennessee, USA - Rhizosphere MetaG P. TD hybrid SRZTD5 | ecosystem: Host-associated > Plants > Roots > Rhizosphere > Soil | place: USA...
GACTCCGATTCGAGGATTGAGCAGGGATTCGAGATTGCGCCGGTCCCGCTGAACCTGGAGGGGAAAAATCCGGCATTGGTGGGATTGGGCAGCTACTTCGTCAACGGGCCAGGCGACTGCAACGCGTGCCACAACGCGGGCCCTGGGAACAATCAGTTCCTAGCGGGCGGAAACCCATTCTTTGGCCAGCCGAAGAAGGTTAATCCGGCAACCTATCTGGGTGGAGGACGAGATTTCGGCGATTTTCCGCCAGGCAGTGGTACTGCGCATATCGTCTCCCGCAACTTGACGCCGGACAAAACTGGGCTGCCTGAAGGGGGCCACACGTTTGCCGAGTTCGCTCAGATCATGAGAACTGGTGTGGATATGGATCATCTGCATCCCACCTGTGCACCAGGGGTCGTTAATGCGGGCTGTGTGCCAAAGCCCTTCGACGGGGATGTTTTGCAGGTTATGCCATGGACCAATTTTCAAAACATGACCGACCATGACCTCCGCGCCATCTACGAATATCTGAGCGCTATCCCGTGCATCGCAGGCCCGCCAGCGCCTAGCCCATTGCACAACGATTGTCCTTAAGGCTGACGCGGAAAGACCACCCGCACCTAGCTGATCTCCCTCGGTGCCTTGCATCGCACTGAGGGAGGTCTCTTCGCCCATGCTTCCCTAAATGGAGGCCACTTGGCCGTGTAGGCGCCTAATAGAACATTAAAAACCACTCCGGTTACCGCGTTTTCAGGACTTATGTCGTCCTGCGTAGAGTTCGCCCAAAGTTCCACGTACGAGAATATTTATTGCTTCCACCACAGATACGAGATGTAGGCCAAGCTGACCGCTGCCACAATCATGAGAATGACAAGGTAGCCGCCGAAAAGAGCGTGCCAATACGCTCCAATCACAATTCCTAAAGTTAACATTCCCAATCTAAAAAGACTGATCTGCCACCATTTCAACGTGAAGCTCTTGAAGATATTCATGCGACGCGCCTTCCTTCGGACAAGAAAGAATCCACCGAGGGAAACTATCAGTTCTGCATAATCAGTGGCGAGTAGTGGTTAAGAACCAAACGCCAGTGCCCTTGCTGCTTTACCCATACTCTCGTAAAGCGGTTGTCGCGGGGGACAGCTTTGCCTCTGTCTTGCCCATTCATTGTGGAGCGGCCAGTCTCGACAGCCGTGTTTCCGTAGATGCGCACCTGAACCTCGTCGGTGGTGATGGACTGAAATCTCAATTCGCCGGACGTAAAATCTGAAATCAGTTGCGGCCTGGTTCTGACGGCGCCGCTTGGCCCTACGCCGATAAAATCAGCAGCATAGATGCGCTCAAGGGCCGCCGCATCAGCAGCGATCTGCGCCTGAATGCGTTCATGGTCCAGTTGCCTTATGACCTGCTCAATGCTTCCTCTTCGATCCGAACTCGCGCTCGGTCTTTGTCCTAGAGCGATAGAGGCCGTCGTAAGAACTAGGATGGCTATGACAATTGTTCGTCTCATGGGAAGTTCACCTCTATTAATTGCTCGGTCGCATTAGTGATCCCGTTCCGCAGCCCTCTCCACGACCGCGCCGGCCTTCATTACCCACTTCACTTTGTTGATCGTCACGTTCACGTCGCCCAGGGGATCGCCTTCGACGGCGACCAAATCCGCGAAGTATCCCGTTGCCACAGCGCCTAGCTCATCTTTCTTCCCCAAGAGTTCCGCCGCGTTTGTCGTTGCCGTTTTCAGTGCTTCTTCTGGCGTCATTCCTGCCTTTACGAACCATGCCAGCTCGCGTGTGTTTTCTCCAAACATCGAATAAATCGCGTCGGAACCCATCGCAAACTTCACGCCCACTTTGTACGCTTTCCGCGCTGTCTCCAGATTGCGTTCGATGAACGCGCGTGTCTTTGCTTGAAAGCCGTCCGCGTAGCCGATCTTCTGCCAGTTATCGAGGTAATAGCGATTGTGATCGATCGTCGGCACGTAGAACGTTCCGCGTTTTGCCATTTCGGCGATCGTGGTGTCGTCCATGTCCGTCGCGTGTTCGAGCGAATCCGTTCCTGCCCGCACCGCATCGCGTGCGCCGTCCGGTCCATACGAATGGATTGCAATCTTTTTCCCAAACTGATGCGCCGCGTCAACCGCCGCTTTGATTTCGTCGTAGCTGTACGTTTCAAATCCCGTCGTGTCGTCGTCCGTTCCCGTCGACGCATACAACTTGATCACATCCGCTCCCGCCGCAACTTGCTGCCGCACCACGCGCAACACTTCCGGCACGCCATCGGCAATTCCTCCCGCAGGCGGATTTAGCCCTAATTTGTAAGGCGTATTCGTGATGTACAAGCCGTAGCCGCAGACAAACATTCGCGGGCCAATCATTTCGCCGCGATTGATCAAATCGCGCATGGCAATGTCTTCATACTGATCCGCGCCCAAATCCCGCACGGTCGTGACGCCCGCTTCCAGCGTTCGCATCGCGCCTTTCCGCGCCAGAAACACCTGCGTCGCCGCGGAATTGCTCGTAATTTGCTTTAGCATCGGCGTGCCTGGAGTTTCATCGGTGTATTGAGTCATGTGCGTGTGCACGTCGATCAGTCCAGGCAGTCCAAAATATTTCGACAAATCGAAAACTTGTGCGCCCGCAGGAATCTTCTTTGCGTCCGCCGTTACTTCGCGAACGCGCTCACCTTCCACAATCACAATCGCGTTCGTCCAGACTTTTCCCTTTCCGTCCCACAACTTTCCAAACTTGATCGCCTTTACTGGAGCCGCTTTCATCGGCGCAGCTTCTTGCGCCCACACGCCTGCCGCCATTGCGGAAATAAATAAACACATCGCCGCGCTGCGAAATTTCATGAACTTCTCCTGTGTGCCAACCTGAAAGAGACAGCAGATTCCTAGGGCACAAATCGCCCTCGGAATGACAATTGTTTGCGCTTAGAAGTTCTAGACGAGGAAGGCCCTGCTTGTCACGCGGATTTCTTCATTTTGTTTAAAGCATTCTGACGGCACGCCAATTCGCGGGCCCACTGCAGGCCCCGAATTACCGCTGATTTTCGGTGGAAGGCTCGGCAGCAGAATTAAATTTGGACGAACTCAATCTCGAAACCGCACCGGGAGGCGTTTGCGGAGCCGCCACGCCCGCAGTGGTTGAACCCAATCCCAGTTTTTGCAACGTTGGCGCATCCAGCCGCCCCGTCGGATTCATTCCATGCGCTGTTTGAAATTTCTTCACAGCGTCAACGGTGGAATCATCCCACTTGCCGTTTGGCGTTCCTTTGAACGAACCATCTTTCGCCAATGCAGTTTGAATTTCAGAAATACGATCTGTCGTCGGAGTTTTCTGCCCGCGTTGCCTGCCTGAACTTCTCGATCCTCTTTTTCCGGTGCGATGCGTTCGCGAACCGCTCGCCGCTGTTTTTTTCTTGGCCGTAGGCGTTTGCGCGGCGCCAGCCGACACACCCAGCCCCGCTACCAAAGACAGCAGCAGCGCTGGGAGTATTACTTTTCGGCTGATCATGGTCGTTGTTTCCAGTCTATATTCCGCGTTTTCGTTCCAGATTTACTGGACGTTATCCTGCGGCACCACTCCCGGTAAGAAAACTGTGAGGATGCGGTTGTTGTCTTGTCGGCGCAGAACCTTGAAGACCACGTTCTGGCCCGGCTTCAATTTGCTGATCGCGGCCTTGTATTCCGCGACCGAACTGACCGGCTGGCGATTTACTTCGGCAATCACATCCCCGCGCGAAAAGTTTAGATCGTCGGCAAAGCTGGCCGGTTCGACGTCCGTTACAACGACGCCCTTCTGCCCTTCCATGCCAATGCGGTTCGCGCGATCTGGCGTCAAATTGTCCACGCGCAGACCAAATTCGGCGGGCGAAGCATCGCCCGGTTGGTCAGTCATTCGGCCAGCGGAATTTGGAAACACGCGCGTGCGGTCTTCGACCGTCGCTGTCGTTTCTTTCGCTTGCCCGTCGCGCACGTAATTCAATTTTACCTTGCTGCCAATCGGAGCTTGCGCAATTGGATTCACCAGATCGTTTCCGCTTTTCACGGGCGTTCCGTTTACGGTGGTAATTACGTCACCACCCTTGAGGCCGGCTTTTTCCGCCGGGCTGCCCGGTTCAACGCTCATGATGACCACGCCATGTTGTGCGCCGAGTTCTTTCAGCGTAATCGCGTTCGTGCCCAATTCTTCCTGGAAGCTAACGCCGATGGACCCGCGCGTCACGCGGCCACTGGAAATTAGCTGGTTGTAAACGTTGATGGCTACGGTGGACGGAAGCGCAAAACCGACGCCTTCGTATCCACGGCTGCCGGTGATGATCGCGGTATTTACGCCGATTACTTCGCCCGCCATATCCACAAGCGGTCCACCGGAATTGCCGGGATTAATCGCAGCATCGGTCTGCAGGAATTTTTGGAATTGACGGCCGACACCGCCGCGATCTTTTGCGCTGATAATTCCTGCGGTAACGGTTGCCTGCAATCCAAACGGACTGCCGATTGCCAGAACCCAATCGCCAACCTGCACGCCATCCGAATTGCCAAGTTTCGCGGTCGGCAAATCCTTGCCGGCATCGACTTTGATCACAGCGAGGTCGGTCTCTTCATCCACGCCGACAACTTTCGCCGTATACCTGGTGGTCTCGCCGTTCAGTTGCACCTGAATCTTAGTCGCCTGATCGACGACGTGATTGTTGGTCAAAATGAATCCGCGCTTATCAACGATAACGCCCGAGCCGAGACTGCGTTCTGCGGCCGGAGGCGCATCGCCGCGACCGTCAAAGAAGCGGTCAAAGAAATCCTGCATCGGGTCGTCCTGCTGATCATCTTGTTGCGGCGGCCGGCGCTTTTTCGCGGCCGGCTTTTTCTCCATCACTTGCGTCGTGGAAATATTCACAACCGCCGGCTCAACGCGGTTCACGATGCTTGCGAAGGAATTGGACGAAGGAATCGAATCCGGCACCGCCAGCGGCGTGCCCTTGCCAGCAAACGCAAAATTCTTCATCGCCGACGTTTTGCCGGAAATCACCGTGCCGATCAAAATTCCGACTACAAGCGTCAGCGCGATCGACAGTGCGGCAATCCATTTCTTCTGCCGGCTCGATCCCGCTACTTCTCTTACTTGGTCACTCATTGTCCCTTGCTCCTATTTGTCCGCAGCCGCTTCCCTCGGGGAGCACACCCGCGCTCCCCTTACTATACACTCGACTTTGCCTGGAGTTGCCCGGCACAATCCGCCCGTTGCGCCGCAAAACACACTGGCCTCTCGTTCAGGGAACGAGGGGCCGGGCCGGCTTTGGAGACTCAATACCGTTTCACCCTATATTGGACGCACGAGAGCCAAAATGTGTTGTCAGGCATTTTCCGTAGGACATTCGGCTCCCAGGGCACCCACAAATTCGTGGCACACAAATTCGTGGCCTATTGACAATTGCGGTCTCTTCCCCCAACATTTGAACAGTCGCGGTTGCGGCGCACGTGGCGATTTAGGGCAACTTGCTCCACGTAAAAAACTGCTAAAGAGCACGTCGAGTTTCCCAGAGCTTTCTGAGAACCCTCCTTGCACTCTTTGGCACGGAGGGATTTTTATTTGTCCCCTCCTTGCTGCCCTAATCGTTCATTTTGTTCGGGCATTTTGTTCGGACGTGCGTCACGGCAAGCAGCGGGCGGACTGCCCTTCGAACTAGCTCAGGGTAAAAAGTTCCGCCCCCGCGCAGCCGCGAAAACGACGATTCAGGCGATTGTTATCCTGAGGCGAACCACGAAGTTCGCCGAAGGACCTCAATCGCGCAGCAAAGGTGGCTTATGCCGGATCATTATCAGTTGCGTTGCCGCGAATGCGGAAAATATTGGGGCAATACCCCGAAATCCTTTTGTGAAGAATGTTTTTCGCCGCTCGAAGTCGCGTTCGACTACGATGCGCTAAAGAACGTCGCCAGCAAGGACGCGCTCTCGGGTCGCTCGTTCAACATGTGGCGCTATGCGGAATTTCTTCCGCTCCCCAAAGGCTTTATGGCGCCGAACGCGGTTGGCGGCACTCCGCTTGTTCCCGCTCGCCACCTGGCCAAGAAATTGGGCGTGCAAAATCTCTACGTCAAGAACGACGCCGTCTGCTTCCCTTCTCTTTCCTTCAAGGACCGCGTTGTCGCCACTGCCCTCGCCGCTGCGCGCCGCTTTGAATTCAAAACCGTGGGCTGCTCTTCCACCGGCAATCTGGCCAACGCCGTCGCCGCGCAATCCGCGCAGCAAGGTTTCGACGCTTGCGTCTTCATCCCCGCTGATCTTGAACCTGCAAAAATTCTTAACACTGCCGTTTACGGCGCGCGCATCGTGCGCATCAACGGCAACTACGATCACGTGAATCGCCTTTGCGCGCAGATCGCCGATCGATTCCAGTGGGGTCTCGTCAATGTCAACCTGCGTCCTTACTACGCCGAAGGCTCCAAGACGCATGGCTTCGAAATCGCTGAACAACTCGGGTGGGAACTTCCCGACAACGTCGTCGTTCCAATGGCCGGCGGTTCGCTGATCACGAAAATCGCGAAAGCCTTCCGAGAACTCGTTCTTCTCGGCTGGGTGAAAGAAAAGCCTGTGAAGTTTTTTGGCGCGCAAGCTACCGGGTGTTCGCCCATCTCCGACGGCGTAAAACGCAATCTCGCGCGCTTCGAGCCGCAAAAGCCGCAAACCATTGCGCGCTCGTTAGCGATCGGCAATCCCGCCGACGGGCCGTACGCGATGAAAGAGATGCGCAACTCCGGCGGCTGGGCCGACGACGTTTCCGATCCTGAAATTGTCGACGCAATTCAACTGCTGGCCGAAACCGAGGGCATTTTTGGCGAAACTGCTGCGGGCGTTACCGTCGGCGTTACGCAAAAACTAATTCAAGCCGGTCGCATCGGCGCGAGCGAAACGACGGTTGTCTGCGTTACGGGCAACGGACTAAAAACTACGGACGCCATCGTTTCGGAATATCCGCTGACCGAAACCATCGCCCCGCGCCTCGAAGCGTTCGAAGCGTATCTCGACGCGCAACTGGGTGCTGCGGCGGAAGCAGCGAAAGCGTAGCCGAAATTAATACAATCACTTTTATTGAAAAACGATTTCTTGAAAAACAATGGAGAGCGAAATGGCAATCACGATCGAAATCCCCACAGCGTTCCGCCGCTTCACCGACGGTTCGCCGAAATATGCCTGTAGCGCCGCGACAATCGCAGAAGCGCTGAATGTGCTGACAACACAATTTCCCGGCCTTGGAAAACACGTCCGCGACGATCAAGGCCAAATTCGCCAGTTCCTGAACGTTTATCTCAACGAAGAGGATATCCGCTTCCTCGGCGGCGAGGCGTGCGAACTGAAAGACGGCGATCGAGTGTTGCTCGTTCCTTCCATCGCTGGCGGCTGCTCACGGTAACTGCGTAATTTTGGCCGAATTGGCTGGGGCGCGAGATCGGCGTTCCCTTCGACGATTAACCAAAATTTGTCCGCGTCGACATTTTTGAACGATTGCTTTGCGCCGCTGGGCCAGGACACCTCCACTAATTCGGCGCGGATAGACGTACCTAGGCCAAAATTTGCGCGGAGCTCACTCTGCGAAAGATAACTTCCGCCGCCGGCAATTTCACGAATCTGCGAAATGCCTCCTGCCACAACTCTGACGCGCGCGCCCATCGCGTCGCGGTTGCTCTTCGTTCCAACCAATTTGAAATTCACAAAGTGATTTCCTGACCCACCTTCGTTGCGGAGCAGAGTCGGAGGATCGCCGTTGTTCGCCACGAGTACATCGACCGAACCATCGTTATCGAAATCCAGAAAGGTCACTCCGCGCCCAACGCGTGGCGCAATGGCGGTGATTCCTGTTGCTGCAGACACTTCCGCAAACTTCTCATTCTTCAGATTGTGAAACACCGTATTCAGCTGCTTGTAATGCGTATCGGGAAAACTTTGCTCGATCTCTGGGTAAACGTGGCCGTTCGCGATAAAAATGTCCAGCCACCCGTCATTGTCGTAGTCGAAAAATCCACCGCCGAAACTTAAAACTGTTCTCGTCGCCGCGGTGATTCCGGCCGTGTCGCTCGCCTCGCTGAAGAATCCGTTTCCGTCGTTGTGCCAGAGATGGTCCGAGCTGCCCTGAAAATCGGAAATATAAAGGTCCAGCAACCCGTCGTTGTTGTAGTCGCCGAGCGAAATACACATCGCCGCGAGCGGCTGCCCGGACTGCGCGTAAGCCATTCCCGCAATTTCAGCCGTCTCTTCAAACGTACCGTCGTGCTTGTTGCGGAATAAAAAAGCTCGGACGCCGTCGTTTGCCACAAAAATGTCAGGCCAGCCATCGTTGTCAAAATCAGCCGCGCCGACCGAGAGGCTCTTTCCCGCCGGTTCCAGAATTTTTGCTTTCTTCGTTACGTTCGTGAACGTTCCGTCGCCGTTGTTATGATAGAGCGCGTTCGGGCTTCCTTTGAACGCGCTGGGCGGACAGCTCGTCAGCATCGCCCCAATCTTGCAGTACCGCTGCGAATCGTTGTCCATCGCAACGTACGTGCCAACATAGAGGTCGAGCTTGCCGTCGCGGTCGTAGTCCACGAACGTCGCGCCGGCGTGAAACATTCCGGTCTCGAGTCCAGCGACGCCGGCCTTGTCGGTCACGTCGGTGAACGTTCCGTCGCCATTGTTGTGATAGAGAACATTTTTTCCGAACTGCGTCACAAACAAATCGGGAAAACCGTCGTTGTTGTAATCTCCCCAAACGCAGCCCAGCCCGAATCCAGTTCCAGGCACTCCCGCTTTGTCGGTCACATCGGTAAAAGTGCCGTCTCGATTGTTGTGATAGAGCGCGTTCTGAACCTTGATGCCGCGATCGTAGCGGTCACGCGCGTTCACAAAATAAATATCCGTCCAACCGTCGCCGTCAAAATCGGCCACGCAAACGCCTGGCCCGAACTCCTCCAGGTTGATGGACATCCCCTTGTTTCCCTTGAAATGTTTAAATTTGATTCCCGCTTTGTCCGTGATGTCTGTAAACCGCACCTGGCTTTGCGTTTGCGCCTGAGAAAAGGAGGGAGCCACGCACGACGTTAGTGAAACGACGAGCCACGCCAGAGCGATGCGGCGGATTGCCTTCAAGGCCGCTCCCACTTTCTGCTCACGGCCGAACGAAAAATCGCGTCAACGACTTTCATATTCCCGATGGCATCTTCCAGCGGAACCGGCACTTCCGTGTCCTCGCGAATTGCGAGTGAAAATGCGTCGCCCTGAATCGTGTATTGATCCGCGGGCGGAATCATTTCGACGACGCTTTTCCCGCCCGCAAATTCCATCCCATTTGAAATCGTCAGCGGCAAGGGCCGGTCCGTCGGCGCGTTGAAAGGTATTTCGACGTCGATCCGACCGGTGGTCCCGAGCAGCGTCATGCGTTGAAAATAATTCGTCTGCGTGCCGCAACTGAAAATGGATTGCCCTGAAGAAAACTCCAGGACGGCCGATGCCAGGCGGTCCGTTCCGAAGTCCAGATCGTTTTCAATCGTTCCCGTTACGCGCTTCGGTTCTTCGCCGTAAATCCAGCGCGAAAGGGTAATCGGGTAGCAGCCGATATCCAGCAAGCCGCCGCCGCCCCACTCCACCTTGTGGCGAACGTTCTTCGCATCGCGATTAAAATAACTGAACACGGTTATGATGGACTTCAACTCGCCGATGTGCCCTTCGCGCACCAACTCTCGCACGCGCAACCATTGCGGATACGTCTTCACCATGAACGCTTCGCCGATCTTCACTCCCGTGCGTTCGCGAACCGCTAGTAGCGTTTCCGCTTCCGCGGCATTCAGGGCAATCGGCTTTTCGCAAAGCACGTGTTTCCCCGCTTCGGCCGCCTTCGCTGTCCATGGCACGTGCAAGTGATTTGGCAACGGGTTATACACCGCTTCAATTTCTTTGTCGGTCAGCAGCTCTTCGTACGAGCCATAGGCCTTCGCAATTCCGAGTTCTCTTGCCGCCGCCTCCGCTTTCTTCAAATCGCGCGACGCGATCGCCGTAATCTTGCTCAACGCGCCCTTTTGCATCCCCGGAATTACTTTGCGCGTGGCAATCGACGCCACTCCCAGCACGCCCCACTTCACCTTTCTCTCGTCTGCCATCGCTCGCCCTCGATTTCCCCGTGCCCGCGCAACTTTTCCCAGAAACTATCTCACATTCGCTGTATCATTCGTGCGCTTGCTGCCATTTCTTACCATGGAGAATTCCTTCATGCGCCGTTTCTCGATCATAATCGCTCGCATTTGGTTCGCGTTTTTCATCCTGGCCCTTCTTGCCGCACAAATCGCTACAGCGCAAGCGCAGAAGATCTCCATCTCCTTTCCAAAAGAAAAAAGTGCTACGCCCCTCGACGGCCGTCTGCTTCTTCTCTTTTCCACCGACTCTTCCGGCGAGCCGCGCAACCAGATTAGCCTTTCGTATAAAACGCAAATCGTCTTCGGCGTCGACGTCGAAAGCTGGCAACCGAGCCAACAAGTGGTCATGATCGATGGCAATGCCTTCGGTTATCCCGTCCGCTATCTTCACGACCTAAAGCCCGGCAAATATTTTGTGCAGGCACTTCTTCACCGGTACGAAACGTTTCATCGCGCCGACGGTCACACTGTGAAACTCCCCATGGATCGCGGCGAGGGCCAACACTGGAACATCGCTCCTGGAAACCTCTACAGCAAGCCACAAGAAATCACCGTCGATTCTTCCACGGAATTCTCCATCGTACTCGATCAGGAAATTCCTCCGATCCCCGACCCGAAAGACACCAAGTACGTCCGCCACCTGAAAATCCAGTCGCAACTTCTCACCAAATTCTGGGGCCGCCCGATGTTCCTCTCCGCCAACGTCCTCGTCCCCGAAGGTTTTGACGAACATCCGAACGCCCGCTTCCCGCTGATGATTTTCGAAGACCATTTCAATCATGACTTCGAAGGCCTTCGCACCGAGCCGCCCGATCCCAATCTCAAGCCCGACTATTCCGAACGCTTCCACATCTCCGGCTACAACCGCATCCAACAGCAGGAAGAGTACAAGTTCTACCAAACGTGGATTTCAAAAAATCTTCCGCGCTACCTTGTCGCGCAAATCAATCACGCCAATCCCTATTACGACGATTCTTATGCCGTCGATTCCGCGAATCTCGGGCCCTATGGCGAAGCGATTGAAACGGAGCTCATCCCCACGATCGAAAAACAATTTCACGCTATCGGCCAGGGATGGGCGCGTTTCGTTTACGGCGGCTCGACCGGCGGATGGGAAGCTCTCGCCGTGCAAATGTTTTATCCCGACCATTACAACGGCGCGTTTGTCGCCTGCCCCGATCCAGTGGACTTCCGCGCGTACACCAACATTAATCTGTACTCGGACAAAAACGCGTTCTTCCTGCAGGGCCCGCACACGCAGATGGCTCAACCGTCTTATCGCGACTACTTAGGCCGCACGCTGGCGACGACGCAATCCGTCAATCAATATGAGCTCGCGCTCGGCACGCATGCGCGCTCGGGCGAGCAGTTCGACATCTGGCAAGCCGTCTACGGTCCTGTCGGTGCCGACGGTTACCCGCAGCAAATTTTCGACAAGTACACCGGCGAGATCGACCACAAAGTTGCCGACTATTGGAAGGAACATTACGACCTGAGCGCGATTCTCCAGCGCGATTGGGCGAAGCTTGGCCCGAGACTCCAGGGCAAGCTGCACATCTACGTCGGCAGCGCGGACAATTACATGCTCAACGACGCCGTCTACCTTCTCGAAGATTTTCTCAAGACCACCACGAACCCGCCCTACGATGGCGAAGTGAAATACGGCGACAAAGCGGAACATTGCTGGAATGGCGACCCGAATCTTCCTAACTATCTCTCGCGCCTCCACTACAACACGCAATACTTGCCGAAAATTCTCGAGCGCATCGCCAAAACCGCGCCTCCCGGCGCCGACCTCACTTCCTGGCGCTACTAACGGCAGACTGCCGGGGCCATTCGATGTCCACATCGCCTACAACTATGGTAGTATGTTGGTGGTATGAAAGAGAAGACTTCCGTAACACTATCCACAGACGTTCTTAGACAGATCGACCGGCTCACTGGTCCCAAAGGATCACGATCTTCTTTTATCGAGCGTGTGCTTCGGCGTTACTTGCGAGAACAAAAACTGAAAGCGATTCATGCGAGGGATTTGCGGCTGATCAATGCCGCGGCGGACCGGCTTAACCGTGAGGCCGAAGACGTTCTCGAATACCAAGCGATTCCAGACTAGACGGAAGGACGGCCCGCCGATGAAGCGCGGAGAACTGTACCGAGTGCGAAAGCCGGGCGGGGATCCCAAAGAGTTCCGGGCATTCGTGGTCGTGAGCCGCCAAACACTGCTGGATTCTGGATTCTCGACGGTGATTTGCGCGCCGATATACAGCCGTGCGGAAGGACTGTCCACTCAAGTCGCAGTCGGCATCGAGGAGGGTTTGAAGCACGAAAGCTGGGTGATGTGCGACAACCTGGCGAGCATGCGCAAGACGGAATTGACAAACTACGTAGGCTCGCTTTCCCCGCCGAAGCTCGATGAATTGAACCGAGCGCTTAGAATTGCGTTGCAGCTTCTGTAATTTAGAGAAGGCGGCGCTGCATGCTTTCCAACTCCAACAATTTTTTCTTGTTCTCCAGCCCTCCGCCAAATCCCGTCAAACTTCCATCGCTTCCAATCACGCGATGGCACGGCACAATAATCGGTATCGGGTTCCGTCCATTTGCCGCGCCGACCGCACGCACCGCCTTCGGCTCGCCAATCTTTTTCGCCAACTCCCCGTACGACATCGTCTCCCCATAAGGAATCGTCAGAAGCGCCTTCCACACGCGCTTCTGAAAATCCGTCCCAAGCATCAACAAAGGAATCTCAAACTCCTTCAGCTCGCCCGCAAAATACGCATTCAGCTGTCGAATCACCTCAACAAAGAACGCGCCGTCTTCTTTCCATTCCGCGTCCGGCTTCTCGTCTTTCCGTCCGCGCACAAACCACACCGTTCGCAGCCCCAACTCTTCCGCCACCAACCGCAGCGTCCCCACCGGACTTTCCATCGTCGTGTAATAAATTCTGCTCATCGTCCCTTTAGCCGCGCGCTCACTCGCTTCCGTCAAGATACAACATTTATCTCTGCGTCATAGCACCCGCAAAAAATCCCTAGCATCCCGCGCCGCCCACCGTATACACTCTTCTTACCGGCAATATTTGTATCCACGCCGGCGGTGAAATATGTTCCTCTTCGTCATCGCTGTCTCTGTCTAATCGCCTCCCGGCGACTTCCCTTTTCCCGTATTCTTCTCATTAACGTTTTTCGGCCGCGCCGGCGTGTTCGTATTTTCTGTGCCCGCGCAGAAAGCATGCGTTTATTTTATGTCGTCGCTCGATCAAACTGTTGCCGCACCACCGCCGTCGTTCTGGAAGTCCATCGGCGAAGCCCTTCGCGGCTCGCATCAGGACTACACCGCCGGCAATCTCAATCGCGCCATCATCCTCCTCGCCATTCCGATGGTCCTGGAAATGGTGCTCGAATCGCTCTTCGCCGTCGTCGACGTTTTCTGGGTCGGCCGCCTCGGCGCAGACGCCGTCGCCACCGTCGGCCTCACGGAATCTTTGCTCATGCTCGTTTTCGCTATTGGGCTTGGCCTGAGCCTTTCCACCACGGCCATGGTCGCGCGCCGCATCGGAGAAAAAGATCCCAAAGCCGCCGCTGTCGCCGGTGTACAAGCCATCGCACTCGGAATCGCCGTTTCGCTTCTCGTCGGAATTCCGTCCTTCATTTACGCGCCCAATCTTCTTCACCTCATGGGCGCTTCTCCGCAAATCGTTCAAACCGGCTCCGGCTACGCCCGCATCGCTCTCGGCGGCTGCGGCGCTATCGTGCTTCTCTTTCTCAACAACGCCATCTTCCGCGGCGCCGGCGATGCTGCCATCGCCATGCGCCTTCTCTGGGTCTCCAACATCATCAACTTGATTCTCGACCCCTGCCTCATTTTCGGCGTCGGACCGTTTCACAAGTTCGGCGTCACTGGCGCCGCACTCGCCACGTTCACTGGCCGCAGCATCGGCGTGCTTTATCAATTCTATCGCCTGCTTCGCGGCTCCGAACGCATTCGCATCCTGCGCGAGCAGATTCGCCTCGACTTCAAAGTTCTTTTCCGGCTAGTGCACGTTTCGCTCACAGGAATTCTGCAATTCGCCATCGCGCACACCAGTTGGATCGGCCTCGTGCGCATCGTCAGCGTCTTCGGCTCGGCCGCGCTCGCTGGCTACACCATCGCTATTCGCATCGTTATTTTTGTCATTCTCCCTTCGTGGGGCCTCAGCAACGCCGCCGCCACGCTCGTCGGCCAAAATCTCGGCGCCAAGCAACCCGAACGCGCAGAAAAATCCGTTTGGCGCACCGGCCTCTACAACATGATTTTTCTCGGGCTCGTTGGCATCTTCTTCATTCTTTTCGCCGAACCGGTCATCCGTCTCTTCACGCAAGACCCGGCCGTAGTCCCGCTCGCCGTCGCCGCGCTGCGCATCTTCAGCTACGGCAATATCGGCTACGCCTACGCCATGGTCATGCTGCAAGCCTTCAACGGTGCGGGTGACACGGTCACGCCGACCATCGTCAATTTCTTCGCGTTCTGGACGCTCGAAATCCCGCTCGCGTACTTCCTCGCCCTTCACACGCGCATGCAGGCGCACGGCGTCTACTGGTCCGTAGTCGTGGCCGAAGCCTCGATGGCCGCCGTCAGCATCATTCTCTTCAAACGCGGCTACTGGAAACGACAGAAGATTTAGCGTCTGCTCTTGCTTACCTGGGCACACATATCGATGCCCTCTTCGATTTTTAGCCGCCAAGCAATCGGTTTTTTTTGGACTGCGGCGGCCCGACGCCGCTTTTGCGACGTAACCATTCACCGAGCCTCATCCGTCGCGATCGCCATTTTTCACCCCGCGAGAATCTTCAAACGAATTTCTCTCCTCTCGCCCACTCTGCTCTATCATCCACCTAGGAGACTCAACCCAATGCCCCGCTTTCTCGTCGCATTTCTTCTCGTGCTCACCGCGATTCCCCTCCGCGCCCAAGCGCCCGCTTCCTCCCAACCTCCCGCCCAGGACCGCCTCGTCCAACTCCTCAAAGAACTCACCGAAGCCCCCGGCCCCCCGGGCTACGAGGAAGCCGTTCGCAAAATCATGAGCGACCGCTTCAAGCCCTTCGCCGACAGCATTTCCTACGACGGCCTCGGCTCCGTCATCGCGCAGCAAGGCAACTCCGGCCCGCGCATCATGCTTGACGCGCACATGGACGAACTCGGCGGCATGATTCGCCGCATTCGCCCTGACGGCCTCATCTCCATGCAAATGCTCGGCTATTGGTTGAGCGCGGCGCTTCCCGATCAACGTTGGGTCATCATCGGATCCAAGGGCCCAGTCCTGGCCGTCACCGACATTTGGGACGCGCATATCGCTCCGCACAATCCACAAGGCCAGCCGCAACAGCAGGATCTTTATCTCGACACCGGCGCGCGCTCCGCCGCAGACGTTGCCGCGCTCGGTATCTCTCCCGGCGATCCCGTCGCCCCCGTGTCCGACTTCGCCGTTCTCTCCAACAATCGCTATCTCGCCAAAGCATGGGACGACCGTGTCGGCTGCGCCGTCATGCTGGAAGTCGCGAAGCGCCTCGCAAAGACTCCGCATCCCAATCAGGTCTTCTACGCCGCCACGGTTCAGGAAGAAGGCAGCATCGAAATGCGTGGCGCGCAAACTTCCGCCCGCATCATCAACCCTGATATCGGTTTTAGCTTGGAGGTTGGTATTCCCAATGACGTACCCGGCCCCGGTCCCGAAGCTGCACAGGAAGTTCTCGGCGGCGGCCCCGGCATGATGCTCTACACCTTCAGCGAACTCCCCAATCGCAAACTCGTCGCTCACGTAAAAGACGTCGCCGCCGCGCAACACATTCCGCTTCAATTCGATTTCGTTCCCGGCTTCGGTGACGATGCGGGCGCCATCAAGCTCAACAATACCGGTGTGCCCGTCACCACCATTCTCGTCCCCGCTCGGTCCACCCACGCTCACAACGGCATCATTGACCGCTCCGACTTCGATCGCACCGTGGATCTCGTCATCGCGCTAATCCAGTCCCTCGACGCCCCCACCGTCGCCCGCATCAAGTCCTTCTCTCCCCAATAGCCTTTCCCTCAGATACAAAAAAGAGCCGGCTCAAGATGAGCCGGCTCTTCTCTGTTCTATCGAACTACTTAGGAGTACTTGCATCCGCAACAGGTTGCAGGCTGAGAGATACGATCTTCGTGCCGATCACTTCGCCCGAAACGATTAGCTCGACGCGTCTGTTTTGCTGACGCCCCTCGGAAGTATCGTTCGAGGCGATTGGCCTGGTCTTGCCGAATCCGCTCGACGTGGTCGAATTCGCCGGAACACCTTGCTGCGTCAGATACGTCCGCACACCTTCGGCGCGGCGTTCGGAAAGCTCCTGGTTGAACAATTCGGTCCCGACGCTGTCCGTGTTCCCTTCAATCGCCAGCTTGAGAGTCGGATATGCAAGCACGATGCCGGAAATTTTGGCCAGCTTTTCGCGAGCCAGCGGGCGCAGCGTGTATTTGCCGGAGTCAAACAGTACGTCGGACATATTCACGACGAGCCCTCGCGCGGTGTCGCGAGTTTCCAGAATCAGATTGAATTGTTGCAAGAGGCGTGCACGAAGCTCTTCGCGATCGTGAACTGCGGTTTGCAGCTGCGCGTCGGACGAAGCCGCGGCATTGCGGTTGCGATCGGAATCGGCTTCGGCGTCGCGCTGTTTTCGCTTTGCGTCGTCGCGATCCCGTTCGGCATCGGTTCGTGCGGCAGCGGATTGTTGCAGCTGCGCGTCGGCTGAAGCTGCGGCATTGCGGTCCCGGTCGGAATCGGCCTCGGCGGTGCGCTGTTTTTGTTGCGCGCTGTCGCGATCCTTTTCGGCATCGGCTTGTGCCCCACTCGCTCGCAGCGCGGCCGCTTGTGCGTCAACAGTCTGGCGGTCCGCTTCGTTGCGCCGGCGAACTGCGTCGGCGGTCGTCGCTTCGGCCCTGGCGCGGCGGTCGGATTCTGCCATCTCGCGGTCCTTCGCTGCGATCTCGCGGTTTGACCCGGCACGCCGTTCGGATTCGAGGCGCTCTTCATCAATATGTTTCACCGCGATTTCGCGTGCGTCTTCAGCGGTCTGCACAGTTTCGCGCGAGATCGCTACAAGCGATTTCTTGCTTTCGTGTCTCCCGCTGGCAAGCGCATCCGCTTCGTCCATCTGGCGAACTGCGTTTTGATAGCTCGTCGTTGCATACCGTTCGGCGCCCGCAGATTGCGCGATTCGCAATGCGTTGCGCGCTTCAAAAAACTCCAGTGGCAATTTCGCGTTGAGCACCACCGGATCGAACCTGTAACCCGACGGAATATAACCGCCGCGGTCGATCAATTCATACTTCGCGTCCACTTCTTCGGCACCGCCCATCGTGTCGGAGCGCATCACGTTTTCCAGTACAACCACGTTGCTTGGCCGGCGTACCGCATAATAAGGTTCCGCGGTAACGATCAGCGCAAATGCTTGCAAGTCGGTCGTCACGTCCAGCTTGCTCCGGCGGTTCTCGCCCACCAGAACTTCGCCGATGTTCACCGGCCGGCCTTCCGGCGAAATTGCCCACAACACGTACGTCAAATATTCGCCGCCAAAGGTCGTGGGCCGGTCCAGCCCGGAAAATTCCACTTCGACTTCCAGCGCTCCCCGCTTGCTCTCCACTTTCGCTTCGCCCGCCGCTGCAGGCATCAAATCCGTGCCCTGAAAATTGATCTTCGTCGATCCGCTGCGGTGTCTGTAACTCACCGCCCGCGTGGTGCGGCTCACGACATTAATCCGATACGTCGGCGCTCCATTGCCGGGATCCACCACAACTTGTGTCTGAGTCTGCGCTTGCGCCGCTGCGCCAAGCGTCATTGCCACTGCTAAAGTGATGCCTGAAATCTTGAACATGAGTCTCCCTCTAGTTTCTTCGAGCCATCAGTATCGGGCTTCTTGGGTAGCGGGACTGTCCCATACAGCACGTTCCGCAAAATACTTTGCGCGCACCGATCATCCCGAATTCCCGTTCCGCCTCTGGTCAGTGTTTCAATCTGGCGCCAGGCGGTCGCTTACTTACCTACCTGGCACTCACGGCAACGTTTGCTCTTGCTCTCCGCAGACGAGAAAATGAATCAGGCGCCGCAAGACTCCAATACCCCACTACGCGCTTCCCTCTGTTCGTCGTTTTAGCGGCCGCCTTTTTACCCCGAGGGTAGTCGAGGGGCCGAGGCGAGCGTTCCTCTAGGGCCGGCTTTCTGAAGCCGGCCTCTTCGATCTCAGCCCCGCCGTCAACTTATATCGGGCCGCCACACCGCCCGCCCATCAATCCTCTGCAAGCTTCTTCACCTCCGGAAACGCGCCCCTCCGGTCATTCCTCAAACGAATCGAAATATTCCCCCTAATCGTCTCCTCAAGCACCGTGCTCCAGCTACTTCTGTCCGACACCACCTGATCCACCTGATACGTCCCCGTCGCGCACATCGGCGCAATCCCTCTCACTCGGTACGTCTTTTCGTCCACGCGCTCGCTCTCGAGCAATAAAACGCCATTGCAGATTCCCTTTTCGTCCGCTCGAATTTCGCTGCGCAACCCGAAATTCAGCATCAAGCCGGCAAACGGTGGGGCACCGTCGAAGCTCACCATACATTCCAGCTTATCGCCCGGAACATGTTCTCCTCCGCAAGCCCCTTTGTTCTCTTCCCACACGCGCGGCGTCCCCGCCGCCAGTTTCAAAGGATCGCGTTGTGACTTCGCCTTCATCGTTTCGACGGAAATGTCGACCGCTGGCGTCTGGTGCGGCGCCGGACCCGTCAATCTCATCTCCTTCTCCTCAACGCTCTCCGGCAAATCGTTAATCACGTCTACCGTCAACGCGCTCTCGAATTGATAGCCATTCGTGTATAGCCGGTAGCCGGCCTCCCCCAATTTCGCACTCACCGCCGCCAGAATGTACTTCCCGGAAATACAATCCCCCACTTCGCCGCTCACTTCGTACGTCTGATCGTCTACTTTGCGGCTTTCCCGCAGTGCAAAGTTGATGAACTTCCCCTTCGCCCTCGGCTCAGCCTTGTCCGGGTAATTGAAAACCAACTCGACATGAGTGAACTCCGGTTTGCCCGCGAAGACGACATAGCACGTCATTTCATCCCCCGGATAATGGGTACCGCTGCATCCGTTTGAGCTTCGGTCTTCAATTTTTGGTTTGAATTGAGGTGCTTCCTGCGCCCAGCTCGTCGTCGCAAACAGCGCAAACGCACTCGCACCCGCCATCAGCCCTCGCGTTATCGATCCCACTGCCATGAGGCCCCCTTCGCTACCCCAAACTTGAATCGTTCGATGCCTATTTTGCCAAAAACGCGCCCCTCGGCCCCAGGTTCCCTCTTAACTGACGTGTTATAATAAGAAAGTTGCTAACGCAGCGGAGGGTAGAAAGGATTGCCATGTCCGCTCGTCGGCCCCTCTGGTTGGTCCCAATTCACTCTGACTTCCGCCCTCTCAATAGGTTGAACACCAGAACCTCCTTTTTCTTGCATCGATCAAGATATCGCCAATCGTTTCAATCGCTTACGCACTCTTGTCACAAACCGTGTATTGAATTTCTCGCGTTACTCTCTTGTTTTCATCGGCTTGCACACTCTTGCAAAAGCAATGGGGGGTGTGCACCTTCCATCCTTGAAAATTCTGTGGCCGGGGCCAATACCCGGTCTACTCAATCCTCCGGCGTTGCCAGGGTCGACCATTCTCTATTTTCCGCTTTACATTTTCCGGTCGAGCGTTTTTGCCCTCGCCCCGCCGCGGTGCTAAACTCCTTTCGAGATAACCCATGCCATTGAAAACCCTCTACGAGAAAATCTGGGATTGCCATCTGGTTCATCAGGAACCGGGCAAACCCGCGCTCATCTACATCGACCGCCATCTCATTCACGAAGGCACTTCGCCGCAAGCCTTCGCCGGACTCAAGGCCGAAGGCCGCAAAGTGCGCCGCCCCGATCTCACTTTCGCCGTCATGGACCACTCCGTCCCCACCAAGGACCGTACTCTTCCCATTATCGACACCGACGCGCGCCTGCAATTTGAAGCGCTCGAAAAAAATTGCCGCGAAACCGGTGTCCGCTTGTTTGACATGAACAGCAAGAATCAGGGCATCGTTCACGTTATCGGCCCCGAACTCGGCATCACGCAGCCCGGCAACACCATCGTTTGCGGCGACAGTCACACGTCCACTCATGGCGCGTTCGGTACGCTGGCATTTGGAATTGGCACGAGCGAAGTCGAACATGTTCTCGCCACACAATGCCTCGTACAATCCAAATCCAAAACGCTGCACATTCTCGTTCATGGAAAACGTCCGAAAGGCGTCACCGCAAAGGACATCATTCTCGCGATCATCGGAAAAATCGGAATTGGCGGCGGCACCGGACACGTTGCGGAATATGGCGGCCAAGCCATTCGCGAACTTTCCATGGAAGGCCGCATGACCGTCTGCAATATGACGATCGAAGGCGGCGCACGCGCCGGAATGGTCGCGCCCGACGACACCACATTTAAGTATCTTGAAGGGCGTCCGTTCGTGCCTCGTGGAAAAGAATTTCAGGAAGCGGTGGAGCGTTGGAAGCTGCTGAAGAGCGACGACGGAGCCAAGTTCGACATGACCGTCGAACTCCAAGCCGAACAGATCGCGCCGCAAGTCACCTGGGGCACGAATCCCGGTATGGTCACCAGCGTCAATTCGCGCGTTCCCGATCCGCACGATTTCAAGGATCTGAACGATCAAAAAGCTACCGAGAGCGCGTTGAAGTATATGGGATTGAAACCGGGAACGCCGATTACCGACATCAGCGTCGACCGCGTCTTCATCGGCTCCTGCACGAATTCGCGCCTCGACGATCTTCGCGCCGCCGCACATCTCGTCGAAGGAAAACACGTCGCGAAATCCATCAAGCAGGCGCTCATCGTTCCCGGCTCCCGCGGAATCAAAGCCGCCGCGGAAAAGGAAGGCCTCGACAAAATTTTCACGGAAGCCGGTTTCGAGTGGCGCGACGCAGGCTGCAGCATGTGCATCGGTATGAACGCGGACGTCCTTCCCCCGCACGAACGCAGCGCCAGCACGTCGAATCGCAATTTTGAAGGCCGCCAGGGCCGCGACAGCCGCACGCACCTCGTCAGCCCCGTCATGGCCGCCGCCGCTGCGCTAGCCGGCCACTTCGTCGACGTCCGCGACTTCGACGTCGCCCACGTCGAGTAATGCGACGGTATGGCTCTCAGCTCAGCTCGGCGCCACAGCAATTGGATAAAGTGGTTGGTTAGCCTTTTGGTGATTGTCGCTGTTTGGCGATTCGGCGTTTATGGCGTGAATTGGACGTCGAGGAATAGCGTTGTGGCGTTACTGGTTGCGATAGCCGTGCTGGCATATTGCATCACATTTTGGAAAAGGAAGAACTAAGCCAGATGAAACCGTTTATTACGCATAGCGGATTGGTTTTGCCGTTGGACAAAGTAAACGTCGACACCGATCAGATGGTGCCGAAACAATTTCTGAAGGCGCTGACGCGCGAAGGCTTTGGCCGGATTCTTTTTTATGACTGGCGCTACACGCAGCCGGGCGAAAAACCGAATCCGGATTTCATCCTGAACAAACCGGAATACAAAGGCGCCAGCGTGCTGCTCACTCGTGCGAATTTTGGCTGCGGCTCTTCGCGCGAACACGCGCCATGGGCCATCGGCGATTACGGCTTTCGCGTCATTCTCGCGCCGAGCTACGCGGACATTTTCTACAACAACTGTTTCAAGAACGGCATTCTTCCCGCCGAACTGACCGAAGCGCAAATCGACGAACTCTTTCGCCGCTCAGAGAGAGAGAAGGGATATTCCCTTTCCATCGACCTGCCGAATCAAACCGTCAGCGACAACTACGGCCTCTCTTACAAATTTGAAATCGCGCCATCGCGCAAGGAAGTTTTGCTAAAAGGCCTCGACGATATCGGCACATCCATGCAACACGTCGCCGCCATCGACGCCTACGAAAGAGCCCACGCCGCCACGGCCACAATGTACGACCCGGTCGACGTGAAGAACTACCAGTAGCGTAGCCACTCTTGTTTACCCAGGAAGGGGCTGCGCTCTTAGTTTTTTGCTTTGGTTTTACGACCGCTCGGCAGTCGGCTCTGCCGATTCTGGAGCGGCCGCCGGGCCAAGCATCTCGGCAATTGAAATTCCGGCGAGCACAAACGCCGCCCCAAAGAGCGCCCGAGCCGCGAGCCGCTCGCCAAGAAAGAGATACGAAGTCAGCACCGCAAAAACCGGCTCCAGCGTAAACAAAATCGCCGCATGACCCGGCGAAGTATATTGCTGAGCCCAAAGCTGAATCGAAAACGCGACGGCCGTTGCGAAGACGGCACAAACCGCGACGCCAAGAAGGAGCGACCAACTCGGAACAAAGCGCACGGGCTGCCAACGAATCGCCGCGGCGATTCCCGTCATCACCCACGCCATTCCGGCGCATGCGATGACTTGCAGCACGCTCAGCGCCGACGCCGAATGCTCTTTCGTATATTCGCTGACGAGAATAATGTGCACCGCATACGAAGCCGCCGCAACAAATGTCAGAACGTCTCCGCGATTCAGATGACTTACTCCTTCTTTAGGAATAGTCAGGTAGTACAGGCCAAATCCAGCGGCAATCGCGCCGGCATAAACCCACGCAGTAAAGCGATGTCCCCAAAACAATCCGAAAAGGATTGGAACGAGAACGACGCTGGATCCGGTAACAAATCCTGAATTCGACGCGGTCGTATATTGGAGTCCGGCGGTCTGAAATGCGTACCCGCCGAACATGAAGAAGCCGAGGCGAAGTCCCGCGAAAATCTCTTCGCGTGCAAGGGAACGAAAAACGTGCGGCCGCCACTGCGCCATCACGATTCCTGCGAGCGTGAACCGCAGCGCAAGAAAAAGAAAAACGGAAGAATGGTCGAGCGAATTTTTTACGACGACAAATGTCGAGCCCCAAAGAATCGTGCAGAACGCAAGCCCAAGATCGGCGCGCAGGCGCTTTCGGGAAATGTCAGTCGGATTCATGCGAATGAGGTTGAGTAGCTTAGCGCAACAGCCACGAAAATTCCCGTGCAGGTTTCTTGACAGACGGCCGCGTACAGTTAACATGCGGGTATCATGAGATACCAAATAAAACTCCTCCTGTACGGATTCCTCACCATCGCGGGGCTTGCCGGGGCAAGAACCGCTCTTGCGGAGCATCGCGAGAACTGGCTCGAAATTCGGGCGCCGCATTTTACCGTGCTGACGAATGCCGGAGAGCGCGAAGGGCGGCGAATCGCGCGACAGTTTGAAGACGTGCGCGGGATGTTCGAACAGAGTTTTCCGAAACTACGCGTGGATTTTGGAAAGCCAACGATCGTTTTCGCGTTGAAGAACGAAGATTCGCTGAAGCTGCTGTTGCCGACCTACGGGCAGAACAAAAACGCAATGAAGATTGCGGGATTCTACAAGGTCTCGTATGACAAAAACTATGCGGTGATTCGCACGGACGCGACCGGATCCGGCGCGAACGAATTCCACAACCTATACCACGAATACGCGCACGGACTTTTTCGGCTGAACTACCGCGGGCTGCCGCTGTGGCTCGACGAGGGCCTGGCGGAATACTGGGGCAATTCACAAATCGAAAACAAAGAAGGGCGAGTCGGCATGGTGGACGCGCGGCAGGTGCGTTATTTGCAGCAAAACAGGCTTCTGCCCATTGCAACGCTCGTCACGCTCGAAGGAAGTTCGCCGCTTTACAACACGCAGGATCATGCGGGAATTTTCTACGCCGAATCGTGGCTCGCGGTCCATTACTTCCAGAATGCGGAGGGAATGCGCGAAAAAGGGCTGCTGAACAAATTCCTCGGCGCGCTGCAGACGACCGACGATCCGATCGAAGCGGCAAAGCAGGCGTTTGGAGATCTGAAAAAACTGGACGACAACCTCGATCTGTACTCGCGCCGACAGATTTATACCTACCAGATTGTGCCGCTCAAGTTGAATATCTCCGAGAAGGATTTTCCTGCGCGGGCGCTGAGTCCGGCGGAAGGGCTGATTGCACAAGCCGACTTCCTGCTGCGCAATAACCACCAGGGCGAGGCGATTGCGTTGCTGCACGAAGCGGAAGGGCAGGACGCGAAAGCACCGGGGCTGCACGATTCGCTGGCGTACTACCATTTTCTGCGATCGGACTTCGAGAACGCGGGAAAGGAATTCGATCAGGCGCTTGCGGCGAACCCAAACGACCCGCTTGTGTATCTTTACCGGGCGCTGATGGTACTGAGAAAGAAGGGCTATTCGCCGGAAACGACTCCAGATATCCGGGCGAATTTGGAAAAAACGATCGCGCTGAATCCGGATTTTGCTCCGGCACACGCGTTTCTCTGCATCGCCTACTCGCAAATGCCAGATACCAAAGCAAAAGCCGCGGCGGAGGCATCGCGTGCGATCGAACTGGAACCGGGAAATCTCGCGTATTACATAGATTTGGGGAAAGCCTTTCTGGGGAATGGGCAAACGGAAGACGCAAAGAAGATCGCGGACCGGGCGGTGAAGGTGGCCACGTTGCCCCGCGATCGCAGCATGGCCAACGCTTTTCTGCGCCAGATACAGGGCAAACAGAATCCATCGGCAGCGGGAGTTGCAACATCCGACGCGAACGATGCGGCGATGGGCGAGAGCAACGCGACTGGCGGAGCTGCGCAACGACCGAAGGAATCGCAAAAGGCCAGCGGACAGATTGCGGAGCTGCTATGCGGACATCCGCCGGAAGTTCTGTTTACGCTAGCGGCGGAGAGTGAATCCGTGCTGCTACGGGTACGGGATATTGGAAAGATCGAGATCTACGACGGCGGCACGCTTGGCACCGCGGCCACGGCACCGTGCGCGAAATGGCGGGACAGAAAAGCGACCGTGTCGTATGAACGTTCTTCGGAAGGCCCCGCGCAGGGCGAAGTAACGCGAATCGACCTGCAATAGATAATTGGGCGAAACCCACGCTCACTTGCCCGAGAGCGTCACCAAAGAAAAACCGGGAAGCGCCTCGCGACGCTTCCCGGGAAAGAGTGGTTGGTTTCAGCTGATCTAGAAGATCAGCTTGATCGCCAGCTGCATGTTGAACTGTTCGCCCGGGCCGAGGCCAGGAGCGCCGTTGAAGTCGCCGATAGTGTCGGTAATCATGCCGAAGCCGTCAGCGGCGGCCGTGGAGCAGCGATGGTTGGTCAAAGGACCTTGGTTGCAGGTGTTGTAGTTCGGCGAGTTGTTTCCGCCAACGGCAACAGCACCGACGCCTGAGGCCAGATTGATCCGGTTCAAGAGGTTAAACATTTCCGCGCGGAGCTGAAGCTTGAAGCGCTCCGTAATCGGGATGTTCTTGATCACGGAAAGGTCGACAGACGCGAAATTCGGTCCGTAAAACTTGTTCCTCGAGATATTTCCGAATCCCGAACCTGGGCATGCAGGGTCTCCGACGCTGGGGTCGCAGAAGGCGGTTGGATTCACCCACAGTGTTCCGCCGTTGGCCTGGGAGAATTTATGGTCAATGGTAACCCCGTTGCCACTCTTAAAGGGATCGCCCACTAAGTTCAGGTAGGAGAGAACTTCATCAAAGGGCTGGCCGGTGTGGAAATTCCACAGGCTGCTGACCTGCCAACCGTTGACGAGGCGGTTTGACCAGCCGTTGCTGGCCCACTTTGCACGCGGCACCTGATAAACATAACTTGCCGTGAACGAGTGACGCGTGTCGAAGTCACTGTTGCCGTAGTCGCGCTTTGGATTGAAAGCATCATCGAGAACAGTGGCGCGGTACTCGCTGATGATATCCAGCGAGTGAGACCAGGTATAAGCGTAAGTACTGGTTAGGCCGTGCCAATCGCGGAGCTTAAAGGTGGTTTGCAGAGAGTTGTAGTTGGACGTACCCGTGCTGTTCATCTGCAAGATATTGCCAAAGTTCGGGAAGTCGTTGTTCTGATTGATATTGGAAACGATGTTTAACTTGCGTCCCTGACTTCCAACATAACCAAGCTGCAATTCAGCCGACTTTCCGAAGGACTTTTCGACCTGAAGGCTGTAATTGTAGAAGTAAGGCGTTCGGAAGTTCTGGCTGATGGAATATGCGCTTAACCCCTTCGGATCGGCGGCTGCCGCACAGTTCGGATCCGAGCACGTAACTAGTGGGCCGAAGATGGAGCCGGCCGTGTTGGTTACACCAGCATTTTGCGTGCTCCCAACCGGACACGTGAGAGTGGTTGATTGAACGGTTTGCCAGTTATAGGAAGTATCTCCGCAGAAGTCCGTCTTAAAGGTGGAGACGCCCAGGGAACCAAAGGCGTTGCCTTGAATACCCTGCGAAGCGGTAATCGGCGGCCGGAAATCCAGGAACGGATTCAGGTTAATTTGGTCATAGAAGACACCGACGCTTCCGCGTACGACGAGATCGCCCTTGGTACCGGGCTGATAGGCGAAGCCGAAGCGAGGAGCGAAATTGTTGCGGTCTGGCGGCCAAAGTGCACTAAGACCGGCGCCTTGCGTCTTAAAACCGGTGCCGGGAATGAACACGGAAATGTCGTTGTGATCGCTGTGCATCGGGCCGAAGTATTCGTATCGTAAGCCAAATGTCAGACTCAGTTTCTTCGTGGTCTGCCAGGAATCCTGGAAATAGAGGTTGTAAGCATTGACGGTCACGAAACGTTCTGGATTTCCGACCGCCGCCGAAGAACTGGACACCGAGCCGGCCAAGTAATCGGCTAAAGCCCGGGTCTGGCTATCTACACCTTGGCAAGTAGCGTTACATTGGTTTGCTGCTATGAACTGCGTGTCGGGCAGGCCCCAAGCGCAGTCGTGCGCGAATGTCCCGTCGGGCCGCGGGACATCGGTGCACTGAGACTGATCGCCCTGCGTACCGTCAAACCGGAACGTCCCAGTGCTGTGACGATGATAGAACGCGTTGAGGTGCGCTTGCCTGACTTCCCCGCCGAACCTGAACTGATGAGCTCCAGTACTGTAGGAAACGATATCGTTGATGTGCCAAGTCAAATCGCTCCGGCCCTTGGGATCGGTGATACCGGTTTGCTCGAATCCCTTGATGCGGATGTTCGGAGCACCCTGAATCGGCTTGCCTCCCGGCGTGCCGTCGGTGGTAGCGTTGGGGCTAAGGAACAAACCGATGTTCTGGGTTACGAAGCTATTGTTGAAATCGTTGAAAAGCTGGTTGAAGTAGTTTGCTCCAAAAAGAATCTGGTTGGTGAGTTTGGAGGAAAAGGTTGAATTCAACACTGCGGAATAATTGCCAACGTGAAGCGGAGCAACCTCAAAATAATAAGCGAGGTTGGAGCTGGCGGTTCCCAGTGCCGGACTGCCACCGGTTGGAGCAGTCTGGTTGCCCTGCCCGGCGATCCACCGCAGGTAAAGATGGTGTTTATCGTTAAATTGATGGTCAACCTTCACCACACCGTTGTAGCTATAGCCGAATTCAGCAGTCGGACTCAGAAAGTTGCCAGCTTGAGCAGACAGTCCGCCGATGATGTTTTGCGGCCAAAGTCCATTTGGACCAAGCAAGCCGCCCGTGCAACCAGAAGCGGAGGCACCAGCGCAGGACAAGGAACTTGGAGTGACTGGATTGTAGCTGCCGTACTTGCGCTGGCCTGACGGACAAGCTGCCGTAAAGGGCGCGGTGCACAGCGGGTTGTTGAGCAAGTCAACAGCCTGGCCTACGAATGCGTTGGACGGTTCCGTGGCGACACCTGAAAGACCGATGATGAAATCCTGCTTTTCATAGCTGACGAAATAAAAAGTCTTGTTCTTGATAATTGGTCCGCCAACGGAGAAGCCATAGTTTTCATTCCGGAGGCGGGGCGTTTTCGTTCCGGGCGCGAGGAACGGAGAGCCAGCGCCGTAGAATTCATTTCGATTGTAGTAGTAAGCCGACCCATGCAGCGTGTTGCCGCCCGACTTGATGACAAGGTTCACCGTGCCACCGGCATTGCGACCGGATTCCGGGCCTGCCTGGGATTGCGCGGAGAATTCGTCAACCGAGTCAATTGGAAGAACAGTGCCGGCAATGCCGGAAACGCCGCCCTGGTTGACGGCCGGAATGTTGTGCCAGAAATCGTTGTTGTCGACACCGTCGATCTGCCAATTCATCTGGTTCGGACGAGTACCGTTCAGCGAACCGAAGCCACCGACGGAGTATCCGCCGTATCCCGGAGCGACGGCGATTAACTGCGTGAAGTCGCGACCATTGAGGGGCACATCCTGAACGACGGCGGAAGAAATACTCGTATTCTGCGTCGCAGAGGTCGTGTCGAGCGTAAGTGCCGCAGCTGAAACTTCGACCGTGGTTGAGGACTGGCCAAGCTTTAACTGAACATTGAGCGTGTAGATGCTGCCCGCAAGGACTTCAACCTTATCGACCGTGTTCGTCGGAAATCCAGCGGCAGTAACCGTCACTTTGTAAAAGCCGAGCGGCACATCTTGAAAAGCGAATTGACCCTCACTCGTCGTAACCGTGGTGTGTTCGATGCTGGTAGCGGATTCAATGGCTTTCACCGTCGCGTTTGGCACAGCGGCGCCGGATGGGTCGGTGACGGTTCCGTTGATGGCACCGCGGAACGTTTGACTATTTGCAGTGGCAACGACTACGAGAGTAAGGAGTAATACGGATAAACATCGTTTCATTTACAGCTCCCCCTAGCGAGAAGTAACTGCTACCGGTGGCCCTGAGAGAAGCCGACCACTTCTTCCAACGCAAACGACTGATGACCCGCGCACCGCGGGTCGCCCCGACAAATTGACGAATTGAAACAAACTAAAGGAAAACCCCGAAGCCAAAATGGCCCTTGTTGGGGATAAGCTACCTCCGCGCGAGGCAGGGTGTCAATGCAAATCATTGAATATGAGAAGGTTGAAAAATTCATCGGATGGCATGGAACGGGGCGTGGACGGCGTCGATGCGAGGGTGAACTCGAATCCATGGCGCGAATTGAAGTTCGTCGAAAGCGCGCGAGGGAGAGTGGCCTCGGTCGGAAGCCAGCCGTAACTTGAGTTCGCGTTGGGGCTGCAATCGAAGAGAGGTCTCTCCGCTCCGTGGCCCTGTGCGCCCCCATTTCAATAAGAGAGGGCCCGCGCCAGAGAAAACGGGGCCATTCCGGTCGAGATGAGAGTATTGGAGGAGAGTCCGGCGTAGCTGGCTCGAACGCGGCGGTAAGAAATAGCCCTCGAAGGCAAACGCGGTGATTCGCCAGTTCAGGTCGTTCGAGCGATGGGCGCGCTTGAGCGCTCGAGCCGCGATCCCTCACGTTCGTTTGATTTCATGACGGCGTCGGCTCCTAGGACCCGGTAGAGTTGGGCGTGTAAGAGCGACCAAAGCTCGGGAAAAAGGAGCCGAGCCATGCAGATTATAGGATGTGATTTTCACCCAGGCTACCAGCAGATTGCGGTCTTAGATCAGCAGACGGGAGAGTTCCGGGAGATGCAGTTGAGTCACCAGAAGCAGGGCGAGGAGGCGCGGAAGTTTTATTCCGCGCTGCCGCTGCCCGTGCGGGTGGGATTGGAGGCGAGCGGGCAGTCGCAGTGGTTCGAGCAGATGCTAACGGGGTTGGGACACGAGTTATGGATCGGCGACGCCGCGAAGATTCGCGCCAGCTGTGAGCGCAAGCAGAAAACCGATCGACGGGATGCCGAACTATTGTTGCAGTTGCTGATGGAAAATCGGTTTCCGCGGATCCGGGTGCCGACGCCGGCATAGCCCGATGCGCGGCAGTTGTTGCTGCATCGCGGCAAGCTGGTGCGAGTGCGCACGCAGGTGAAGAACCAGTTGCAGGCGCTGGCGTTGAACCAGTGTGTGCAACGGAAGTGGCAGCTGTGGACGGAGGCGGGGCGGAAACGGATGACAGCGGGTACCGGCCACTGCAAGGCGTGCTGAAGCGAGCCACTTTGGAAACAAGCAGGAGGCCGGACTAAAGTCCCTGCCCTCGACCGACGGCGTCTATTGAGAATGAGACGCAAGCTGAAGCGTACGCTACAAGAGTGGCTGGCTACTTGATGTCGGCGTAGACGGTGCGGCCGCCGACGATGGTCATTAGGACGGTGGTTTTGGTGAATTGAGAGGGCGGGATTTTGGTGAGGTCGCTCGAGAGGACGATGAAGTCTGCGAGTTCGCCGGCTTTTAGTTCACCTTTTTTTCCTTCCATGAATTCGGCGTAGGCGGAGCCGGAGGTGTAGGCGCGAATGCAATCGACCAGGGAGATTTTTTCTTGCGGCTGCCAACCGCCCGCAGGGCCGCCGTCGGGAAGTTCTCTGGTGACGCAAGCGTAGAGGCCGCGGAAGGGACTGATCACTTCTACGTCGTAGTCAGTGCCGAAGGCGAGGCGTGCGCCGAATTTTTGGACGGAATTCCAGGCGTACGCGCCTTTGATACGATCTGGGCCGACGCGACTTTCCGCCCAGCGCATGTCGGTGGTTTGATGCGACGGCTGCATGGAGGCGATGACCTGCAGGCTGGCGAAGCGCGGAATGTCGGAGAGGGCCACGACTTGCGCGTGTTCGATGCGATCGCGGCGGTCGCGCGGACCGTTGGCTTTGGCGACAGCTTCGAACGTGTCGAGCGCAACGCGATTGGCGCGATCGCCGATGGCGTGGAAATTCAGCTGGAAGCCGGCTTTGTCGCGCTCAATGGCGAGAGTTTTTAATTTTTCCGGCTCCATGGTGAGGATGCCGGAAGTTTTTGCGTCGTCGGAATAAGGCGCGAGCATGGCGGCGGTGCGCGAGCCGAGTGCTCCATCGGTGACCATTTTTAATGCGCCCGTGCGCAGCCAGAGATCGGTGGTGCCGCCGTCTTTGCGCATCTGTTCGAGGCGCGCGAGCGGCGCGGCGAATGGAAGCCACTCGGTGATTCGAACGGTAAGTTTTCCTTCCGACTTGAGTTTGCGGTAGGTGAGGAAGTCGTCCCAAGTGTCATTGCCAGCGCCAGATGGGCCGCCTTTGCCGAGTGCGTCGACGAGAGAATTGTCCTGAATGGAAGTGACGCCGTTTGCGGCAACGTCGGCGAGGGCGAGCTCGATTCCCTTTTCGCGGCGTTCGTTCGAAGGCGGAGGAATTCTGGATTCGACGAGGCTCATGGCGGAGCCTTCTTTGAGCATGCCGTCAGGTTCACCGCTTGAATCGTGCTCGACCTCGCCGCCGGTGGGATTGGGAGTTCTTGCGGTGATGCCGGCGAGTTTTAGTGCGGCGGAATTGGCGACGGCGACGTGGCCGGAAATGTGGACGAGGAAAACGGGATTGTTGGGCGAGACGGAGTCGAGATCTTGACGCGTGGGAAAACGTTTTTCGGGCCAGAGCGTGTGATCCCATCCAGAGCCAGTGACCCATTCGCCGGGTTTGACCTGCGCGATGGCAGCGGCGACGCGCTTTTGCACTTCGGCGATGGTGGGAGCGCCGTGAAGGCGAACGGCGAGCGCGTCCTGGCCAGCGCTGCCGAGATGGACGTGGGCATCGTTGAAACCGGGCATGACGAAGTGGCCGCTTAAATCAACAATGCCAGTTCCCTTTTCAGCGAGGGAGGAGACTTCATCTTCGTCACCGATGGCAAGAATTTCTTCGCCGCGGACGAGCATAGCGGAAGCCCACGGCGCTTGCGGATCGTTCGTGTAGATATGAGCGTTCTTGTAGAGAACGACCGGGGCGTCTGCGTCGAGACTGACTGGCTTGGTTGTTGCGGATTGAGCGGAGACGCGCGGCGCGATGGAGAGAACGCACAAGAATGCTGCGGCGGCGGTGGCCGCGCGGAAAAAAGTTGGAGGCATGATCAGTTTCCCTTCTCGGTGATGATTCCGCTGGCGCCGAGTACGGTGAGTAGCGCCCGCTGCAGTCCAATTTCGCGGCCGGTTGGTTCGTACCACTCCTGGAGCGAATGGGCGCCGCCGCCGTTGCCGCCCGCGCCGATCGCAATGGCGTCGATGCCGAGCGAAAGAGGGATGTTGGCGTCGGTGGAGGCACGTTCGGCGCGCGAAGAGTTGCCGGTGTAATCGTCGGCGGCGCGAAGCGCGGCGAGGAGCGGCGAATCGGAGGCTAGTTCTCCGCCGGGACGATTGCCGAGAATATCCACTTTCCATTCGAGCTTGCCCTTGGAACGGTCGCGCGCGGATTCCATTTCGTCGCGGACTCCGGCGGCCATGCATTCACGCAGAGCGTTTTCGAGGCGGAGGAGTTCGTCTTCGCTTTCGGAGCGGATGTCGACCTTCAGACGCGCTTCGTGCGGAATTGAGTTGACGGAGGTGCCGCCTTCAATTTGACCGAGATTGAATGTGGTCCGAGGATTTGCGGGAACGCGCGTGTTGAGAAAACGTACGGATGCGCGAACGAGTGCGTTGATGGGGTTGGGGATGCCGAAGTCCGACCAACTATGACCGCCGGGGCCGGTGATGACGGCTTCGATGCGGCGCGATGCGAGAGCTTTGGTGGTGACGTGATCGATGCCGGAGCCGTCGAGAACGATTACGGCTTTGAGGCGATCGCGATAGGCGTCAACAAGCGCGCGCATGCCGCGGAGATTGCCTTCGCCTTCTTCACCGACGTCGGCGACGAAGAGAATGGTGCGCTGCGGTTTGATGCGGGCCTCGTGCAGCGCCCGAGCAAGCGCGACGAGCGAAACGAGGCCGGTGCCGTTGTCGGAAATACCGGGCGCGGACATACGATCTTTGTCGCGACGAACTTTTACGTCGGTGCCGGCGGGAAAAACGGTGTCCATATGAGCGGCGACAAGGGCAATTTCCTTTTCGTTGGAGCCGCGGAGTTCGCCGATGACATTGCCGGTTTTGTCGATGTGGACTTCGAGGCCGACTGCGGCGAGCAACACTTTTACAGCTTGCCCGCGCTGCGCTTCGGCGAACGGAGGAGCAGGAATTTCGGTAAGGCGGGCTTGCTCGTCGTTAATCCAGCCGTAGTGCGGCTTAAACCAGGCGAGCGCGGCTTGAACCTGCGCACTTTGAAACGTCTGCGCAAGCTGGGACATGCGGTGCGCAGAGAATGGAATGGCGGAGCGAACCGGCATGCTTGAAAGAATAACGCACACGAGAAAACAATTCACGAAGAGTTGCAGCGCGCGGTTGCGCATCAATTTATACATCAGTGGGCGGGCGCTCCGGCGCAGAGGGCGTGGAGTTCGGCGTCGGTGAGGACGCGGGCGGAATTTTTGGCGGCGTCGAGGATGCGCGTGACGATAGCATCGTCGGCAGGAATTTTGTGGCGTTCGAGCCAGAAAAGGACGTTGGATTTGCCGCTGAGCGGGCCGATTTCGATGATTTGGTCGAGGCCGAAGAGATGCGAAGGCACGCCGCTGTAAACGGAATTGGCGAGGGTGATGTCACCCTTCTTGAAAGCTTTGATGAGCGCGGCGGCGTGGACGCCAGTCGCGGTGCGGAAGGCGTCGCGGCCGATGACGGGATAGTTTGGCGGAATTGTGGTGTGCGTGGCGGCAGCGACGGTGTCGCAATATTCCTTGAGGCGGCTGAGGTCGCGGTCGATGAGGCCCATGAGCGTGAGATTGACGAGCATGAGTTCCATCGGCGTGTTGCCGACGCGTTCGCCGAGCGCGTTGGCAGCGCCGTGAACGGAGTTGGCGCCTGCGGCGAGCGCCCACAAAGAATTGGCGACGGCCAGGCCGCGGTCATTGTGGCCGTGCC
>Ga0075436_100000248_pt1 | contig 33736 bp, 29 predicted proteins | sample RhiMethybrSRZTD5_FD_75303 | JGI IMG/M metagenome (GOLD analysis project Ga0075436, IMG submission 75303) | Populus rhizosphere microbial communities from Tennessee, USA - Rhizosphere MetaG P. TD hybrid SRZTD5 | ecosystem: Host-associated > Plants > Roots > Rhizosphere > Soil | place: USA...
GCTCGGTGTGATGGACCGCCTCTCCCGGGATCGGCTCAAGTGGAAGTGCAGGCGGGGGCGCCTCGAGCTGGATCTCGTTTTACAGCGCATCGTCCCCACATTGGATGATGCGGATGTTTCTCCCTTGAACGCGCTTCTCGATCTGCCCGACGACGACCTCTGGGACATCGTCACAGGGCGCAGCGAAAACTTCGACCCGCAGCTCTCCCGTATCGTGAAGCGCCTGCGCGCCACCTCCGTGGCGCGCCCGTCCGGCGCCGCTTAGGATGACCACCATGGCCGACAAGACCGCGACCCTCAAGCTTCCCGACGGCAACACGCTCGACTTCCCCGTGCTCGGCGGCACGCTCGGGCCCGACGTCGTCGACATCCGCACGCTCTACGGCAGGTCGGGCATGTTCACCTACGACCCGGGATTCCTGTCGACGGCGAGCTGCAGCTCCTCGATCACCTTCATCGACGGCGACGCCGGCATTCTCCTCTACCGGGGCTACCCGATCGAGCAGCTCGCCGAGATGTGCGATTTCCTCGAGGTCTGCTATCTCCTGCAGTACGGCGAGCTGCCCAACCGCAAGCAGAAGGACGAGTTCGTCGACATCGTCACGCATCACACCATGGTGCACGAGCAGCTCGCGCGCCTGTACCAGGGCTTCCGCCGCGACGCGCACCCGATGGCGGTGATGGTGGGGGTAGTCGGCGCGCTGTCGGCCTTCTACCACGACGCGCTCGACATCAACGATCCGCACCACCGCGTGATCTCGGCGTTCCGCCTGATCGCCAAGATGCCGACCATCGTGGCGATGTCCTACAAGTACTCGATCGGCCAGCCGTTCGTCTATCCGCGCAACGACCTCTCGTATACGGCGAACTTCATGCGCATGATGTTCGCGGTGCCGGCCGAGGAGTACAAGGTGAACGACGTGCTGGTGCGCGCCATGGACCGCATCTTCATCCTGCACGCAGACCACGAGCAGAACGCGTCGACCTCGACGGTGCGCCTGTGCGGCTCCTCGGGCGCCAATCCGTACGCCTGCATCGCCGCCGGCATCGCCTCGCTGTGGGGGCCGGCGCACGGCGGCGCCAACGAGGCCTGCCTGCAGATGCTGGAGGAGATCGGCGACGTGTCCAAGGTCCCGGAGTTCATCCGCAAGGTGAAGGACAAGAACTCGGGCGTGCGCCTGATGGGCTTCGGCCACCGCGTGTACAAGAACTACGACCCGCGCGCGAAGCTGATGCGCGAGACCTGCCACGAGGTGCTGAACGAGCTCGGGCTGCACAACGACCGCATCTTCAAGCTCGCCCTCGCGCTGGAGAAGATCGCGCTCGAGGACGACTATTTCGTCTCGCGCAAGCTCTATCCCAACGTCGACTTCTATTCCGGCATCGTGCAGCGCGCCCTCGGCATCCCGGTGGCGATGTTCACCTGCATCTTCTCGCTCGCGCGCACCATCGGCTGGATCGCGCAGTGGCAGGAGATGATCACCGATCCGGAGTACAAGATCGGCCGGCCGCGCCAGCTCTTCAAAGGACCGACCAAGCGCGAAGCGAAGCCGATCGACCAGCGATAGAAACGAGGAAACTGAGGCCATGGCGAGCGTGATGCGCGACTTCCTCGACAGCTCCTACCTTTTCGGCGCCAACGCGCCGTTCATCGAGGAGCTCTACGAGCAGTACCTCGTGCACCCCGGATCGGTGCCCGAGGCGTGGCGCGACTACTTCGACCGCCTGCAGCAGGTCCCGGGCTCGAGCGCCAAGGACGTGGCGCACGCGCCGGTCGTCGAATCTTTTGTTCAAAGAGCAAAAAGAGGAGAGCTGGGCGGGTCGCCCCGGACGCTGCCGCAGGAGCCCGTGGCCCCGGAGCGCCTGCAGGTGGCGGCCCTGCTGCTGGTCACCGCCTACCGCATTTCCGGCGCGCGCTGGGCCACGGTGGACCCGCTGAAGCGCATGCCGCGGCCGCCGCAGCCCGAGCTCGAGCCCGGCTTCTACGACCTGACCGAGGCCGACCTCGAGCAGGTGGTCAACTCGGGCTCCTACGTCGGGCTCGACCGCGTCTCCTTGCGGACCCTGATCCAGGCGCTGCGCGACACGTACTGCCGTAACATCGGCTTCGAGTACATGTTCATCAGCGAGCGCACCCAGCGGCAGTGGATCCAGGAGAGGATCGAGCCCACGCGCGCCACGCCGCAGCTCGGCGACGACCAGAAGCGGCGCCTGCTGCAGAAGCTTACCGAGGCCGAGCACCTCGAGCGCTACCTGCACACCAAGTACGTCGGCCAGAAACGCTTCTCGCTCGAGGGCGGCGAGAGCCTGATCCCGTCGATCGACGAGCTGATCCAGCGCGCCGGGGCGAACGGCGTGCAGGAGATCGTGCTCGGCATGGCGCACCGCGGGCGCCTGAACGTGCTGGTGAACGTGCTCGGCAAGATGCCGGCGGACCTGTTCCTCGAGTTCGAGGGCAAGCAGCCGAACGAGCTGCCGTCGGGCGACGTGAAGTACCACAACGGCTTCTCCTCCGACATTTCGACGCCGGGCGGGCCGGTGCACCTGTCGCTCGCGTTCAACCCCTCGCACCTGGAGATCGTGAACCCGGTGGTCGAGGGGTCGGTGCGCGCGCGTCAACGGCGCCGGGACGACAAGACCGGCGACCAGGTGCTGCCGATCCTGGTCCACGGCGACGCCGCGTTCTCGGGCCAGGGCGTGGTGATGGAGACGCTCAACTTGTCCGGTACCCGCGGATACGGTACCGGAGGGACCATTCATTTGATCGTGAACAATCAGATCGGCTTCACCACCTCCGACCCGCGCGACACGCGCTCCACGCTCTACTGCACGGACGTGGCGAAGATGGTCGAGGCGCCGATCTTCCACGTCAACGGCGACGACCCCGAGGCGGTGCTGTTCGTGACGCAGCTCGCGCTCGACTTCCGGCACGCGTTCCACAAGGACGTGGTGATCGACCTGGTGTGCTTCCGCAAGCTCGGCCACAACGAGCAGGACGAGCCGGCGGTGACGCAGCCGCTCATGTACAAGAAGATCGTCCAGCACCCGGGCACGCGCAAGCTCTATGCCGACCGGCTGGTGGCGCAGGGCCTCGTCGGCGCGGACGAGCCCGAGCAGATGATCCGGCACTACCGCGCGACGCTCGACGCCGGCAAGCAGACCGTGAGCCCGGTGCTGTCGAACTTCAAGAGCAAGTTCGCGGTGGACTGGGCGCCGTTCCTCAACTCCAGGTGGACCGACGCCGCCGACACGCACGTCCCGCTCGACGAGCTAAGAAGACTTTCGGAAAGAATTACTTCCATCCCGGAGAGCTTCAAGCTGCATCCGACGGTGGCGCGCGTGATCGAGGCGCGCAGGCAGATGGCGGCAGGCAAGCTGCCCGTCGACTGGGGCATGGCCGAGACGCTCGCCTATGCGTCGCTCCTTTCCAACGGCTACGACGTGCGGCTCTCCGGCCAGGACTCGGGGCGCGGCACGTTCGCGCACCGCCACGCGGTGCTCCACGACCAGGAGCGCGAGCGCTGGGACGAGGGCAGCTATATCCCGCTGCAGAACATCGGCAAGGACCAGGGCGACTTCGTGGTCATCGACTCGGTGCTGTCGGAGGAGGCGGTGCTCGGCTTCGAGTACGGCTTCGCCAGCGCCGAGCCCAACGCGCTCGTCATCTGGGAGGCCCAGTTCGGCGACTTCGCCAACGGCGCGCAGGTGGTGATGGACCAGTTCATCGGCTCGGGCGAGACCAAGTGGGGACGCGTGTGCGGCCTGGTCCAGTTCCTGCCGCACGGCTACGAGGGCCAGGGTCCCGAGCATTCGTCGGCGCGCCTGGAGAGGTATCTGCAGCTCTGCGCCGAGCACAACATGCAGGTGGTCGTGCCGTCGAACGCGGCCCAGATCTTCCACCTGCTGCGGCGGCAGATGCTGCGCCCCTTTAGGAAGCCGCTGATCGTCATGACGCCGAAGTCGCTGCTGCGGAAGAAAGAGGCCGCATCGTCGATCAACGAGCTCGCCAACGGCTCCTTCCAGACCGTGATTCCCGACACCACGAGCGTCGACGAGAAGGGGGTGAAGCGCATCGTCGCCTGCTGCGGCAAGGTCTATTACGACCTTGCTTTCAAAAGAACGGAGCTTCAAAGGACCGACACGGCGATCATTCGCGTCGAGCAGCTCTATCCCTTCCCCCACAAGCAGTTCGAGGCCGAGGTGAAGCGCTACCCGAATGCGACCGAGGTGGTGTGGTGCCAGGAAGAGCCGCAGAACCAGGGCGCGTGGTACCAGACCGCCCACTACTTCAGGGAGAACATGCGCGACGAGCAGAAGCTCCTGTACGCCGGCCGGCCGCCGTCGGCGGCGCCGGCGACCGGCTACATGGCGCGCCACAACGAAAGGCAGAAGCAGCTGGTGGAGCAGGCTTTCGGCAAATACAAATGAGCCTGAATCAGGGACAGACCACGTTTTTCTTCGCCGCCGCCTCACTGAAGCGGGGCGAGCAGAGGTTTCGTCTTGGAAAAAAACGTGGTCTGTCCCTGATTCCGAAGTTGAAGTAGTCCCGGCGAGTTACTCGCTGGTTTTTCGTGAACCCGGTGGACGCTCAGCGAAAGCCGGGGAAAAACTGAACGGGGTGCAGCATGATCGTCGAAGTGAAGGTGCCGCAGCTTTCCGAGTCGGTCGCCGAGGCGACGCTGCTCGACTGGCACAAGAAGGAAGGCGAGCCGGTCCAGCGCGACGAGAACCTGATCGACATCGAGACCGACAAGGTGGTGCTCGAGCTGCCGGCACCGGCCGACGGCGTGCTGGTGAAGATCCTGAAAAACGCGAAGGACGCCGTCGGCTCCGGCGAGGTGATCGCCCAGATCGACACCGAAGGGAAGGCCGCTGCTCCGTCGGCGGCCAGACCGGCCGCGGCTCCCGCTCCGGTGCCGCAGAGGAAACAAACACCCCCGGTGATGCCCGCCGCTCAGAAGATCGCCGCGGAGCAGGGCGTCGACACCTCGAGGATCCAGGGCACCGGCCGCGACGGCAGGGTGACGAAAGGCGATGTGCTGCAGCAGGCTTCCCGATCGTCGATGGCCACGCCGCCCGCTGGAGTTCCTTCCCCCGTTCAAAGGCAGGCCCTCCACCAGCCGCCGCCGCCGGTGGACGTCGAACAGCTGCTGTCGGGTCGCCCGGAACAGCGCGTCCCCATGTCGCGCCTGCGCCAGCGCGTCGCCGAGCGCCTGGTGCAGTCGCAGTCGACCGCCGCCATCCTCACGACCTTCAACGAGGTCAACATGGCGCCGGTGATGGAAATGCGCAAGAAATACCAGGAACGCTTCGAGAAGGAGCACGGCACGCGCCTGGGCTTCATGTCGTTCTTCGTCAAGGCGTCGGTGCATGCGCTCAAGCGCTACCCGGTGGTGAACGCCTCGATCGACGGCGCCGACATCGTCTACCACGGCTACTTCGACATCGGCGTCGCGGTCGGCAGCCCGCGCGGCCTGGTGGTGCCGATCCTGCGCGACGCCGACCGCATGAGCTTCGCCGAGATCGAGAAGAAGATCGCCGACTTCGGCAAGCGCGCCCAGGACGGCAAGCTCGCGATCGAGGAGCTCACCGGGGGCACGTTCTCGATCTCCAACGGTGGCGTGTTCGGGTCGATGCTCTCCACGCCGATCATCAACCCGCCGCAGTCGGCGATCCTGGGGGTGCACGCCACCAAGGAGCGCGCCGTGGTGGAGAACGGGCAGGTCGTAGTGCGGCCGATGAACTACCTGGCGCTGTCCTATGACCATCGCATCATCGATGGCCGCGAAGCCGTCCTGTTCCTGGTAGGCATCAAGGAAGCGCTGGAGGATCCGGCGCGGCTGATCCTCGAGATATGAAGTCCTTCGACGTGGTGGTCATCGGCGGCGGGCCCGGCGGCTACATCGCCGCGATCCGCGCCGCGCAGCTCGGGCTCGCCACGGCCTGCATCGACCAGTGGAACAGCCCGGACGGCAAGCCCATGCTGGGCGGCACCTGCACCAACGTTGGCTGCATTCCGTCCAAGGCGCTGCTCCAGTCCTCGGAGAACTATGAGGCGGCCGGGCACCACTTCGCCGAGCACGGCATCAAGGTCAAGGGTCTCGAGCTCGACCTCGCGGCCATGCTCGGGCGCAAGGACAAGGTCGTGAAGGCGAGCAACGACGGCGTCGCCTACCTCTTCAGGAAGAACAAGATCGAGTTCTTCCACGGGCGGGGCAGCTTCGGCAATAGCACCTCGCAGGGCTATGAGGTTTCTGTGTCGGGTAAAGAAACAATTCTTGGCAAGAACGTGGTAGTCGCCACGGGCTCCAATCCCCGGGCCCTGGCCGGGGCCGAATTCGACGAGAAGCTGATTCTCAGCAACACCGGCGCGCTCTCCATTCCCGAGGTCCCCAAGCGCCTGGGGGTGATCGGGGCGGGCATCATCGGTCTCGAGATGGGCAGCGTGTGGCGCCGCCTCGGCGCCGAGGTGACGATTCTGGAGGCGTTGCCCTCGTTCCTGCCGATCGCCGACGAGACCGTGGCGAAGGAGGCGGCGAAAGTCTTCGCCAGGCAAGGCCTCAGGATCGAGCTGGGGGTGAAGATCGGCTCGGTCGACAGGAAGAAAACCGTCAAGGTCCAATATGCGGTCTCGGATGGCTCATCCAAAACCCTGGAGTGCGACAGGCTCATCGTCTCCATAGGGAGAGTGCCGAACACGGAAGGCCTGAACGCCGCCGGCGTCGGTCTGAAGCTCGACCAGCGGGGCTTCATCGAAGTCGATGACGCCTGCCGAACCAACCTGCCGAACGTCTGGGCGATCGGCGACGTGGTGCGCGGGCCGATGCTCGCCCATAAGGCCGAAGAGGAGGGCGTAGCGGTCGCCGAGCGGATCGTCGGCCAGAAGCCGCACGTCGACTTCAACACGGTCCCCTCGGTGATCTATACGACTCCGGAAATCGCCTGGGTCGGCAAGACCGAGCAGCAAGTGAAGGCAGAAGGCATCGAGTACCGGACCGGCAGCTTCCCTTTCGCCGCCAACGCGCGGGCGAGGGCGTTGGGCGATACCACCGGGCTGGTCAAGTTCGTGGCCAGAAAAGAGACCGATGAAATTCTGGGCGTGCATATCATCGGCCCGTTCGCCGGCGAACTGATCGCCGAGGCGGTGGTGGCGATGGAGTTCCGCGGCTCGGCCGAGGATATCGGCATGATCTGCCACGCACACCCGTCGCTGTCCGAGGCGATGAAGGACGCGGCGCTCGCCGTCGACAAGCGGTCCCTGAATATCTGATCGCAAGCTAGACTCCTTGCGCGCCGGGAGCCGCCCCGGAAGGTCGCGGGTGGAAAATCAGGATGTGAGGAATAACACAAAAGCCTGTCTATTCAATATAATAGCTATAGGGATTCGAGTAAAATCTTTGAGAGTGGCGGGCTGCAGCTTCAGCGACGTCAACAAGAGCTAAGCGCAAAAGAAATGAGCGCAGGCATCAGAGCGGTCGTTCTCGGCATCGTGCTCCTGACAGGCTGCTCCACGGGGCTGCTCTACTATCCGAAGGTGAACGAGCAGGTGATCTCGCTCGCCAAGGGAGACCTGGAGGCGGCGGGCATCGCTTTCATGACGCCTTCGACCGTCACCGGCCAGGAGCAGGAGAAGGAGGCCGTCGCGCTCACCTTCACCGACGTGCTGAAGAAGGAGCGCCCGGGGCTCAAGGTGATCCCGCTCGCCGGGACCCTGGGCGCGGTGAACAAGTCCGGGCTCGCCGACACGTACAGGCGCATGTACGACGACTACCGCGACACGGGGCTCTTTCCAGCCGAGCCGCTGCGTCGCGTCGGCACGGCAACCGGGACCCGTTACCTGGCGCAACTCAAGCTGCAGAATTTCAGCGAGAACTCGAAGAACCGCTTCGGCCTTTTCGGCTTCAGGTTGGTCGACACCCAGTACGCGGACCTGCGCCTGTTCTTCCAGATCTGGGACACGCGCGACGGCTCGATCGCCTGGGAGGCGATGCAGGAGCTGCGCATCACCCGCGAGAGCACTACCGAGGAGCCGCTGATGCTGCGCCGGCTGGTCGAGCGCAGCGCTGAGGAGCTGATCGCGAAGCTTCCGTGACGCAGGATGTCGTCTCGCTCTACCGGCAGCAGCTCGACAAGCGCGGCTTCGTCGCCGACTCGTCGCAGTGGCGCGCGGTAGAGCGGCTGCAGCAGCTCTTCGAGGAGTGGAGCGCCTACAAGGCGCGGCGCTCGAGCGCGATCAAGCGCCTGATCGTCAAGCCGCCGCTGCCGCGCGGGGTGTACCTGTGGGGCCCGGTCGGCCGCGGCAAGAGCTTCCTGATGGACAGCTTCTACCTGTGCCTGCCGCTGGTGCGCAAGCGCAGGGTGCATTTCCACCACTTCATGCGCGAGATCCACCGCGAGATGAACCTGCTGAAAGGGACCGAGGACCCGATCGCCGAAGTCGCGGCGCGAACGGCCCGCCGTTATCGCCTGGTTTGCTTCGACGAGTTTCACGTCTCCGACATCGCCGACGCCATGATCCTCGGCCGGTATCTCGAGCAGGTGATGGACCGCGGCGTGGTGTTCTGCATGACGAGCAACTATCGCCCGGACGCGCTCTATCCGAACGGCCTGCAGCGCGAGCGCTTTCTGCCCGCGATCGAGCTCATCGAGGAGCGTCTCAACGTGATCGAGGTCGACAACGGCACCGACTACCGGCGTCTCAAGATGGAGCGGCTCAAGGTCTACCACATCGGTACGGACAGCGAATTTCCAAAAATATTTGATGCCTTGAAAGACGTGGAAGAAGAGCGCCATCCCCTCGACGTGGAAGGGCGCCCGATCCCGTACCGCAAGCGCGCCGGCGGGTTGGTGTGGTTCGATTTCCAGGTGCTGTGCGGCGGGCCGCGCTCGTATGCCGACTATGTCGACCTGGCGCACCGGTTCCACACCATCATGCTGTCCGGCGTGCCCCGGATGTCGCCGAAGAACGCCGATGCGGCGCGGCGCTTCACCTGGCTGATCGACGTGCTGTATGACGATCGGGTCAACCTGATCGTGTCCGCGGAGGCCGAGCCCGATCAGCTCTTCACGGAAGGCGCAAACAGCGCCGAATTCCAGCGCAGTGCGAGCCGGCTACTCGAGATGCAGTCGGTGCAATACCTGCAGGCCGAGCGGCGCGCCCGGATTCCTCAGCTCCAATAGGGGGCGAAGGCAGAGGTCTTCTGCTCGGCTTCGAGCACGCGCAGCATCGCCGGCCACTCGAGCACGCCGTACGGACGGCGTGTCCCGGGCTGGTAGAGATGCGCGGTTTTCTGGAGGACTTCCCTCGAAGGCAGGGTGAGCTCGGTGCGCGCCGACATGGCGTCGACCTGCGTGCGGCAGGAGAGCTCGAGCTGGTACATGGTGTTGAACGCCTGCTGGATGGTCGCGCCGCAGGCGAGCAGGCCGTGATTGCGCAGGATCATCGCCTCGTGCGCGCCGAGGTTCTTCACCAGCCGCTCGCGCTCGGCGAGCTCGATCGCCGGGCCTTCGTAGTCGTGGTAGCCGATGTGGCCCTCGAAGCGGATCGACGTCTGGCTGATCGGAAGCAGGCCGCACTTCATCGCCGCCACCGCCATGCCGGCGCGCGTGTGCGTATGCAGGACGCAGGTCACGTCGCGGCGCGCGCGGTGGATCGCGCCGTGGATGACGTAGCCGGCGCGGTTCACGTAGTAGTCGCTGTCGGGTTTCCAGATCACCTCGCCGTCGAGATCGATCTTGGCGAGGCTCGAGGCGGTGATCTCCTTGTACGTGAGACCGTAAAGGTTGATGAGGATATGATGCCGCTCGTCGCCCTGCCGTCCGGGGACGCGAGCCGTGATGTGGTTATAGGTGAGGTCGGTCATCCCGTAGTAGTCGACCAGGCGATAGCAGGCCGCGAGATCCACTCGGGCCTGCCATTCTTCGGCGCTGACCTCGCCCTGGATGGAACGGAAGTTGGTCTCGTATCGCATGAGTGCAAGAATACAGCCGGAGCCGCCATGACAGCGATCTCTAAAGTGGTTACAGGGTTTCTCGTTTGCCTCGTGTTCGCGGGCCTTGCGGGGGCGCAGCCGTACCCATCCAAGCCGGTGCGGCTCGTGATCCCGTTTCCGCCCGGCGGCAGCAACGACGTGGTCGGGCGCGTGATCGCCGCGCAGCTTACCGACCGGCTCGGCCAGACGATGGTCGTCGAGAATAGCCCTGCCGGCGGGGGCATCGTCGGCATCAACGCCACCGCGAAGGCGCGCGCGGACGGCTATACGGTTCTGCTCGTGTCGGTCGGCTACCCGGTGAGCATCGCGCTAGGGCGCATGCAGCTCGAGTCGCTGCAGTGGTTCACGCCGGTGGCCACGGTCGCGACCGGCCCGAGCCTGCTGGTGGTGCCTGCCGCCATGCCGGTGAACTCGCTCAAGGATCTGGTCGACCTGGCCAAGCGCAAGCCAGGGGAGCTCAACGCGAGCGCGGCCGGCCCCGGAAGCTTCCAGCACCTCGCTACCGAGCTCTTCCGGCTGCAGGCGGGCATCAACATCGTCATCGTGCAGTACAAGGGCGGCGGCCCGGCGCTGACCGATACGATCGCGGGCCAGGTGCAGATGAACGTCGGCAGCGTGATCCAGAACCTGCCGCATGTGCGCTCGGGCAAGCTGAAGGCCCTCGGGGTCGGCGGCGCCCGGCGCCTGGTGGCGTTGCCGGACGTGCCGACATTCGCCGAGGCCGGACTGCCGGGCGCGGAAGCCACCAATTGGTGGGGCATCCTCACCCCCGTCGGCACGCCGGCGAGCGTGGTCGAGCGGCTGCAGCATGACATCGCCGCGATCCTCGACTCCGCCGAGACACGCAAGCGCCTCGAGCTCGAGGGCGCCGAGCCGCTGCGCATGGGCGGCGCGGAATTCGGTCAGTTCATGAGCGCCGAGACGGCGAAGTGGACGCGTGTGGTCAAGGAAGCCGGCATCAAGGCGGAGTAAGGAGCGAGCGCGTGGAGAAACCATTGGAGAAACCATTGGAGAAATTCAGGGCCTACAAGCTGACCGAAACGCCCGAGAGGAAAATCCGCGCGGAGTTCGTGGAGTGCAGCCTCGAGGATCTCGATCCCGGCAACGTGGTGGTGCGGGTGGCGTACTCGGACGTGAACTACAAGGATGCCCTCGCCGCCACCGGCAAGGGCAGGATCCTGCGCCGGCCCTCGTGTATCGGCGGGATCGATTTCTCGGGCACCGTGGTGTCATCGAGCGATCCGAGGTTTTCGAAGGGCGATGCGGTGCTCGGCGTGGGCTACGACCTCGGCGTCGCGCACCACGGCGGCTACTCGCAGTACGCGCGCGTGCCCGGCGACTGGCTGGTCGCGCTGCCGCGCGGCATGTCGCTGTGGGAGGCGATGGCGTTCGGCACCGCCGGCTTCACCGCGGGCATCGGCATCGTGCGCATGGAGGAGAACCGCCTGCGGCCGGCCAACGGGCCGGTCATCGTGAGCGGCGCCACCGGCGGGGTCGGCTCCATCGCGGTGTCGGCGCTCTCCAGGCTCGGCTACCACGTGGTCGCGCTCACCGGCAAGGAGAGCGAAGCGGACTGGCTGAAGAAGCTCGGCGCCAGGGAGATCCTGCTCCGCCAATCGCTGAACCTGGAGAAGATCAAGCCGCTCGACAAGGCCACCTGGGCCGGCGCGGTGGACAATCTCGGCGGGCCGGTCCTGTCGTGGATCGCAAGCACCATGCAGGACAACGGCACCATCGCCTCGATCGGCCTCGCGCAGAGCGCCGAGGTTCACACCTGGGTGATGCCCTTCATCCTGCGCGGCGTGAGCCTCCTTGGCATCAACTCCGGCGAAAGCGTGCCGCCCGAGGTGCGCACGAGCGTGTGGCGCCGCCTCGCCGGCGACATGAAGCCGCCGCTCCTCGCGCAGATGGCGCGCACCATTCCGTTCGCCGAGCTGCCGAAGGTGTTCGACGACTACATTCACGCCAAGGTCGTCGGGCGGATCGTGGTCGACCTAAGCGACTGAAAGTGAAACAACCTTCCCGCGGGTGTGACAAAGGCCCGCCTTTTCACACCTAAGTGCACGAACTTTAACGAGATTTAGAACTTCGTGACACCCGCCGCCCACCGGGACGGGCGGATAATTCCAGCGTTGCCACCGGCCTTGGTGGCGCGCTGGGGAGCGCGGAACGAGCCAATGGGGAACGCGACGGACGCCGCGGAGAAGCGTGTACTCATCGTGGACGACTCGAAGTTCGTCCGCACCACGTTCAACCGCATCCTGAGATCGAGCTTCGTCGTCCTGGAGGCCGTCGACGGCGACGCGGCCTGGAAGACGATCCAGGAAGACAGCTCGATCGTCATGGTGTTCTCCGATCTCGACATGCCCAAGCTCGACGGCTACGGCCTGCTGCGCCTCGTGCGCGGCGCCAAGGACGAGCGCATCCGCAAGCTGCCGGTGATCGTGATTTCGGGCAGCCAGGACCAGGCGGCGCAGAGCCGCGCGCGCCAGGCCGGCGCGAACGACTTCATCTCCAAGTCGGCCGAGGCACCCGACGTCCTCGCCCGCATCGAGGAGATGCTGCGGTCGGTGAAGCCGAGCCCGCGTCCCGCGCCCGCCGCGCCCCAGACCGTCACGCCGCAGACCATCGTGTCGCAAGCGGTCGCGCAGCTCACTCCGTCGCAGCCGACAGCGACGCAGGAGATCGCGACAATCAAGGCGGCGGCCGAACAGCCGGCGGTGGCGCCCCACGATCTTCTGACCGGAACCCTCACTTCGGCCAGCCTGCTCGCGGAAGCGCGCAAGCATTTCTCGCATGCAAAGCACCATGGCGGGCAGCTTTCGGTGATGGCGTTCCGCGTGGACAGCCATGCCGAAGCGACACGCGACGCCGGCAAGGACGTCTCGGACCAGGTGCTGGCGCGCATCGCGAAGATGATCCAGGGCATGCTGCGCACGGGGGACTCGATCGGACGGGTTGCCGAGGCGACGTTCATGGTGATCTCCGCCGGCTCGACCGCGGCGCAGATGATCGCGTTCGCGCGCCGCCTGCACTCGCAGCTCGAGAGCGCCCAGGTGCGCCACAACAACCGGGTGCTCAAGATCCGCACCAGCTTCGGCCTCGCCTCGCTCGCCGCGGCGCACGCGTCGATCGAGGACCTGATGAAGTTGGCGCTGCAGCGGGCGCATGCCGCGGGGACGCGCGCGGGCGAGCCGATTGTCGGCGACCCCGAGGGCGCCGCCGCACCGTCATCTGCCGCCGCGACGGCGGCTGCGGCCATCGCTGGCACCACCGCCTCTGCAGCGAGACCCACCGTCGCATCGTCCGCGCCCGCAGCGACGCCGCAGAACGACGTTGGCCGCGCGCTCGACATCCTCGCGAAAGCCGATCCCAAGCACCTGGACGACGCAAGCGAGGCCGTCCTGAGAGGTTTCCTCGATCAGGTCGTCAAGGTGCTCGCGGCGCGCGAAATCGCCAAAGTTTCGATCTAGATCAAAAGCCCGCAAACGGGTTGGTTACCATAGCGGCAACCTGAGAGGTGCCGCATGGGCGTCTACCGCGACTTTCATCGCCGTTCGCTCGCCGAGCGCGAGAGCTTCTGGGCCGAGGAAGCTAGGCTGGTCCACTGGCAGCGGCCCTTCGACCAGGTGCTCGACTATTCGCGGCCGCCGTTCGCACGCTGGTTCGTCGGCGGCAGGACCAACCTCTGCCACAACGCGATCGACCGCCATCTTGCCGCTCGCGCAGATCAGAAGGCGCTGGCCTGGATTTCCACCGAGGTGAACGAGACACGCTCGTACACCTACCGGCAGCTCTTCGCCGAGGTCAACCGCGTCGCGGCGATGATGCAGGACCTCGGGGTCAAGCAGGGCGACCGGGTGATCGTCTACATGCCGATGATTCCCGAGGCGGCTTTCGCCATGCTCGCGTGCGCGCGGCTCGGGGCGATCCACTCCGTGGTGTTCGGCGGCTTCGCGGCGGCGAGCCTCGCGGCGCGCATCGACGATGCCAAACCGGCGCTCATGGTCACCGCAGACGGCGGCAGCCGCATGGGAAAGGCGGTCCTGTACAAGTCGCTCGTCGACGAGGCGCTGAAGCTCGCCAGGCATCCGCCGCGCAAGGTCCTGCTCTTCAACCGCGGCCTGGACGAGCGCCTCCCGGTCGTGGCGGAACGCGACGTCGACTGGAAGGCGCTGGCGGAGAAGCACCGCGGCGCCGAAGTGCCGTGCGCCTGGCTCGAGTCGAGCGAGCCGTCCTACATTCTCTACACCTCGGGCACCACCGGGCGGCCCAAGGGCGTGCAGCGCGACGTGGGCGGCTACGCCGTGGCGCTCGCCTCGTCGATGAAGCGTATTTTCTGCGCCGAGGCGGGGGAGACCATGTTCACCACCTCGGACATCGGCTGGGTGGTCGGGCATTCCTACATCGTCTACGCTCCTCTGATCGCCGGCGTGACCACGATCATGTACGAGGGCGTGCCGATCCGGCCCGACGCCGGCGTGTGGTGGAAGATCGTGCAGGACTACAAGGTCGCGGTGATGTTCTCCGCGCCGACCGCGATCCGCGTGCTGAAGAAGCAGGACCCGGCGTATCTCGCGAAGTACGACCTGTCGACGCTCAAGCATCTCTTCCTCGCCGGGGAGCCGCTCGACGAGCCGACGCACACCTGGATCAGCGGGTCGCTGCGGCGCCCGGTGCTCGACCATTACTGGCAGACCGAGACCGGGTGGCCGCTGCTGTCGGCCGTTCCCGGGGTCGAGAACACGCCGATCAAGATGGGCTCGCCGAGCTTTCCCGTGTACGGCTACGACGTGCGGATCCTGCATGAAACCACGGGAAAGGAAGTCAAGGACGGCGAGAAGGGCGTAGTGACGATCACGCCGCCGCTCCCGCCGGGCTGCATGTCGACGCTGTGGGGCGACGACGAGCGGTTCGTGAACACCTATTTCAAGGACTTCAAGGACCAGCTCGTGTACTCGAGCTTCGACTGGGGCATCCGCGACAAGGACGGCTACTACTTCATCCTCGGGCGCACCGACGACGTGATCAACGTCGCCGGCCACCGCCTAGGGACGCGCGAGATCGAGGAGGCGGTGAACATGCATCCCAACATCGCCGAATGCGCGGTCGTCGGGGTGGCCGATTCCCTGAAGGGCCAGATGCCTCTTGCCTTTGCCGTACTCAAGGATCCATCCAGGAACACCTCGGCGGAGGAAGTTCTGCAGACGGTGGACCGGCAGCTCGGCGCGATCGCACGGCCCAAGGCAGTCCATTTCGTCACGCTCCTGCCGAAGACCCGCTCCGGGAAGACGCTGCGGCGCTCGATCCAGGCGCTCGCCGAGGGCCGCGACCCGGGCGATCTCACCACCATCGAAGATCCGGCCGCCCTGCAGCAGATTCGCGATGCGTTGAGGGTGTAGGCCGGGCCCGGTACAGAGCGAAGCTGCGGTTCGCGCGGATCTTGGCGAGCGACGTAAGCTCGTCGAACGCGCGGCCGTGGACCGGATTGCGGTAGGCGACCACCGCTTCCCGAGGCTCGCGGCGCAGCGAAATTTCCAGTCGCCGGGCAATCCTTGCCACCACCGGCTCGGCGAACGGGTTGTACAGGAAGAGGAACACCCGCTCTCTCGGGATCGGCCATGCCGCCGCGTCAGCGCGATACAGCTCGATCGGCGGCGCTTTCGGCCTTCGTTGCCGATATGCGTGTACGTTGCGTACCGCCGCCTCGTGCAGCGCGGGGGCGAGCTCGACACCCACCAAGCGCTTGAATCCGCATTCTGCCCCCAGAATCAGCGCCCGCGCTTTGCCCGAGCCGAAATCGACCATCACGTAGTCCGCCGGTTCGATCGCCGCGGCGCGGATGATGCGCGCGAACACGCGGAGCTGGACCGGTTGATACGCATACGCATGCACGAGATCCGCCCGCGCAACGCCGAGCCGTGCGAGGTCGCAATCGATGCCGGCGGTGTCGATGCCGAGGCGCTGTTCCATGCGCCGCTCGAGCCAGCTCTCGTAGCGGGCTGCCGCCACGGAGCCAGCGTGGCGCATCAGGCTGGCGAGCGGCTGCACGGGTCAACCTTCGACCGGCTGGGTCGGCGGCCGCAGCGCCATACGCTTCAGCCTTCGCACGAAAGGCAAGGCGCGGACGAAAAGCGCGCCGGCGAAGTTGCTGCCCGGCATCACGAGTGTCGCGATCCGGCGCCGGTCCGGCCAGATGTGGTTCATCATCCAGTTAGCGGGATCCGCGCAGGAGTCCATCCATTGCAGGTCGCCGCGCGCGTGGAAGCGGCGAATGTTTTCCATTTCCAGCAGCACGCCCGGGGAGTAGCGGGCATAGTCCTCGTCGTAGGTGATCTTGAAGGCATACGCTCCGGTGCCGGCCAGCACGTTGCATTTCATCGCGACCGTGCGGCCGCCGACGGCAAGCGCGAGCATCATGAGGCGGTCGCGCCGCGCCGCTTCGCTCGCCCAATGAACGAAGAAGTTGCGGTCCGAAGCTCGGCACGCGAGCGCGCTGCCATGCCTTCCCTTCCAGCCGCGGCTCTCGAGGTCGAGGAAAGCGCCGATCCATTGCGCCGCATCGTCCCGATTCTGCAATTCCCGGTATTCGATCTCGCCGCGCTCGGCGAGGCGCCGCTCGAGCCGGCGCAGCTCGTGGCGCGCCTTCCGCGAATGCGTTTCTTTCAGCAAGCTGTCGCTGTCCCGGCGAGGCTTGAGCAGCGCACGCCTGAACTCGTACGGCACGTACGCACGATGCGCATCCGCGAGCACCTCGGTGAACGCCGTCAGAAACGGGCCATCGCCGTTGACCTTTCGCCACTCGACGACCAAGCCACTGTCGTGTGCTGTCAGCCAGTCGAGATACCCGTTCAGGCAGCGCTGCGCCTGGCCGCGGCGGATGAGCGGCGTGCATAAATAGCAATGGCGATGCATCCACAGACGAAGGTGGGCGAGCGGCAGGCCTTTGTACTGGCTGGCGCGTTCCATCGGAAGAAACCCGATCAGCGCCGGTCGCGCGCCGCGTACCGCGTAGATGAAGACGAACTGCAGCGCGGCTGCCTTGCCGAAGGCGTCGAGCGCCGGCAACAGCATGAACGGCTCGTAGAACGGATTCGGCTCGATCGCGTGTGCGCCGAGATCCTGCCAGGCGGGCACGTGATCCGCGAGTTCCACCGGGTCCTGCACCACAACAAACCGGAGATCGCTGTCCGGCACTAGATGAAGGTCCGCATGGCTGCTCCAGCCCCGTGCAACCGTCATACCGTTTGCACCGCGTTGCTCCGTTCGGACTAGCCTGCCGCCATGCGGCGACAGGGTGGTACAGTCGCCGTATGAAGACACGCTCGATGCTTACCCTGGAGGACTGCAAGCGGATCGCGGCGGCCGCCGAGGCCGAGGCGAGGAAGAACAACTGGAACGTCTGCGTCGCGATCGTCGACGACGGCGGTCACCTGCTGCACCTGTTTCGGATGGACGGCGCGACGCCGGCGAACTCGCGCATCGCGTTCGAGAAAGGCCGCACCAGCGCCGAGACGCGGCGCTCGACTGCGATGTGGGAAGAGCGCATCAAGGGCGGACGCACGGCGATGCTCAGGATGCCCGGCGTCACCCCCATCCAGGGCGGCCTGCCGATCGTGATCGACGGCGAATGCATCGGCGCGCTCGGCGTCTCGGGCGTGCAATCGCATGAAGACGAGCAGATCGCCAAGGCCGGGATCGCCGTTTTGACCTCCTAGTTCTCTCCAATGGCAAGACAGATTGCCTGGCTCGGCCTGGGGCTGATCGGACTGCCGATGGCGTCGCGCCTCGCCGCAGCGGGCTGGCAGGTTCGTGGATTCGACGTCAGCGGCGAGCGCCTCGCCATGGCCGAAGCCCGTGGAATCGCGGCCGCTTCCTCCACCGCACATGCACTGGAAGGAGCCGCTCTAGTCTTCACCTCGTTGCCGACCGAGGCTGTTCTGATCGATCAGTCGCGCGCCCTTGCCGAGGGCATGCCTCCTTCCGCCGTCCTCGTGGAAACGTCTACCGTCGGCCCGGTGGCCTCGGCGAAGGTGGCCGAAGCCCTGAGTGCGCGCCGGATCGCTTACCTGCGCGCGCCGATCTCCGGAAGCGTCAATCTCGCGGAATCGGGTGGCCTCACGACCTTCGTGTCCGGCCCCAAGGCCTCTTTCGACCGTGCCCGCGAAGCGCTCGTCGCCTACAGCCGCGCGCAAATCTGGCTAGGGGAGGGCGAGGAAGCGCGCTACGCCAAGCTGGCGATCAACCTCATGGTCGCGGTGACCGCCGGCATGATGGGCGAGACGCTCGCCCTCGCGCGAAAGGGCGGCATCTCGTGGCAGGCGATGCTCGATCTTCTGGGCGAGAGCGTGGTCGCCTCGCCGCTCGTCAAGTACAAGCTCGACCCGCTGCGACAGCACGACTACACGCCGACCGCCACCGGCGCGCTGCTCCTCAAGGACCTGGACCTCATCGTCGAGGCGGCGCGCCAGGCGGGCGTCGACGTGCCGCTCGCCCGCGAGGTGCAGGCCGCCTACCGCGCGATGCCGAAGTCCCAGCTCGCAGACGAGGACTTCATCAGCATCGTGAAGCGCCCGTAAGGGCGCTTCGTCTCAGCGGACCGGCAGAGGCAGGCCCGGGATCTCGAGCGCCTGGTCCATGCACGAGATCTTGCCGCGCGCATTGCCCGCGCCACCGTTGACCTCGCCCGCCGCGCGTGGGGAATTATCGCGCCGGTCGCCATCGGACTGGGAGGTGCAGAACTTTCTGCCGACAAGCACGGGACTGGTCGGAAACTCCAGGATGTGGTTATTTCCAACCGCGGCATCGGCGGAGTTCCTCAGGCCGAGGGCATTGACCGGATTGCGAAACACCTCGACCACGTCGCGGTCCTTGGTGACCACGACGATGGCGTTGCGCTCGTTCGCCGAGTTCCAGATATTGCCGGCGCGGTCGAGCGCGATGCCGTCGGTGCCTTCGAGGAACGGATGCGCGACAAAGACGCTGTCCAGGCACAGCGTGTTGGCGGTGAACGTCGTATCGCAACCGGTCTTGTTCTTCAGGTTTCCGCGGCGATCGAATTCGATTTTCCAGATTGCGCCGCGCGCGGTGTCGGCGACGTAGAGGTCACCCTGGCGCGTGAATGCCACGCCATTGGCGACCAGGGGCTGGGAGCCGAGCACGCAGGGCGCGCCGCCGACAGGACAGGGCGGAGCGGTAAGCTGCGGGGTGGCGGCGCGCGCCGCATTGATCGTCCCGGGAGGCAGGTCTCGTACGTCGCGGCCGACGTTGGCTACACCGCCGCTGGTCGCAGGATCGAGCACGTTCGCCATCGGCTGGATGCGGAACGCTTCGACGCATCCGGAGAAAGTGCCTTCGCATGCGCCGCCGGCCGGGCCGATCTTCCAGACCCGTCCGTTGCCGGTCGTCCCGTCGCCCGTCCAGAGATTGCCGTCGGCATCGAAGGCGAGGCCGTTGGTGCCCGGCACACTGGTAGCGAAAGCCGTAGCGGTCGGCGGAGTGGCAGCGTTCGGAGTCAGGCGCCAGACGACGCCGCCGGAAGCCGCGTCGGCCACGTAAAGGTCGCCGTGCGAATCGAAGGCGATGCCCGAGGGATTGCAAGGCGAGGCTGCTGGATTCGGCACGAAGCCGACCACCGTCAGCGCGGCTCCGGTGATCTGCCATACCGGACAAAGCGCGGGTGGAGTTGCGCGTCCGGTGGTGTAGACGTTTCCAGCATCGTCGGCGGTGAGACCTTCGATGGCGAGCGGCGTGATGGCCTGGGTGGTGAACGTAGCGTTCTGCGGAAACCGGCCGCGGTCGTGATCGTCGTCGGCCAAAGCGATGGTGGACAGCGAAGCGAGCGCGGCGCAGGCCGCCGCGATAAGTCTGGCGTTCTTCATGGGTCTCTCCTCTCCTTGGCGGCTAGCTTGCCGCGACTCTCCAGCGCTGTCTACAGGTGTGCCGAGTGTATATTCCGCGCATGCCCGGCTACCCCCGTGTTCTCGTCGCAGGCGGCGGCATCGGCGGACTGACCGCGGCGCTGGCGCTCCTCAGGATGGGCTGCGACGTCGAGGTGTTCGAGCAGGCGCCGGAATTGAAGGAGCTGGGGGCGGGGCTGCAGCTCGCGGCGAACGGTACTCGGGCGCTCTTCGCGCTCGGCGTCGGCGAAGAGCTGAAGGGGCTCTCCTGCGAGGCCGAAGGCAAGGAGATCCGCCTCTGGAACAGCGGCGAGCGCTGGAAGCTCCACGACCTGGGCAAGGTCTCGGTCGAGCGCTACGGCCATCCCTATCTCACGGTCTATCGTCCGGATCTCCTGGGAGTACTGGAGCGCGCGGTGCGCCGCGAGAAGCCCGGCGCCATCCACCTCGGCGCGAAATGCGTCGGGTTCGAACAAACAAGGGAAGCGGTGAGCGTCCGGCTCGAGGATGGCCGGGCGGTCGAAGCCGATGCCCTGATCGGCGCCGACGGGGTTCACTCGCGCGTCCGCCAGGGGCTCTTCGGGCCGGACAAGCCCGAGTTCACCGGCGTCGTAGCGTGGCGCGGCATCGTGCCGATGGAGGCTTTGCCAAGGCACATGGCGCGCATGGTGGGCAGCAACTGGGTGGGGCCCGGCGGTCACGTGGTGCACTATCCATTGCGCGCCGGCAAGGTCATGAACTTCGTCGGCGCGCAGGAGCGCTCCGACTGGCGGGTCGAGTCCTGGAGCGCGCGCGGCACCCTGGAGGAGCTGAAGGCCGATTTCGCCGGATGGCACGACGACGTGCACGCGCTCATCCGGAACATCCCGGTACCGTACAAGTGGGCGCTGATGGTGCGCGCGCCGATGGAGCGCTGGACGATCGGCCGCGTGAGCTTGCTCGGCGATGCCTGTCATTCGATGGTGCCGTTCCTCGCCCAGGGCGCCAACATGGCGATCGAGGACGGCTACATTCTCGCCCGCGCGCTCACCGAGTCCGACGCGGGTGTTCCCGCCAGATTGCTGACGTATGAGAGGGCAAGGCGCGACCGCACGCGTCGCGCGGTCGAAGGCTCGGCCGCGAACATCCAGCGCTTCCACAACAAGGCGCTCGCCGATCCGGCCAAGGCGCGCGAGTACGTGAGCCGCGAGTGGGCCGGAGCGCCGATCGCCGAGCGCTACGAGTGGCTGTTCCGCTACGACGTTACCAAGGAAAAAATCCGGGATGCATGACGTCGAACGCTTCCGGTTGCGCCGCTTCCTCGAGTCGCTTGGACCGGAGGAGCTCCAGAAAGTCGAAGCGCCGGTCGCGCTGGCCGACGTCGCCGGGATGCTCGAGGGCAACCCCAAAGCGGTCTGGCTGCAGCGCGCAGGCCCCGAAGGCGCTTCGCTCGCCGGCAATGTGGCCGGCAGCCGCTCGCGCCTCGCGACGGCTTTCGGCACCACGCCGCAGCGGCTGCTGCCGGAGGTGCTTTCGCGCCTCAAGGCCCGGCCCGAGGTGGTCGAAGTCTCGAATGCGCCGTGCCAGGAGGTGGTCGAGAAGGATCCGGACTTCACCGCCTTGCCGGTGCATCTCCAGCACGGCCTGGACGGCGCGCCGTACGTTTCCGCGTCGACCGATTTCACCGTCGACCGCGAAAGCGGCTGGGTCAACGTCGGCATGCGCCGCCTGATGCTGCGCGGCCGCCGCGAGGCGGGGGTCGACCTCGTGGCACCGTCCGATCTGCGCGCGATCTATCTCGCGCAGGCAAAACGCGGCGAGGCCTTGCCGATCGCATTCGTGGTCGGCTCGCATCCGATCGACCACGTAGCCGCGACCATGCGCATCCCGGCCGACGAGGCGGGCCTCATCGCATCGCTGCGCGGTGCGCCGCTCCCGGTCGTGAAATGCGTGAGCCAGGATTTGCGCGTCCCGGCCGATGCGGAATACGTGCTCGAGGGCTACCTGCACCCGGCGGGTCATGTGGAGCCCGAAGGTCCCTATGGTGAATTCCTCGGCTACTACGGCGCAGTCAAGCGCAATCCCGTGTTCCACCTCACCGCCATCACGCGCCGGCGCGACGCGGTATTTCAGACCGCGACCATCGGCGGTCCGGCCCTTGCGCGCACCGACACCGCGCAGCTCTGCGCGCTGCGCACCGAGGTCACGGTCTGGCGCTCGCTCGAGACGGCGGTGCGCGAGACGCGGGCGGTCTACGCGACGCCGTCGAGCGGCGGCATGTACAACGTGCGCGTCGCGCTCAACCAGCGGGTTCCGGGCGAGGCGCGTAATGCCATCGCCGCGGTCTTCGGCAGCCTCGCGAACGCCAAGCACGTGTTCGTGGTCGATCCGGACATCGACGTGTTTTCCGACGAGCAGGTCGACTGGGCGTTCGCCACGCGCTTCCAGGCCGACCGCGATCTGGTCGTCGCCACCGGCATGCGCACGCTTCCGCTCGACCCGTCCCTTGGCGGGTCGAGCACCGGCGCCAAGGCCGGGTTCGACCTTACCCTTCCCTTGGGAGAGCGAATTCTCGAACACAGAATCCCCAGGCCGCCGACGCTCGACGGCCGGCGCTTCGCCTCACTGCAGGCGGCGCTTGCCGATGGACCGAAGTTCTTCGCGGAACTGATGGCCGCGGTAGGCAGCCGCGACGGGCGCGAGATCGTGCGGGAGCTGGAGGCCTTGCGCGGCTCGGGGAAACTCTCGCGGGACCACGAAGGTCGCTACCAGGTGAGGAAGTGAAGGTAATGATCCGATCTCTTGCCATTGTGTTTTTTTTCTTTGTCGGCAGCAGCGCGCTGGGGCAGGAGCCCGCCTGGCCGACGAAGCCGATCCGCTGGCTGGTGCCGTTTGCGCCGGGCGGGCCGGCCGACGTGGTCGCGCGCATCCTCGCGGCCGGCCTCGCGGAGCGCACCGGCCAGCCGAACGTCGTCGAGAATCACCCGGGCGCGCAGGGAAACATCGCGCACGCCGCCGCTTCCAAGTCGGTGCCGGACGGCCACACGGTGCTCTTCGTGGTGCCGAGCGTGATCACCAATCCCTTCTATCTCAAGGCAAGCATCGATCCCTTCCGCGACCTCGCGCCGGTGATCCACCTCGACACCGCTTCGATGGTGCTGCTCGCACATCCGGCGTTTCCGCCGGCCACCACGGCCGACGTGCTCGCCTTCATCAAGGCGCATCCGGGGAAGGCGAGCTGCGGCGCCTCCGGCGCGCTCCCTTCGGTGGCCTGCGAGCTGCTGCGGGCCCACGCCGGCGCGGACGTCCTCATGGTGATGTACAAGGGCAATGGGCCGGCGCTGAACGGGCTGATGGGCGGCGAGATCAACCTCCTCTTCGACGTCGTCAACATCGCCGTGGGCCACGTGAAGTCGGGCAAAGTGCGCGCCATCGCCTCGACGGCGCCGAGGCGGGGCATCGGGCCGCTCGGAGATCTGCCGGTCATGGGCGAGACGATCCCCGGCTTCGAGCTGGTGACCTGGCACGGCATGATGGTGGCTCCCGGAACGCCCCGCGCGCTGGTGCTGCGGCTCAACCGGGAATTCAACGCGGTGCTGCAGCGGCCCGAGGTCAGGCAGCGCCTGGAAAATTCGGGGCTGCAGATCACCGGCGGCGCACCCGAGGAGTTCGGCGCGATCCTCAAGCGCGACTACGACAAGTACGGCGCGGCGCTGCGTGCGGCGGGAGTCCGGCCCGAATGACCCGCCGCGTAGTGACCGGACGCAGGGACGGGAAGGGCACCGTGCTCTACGACGGCCCGGCTCCGAACCGCAAGCTCCGCAAGGCCTCCGGGCTCGTCTCAACGCTGGTCTGGGCCACCGACGAGTCTCCTGCCGACATCTCGGGAATCGCCGACCGCGCCGAGCGCGACATCGGCGTCGCGCCGCCGCCGCTCGGCAGCGTCTTCCGCGTGGTGGAGTTTCCGCCCGACCGAAAGGAGATGTCGCGCGACGCGGTCCTTCGCGAGATGGGCCTTTCCGACCTTTCCGGCCAGAAGGAGTCGAAGCACGCGGGGATGCATCGCACGCGCAGCGTCGACTATGCGGTCGTCATGGACGGCGAGATCGACATGATTCTCGACGACGGCGAAGTGCATCTGGCGGCGGGCGATGTGCTGGTGCAGCAGGGAACCGACCACGCCTGGGTAAACCGCGGCGAGCGCTCGTGCCGCATCGCCTTCGTGCTGATCGACGCGAGAGAGCTTCCGGCATAATCGAACACCATCAAGGAGAGGAGCCAGCACATGAACTCGGCAGTCACCGCTTCTGCTACCGGTAGCAACAGGAGCACTGCACTTCTGGTCGGACGAATCCTGATCGGCATCCTGTTTCTTGTCGCCGGTTTCATGAAGGTAATGAACATCGCGGGCACCACCGGCTACATGACCAAGCTCGGATTCCCCGCGCCCGAGCTCATGGCCTATCTGTCCACCATCATCGAGCTGGCAGCGGGCGTGCTGCTGATCATCGGCTGGCAGACCCGCCGCGTGGCATGGTTGCTCATCGTCTACGTGGTGATCGCGACCGGCATGGCGCATCGATTCTGGGAGTACGAGCCGGCGCAGCGAGTCAACCAGATCAACCATTTTCTGAAGAATCTGGCGCTGATCGGGGCGATGTTGTACATCGTCGTGAGCGGTCCGGGCTCGGCGTCGGTCGACAAGAGCTGATGCGCGGCGATGCGGCGCTGATCGAGGCGCTCGAGCGCGCCCACATCCATCCGCTGTGGGACCGCTACAAGCGCATCACGCCGGTCGCGCCCAGGCCGAAGGACCCGCCGATGCACGACACCGCCGCGGTGCCGGTGGGCACCGGGACGTTCGGCTCGCGCTCCATCGCGGTGGGCGGCTCCGCGCTTCACAAGGCGGCCGAAAAGGTCCCGGAAAAGGGCAGGCACATCGCGGCGCACCTCCTGGAGGCGGCGGCCGGCGGCATCAAGTTCGAGGCAGGCCGGTTCAAGGTCGCGGGCACCGACCGCGCCGTGAGCTTCGACGAGGTGGCGCGCGCGGCAAACGTCGCGCACCGCCTCCCGCTCGAGACCCTCGAACCGGGCCTGGACGAGAGCGCGTTCTACGATCCGCCTAACTTCGCGTTCTCCAATGGAGCGCACATCTGCGAGCTCGAGGTCGATCCGGAAACGGGCGCAGTCGAGCTCGTTTCGTATCACGCCGTCGACGACATCGGCACTGTGATCAATCCCCTCATCGTCGAGGGCCGGCTCCACGGCGGCCTGGCGCAGGGCATCGGGCAGGCGCTTCACGAGCGCACGGTGTACGAAGAGGGCCAGCTCCTGTCCGCCTCGTTCATGGATTACGCCGTGCCGCGCGCGGACGAGCTGCCGAGCTTCGTCTCCGAGACGGACGAGAGCCAGCCCTGCACCCACAACCCGCTCGGCGCCAAGGGCTGCGGCGAGTCCGGCGCCATCGGCGCGCCGGCCGCGGTGGTGAGCGCGCTGCTCGATGCGCTGGCGCCGCTTGGCGTGGCCGACATCGAGATGCCGGCTACGCCATACCGAGTGTGGCGCGCCATAATGGGCAAGTGATGCAGTCGAGATAATGGTGGAGCACGTCGTCTTCCTCGAGCGCGGCGCGATCGAGGCCACCGTACGCAGGCCGTCTTTCGCGCACACCTGGGCGGAGCACGACCGCGTCGCAGCGGCGGAAGTCGCCGCCCTTCTCGGCGGGGCCACGATCGCGATCATCAACAAGGCGCCGCTTCCAGGGGCCATCCTGCCGCGGCTCGACCGGCTGCGGCTGGTCGCGGTCTCGGCAACCGGCACGGACAACATCGATGTCGCCGCCTGCCGCGCACGTGGCATCGTGGTGTCCAACATCCGCAACTATGCGGCTCACACCGTTCCGGAGCACGCCTTCGCGCTCATCCTCGCGCTGCGGCGCAGCCTCGTCGCCTACCGCGACGACGTGGCGCGCGGTCTATGGCACAAGTCGGAGCAGTTCTGCCTGTCGGGTCATCCGATCCGCGACCTGCACGGCAGCACCATCGGCATCTTCGGCGAGGGCGCGATCGGCCAGGGCGTGGCGCAGATCGCGCGCGGCTTCGGCATGCGGGTGCTTTTCGCCGACCATGCGCCGCCGAAGGCCGACGGCGTGCAGTTCACACACGTCGACACGGTGCTGCGCGAGTCGGATGTGATCACGCTGCACCTGCCGCTTGCTCCCCAGACGCGAAACCTGATCGGCGCGCGGGAGCTCGCGAGCATGAAACCGGGCGCGCTGCTCATCAACACCGCGCGCGGCGGGCTGGTCGACGAGCGCGCTCTGGCCGATGCTCTGCGCAAGGGGTCGATCGGCGGGGCGGGCTTCGACGTCCTCTCGGTCGAGCCGCCGCGCGCGGGCAATCCGCTGCTCGAGCTCGATATACCCAATCTGATCGTCACGCCGCACGTGGCGTGGTCGAGCCGCGAGGCGATGCAGGCGCTCGCCGATCAGCTCATCGACAACGTGGAGGCGTTCGTGCAAGGCGCGCCACGGAACGTGGTCGTCCCGTGACGCGCCGGTGGATGAGGCTGGCCGCTACTACTTCTCGATAGCCTTGAGGCCTGCCGCTGCCGCGGCCCCGTCCTGATCTGCGTTGGCGCCGCTCACGCCGACTGCGCCGATGACTTTTCCGCCGACCATGATCGGAATGCCGCCTTCGATCGGGGTGGCACCGCGCAACCCGAGCAGCGCGTTGCGGCCCTTCGCGATGCCGTCCTCGAACGCCTTGGTCGGGCGCCGGTACATAGCCGCGGCCTTCGCCTTGTCGATGGCGACGTCGATGCTCCCGGTCTGAGTGTCGTCCATGCGCTCGTAGTAGACGAGAAAGCCGTGGTTGTCGACCACCGCGATCGCCATGCGCCAGCCGTTCTTCTTCGACTCTGCGTTGGCCCCGGCGGCGATCTTTTTCGCCTGGTCGAGGGTGATCTCCGGACCGTAAGGCGGGCGCTCCTGGGCCGCGGCCGCGAAAGCGATTCCGGCCGCTGCGATTCCTGCGAGCACAGCTTTGAGCTTCATGACTCCTCCTCTGTGGCGGGTTAGGGCTGGGGGAGCGCGACTATACCGCGGTCGCGCAGGCTGTCGATTTCCTGCTGTGAACAGCCCAGCGATTCGAGCAATTCCCTCGCATGCTCGCCGACGCGCGGCGGGTCGGTGCGCTTGGCCAGGCGCTCGCCGTCGAGGGAGACCGGCAGCGCCGGCACGCGGATCGTCTTGCCGCGGGCGCGCGTCTCCAGCAGGCCGCCGGAGGCGTTGAGGTGCGGGTCGTCGAGCAGGTCCCAGGGCTTGGCGATCGGCGCGAACGGCATGCCGATCGCTTCCAGCCTGGCGGCGAGCTCCTCCTGCGGGTGCTCGCGCGTGAGCTCGTTGAGGCGCGGAATGAGCCAGGCGCGCTCCTTCGCACGCTGGCCGTTGGTTCTCAAACGGGAATCCTCAAAAAGATCGACCAAGCCGAAGTCGCGGCAGAACGCCTCCCACTGCGTGTCGGTCACGACGCCGATGAAAAGTCGCCCGCCGCCCGCGGTCTCGAAGATGTCGTAGACGCCCCAGGCGGGGCGCTTGACCGACATCGGCGGCGGCGCCTCGCCGGTGATCTCGAACTGCGCCATGTGCTGCGCGACGAGGTAGGCGGTGCTTTCGAAGAGCGCGCTCGTCACCAGCATGCCGCGGCCGGTGGATTCCCGGCTGCGCAGCGCGGCGAGGATGGCGACCGCGGCGAAGGTGCCGCCCATGATGTCGACGACGGAGGAGCCCGCGCGCAGCGGCCGGTCGGGAAGGCCGGTCATGTACGCGAGGCCGCCCATCATCTGCGTCACCTCGTCAAGCGCCGGGCGGTGCTCGTAGGGCCCGGGCAGGAATCCCTTCAGCGAGCAGTAGATGAGACGAGGGTTTTCCTCCTTCAGCCGGGCGTAGGAGAAGCCGAGCTTGTCGAGCGCGCCGGGACGGAAGTTCTCCGTGAGGACGTCCGCGGTACTCAGCAGTTTGAGGACGATCTTCCTGCCCTCGGGTTGCTGAAGATCGACCGCCAGACTTTTCTTGTTGCGGTTGAACACCGGGAAGAAGCCCGACCCCGCATGCTCGAGACGGCGCGTGTTGTCGCCTTTCAGCGGCTCGATCTTGATGACCTCGGCGCCGAGGTCCGCGAGCACCAGGCCGCACGAGGGCCCCATCACCATGTGCGCGAACTCGACGACCCGCACGCCTTCGAGCGGAAGCATCGGCTAGCGGCCCGTGAATCGGGGCTTGCGCTTCTCGATGAAGGCCGCCAGTCCTTCCCGGAAATCGGGCTCCGAGGCGCTCTGCGCGAAGGCCTCGGCCTCGCGCTGGAGCTGCGACTCGAGGCTCGCTTCGAGCGAGCCGTTGAGGAGCGTCTTGGTGCGCGCGTAGGCCGCGGTGGGCCCGGCGGCGAGGCGGGCCGCGAGCTTGTTGGTTTCGCTTTCCAATGAATCGACAGGAACGACGCGGTTGACGAGGCCCAGCTGCTCCGCCGTGGCGGCGTCGAAGCGCTCGCCGAGGAGGGCGATCTCCATCGCCTTCTTCTGTCCGACGATGCGGGGCAGGGCGAACGTGGAGCCGCCGTCCGGGCTCGTGCCGATCAGCGTGTAGGCGAGGGTGAAGTACGCGCTGTCGGCGGCGAGCGCGAGGTCGCAGGCCATCATGAGGCTCATGCCGAACCCGGCCACGGCGCCGCGCACGCTCGCGAGCACCGGCTTGGGCATGCGCCGCAGCGCGAGGATCATGGTGTGCACCTCGTGGATCAGGCCTTCGAACTGGACGCGGTTCTCGGCGCCCGAGCGCCCTTCGACCAGGCTCCTGAACCACTTGAGGTCGCCGCCGGCCATGAAGTGCTCGCCGCCGCGCAGGACCACGCATCGAATCGAGGGATCGTGCTCGACGGCGAGCACGTTGTCGCGCAGACCCACCGTCAGGTCGCGGTCGAGCGCGTTCAGCGCCTGGGGCCGGTTGAGGGTGAGCGTGGCGACGCCGCCTTCCCGCCTGACCAGGACCACCGGCTCAGGCATGCGCGCTGAAGCCTTTCGGCAGCCCGGCGAGCGGCGTGTGCCCGTAGACCGGCTCGTCGGGAATCCCGCGGATCAGGATCTCTCGCGCCTCGAACAGGCGCTCGAGATCGATGCCGGTCGAGACGCCCATGGCCTCGAACATGAACACGAGGTCTTCGGTGATCACGTTGCCGCTGGCTCCCGGCGCGAACGGGCAGCCGCCGAGGCCGGCCATGGAGCTGTCGAAGTGGCGCACGCCTTCCTCGTACGCGGCGAGCGCGTTGGCGAGCCCCAGGCCGCGCGTGTTGTGAAAGTGTGCTCCTTCAAGCTTCGCGCCAATTTCGCGCTTCACTCTGGAGAATATCCGTTTCACCTGCGCTGGATTTGCGTACCCGACCGTGTCTGCAAGCGCGACGCCGTCGCAGAACTCGGCGAGAGCGGTTGCGATGCGCACCACGTCGTCCTCGGGCACCACGCCCTGCATGGTGCAGCCGAACGCCGTCGACACGGCGCCCTCGATCTCCACGCCGGCGTGGGGAAACTGCGCGCACTTGCGCACCTCTTCGACCATCTGCTCGGGCGTCATGCGCACGTTTGAGACGCTATGCTCGCGGCTCGCCGATACCGGGAAGGTGACCTTGTGCGCGCCGGCTTCTATAGCGCGCTGGAATCCTTTCAGGTTCGGTGCGAGCGCAACTACCTTCAGGCCGTTTATTTTTATTGCCTCTTGAACAATCTCTCCGGTATCGGCCATCGCCGGGATCAGCTTCGGCGGCACGAACGAGCCGACCTCGATCTCGGTGAGCCCGGCGCGGGCGAGCGCGCGGATCCAGGCCTTCTTCGCTTCCGTCGGCATCAGGTGCTTGGCGTTTTGCAGGCCGTCGCGCGGCCCGACTTCGCAGATCTGGACTTGGGGCATGCGGCGATTCTAGCGCCGCGCCGGCAGCCTTTTCTCGATTCTTCCGAGGAGCGCACCGCAACACGCGGCGAGGGCGGCGAAGGCGAGCATCGGCCACAACGCCGCGTCCCAGCCGCCGAAGCGCGTGGCGATCCAGGCGAGGGCGAGCGGGCCCACGAACTGGCCCGCCTGCGAGGCCTGCAGCACCAGGCCGTTCGCCGTCGCGATGTGCTGGGGGGTGCGCGCGTGCATTGGCAGGCCGGCGAAGATCGATGCCGGGATGACCCCGGCGGTCACGGAAAAGGCGAGGACCAGACCGAAACGCAGCGCGCCGGGTAGCGACGTGGCAAGCATGCCGGCTTCGCAGGCCGCGGCCAGGAGCGCGCCGGCAATGATCAGGGGTCCGCGCGGCACGCCGCGAGAAAGGAGCCACCCGCCGAGCAGGTTTCCCGGGACGTTCACGAGCACCATGAGCGCGGTGGCGAATGCCGCCGCGCCCGAGGCCACGGCGTATTCCTCGGTCAGGAAGGTGGGCAGCCAGAGCATCACCGAGCTCCATTGCGCGACATAGCAGGCGAAAAGCACGGCCATGACCAGGTTGCCGGCGCTCGCGAGCGTTTCGACCACGAGCCGAAGCGAGCGCACCTCGCCATAGCGCGTAGGCGGCACGGCACGCGCGAAAAGCAGCGCCGCGGCGGCCGCCACGGCGGCGAGGGCGACCCAGAAGCCGCGCCATCCTGAGGCGCCGATGAGCAGCGGCGCGGCGAGAAGCGCGAGCGTGCCGCCGGTGGGCATGTATGCGCTCCAGAGGCCGAGCGCGCGCGCCCGGTCGCGCGCGCTCGCCGTCGACGCCGACATGAGCGTCGGGGCGCACACCGCGAACAGCACGAAGCCGATGCCCTCGAGAAAGCGCGACAGCAGCAGCACGACGAAGCCGCTGGCTGCGGCGCCGGCGAGCCCGCCGAGCGCCATCACCATAAGCCCGGCGAGCGCGAGGCGCTTATGGCCGAACCGGTCGCACACCACGCCTGCGACCATCCCGACGACCATGCCCATGATGTTGAAGGTGGTCGCGATCAGCCCCGACTCGACCAGCGTGAGGCCGAGCTCGGCGCGCATCGCGGGCAGCGCCGGGGCCACTTTGGTCATGTACGCGCCGGCGGCGATGCCGGCCGCGAACACCGCCCAGACCGCTCGCCAATTGCTACTCAAGCGGCAGAGACGGGGAGCTTGAGCTCGATGATCTTCTTCGACCACTCCGCCGGGCCGGCGGCATGGAGCGACGTGCCGTTCGCGTCGACCGCGACGGTCACCGGCATGTCCTGCACCTCGAACTCGTAGATCGCCTCCATGCCGAGGTCGGCGAAGCCCACCACGCGCGACTTGCGGATCGCCTTGGCAACGAGGTACGCGGCGCCGCCGACCGCGATGAGATACGCCGCCCTGTGCTTGCGGATCGATTCGATCGCCGCGGGTCCGCGCTCCGCCTTGCCGATCATCGCGATGAGCCCGGTCTGGCCGAGCATCGTGTCGGTGAACTTGTCCATGCGCGTGGACGTCGTCGGGCCCGCGGGACCCACGACTTCGTCTCTCACCGGGTCCACCGGCCCGACGTAGTAGATGACCCGATTCCTGAAGTCCACAGGAAGGGGTTTTTTCTGTTGGAGCAAATCCTGGATGCGCTTGTGCGCAGCGTCTCTTCCCGTGAGGAGCTTCCCCGACAACAGAAGCCTGTCGCCTGGCTTCCATGCGGCCACCTCGTCGCGAGTCAGGCGGTCCAGGTTCACGCGCTTCGATTTGGCGTCCGGAGTCCAGGAGACCGCGGGCCAGTCCGAGAGCTTCGGCGCCTCGAACTCGGCCGGCCCCGAGCCGTCGAGCATGAAATGCGCGTGCCGCGTCGCGGCGCAGTTGGGAATCATGGCGACCGGGCGATTCGCCGCGTGCGCCGGATAGGTTCTGATCTTCACGTCGAGGACCGTGGACAGCCCGCCCAGGCCCTGCGCGCCGATGCCGAGCGCGTTCACCTTGTCGTAGAGCTCGACGCGCAGCGCCTCGAGCGGGTCGCGCGGCCCGCGCGCCTTGAGCTCGGCCATGTCGATCGGCTCCATCAGCGCTTCCTTGGCGAGCAGCATCGCCTTCTCCGCGGTGCCGCCGACGCCGATGCCGAGCATGCCGGGCGGGCACCAGCCGGCGCCCATCGTCGGCACCGTCTTCAGGACCCAGTCGGCGATCGAGTCGGAAGGGTTGAGCATCGCGAACTTCGATTTCGCCTCCGAGCCGCCGCCTTTCGCGGCGACGTCGCATTCGAGCTTGTCCCCCGGCACGAGCTGCACGTTGCTCACCGCCGGAGTGTTGTCCTTGGTGTTCCTGCGGCCGAAGTCGGATTCGTCCAGCACCGAGGCGCGCAGCTTGTTGTCGGGGTCCATGTAGGCGCGGCGCACGCCTTCGTTGACCGCGTCTTCCAGCGAGGAATCGAAATCGAAGCGCACGCCCATGCCGATCTTGAGAAACACGTTGACGATGCCGGTGTCCTGGCAGATCGGCCGGTGCCCCTCGGCGCACATGCGCGAATTGGTGAGGATCTGGGCGATCGCGTCCTTGGCCGCGGGCGATTGCTCGCGCTCGTAGGCGCGCCCGAGCGCCCGGAGGTAGTCCGCCGGGTGGTAGTACGAGATGAACTGCAACGCGTCCGCGATGCTCTGGACGAGGTCGGCCCGCTTGATGGTGGTCAAGAGTTTCTCTTCATCGGGAATCGGGAAGCCGGGGATCTGAACCGGGATCTGGGAACGCAATTCGACTCTAGTATACCGGCGTCTTTACACCCCGCTGAATTGGTGCTTGTATTGGGCATTCACGAGGAGGAAGCATGTCGTCCGGCATCGAAAGCGTCCTGCAGGAAAAGCGCGTATTTCCCCCGTCCGCGGAGGTCGTGAAGCAGGCGAACATTCCCGGCATGGAGGCCTACCGCAAGATGGTGGCTGAGGCCGAGCGCGACTTCGAAGGATTCTGGGGCCGCCTCGCGCGCGAGTCGCTCGCGTGGTCGAAGCCATTCACGAAGGTGCTGGACGAGTCGAAGGCGCCGTTCTACCGCTGGTTCTATGACGGCGAGCTCAACGCCTCCTACAACTGCCTCGACCGGCATCTCAGGACCCAGCCCGACAAGGTGGCGATCATCTTCGAGGCCGACGACGCAAGCGTCACCAAGATCACCTACCGCGAGCTGCACCGCGACGTCTGCCGCTTCGCCAACGCGCTCAAGGCGATGAGCATCAAGCCGGCCGACCGGGTGCTCATCTACATGCCGATGTCGATCCATGCCGTGGTCGCGATGCAGGCCTGCGCGCGCATCGGCGCGACGCACTCGGTGGTGTTCGGCGGCTTCTCCGCGAAGAGCGTGCAGGAGCGCATCATCGACGCGGGCGCCGTCGCGGTCATCACCGCCGACGGACAGTTCCGCGGCGGCAAGGAAATCCCGCTGAAGCCGGTGGTCGACGAGGCGCTCGGCATGGGCGGCTGCGAAGCGATCAAGAACGTGATCGTCTACAGGCGCTCGGGCAGCAAGGTGCCTATGAACGAGGGACGCGACCGCTGGTGGGACGACGCGGTCAAGGGCCAGTCCGACACCTGCGAGCCGACCAGCGTCAACGCCGAGCATCCGCTCTTCATCCTCTATACCTCGGGCTCGACCGGCAAGCCGAAGGGCATCCAGCATTCGACCGGCGGCTATCTGCTGTGGGCGATGCTCACGATGAAGTGGGTGTTCGACAACAAGCCGAGCGACGTCTTCTGGTGCACCGCCGACGTCGGCTGGGTCACCGGCCACACCTACATCACGTATGGGCCGCTCGCGGTGGGCGCGACCGAGGTGGTGTTCGAGGGCGTCCCGACCTATCCGGACGCGGGGCGCTTCTGGAAGATCATCCAGGACCACA
>Ga0075436_100000249_pt1 | contig 33715 bp, 16 predicted proteins | sample RhiMethybrSRZTD5_FD_75303 | JGI IMG/M metagenome (GOLD analysis project Ga0075436, IMG submission 75303) | Populus rhizosphere microbial communities from Tennessee, USA - Rhizosphere MetaG P. TD hybrid SRZTD5 | ecosystem: Host-associated > Plants > Roots > Rhizosphere > Soil | place: USA...
GGGGGAGGAGTAGCGCACCCTCCTCCCCGCGCTCCGGCCTCTTCACATCTTCACATCTGGTAGGCGGGTCCGTCGGGACCGACGACCACGTGGTATTGCGGGCTGCCCGCCGGCAGGTTGAAGCGCAGCGGCGGGATGCCGGCGTGCTGGGGCGGCTGGGTCTCGCCGATGTCGGGGTTGGTGTTCCATGCCTCGACGTAGGTCGGGAAGTTGGCGTCCGGCAGCAGGCGGCCATAGCCGCGCTGGTAGCCGCTGCTCGCCGAGGGACGCCAGGGATAGAGGGTGTGCGCCTCGCTGATCGAGGGATCGAACAGGATCGCGTAGACGGCGCCCTTGGTGTTGGGGTTCGGATTGTCGGTCAGCACGCTCACCCGCACCTGCGGCGAGCTCCAGCCCAGGAAGTGCATGGGCACCGCGAAACGGCTGGCGCCGTTGCTGTTGAGGATGGCCACCAGCGCGGCGGCCTGGTTGCCGCTCGTGATCTGGGTGCGCAGCGTCGATTGCGTCGCAGCGTCGAGCGCGTAGACGTTCTCGCCGTAAGTGTTGCCCGGCCAGTTGCCCTCGACGTAGGCGCGCAGGCTGGCTTCCCTGGCGTCCTCCTGCTGGTTCTTGGTCATCGGCCAGGCGGTGGCGATGGCGAGCAGGACGCCGCGGTTGTCAGAGCAGTAGTAGCCGGGCTGGGAGCGCGGCGCGCCGAGGGCCAGGAACGGGCCGTTGAAGTAGAACGTGCCGCCAGTGGTGACCTGGCAGCGGTGCACGTACGGTCCGCTGCCGTCGCCCGTCAGGTTGCCGTTGGCGTCGATGTCGTCACGGTAGTTGCGCGACGGGCCGTTGCCCGCCGCGAGGGTGTAGAAGGCCCACGTCTTCTTGAGATAGAACCGCGCCGCGTCCTGGAGCGCCGTGTTGTTGTGCACGCGCGCCCACCAGTGGACGGTGGCGACCGAGCAGACGACGGACCAGTCGTAGGTGTTGGAGGCCATCTCGGTGCCCTTGAAGTAGATCAGGGCGCCGGGGCTCGGGACGCTGCACGAGCCGCCGTTCTGGCAGGGTCAGGAAGGTGGTCCACCAGGCGACCGGGTCGAAGGTCAGGCCGCCGCGGATCAGGCCGATCGCGGAGGCGATCACCGGCAGGTTCATGCTGCCGCCGACTTTCCAGTTGTTGTAGTTGGGATCGAGCTTGCTCCTCCAGTTGTAGATCTCGGCCTGACCGCGCAGCGCGGCGTTGAGCTCGTCGATCATCTCGCCCGGTGTCGACGGCACGGGCAGGGCCGCGGCGGCGGGCCGAGGGACGATTGCCAGCGCAGCCAGGAGGGCGGCGGCGGCGCCGAGGTAGCGGATGAGGGGTCTGGTTGTCATGCGATCTCCTTTTGGTGTCTGGGGGACTTCGTGTGGAGTGAGGCGCAAAGGCCGGTCCAGCCCGCAAGAGAGAGCCAAGTCTTTGTCGTACAAGCGTTTCGTGTTTCGGAGGTCGTTCGGGGGACCCACTTTCGGAGCGCGCCGCCAGAGCGCCGGGTCCGGAAATGGAACCGCGACCGGGACCGGGCCGTGCGGCCCGGCCCCGGCTCGTTCGATCAGGCCGCCGGGGCCTCGTGCCGCAGCCGGCTCCGGGTGCCGACGATGAGGATGTCGTCGGGGCAGAAGAGTGTGTAGTTGTCGTTCGGGTCGACCTCGTCGACCTGGTCGCAGAAGATGAGGAATCGCCAGCCGTTGGTGAACCGCAGCTCGAGGTCGAAGCCGGGCGCGCCGAGACGGAAGGATTCCACCGTCTGGCCGACGAGCGCCTGGAGACCGGTGAGCATCGGGCCGCCCGCCCGGTTGCTGTCCGTACTGCCACAGATCACCGCTTCAGGGCTGTCGAGCCGCCAAGCCGACTCGACGAAGACGGCAAACTCGGCGTGCCCCGCTTGCTGCTCGGGGGTCAGATGAGGGTTGGCCAGGGGGCGGAGCCGCGGCTTCCGCGGCTCGAGCTCCAGATTCACGACCGAGCCGGTGCCTGCGCCGGCAGTGAAGCCGAGGCAGCGCCTGCCGACGAAGCGGGTCAGGGCGCGGTCGAGCTCTTTGTAGGGATCGGACACGGTCGGCCTCCTCACCAGATGTTAAAGACTTCGCGGCCGGCGTTCAGGACCTCGTCGAAAGTCTCGAGCCCTCTGCCGGTGATGTAGTGATGAAGGATCTGGCGGTCTGCCTTGCTGGCGCGTCCAAGAATCCGGAGGACTTCGTTGATGAGGCGCCGTTCAGCGTCGTGCGCTTCCCGGCTCTGGAGGAGATCCACCACGGCGGTCTCCCCCTCCGCCAGCTCCTCTTCCAGCTCCAGCTCGGGGACGAAGGCCGCCATCGCCAGAGTCTCGGCGCCTTCCTTGGTCAGGACCTTCTTGATGGCGAAGTAGTCGATGAAGGCGTTCAGGTAGTTGCCGGCGACGGCCTGCTCCTCGAAGCGGGTCTGGTAATACGATTGCGGATCGGAGAAAAGGCCCTGGATGCCGGCGCTGCCGAAGACCAGGGAGTTGACTCCCCAGAGGCCGGTGTTGGGGTCCGACGTCGTGCCGTGCCATTCGGTGGTCACGGTGATCGAGCCGAAAAAGACGCCGAAGATGTCCATCCCGACGGGCGGGAAGTAGTGGAAGGCCCCGATGGCGAAAAGCCCCGAGGGATCGGTCATGCTCAGGACCCGGTTGCTCACGTAGGCGTAGCGGTTCCAGCTCTGGGGCAGGCGGGGATCGCCGGCGACATGGTCGAGGCTCAGGAAGCGGCCGAGGAGAGGCGAGAAGTGGCGGGCGTGCAGGTAGTCGTAGTCGTCGGCCCCGGAGGTGGGATCGGCGAGATCCCTTTCGTTGCCGGTGAACTTCTGCCGGATGCCGTCCTGGTTGACCCCGGTCGCCTCCTGGCCGAAGGGGTAGTAGACGTGGAACGCGGTCGGGAAGCCGCTGCCATCGGTGACCAGGCGGGGCGTGCCGAGGTGGTCGAGGTGGAAGTGGCGCGTGCCGGCGGCGGTCTCCGCGGCGAGCATCTGGCCGCCGAGGCGATAGATGTAGTCCGCCTGGACGGACCACACGCCGTTGTTGTTGGCGTATTCGCGGAGCACCTTGCCGCCGAGGTCGCGGAGGGTCCACAGCGAGGTGTTGTCGATGCGGTAGCTCCACACCCGCTCGTCGTCGGCGGTATAGAGATAGATCCACTCGTCGGTCGCGTTCGGCTTGAAGTCCCAGATGTTGTGGAACGGATCGTAGGCAAAGCTGTTGCCGTTCCAGGAGGTCAGGCCGCCGGAGCTGCCGTAGACCGCGGCGGTGAGGCGGTTGGTGCTCCCCGCGGTCGGCGTGTTGAGGGTGCTGCCGTTGGTGGTGAGCGATTGGACGTTGCCGAAGGCGTCGTAGGTCGCCGATTGGGTGCGGGCATTGACCGGGGTCACCGGCTCAAGATACACGGTGCCCGCTGTCAGCCGGCTGACCCCGTCGTAGACGAAGGTGCTGGCGCCGATGGCCTTGACGTTGGCCACGCCATCGTAGGCGTACGTCCCGGTGGTCCATAGGGTGCCCGCCATTCCGGCTGTCGAGATCGACTGCGGCCGGCGGATGGCGTTGGGGTCGTTGGCCTGGGTGTCGGTGGTGCCGTTCGCGTGCACGACCTGGTTGACCAGCAGGTTGGGGAAATACGTGATCGATCCGGAGTATTGCGCCAGATTGGCCGGCGTCCCCACCTGGGTCAGCAGATCGTCCGTCCAGGTGTTCTGGATCGTCCGCGGGAACGCCCCGCCCGGCGCGCAGGCGGCGTGCGTGCACTGCGGATAGCCGATGGTCTGCGCCCGCCCGAGCTCGTCCCAGCCGAAGGTCTGGTTGAACGATTCGCTCGGTGTCGTGGGCGGAGGGTTGGCCGACGGTCCGGGGTAGTTTTCGGTCGCCCGCGAGGAGACCCGGCCCTGGCGCCCGGCATAGGTGAGCATTTCGCGGATCTCGACGGTGAACGGCGTGCCGAAGACCGTCACGTAGTTGAAGCGGCTCTGCTGGACCAGCTTTCCCTGCCGCAGATCGCTCCCGGCGTTGGCGCCGGAGAAGGTGAAGCTCTTCAAGACACGCTGCGCACCCGTGCTTTCGCGGGTTTGGACCAGGCGCTCCGCGCTGTCGTAGGTGAAGGTGAGGTCGTTGCCGCCGTCGGTCCGCTTGCGCAGATGGCTGCGGGAGTCGTATTTGTCGTAGAAGGCCGTGCCGTTGCCGTTCGCTCCCATCTCCGGGATCGTCTCGGCGGCGAGCAGGCCCGCGTGGTCGTAGCTGAAGCTGCGCGTCTGCGTCACGCCGCTCGGCGTGGAGACCGACACCAGCTTGTTGTTGACGTCGTAGCCATAGGTGGTGGTGACGGCGGCGCCGCCGGGGCCCGACGGCTCGGTGACGCGATACACCCGGCCGTAGGCGTCGTGCTCCTCCGTCTTGGTGACGCTCGATTCGAATCCGGCGGATTGGGCGACGCTCAGCGTGCGGGTCACCACCCGGTCGCCGAGATAGCTCAACACGACGTCGTGCGCGGCGCCGTCTGCAGGGCGGATGCGCTGCGGCCGGCCGAACGCGTCGTAGCTCAGGAACTGGGTCTTCTGCGCCACCGGCTGCGCACCGGAGAGCACGGTCTCGGACACCGAGGCCCGGTTGCCCGCGTTGTCGTAGAGCGTCTCACGCATGTTCCACACCTGCCCGGGCAGGCGCCGCTCCTCCCGGTAGACGCGCCCGAAGTAGTCGAGGACCAGCAGGCTGGTGCTCAGGATGGGAGCGGTGTGGCTGCCGTTGCCGCGCCGGCGCACCGTCACCACGGCCTGGCTGTTGGTCGCCGCGACGGCCGGAGAATAAATCGTCTCCGTCCAGCCGTCGTCGTTGCCGGCCGCCGGCTTGCTCCAGGTGGTCCGTCCCATCGTGTCGTACTCGAAGCTGGTCGCGATGCCGGCGGTGTCCCGCGAGATCGACGGCAGACCGGTCGAGGGGTCGATGGTCTGGTCGAGCACGTAGAAGCTCTGTCCTGCATATTTGGAGGTCGCCCGCACGCCGCCTGCATAGGTGTGGTCGATCTCGTACTCCGGGGCGGCCGGGAGCGCCATCGTGCACGGATCGCCGGTCGCCGTCGGGATGCCGCGCTGCAAGTCGCCGCCGTAGGACTTCTCGGCCTTGACGTCGCCGGGCATGCCGTTGGGATCACCGCTGCCGTAGAGATCGAAGACGACGACCAGGTCGTTGTCCGACTGCGTCGCGGCGTCCTGGCGGTGGGAGCGGCGCCGCACCTCGGCCTGGCTGCCCGGCGCGTAGCAGTGGTCGCGGAAGGCGTAGGCGCCGTTTTCGTTGTCCCAATCGAACGCCATCGTCCCCAGCACCCACGCCTGGCTCGACGCGAGCATGGTGAATCCGGCCTGCGTGGTGTTCGCGGCCACGTCGACCGCATAGGTCCCCTGTGCCGGATTGGAATGGGAGTAGTGCGTGTGCACCGGCGAGCCCGCGAAGCTGCTCGACGTCTGCCGGTTCCGGTAGTGGCCGAGGCCGTCGAAGTTGCTGAAGGTGGTCTTGATCCATTGTCCGGCGTCGTCGGCGAAGACCGTCTCCGCCACGGTCGGCCGGCGGTTGGAGTCGAAGAGGCCCGGCGGTGTCAATTGCGTGGTGTCGATCTGGTCGCGCTCGTAGAGCACGTACTGCGAGCGCAGGAGCTGGTTGCCGGGGCCGAAGACCTGCTGCGACAGGTTGAGGTTGCCGAGCACCTGGTTCCTGGTGAACGGCAGGCCGTAGTCGTACTTGCTCCAGCCGGTGAAAGAGGAGGTGTTGGCGACCGAGAAGTAGCGGTCGATGCGGTTGCCGAGCGGATCGGTCACCGAGTTCTTGAGCTCGGAGCCGTTGAGCAAGGTGGTGTAGCTCCACACGCCGAGGAGAGTGCCAGTGCGGTCGCGCATGGCGCGCGTCGCGACGCCGGGGTTCGAGGTGCGCCACTGCCGCGGCCCGGCGCTGGTCGGCGGGAAGGTGTAGGTCTGGTAGGTCCATTCGAGGCGGCCCAAGGTCGGCAGGTTGATGGCGGTGATCGAGCCCGCGCCCGAGGTGCAGGTCTGTCCCGCGGGCGGCAAGGCGGTGATGTAGTCCGCTGAGCTCCAGGCGTAGGCCGAGCCGTCGGGCAGCGTCACGCCGGTCAAGAACGGCAGCACCAGCGAGCCGCCCGGAGCCGCCACGCCGTTCATGCAGCCGTAGGCCAGAAGCCCGTTGGTATAGGTGAGCTGATAGGTGGCGGTGGCGCCGCCGAAGGCGGTGAGCACGACGCGGTCGACGGTCTCCGGATAGCCGGGCAGATCGTTGCGGAAGTAGATCCGCTGCGTGCGGTTCTGGCGGTCGGTGATCACCCACTGGCCGGCGGTGGCATAGCTCACCCGCATCCAGTTGCCAAAGGCGTCGTGCGACTCGGTGAGCCGGCCGGTGGTGTCGAAGATCTGGCGGCTGCCGTCGGGGAAGTCGAGATAGAAACCGCCTCCCGCGGCGTTGGTCCACAGCCGCATGTAGGTGCCATCGCGGGTGTAGAGGACGTTTTGCGTCGACTGCGAGTCACCCGGGTCCTCGGGATCCGCGGCGTGGAGCGTGGGGTAGAAGGCGTGGTCGGCGCCCGTGGGATCCTGGTAGACGTGCAGGATGCCGTCGTGCGTGACAGTGCAGGGCGGATCGATGCGGCCGAGCGACAGCCGCCATCCGAGCCCGGCGTTGGAGCACGGATCGGGCTTGATCGCCGGCGCGTCCGGGTTCGTCGTGTCGACGAACCAGGGATTGGAGTTGTTGACCAGCGCGAGCCCGTACGAGAACCCGGCGCCGACGGGATAGGCGGTCCCGATCGGGATGGCGAGGGTCAGGCTGCCATTGAACGTGCTGACCGTGTCGATGTCGCCGGCGCTGAAGGCCTGCCCGGGGGCGAGACCGCTCTGCGTGTTGGGGTGGACGTCGGCGAGCAGCGGAGCGGCGGCGAGGAGCAGGGCCGCGAGGGGGACGGCAAGGCGTCGCATACAGACTTCCTCCTTTCAGATCCGAAGGAGGGGATCGCAAGCCGGCCGCCAGGCGGACGGTCCGCGCGAAGCGGCTGAGAACAAAGGGACGAGCTCGTGAGGGGTGGCGGGAGCGCCCCGATTCCGGAGCGTCCGGCGAGCCCGCCGGTTCCATTTCTGGAACGCGGCGGTGCGCGGCTACCGCCAGTCGCCGGAGAGCTGGAAGGCGGCCCAGTGGAAGGGGTGCGACGTGGCCTCCGGCCCGCGGAGGAGGTCGATTTGAGCGGCGCGCAGCGCCTCGTCCTTGCTCTTCCCCTGCCGTAGGGAGCTGTAAAAGCGCTGCATCAGGTCCGCCGTCGAAACGTCGGAGACGCTCCACAGCGAGGCGAGGACGGAGCGGGCGCCGGCGTACTGGAAGGCGCGGGTGAGGCCGATCAGCCCCTCGCCGCCCATCTCCTTGCCCAAGCCCGAATCGCAGGCGGACAGCGTGACGAGATCGGCGTCGAGACGCATGCTCTCGAAGATCTCCCAGGCCTGGAGGAGGCCGTTGTCCTGGCCTTCTTTCGGTTGCTCGGGGATGCTCAGGGCGAGCGCCGAGCTCAACGGGAAGCGCTCGTCGAGCAGGCCGTGGCAGGCGAAGTGGAGGAGGCGCGCATGGGGAGCGATCGCCTTGGCGTTCTCCTCCGTGGCGGCGGCTCCGAGGTAGACCTGAGCCTGGGGATAAAGCGCCGCCAGCGACTCGATTTCCCGCCGCGTCGACGGCAACGGCGTGAGCTCGAGCCCGCGGCGCAGCGAGGAGCGGACCTCCGGGCTGCCCAGGCGGTCAGCCGCCAACGCTGGATAGGATGGATCGCCGAAGGCCGCGAGCAGCGGCGGCCCGGGGTCTCGCGTCGCCCGGCGCTGTCGCAGGCCCTCGGCGTAGGCGGTCGCCGAGAGCGCCGCATGGATCGGCTTCCACTCCACGAGGTAGCGGCCGTCGCGGACGAGGGCGGCGAAGGGCAGGGTCTGGAGAGGGCCGTCCGCGATCACCAGCAGGCGCTCGGCCGGAGAGACGAGCGGCTCCGCCGGGCGCAGGAGGGCGTCGTAGAGATGCGCTGCGCGGCCGGCGAGAGCGGCGCGATCGGAGCCCTCGCGCTGGAGCAGGTGACGGAAGGCCTCGATCTCCTCGCGCAGCGCCTTGTCGCCCAACGGCAGCCGATAGACCGCGAGCCCTCCATCGCCGGCTCCCGCACGGGCCGCGAAGAGGAAGGTCTCTTGCTCCCCCACGGAGTAGGCCAGGAGCACCGTGCCGGCGTCGAGCGCGGCTCTGGCCGCCGCCAGGGTGAGCGGCTCAGGGTATTTCAGCGCCGCGAAGCGCGGCGACTCGTGGCGGATGCGGTCGGCGAGCGCTTCCCGGCGCCCGCTCAGCTCGTGGAGCTCGGTGGTCAGACGCCCGGTCTCGGCTTCGTCATGGGGATGGGCGGGATCGCCGAGGGCAGCCTGCGCGCGCCCGTAGCCCGCTTCGAGGCTCTTGAGCTCGCCGGCGAGCCCGGCCGGAAGGTCGGCGTCGAGGTGCAGGTCGCGCTCGGCGAGGAGCGCCAGAAAAGAGCGGGCTCGCCCTCTCTCGAGGACGTGGAACGCCTCCTCGGGCTGGCCGAGCTCGACGCGCGCTGCGAGGCAATCGTGGTAGAAGCCGGCGAACGAGGCACTGAAGGAGGACTTGCCCTCGTCGCTGCCGCCCAGGACCGTGCGCTGCCGGTCGAGAGTGTCGGCGGCGGCGCAGAGTGCCTCGGCGGCCTCGCCAGGATGCGCAGCCCGGTGCAGAGCCTCGCCCAGAGCGTGCTGCGCGGAGGCTTGCCGGATGCTGCCGGGAGCGACCTTTTCGCGGATGCCCAGCGAGCGGCGGAATTCCGCCGCGGCGCCGGCGAAGTCGCTCCGCTTCGCAGCCATCGAGGCGAAGTTGAAGGCGACGTCGGAGGCGAGGAGGCCGCCGGGAGCCTGCTTGTCCGCAATCTCGCGGGCCTGCCGGAGCGCTGCTTCCGCCGCGGGCCAGTCCGCGCGATCGATCGCCACCTCGGCGATCAGGTCGAGGTCGAGCGCCATGTAGAGGCTGCCCGGGGAGAGCTTGCCGTGGATCGCCAGGGCGCCTTGGAGCGCAGCGGCGGCCGTCGCGAGGTCGCCTCGGCTCCACGCGACGGCCCCCAGATTGCCCAGGCTCTCGGCGACGTCAGGGCTTCCTGGCGCCAATTTTTCGCGCAGCGTCAGGGCGCGGTGGTGGAAGGCCTCCGCGGCCTCGAGCTCACCGCGCCGCGCCGCCACGGTCCCGAGGTTGTTCAGAGTGGCCGCGATCTGGAGGCTTTCCGGCTGGAGCTTCTCCTGGATTGCGAAGGCGCGCCGGAGGAGGTCGTCCGCGGTCGCCAGGTCGCTGCGGTACATGGCGACGATTCCGAGGTTGCTGAGGCCCTGGGCCACGTCTTCGCCGTCGGGGCTCAAGGCCTGATAAATGGCCAGGGAGCGCCGGTACCGCTCCTCGGCCAGGGCCAGGTCGCCGCGGATATTTGCGACGTTGCCGAGGTTGTTGAAGAGAGCTGCCAGGTCAGGGCTTTGCGGGTCGATGGTCTCCTCGACGGCGGCGGAGCGCCGGAAGTAGTCCTCGGCGGTCGCGAGATCGCCGCGCCTCCCGGCAGTGACGCCGAGATTGCGCAGGCTCCCTGCCGTCTCGCTGCTTCCTGGGGCGAGCTTTTCGCGCAGGGCGAGGGACTGCATGAACCATCCGGCGGAACCGGCGAGGTCGCCGCGGCGCCCGGCCGTCGTCCCCAGCCCCGTGAGGCTGGCGGCCGCGGCCAGGCTCTCGGGGGCGGCTTCGCGGTCGATCGCAAGAGCCTTCTGGTAGCGCTCGGCGGCCTCATCCCAGCCGCTGCGACGCTGGAACGTCTCCCCCCATTCACGGAAGATCTGTGCTGCCGCGGTGGCGGCGGCCGGGCGCACGACGTCGATGGCTTCGCCGAAGGCGGCGTCCGCCTCCGGCCAGCGCGGGACGGCGGCGAAAGCGCGCGCCAGCCGGACCTGGAACCACGCAGCAGTCAGCCGGTCGCCGCCGGCTCGTGCCGCTGCCGCGGCATTGCGCCAGCGGGCGGTCCCGGCGTCGAGATCGCCCGCCGCGATGCGCTCCTTCCCCTCGCGGTAGAGCGTTGCGAGCTCGCCGCCGAGGAGGGGCGCGGCGCGGATCCCCCAGGACCCCCGGCTGAAGGTCCAGGCGATTGCGGCGGAGCCGCGCCTGCCACGGAGGGTCACGGTGCCGCGGGGAGCCTGCTCGACGAAGACGTCGGCAAGATCGAACGGCGACCGCACGTCGCCTCCCGCCGTCTCACGCGACCAGGAGAGGATGACATCACCACTCGTCACACCTGCCTTCTCCCCTGGCGATCCCTTCGCAACTTCTTCGACGATGACTCCCCGGACAGCTTCCGGCATCGCTTGGCCGCGCGCCGCGATCGCGCTGAGCAGAATGACGGTGAACAGGACCGCTTTACCTCGGCTTCGCATCGGTTCTCTCCTCGCAACGCCTGTCGAGATCGGCGAGCGCGGCGGTCAGGGCGGGATCGCCCGGCGCACCGTCCAGGGCAGACCGAATCTCCACGCCCGCCTCGGCGAGGAGACCGAGCTCCCCGTCAACGCCGGCGAGCAGCGCCGTGACCTCTCGTCCCGGCTCGCCTTCGGCGGCCCGCCGCAGCTCCTCGCGCGCCCGGGCCGCCGCCTCGTCCAGCGTGACGAAGTCGGCCTCGCCCCGCGCCACCGGCCCGGGGCGTTCCACCGTGCGCACGGTCCAGTGATAGCGCGCGCCCGGCCGCAGGGCGTCCGCCGGGACGGTGAGCTCCGCGGAGACTGTCTCCGCGCTGTAGACAGTCGTCCCCCGTTCGTCCTCCACCTCGACCCGGTACCGGCTCGCTCCCTCGGCCGGGTGGAAGCGGAGGACGACGGCACCCGTGAGAGCCGCCGCGCCGCAGGCGGGGTAGAGCCCCGCAACCTGCTCGCCGCGGATGCGCACGGCTCCGGCTCGCGGGCCGGGTCGCTCGCGGGCCGCGAGCGCGGGGAGCGGCGGCAGGGGAGGCACCGGCGGCAGCAAGCGCACAGGACCGACACGCTCGGCCAACTCGCGCTGCGTCACCCTGGCCCGCGCGCCCTCTCCAAGCGCCCAGCGCCGGCCGGAGGCGAAGGCGAGGGCGACGCGCGAGCCCGGCCCGGCCTCCAACACGGCTCCCACCGGCAGCCGGTCGAAGAGGTGGATCGGGCGGCGCTGCTGGCCCGGATCGCTGTGGAAGGCTTCGCCGGAGACGGCATAGACGATGGTGGCCGGTTGCGCCGGGCTCGCGTCTGCCGCGGGTGCCAGAGCAGCTAGCAGAGCCCCGAGAGCAACCATCGCGGTGCGCGTCACGACGCCGACCTCGCGGAGCCTGGAACCGCCGGCAGGAAACGGCGCAGCGCCAACGCGGTGAGGAGAGCGAAGAAGGTGATGAGCACCGGGGCCGAGACCGGCCAGAGGAGGCCGGTCCAGCGGAACGCGAGGACCGTCGCCGCCGTGTAGAGCAGGCACGCCGCCATGGCGCCGGCGGTGACCCGCCAGGCCCGGCGCGCCCAGACCGCGCCCGCCGCCGCTCCGCCGCTCAACAACGCCGCGAGGACGAGGGCAGGCAGCCGCGGCGCCTCGCGCACCGGCAAGCCGGCGGCGATGGTGTCCACCTGCAGAGCCTGGAGCGTGAGCCCTGAGACCGCCGCCTCCTTCCCGCCGGCCGCCGGGATGCGGTGGTAGTCGTCGCCGGAGGCCAGGAAATCGCCGCCGACCAGGACGAGCCGGCCGCGGAACGTCCGCGGCCGGTGGACCAGCGCGGCCGGCAGGTCCTTCCAGGAGAGGCGCGCATAGCGCCGCCAGTCGATGCGGTGGTCGATGCGGAAGACCCTCCCTGCCGCCGCCGGCGAGTTGCCTCGTGCGGTGAGGGCGGCTGCCGCCCGGGCCGCCCAGGATGGGCGCTCTTTTGCCGCCCGGTCCTGGTAGAGGAGGCGGCCGCGCCGGGTCGCGCCGTCCGCGTCCTCGTCGAGATTGACGAAGCCGAAGACGGCCGCCGCGCGCCGGGGGCCGAGCGCCGCCGCGGTCAAACCGGAGACGCACTCCGTGCCGAGCACGCTGCCGTCCGGTGCGGAGAAAGCCGCGAGGGTGAGCGCGCCGGCGTGACGGAGGACGGCATCGGTGAAGGGGGCGGACTCGCGCCACTTGGCGGGCAGGAGAAGGTCGACGGCGACGCCGCGGGCGCCGGCCGCGAACAACGCCGAGAGGGCCCGTCCCAGCTCGTCGGCGCGGTCGGCGAGAGGCACCGACCCGTCCCCCAGGCTCGCCTCATCCAGCGTCACCAGGAGCAGCCGCGGATCGGGGTCTCGCCGCGGCGCCGCGGCAAACCGGAGATCGTCGAGCCGGCGCTCGACGGGCGCCATCCCGGCCGCCGGGAGGAGCGCTCCGAAGCCGACAGAGGCGATCGCCACGGCGGCTGCGACGGCCAGGCGGCGTGGGGCCTCGGCGCGCCGCCAGCTCGCCAGCTCCGCGCGCGCCGCGGCGCGCCGGAGGCGGCTGACGAACGCCGCGCCGGAGACGGGGCGCTGGGCCGGGTCCTTGTGCAGCGGCGCGCGCAGGGCCTGCCAGACCGCGGCGGGGAGCGCCGGGACGGGAGGCTCGCCGTGGAGATGCCCGGCGGTCACCTCCGCCACCGAGCCCTGGAAGGGCGGCCGGCCGGCGAGCAGCTCGTAGGCGATCACGCCCAGCGAGTACACGTCCGACGCCCGGCTCGCCACGCCCTGGCCCAGGACCTCGGGCGCCGCGTAGAGCGGGGTCCCGAGGAAGGCCCCGGTCGCGGTGAGCGGCCCCGAGGCGGCGAAGTCGACGGGCGTCGGCGGCGTCGGCGCGCCGGGTCCGAGGGACGCGAGCCCCGAGATCTCGGCCAGGCCGAAATCGAGCACCTTGAGAGCCGGCGCGCTCGGCTCCTCGCCTGCAGAGACATCGGGGAGCCCGCAGAAGACATTGCCGGGCTTCAAATCGCGGTGGAGGATGCCGTGCTCGTGGGCGGTGTCGATCGCGGCGGCGATCGCCTCCAGGAGCGGCAGGGCGCGCCCGAGCGGCAGCGCGCCGTCCGTGCGGCAGAGATCGGCGAGAGTCCGCCCCTCGAGCAGCTCGAGGACGAGATAGGGAGCTCCCGATGCGGCGTCGATCCCGAAGTCGCTGACTTCAACGATGTGCGGATCGCGCAGCCGGCCCAGGGCCTCGGCTTCGCGCCGGAAGCGGGCGAGCGAGAGAGGGTCGCCGGCGATGGCGGGATGGAGAAGCTTGACCGCGCAAGGCCTTTTCAAGTCGACGTGGAGGGCGCGGTAGACCACGCCATGGGCTCCCGCCCCGAGCCGTTCGTCCAGGCGGTACCTGCCGTCGAGGAGAGGCGCTGCTGCCTGCATGGCCTGCATGGGGGCGAGAGGTTCGTCCCGGATCTCGTTCTTCATACGCCTGAGTGCCTCGCAACGTCGCACCTCCTGGGTGGCGGAGCATATCGGAAGTCCCCTCCAAATGGCGCGGCCGGATCGCGGGATTCGGCCGCGCTCGTCGATCGCAATGAGACTCGGGCCCGACGGGTGAGCCGAGGTGTCAGGGTACCTGCGAATAGAGCAGCCGGTTGAACGACGTGGGGCCGATCTGGTTCGGCGTCTGCGCGTTGGTGTTGAGGAGGCCCGTCGTGGCGCTCGCCACGATCGCCGCCTCGACTTCGGTGGCGCTGGCCAGAGGGTGAGCCTGGAGGTAGAGGGCGGCGACTCCGGCGGCGTGCGGCGCCGCCATCGACGTTCCACTCAGACGGCAGTAGCCGTACATGTCGTACCGGCCGGCCGACAGGATGTTGGCCGCGGGCGCCCAGACATCGATGCAGGAGCCGACGTTCGAGCCGCAGTCAGGAGGACAGAACGACTGCACGAGGTCTCCCGACATGATGCGGGTCCAGCGGTTGTTGTTCTGGTCCGTGCCGCCGACCACCAGGACGCCCGGGATATTGCCGAAGGTCCAGGAGCAGGCATCCTCGACGCCGGTGGGGTAGACCGCGGGGGACCAGCCGGGCAGGGGATAGGGCGACGACTGGTTCCCGGCCGCCTGCACCACCATCACGCCCGAATTGACGACGCCCTGAACGGCCGTCCGGATCGCCGTGGTGCCGATGATCGTCTGGTCGTTGCCGCCGCTCCAATTGAGCACGCTCGGCCGCTGGCCGGCCACGGCGTTGAGCGCGTCGACGATCCAGCTCGTGAAAGTGATGCCACGGCAGTTCGAGGCCCGCACCACGACGATCGTGGCGTCTTTGGCGACGCCGAAGGTCCTCCCCGCGGCGATCCCGGCGACGTGCGTGCCGTGGCCGATGGGATCGGTGGTGGGCGCGCAGCTCGTGTCACCGGTCACGTCGATGCCGAAGGCCCGGCTCGCCGTTCCTTGACTGTTCAGGAACTCCCGGTGCGTCGCGTTGACGCCGGAATCGAGCAGGAAGATGCGCACGTTGACCTGCCCCGGCACGCTGCCCGTGCGGGTGTACGTATAGAGCGCGTCCCGGGCTGCCGCGTGCTGGTCGATGCGATCGAGACCCCAGTTGTCCTGGCAGAGCGGCGGCTGGCCGTTGCCGCCGGTATCATGGGTCGGATCGGAGTCGGAGCAGTTGATCGACTGCGGGCTCGCCGCAGGGGGCGTGCGGTAGAAGAGCGAGCCGTAGGGATATGAGTCGAGGCCGTAGCAACTCCCGGCGGGTGCCGACTCCTCGTTCTCGAATGGGAACGTGGCGTTCTGCTCGACCGCCTCGATGCGGGGATCGTCTGCCAGGCGCTGCGCCGCCTCGTCCGTGGCGCGGATCAGGAGACCCGGCAGGGCGCGATCCCAGACCTTGACGACGGTGACACCGTACCGCTTTTCGAGCCGGCGTCCGACAGTCGCGGCCGTCGGGAGATCCGTCCGTTCGGGCTTGATGCTGAGCTTCGCCGCATGCTCTTTCAAAACCACCATGTACTCGCCGGCCACCGCCTTCTCTTCTGCGGCCTTCTTGAAGGTTCCCGCCTCGACAGTGGCGGTCGCCGTCACGAATAGGGCGGCCAGGATGGCTGCCTTGCGGGGCACCGCGAGGCTCCTGCTGGTGAAAAGGGTCATCGACATCCTCCTTTCAAAAAAATCACAGGCGGGTCAGGCTTCCGCCGGCCGGAGGTGGGTTGCAGTGCGCGCACCAGCACCGCCTGAGCGCGCAAGCGGTTGGAAGGAAAGGATCTCTCCGCTGCGCCGCCGCTTCAGAGTTCCACTGCCGGAACGGTGCGTCGCCGCCACCGTTCCGAATCTGGAACGCCCGATGGAGAGGAGGGAAGAGCGAGGAGGCGGCCGGTTTCGATGCCCCCATTGGGCGCCGACCAAGCGAGGCTCCGCCGCCTGGCGACGTTAGTAGGGAGGGTGGTAGGAGGAGAGTCGGGTTCGAGGGCTCTCAGTTCGGCTCGTCGATGACTGCAGTGACCGAAGCGGCAACGGCGGCCTTCTCGAGCCAGCGCTCCAGCCGCTCCGGATCTTTCTGGGCCAGGATGCGCTCGCGGACGGCGTCCGGCACTGCGATGCCGCGGACTCGAAGCACGGTCAGCAGGTTGCGCGCCGCCTCCTCGGTGCGCCCCTCGGCGTGTCCTTCGGTGCGCCCCTCGGTGCGTCCCTCGGTGCGTCCCTGTGCAACGTATTTTTTCGCGAAATCGCTCTGGTATTCGTAGCCCTTCATCATCGCCTCCAGCGCGCGGCGAGCCGCCTCATTCAAGGAATTGTACACGAGATCGTAGTACAACCTTGCCTTGTCCTCGTCGAGCTCCCGGATCGCGGGCAGCACCGTGGCTGCGATCGTCGCTCCCTGCTCCGACTCGCCGTGCGCCATCGCGGAAAGCACCCCGAGCTCGGGCCGGCGTGCCGCCTCTCCAAGGTCCGTCACGACCGGAACCTCGACCAGGATCTCGGCGGCGAGCGAGGGGCGGTTCTTGAAGAGATCCACGAGGATCTCGTGAGCCATCGAGGGCATGGCGGCGACGTTCCTCCTTCGGGTCCTTCTCTCAACCGCGCTCTCTTCTGAAGCCGTGACAAGATACCATCTCTCTGATTCAAAAAGATTAGAGCGGATTCGTGACCAGGCATGATCAGGCAGACCTCGCAGACGCCCCACTGTGCCACGGTGCCGCCGCATCGCGGCACTCCGATCGCGCTGGTGTACGGCAAAGCGTACTTCGTGGGGGCGAAAGGCGTCGTGGCGCCGAGCGATCTTCTGCTACTTTATTGGAATGTCTAGTACGAGCTCTTCGCCGTCAGGCCGGGACTACGCCCAGCTCCTGGGAGCCATGAACGAGCTCCTCGCGGCTCTGGGAAACGAAGGAGATGCGGAGGCCGCGCTGCGCGCCTCCTTCGAGGCGGCGGCCCGCGGCTTCGGAGCGCAGACAGGGCTCGTCTTGCTCGTCGAGGACCGGGAGCCCGTCTGCCTGCGAGCCATCCATGTCGTCGGCAAGCTGACCCAAAAGCAGGTGCTGGCGTGCGAACGGGGGGAGTCCGTGGACGGCGTGAGCCCGTCCCTCATCCAGCGCGTCATTGCATCGCGCCGGCCCGAGCTGATCGAGGACCCGCGCCTGATGGCGGACACCGCGCGGACACCGTCGCTTGACGAGTGCGAGTACAGCGTCCTCTGCGCCCCGATCTGCGACCCGGTGCGCGACGTGGTGCTTGCCGTCGTCTATTTCCAGAACAGCGGCGTGACCGAAGCCTATCGAGACGATGATTGCACCTGGCTGAAACGGTACGCTGCGGCGGTGGGCCGTATCTTCGGATTCTATTTCTGGAAGGAACGCCAGGAGCGCGAGCTCCGGGAGCGCCTGGAAGCTGCGGCGGCGAGCGACAACGCGCCGGAGATCCTGGGCGAGTCCGCCCACACGCAGGCGCTCCGCCGCGTGCTGCACAAGACCTACATCCCCGCTCTGGAAGCCAAGAACCCTGAGCCGATCCTCATCCTCGGCGAGCGGGGGACAGGCAAAGACCTGGTTGCCCGCTATCTCCACGCCTTCAGCTCGCGGCACAAGCGGCCGTTCGTCGTCGTCAATTGCGCCGAGATCACCGATGAGCTGGCCGCTTCCCGGTTCTTCGGTCACAAGAAGGGTTCCTATACCGGTGCTCTCACCGATGAGCCCGGCTTTTTCCGTGCGGCGGACGGGGGCGTTCTCTTTCTCGACGAGATCGGCGAGCTCTCCCTGCGGGCCCAGGCCCATCTCCTGCGCGTGCTCGAGAGCCATGTGGTGACGCCGGTCGGCCAGACACGGGAGATCGAAGTCGACGTGGCGGTCGTCCTGGCGACCAACCGCGACCTCGAAGAAGCGGTCGGCGCCGGCACGCTGCGCGCGGATTTCTATGATCGTTTCCGCACACTGGCAATCCACCTGATGCCGTTGCGCGAGCGCCCCTGGGACATTCCTCTTCTCCTGGAGCACTTCCGGCGGCATCACGAACGCAAGCACAACAAGCGGACCCTGGGCTTCACACCCGAAGCCTTGCGCGCTCTCGCCGCCTACTCCTGGCCCGGAAACGTCCGAGATTTGGCCCGCGCCTGCGCGCTCTTCGTGATCCACGCGACACCGGGCGCTGCCATCGACCTTGCTCTCATCCACTTCTGCTTGCCGGAGAGCTTCCAGCAAGGTCCCAACCCCAAGGCCGGTCCGCTGCTCTGGGCTGATCTCTCCTACCGCGACGCAATGCGCCAATTCGAACGCGAGCTCCTTCTCGCCCGCCTCGAGCGCCACGGCGGCAGCGCGAAGGCGGCACAGCAGAGCCTGGGATTGAGCAAGGCGACGTTTCACAGGTACCTGAAGGAGTTAGGTGTCAGATCGGGAGCTAGGAACGAGGAGCAGTGAGTCGGTAGTTCCTGAGGCCTGGGCTAGGCGCCCCCAATTGGGGGATCAAGGGCCAGCTATCTCCTGCTCAAGCGCGGTCGCGAGATCGGCTCCGCCTGAGGTTGTGACGCTTCCTGCCCAGGTCCGCCCATCTGACGTCTTGACTTGAATCTCCCAGAGCCCGGCCGGCAAGCCTTCGACGACCGCATTCCCCCCGACAACCGCCCAGTGGTTCTCGATCGTCCCGCCTGGGCCGAGCGTCCAGAAAGGTTGATGGTCGCTTCCCTGAACCGTCAGGGCCGCGATCGCGTCGGAAGAAGCCAGGGCTGGGATGCGGACGTGCAGGCGACTAGCTTCTGGGAGGGTGACTGTTCTTGGCTCCCCCGGGACGGTGATTGGGCTCGCGACGACGGCGGCTCCAGGTGCGCTAAGCAGAAGGCTCCAATCGCCTTCGGGAACTTTTGAGAGCTGAAGAAGTCCTGAGGGGGCGACGCCCAGAGTCTCGGCCGCAACAGTGACGCCGCCGGCTCCAAGCACGCGAATGTGTGCCAGCTCGGGTACGCGACCGGAGGCAAGCCGAACTGCGATCTCTAGGCCTCGAGTGGGCGCGAGAGCCATTTCGATCCCACTCAACTCCTCATCCGCAGTGAGAGCGACTTGCCGTTCCACGGGTGCATAGCCTTCAGCTCGAGCCGTGAGCAAGTAGCTGCCCGGCGGAACGTGGGAGAGAAGGAAGGCGCCATCCTTTTCAGAGCTGCCCGAGATGAGAAATTCAGGTCCCTCTGGCCCGGCGGGATGGCGAAGGAGGATGAGGGCGCCGGAGATGGGGTGACTGCTATTCGCATCGACGATCAGCCCGCTCAGTGTGGCCGCGCGGAGCCGGATCACGATATCGCGGTCTTCGGCGAGCTCGACGGTGTCATTGTGCACGAGAGCCTCGCGTGGGTGGCTCATCCCTAGCCAGTACGTGTCGGCTTCAAGGTCCTCGATCCGAAACTGACCCAGGTAATCGGTGGTGACTGAGCGCTCCATCGCGAGGTGGAGCCCGCGCACCGACACTGTTGTTTCAGGGAGTGGCTCGTCGTCGAAAAGCACCTGGCCGGAGAGGGAAAGGTGCCGGGAGAATTCGAGGTCACGCGCGACTTCGTCCTGACCCTGCGCGAGAGGCGCGCGTGCCTGTACCTGACGTTGTCCTGCCGTGAGGAAGGCGCGGATTAGGTAATCTCCCGGCTTGAGATGCCGAGCTTCGTAGTGGCCCTGGGAGTCGACCTCTGCCGGGGTGGTCCTCTCGGTAGTGGATACCTCGACTCTTACCTGTGCTAACTCCTCTGGTGCAAGGCCGACGACTTGACCGATAATGGCACCTCCCCTCCGCAGCTCAATTTGGAGCCCGTGGACGGCGTCGTCTGCCACTTCAACCTCAAGCTCGCCTGGGGAGTAGCCTTCGAGCTTGGCAGTGAGGCGGAACTGGCCCTTCGCGACTGGAGATAAGTGAAAGGTTCCGTCGGCAGCAGTCCACGCGCAGTAATCCAGAGCCGCGACACTCCGCACCAGAGCGCTCAGCTCCATCCGCGCGCCCTGAACGGGTGTCCCCGCCTCGTTGACGACGCGGCCGGTGACCTCCACGCCAGACTCAAAGGTGATGTCGAATTGATTGACACCGGGCTCGATGACCCTGTCCTTCAAGAGCCGCCGGTATTGTGGATGAAACACCTCGACCACGACTGGTCCTGTGTTCACCCCTTCTATGGAATAGAAGCCTTCGTCATCCGAAACCGCGGTTGACCCGCTAGCAGAGATTCGAGCTTCGGAGACGGGAGTGCCGTCCCGGGTCAAGATATGGCCGGTCAGTACCGCTCCTTTCTTTAATGTTATGGTCAGATCCTCGTCGGCCTTGAGGCGTGGCAATCTAATCTTCATATCCTCGACTGGGACAAAGCTTGGGGCTTGGACGCTTAGAAGACCAGGACCCAAAGGTGTGTCGCGGATCTCGAAGCGTCCATCAGGAGCCGATACCGCCGTTCGTGAGACGGGACGGCTGATCTGCGCGGTGAGCTCGACTCTGGCGCCACCGATCGGCTCCCGCGACTCGTCAATGATCCTGCCACGAAGAATGGCAGTCGACTCCAAGCGGACCTCGACAGGCGTCGGGGTGGGAGCTCGCACCCCACGCACTCCGGCAGGCATATACCCCTGCCCGCGAACAAGGAGATTGACGGGCGAGCTCTTTGGCAGGTCCTCAAGGACGAAGCTTCCATCCTTGTCCGTAACGGCGTCCGCCCGCTTACCTTCGAGCCATGCGGCACTCCGCTCTTCAATGCCTCTCAGGTCGTCTACCTGGAAGACCTCAGCACCGGTAATGGGCCGCCCGCTCTGGTCGGCCACGTGCCCGCTCAACCTAGCTCCAGCCTGAAGGACTACAATTCCGAGATCGACCGCGCCTTTGCCGGGGGAGACTCGAATTCCACGAACGAGAGCTGGCGCGAAACCTCGCTTGCTAACCGTGACGTCCAGAGTCTCAGCGGGGATCTGCGCGACAGCGAAGTATCCTTTTTCGTCAGTAAGTGCTTCGCGGAGGCTCTCCTTTGCGGCCTCGCGGAACCTGCCCGCAAGCGGTGGTGTGATGCGCACTTTCGCTCCGGGGACCGGCAGCCCCTCGGCGTCTCTAACAAGGCCCTGAGCGGCTCGCGCGGCCACGAGAACAATCTTCAATGCGGACGCCTCCCGCGGCGGCTCGGGAGGAATGGCCAGAGTGATCGCAGGCAGAAAGCCCGGGCAGGCCGCCTGCAAGCGGTATCCGCGGCTGGCCTGCAGATGGCGTAGCTCGAAATGGCCAGTGTCATCGCTGGAAACGCGATCGGTCACCACTCCGAATAGCCCCGGGCCTTTCTCGGGCACGGCAGCGAGCGTCACGCGGGCGACAGGAGCTCCCTTGGTATCAACCACTTGACCACGGACGATCCCCGATTGCGCCAGACTGATGGAAGGAGCGTGTCCTGACCGGACATGGGCTGCGGTCGCAGTCGCGGCCTTGGGCAGATGGCGCGGAGCCGTTGCCTCGAAACGAAATGCCTTCACTCCGGGCGCCACCAGCAGGTAGGCGCCGTCGGCGCCGGTCATCCGGAACACTCCAGGGTCTGAGATAATGCTTACCAGGGCGCTGGCTAGGGGCTTGGCGTCCGCGGTCACGCGTCCGGAAATGACTACGGGATCGGGGAAAACAACGACGGCCTCTTCACCCTGCTCGGGCCGGGCAGGGAGCTCCAGAATCGTTTTTCGGCCGTCCTTTGCCTCCAATCGAAGCCGCGCAATTTCGCCCGGCCGGCGGGGAATTCGTAGACGACCTTCAGGATCGCTGAGCCCGAGCGGCCGCGCGAGATTTCCCACGCGAGCCAGGATGCCCGCGACTGGCCTGCCTTCCGGAGAGACGATACGAACCCTGAGGGGCTCACCACCGTCTCCTGAAACGGAGATCGTCCCCTCCTCCAACTGCAAGCGCCTCTCTTCAGCATGCCCAGCCGGGAAGACGCTTACATCGAGCTTCTCTCCCGCCAGCCTGGGGAGTATCAAAGATCCGTCCACTCTGGTCCGGCCCATGCGGAATGTGATCTGCCAGCCGGTTCCGACGCTACTGCCCTGTGGTTCCTCGTGCCCAGCCGCGTACACCCAGGCCCCGACAATCGGATGGCTGGAGCTGTCAAACACGCGCAGGCGGGCGAGCTGGTCCTGCGAGAGAACGACCGGAGGGAGCTCTTCATTCTCGACCAGCAAGAGGGGAGCGCTCTGCATCGGGACCTTGCCTTCAGCGCGCACTGCCACCCTAAATACGCCGGTCCCCCTGGCCTGCAGGAGAAACCGCCCTGCCGCATTGCTCCTCCCTGTCGCTACCGGGATCGGCTCGCCGCCTTCAAGGCGGAGGACGCCCTCTTCGAAGTTGCTGAGCACCGGCAGCAACTCGACCGTGACGCCGTCGAGAGGCAGATTCGACGGATCGAGGACCGTGCCGCTCACGGTGGGCTGGGCCGCCAAGGGCAGAGCGCACCAGAGGATCAAGGAGGCGAGAGACAACCGCATGCTGAGAAGAGTTTCCGACATGGTTCGCTCCTGGAAAGCAGGCGCTACTGGGCGAGCCCGGGGGCGTAGCGCCTGCTGGGATTGATCCGATCGTGGAAAGGCAGGAGCTAAGGGGAGCAATTGAGGATCGTGTTGGTTCCCATCCCGCCATCGCAAGTGTCGGTGCCGGGCCCCCCGTCAATATAGTCGTCGTTCCCCTCTCCATAAAGGAAGTCGTCGCCGTCTTCACCGTAGATATGGTCCATGCCACCGTAGCCGTGAATGACGTCGTTGCCAGCGCCACCCTCAAGCGTGTCCCCATCAGGGCCGCCGTCAATGAAGTCATCGCCAGGCCCGCCATCTGCATAGTCATACCCGTCCGCACAATAGATCGTGTCGTTTCCGTCTCCTCCAAAGACTTGGTCGTTACCACGAGCAGGGGAAATGATATCATCGCCTCCATAGCCGTAGATGCAATCGTTGGCATCGGTGCCGTTCAAGTGGTCGTTACCCGCCGTGCCGTAGATGAAGTTCGTGCAGGCAGCACGGCCAGGACTCGCGCTGAGAAGCAAGATCGCCGCGGCGCAGACCGGGACGGGAAGCCATCTAAAGCCTAGCTTTGTCATACTGTCCTCCTTCGGTCGTAAGAGAGCCTCGGCTCTCATGGTTATAAGACATTAAGCGAACCAGTGCAGATTCCACGCCAGGCACAAGGAAAGGCGCAAGTGTTTCGAAGCAAAAGGGCTGGCTAAGCGCGGACCTCGGCAGAAGGCTCTTTTCTGAGACTCTGCGAGGCCAGGAGGGTCTCAAAACTGAGACCGTGGGGTTTCTGTTGACAGAGCCTTTGTCGGTAGGCTATTCTCTCTGGAAGGATTAGATAGCCGCGTAGGGGAAGAAGACGCGACCGCGGCTTGCAGGACCTACTTCCAATCGCCGAAGAGCTGGAAGGCCGCCCAATGGTAAGGATGGGAGAATGTTTGCGAATGGATCAGGTCCAATTGTGCCGCCCGGAGAGCTTCGTCCTTTGTCTTGGTCTGGTGCAGGTTGAGATAAAAGCGCTTCATGAGATCGGCGGTAGAGGTGTCGGAAACGCTCCACAGCGAGGCCAGGACCGAGCGGGCGCCAGCGAACTGGAAGGCGCGGACCAGGCCGATCAGGCCCTCCCCTCCCATCTCCTTGCCGAGCCCTGAATCGCAAGCCGAGAGCGTGACCAGGTCAGCGTCGAGGCGCAGCTCCTCGAAAACCTCCCAGGCCTGAAGCAAGCCGTTGGGGCGGCCCTCTTCAGGGTGCTCGGGGATGGATAAGGCCAACGCGGAGTTGAGAGGGAACCGGCCATCGAGCAGGCCGTGGCTCGCGAAGTGGAGCCTGCGTGCCCGCGGTGCCAGGGACTTGACAGCTTCCTCGGTGGCGTCGCGGCCAAGAAGGACTCGCGCGCTCGGGAATAGGCTGGAGATCGCCTGCACCTCGCTGCGTGTCGCCGGCAGCGGTTTCAATTCCAGTCCGCGGCGCAGGGCGGTCCGCACCTGCGGGTCCGTGGCCGTGTCGGATTGTTTGTCAAGGCCCGGCGGGTAGAACGGGTCTCCCACCAAGAGCAGATCCAACGCTGCCGCCGAAGGCATTTTCGAGCGCGTCGCCTTGAGCTCTTTGTAGATGGCCGCGGAAGCCGCTATGTGAAGCGGTTTGGACTCTGCCAGGTAACGGTCGCCGGAGACGAGCGCCGCGAAGGGTAGAGAGTGCAGAGGCCCATCGGGAGAGATGAGCCAGCGGTTCGCTCTAGAGAGCACCGGCTCGGCTGGGCGAACCAGGAGATCGTAGACGTGCTGACCGTGCTGTTTCACCGTTGAGAGGAGAGTGTCCGGCTGGCTCAGCAACCTGCGAAACGCCTCGACCTCTCGAGCCAGGCTTTCTCGTCCGACAAGGAGCGGATAAAAGAAGAACCCCGGGCCGGGGCTCCCCTCGGCTTCGATGACAAAGAGAAAGCTCTGCGTCTCTCCCACGGCATAGGTGAGGAGCGCGGTTCCCGGATCGAGCATGGAGCGAGCTGCAGCCACATCGAGAGGAGTGGGGCTTCCCAAGGTTCCAAGGCGCGGCGAGGAACGTTGCATCCGCTCCTGGATCTTTGCCTGGTCGAGCCGCAGGTCCCGCAGACGGCCCTGGAGCGCTTCGATCCTTTCCAAGCCTTGTTGAGGCACCCAGTCGGCGAGCGCCGCCTGCACCCTGTCATATTCTGCGTCCAGCCGGTGGCGCTCAGCATAGAGCTCTGCTGGCAGCTCTGTGGCGAAGCGTAGATCCCTCTTCGCCAGCAGCTCTTGGAACCCGCGGGCGCGCCCTCTCTCGAGAAATTTCCAGGCTTCCTGAGGTCGGGCGAGCGCGATTTCATGCTCCGCGGCTTCGAAGTAAAGATCACCCAGGGAGGAGCCATAGAGCCATTGAGACTCCCTCGCACCGCCGAGTTGCGCTCCTTGCCTTTCGAGGGCATCGATCGCTGCCCTGTAGCTCACAGCAGCTTCCTCGGGCCGGCCTCTCCGCCCCTGTAACCGGGCCAGGGCTTGGTAACCCTCGGGCAGCTGTCGACGGTCTTTCTCGTAGAGACGGATCGCTGTGCGGAGATGATTTTCGGCGGCTTCAGCGGAACCCTGCTCGAGAAGAAGCAAGCCGAGGCTCAAATGGACAGAGCCGGTTTCGGCGGCCTCCGGGTTGATCGCTTGCCAGATTGCCAGCGCTCGACGCAAGAGCCTTTCGGCTTCCGCGCCCCGCCCTTGCAGCCTCGTAGCCTCGGCCAGACCGCGGAGGCAGTGTGCACTTTGCGGTCCTGTCGGGTTGAGCTTCTCGCTGATTGCCAGAGCGCGCTGCCACAAATCTTCCGCCTTCTCTCCCTGGCCTTGTCGCAGGGCCACTTCGCCGAGACCTACCAGACTGTCTCGTACGCCTGCGGTGGAATCCAGCTTTTCGAAGAGGGCCCGCTCCCTCTGGAAGAGATCCTCGGCGGCGTCGTAATCCCCGCGCACAAAGGCGACCTCACCGAGGTTGTGCAGTGTTTTCGCCAAGGCCTCGCTCTCGGGCTGGACCTCTTCGAGGATCTTCCGGGCGCGAAGGAATGCGGCCTCGGCGCCTGCGAAGTCGCCGCGGGAATAGATAACATTGCCGTAGCCCAGCAGGCTCGGAATGATCGCGTCGCCCGAGGGCGTGAGCTTTTCCCGGATCGCAAGAGCCCGGGCGGCATACACTTCGGCTTGCGCGAGATCCCCGCGCCTTCCTGTGCTCACCGCGAGGTTATTCGCTGTGGCTGCTTCGGCGCCGCCGCCGGGAGCTGCGCTAAGGACCAAGTCATGAGCCCGCCGGTACAGACGGTCTGCCTCCTCCAGGTTGTCCTGCTTTTCGATCACATTTCCGAGCCGGACCAGGACCGTCACGACGCGCGGGCTTTCTGGATGATCTTTCTCTTCCAGCCACAACGCTCTCTCGACCTGTTTCCTGGCCTGCGCGAGGTCACCGCGCCGCACGAACGCCTCCGACCAGCTCATCCGAAGGTGCGCTTCCACGTTCGCCGCTCCCAGCACTTGAGCCTTCGCCAAAGCATCCTCGAACCCCGCGTCCGCTTCGGGCCACTGGCGAGCCAAGGCACGGAGCTGAGCAGCCCTGGCTCGGAGCCATAGGGCTGCATCGGCACAATGGTCTCCATCCGCCAGATCCGCAGCTCGCTCGAGGTCTTTCCCGGCGGACGCGGGATCGCCAGCCTGCTCACGATCACGGGAGGCCTTATAGACCTCGGCCAGTGGTCCGTCGAGGAGCGGCGCTACGGTAAGACCCTGGAATGTCGGCAACAGGTTCCAGCGGAGGTTCTCCGGCCCACGGGCTCCTGCGATGACAACTCCACCACGCTGGACGGCCTCTATCTGGAGATCCAGCCAGTCGAATGGCGTGCGGAGCGCTCCTCGCTCGACGCAATCACCCTCTCCGCCGGGGGCTCTGCACCACGAAAAAAGCCGATCGCCGGGTGTCAGTCCGGCGCGAAAGGCTGCGGACTCCGGGGAGACCGTCTCGACGACCACCCCCGGTGAGGAGAAGGGGCAGCGAGCATCCTCCGCGGCTGGCCGAGATTCCTCTCGGAGGCCCAAGGCCTTGTCCACTCCCTCCAATAGCTGTAGGTCGTCCATAGCTCCGGAGGATTGTGCCCAGCGGCGCAATTCTTCGCGGGCTTGAGCCTGACTGGCATCCAGGGTGACCAGGGTCGCCTCACCCCGGGCCATCGCCCCGGGCCGGTCAAGGGTCTCAACCGTCCACCGGTAGGACCGACCGGGAGCGACTGTCTCGGGTGGCACAGCGACCTCAGAGGCCTCTGTCTCGATGCGAAAAACCACCTTGCTTTCTTGATCGATGATCTCGACCCGGTACTTCGGGGCAGGAGGCACCGCTTTGAAACGCAATTGGACTGCCGAGGCCAAGCTCGTCGACCCGCGGTCCGGATAGAGCCCTGAGATGGTTTCGGAGCGGACGCTGATGGCGCCCGGAACGACCCGAGCGCCGGTGCGCCACCCGTCGCGCTCGTCGTTTCGGACCGGTGCGACGGGAAGATGAGGAACGGACTGGAGAGGGCGCACATCTCCACGGTGGAAAGCGAGGCCGGCCGATCCCAGTGTGGCCGTGGCGCCGCCTCCCAGTGCCCACCGGTTCCCCGAGGCGAAGGCGAGGGCCAGTCGCGATCCCGATGCGACTTTGAGGACCGTTCCGGCCGGCAGCCAATCGAAGAGAGCCACCGGGCGAGCCGCCTTCCCTGGGCGGTCGAGGTGTGAGGCCGCTCCAACCAGACTGTAGACGATCGCTGCCGGGTTGTTTGGTTGCCCCGAGGCGGAGTGCAGAGGTGCCGTCGCGACGAGAGTGGTGAGAGCGAGCCCGAGAACATACCTCATGCCGTTATCTCCTCGAGGTTGGGATGGGAGCTAGAACGCGGCGGAGAGCCAGGGCGGCGACGAGCCCGAAGGCGACGACGACGCACGGTGAGGTGATCGGTAAGAGAAGGCCGGTCTCCAGGAAAACGGGGAGCGAGATCGCTGTATACAGACTTCCGGCGGCGAGGAGGCCCACCGCGACGCGCACGGCGCGGCGCCTCAGGAGGACGATCAAAGCCGCGCCTCCCGCGGCCAACGCCGCAAGCAGGAGGATGGGACTCCGTGGCGCCTCCCGGACGGGCAAGCCGGCAATGATGGTATCGACCTGCAGGGCCTGGAGGGTCAGACTGGAGACCGCGCCGATGCTTCCCAGGCTCATTGGAACACGGTGGGCGTCGTCTCCCGAGCTAGGGAAGTCGCCGCCCACGAGCACGAGCCGGCCGCGGAAACGCTGCGGCTCCTTCTCCAGGGTTGCCGGAAGGTCGAGCCAGGATATTTGTTCGTAGAGATGGCCGTCGATCCGGTGGTCGATGCGAAAAGCCGGCTCCGTGGGCGCCAGGGGGCTTGCGCGGAGCACCGATGCCGCCCGCGCCGCCCACGAAGGATGCCGCTCACCGGCCTCGTCGCGGAAGAAGAGGCGGCCGGTACGGATCATGCCGTCCGCATCTTCTTCGAGGTTGACGAACCCGAACGGAGCAGAGGACCGCTGCAGAACGAGGGCAGCGGTGGTGAGGTCCGAGAGGCACTCCGTGCCGACCACCTTGCCGCCCGGCCCCGAGAAGGCCGCCAAGGTCACGGTGTCGGGATGGCGGAGAACGACCTCCGCAAAGGCGTGGGATCGCTGCCACCGCGCCGGCAGAAGGAGATCGACCGCCACACCCCGCGCTCCAGCCGCGAAAAGCGCTGCGACTGACTTGGCGACCTCGTCGGCGCGGTCGCCGAGCGCCGCGGCGTCGGTCCTGAGGCTCGATTCGTCGATGGTTACGAGCAGGATGCGCGGGTCTGGAGCCCGCGGCGGCGCCGTCTCCATCCGCAGGTCGTCCAGCCGGCGCTCGAGAGGGGTCACTCCGCCGGGGGGCAGCAGCAGACCGGCGGCAAGGGCGACAGTCGCCACCGTGGTCGCGAGTCCCGCACGCCGTGGGAGCTCGACCCGGTGCCAGCGCGCGACCTCGGCCCGTTCTACGGCTTGGCGAAGGTGGCGGACGAAGCCACCGGCCGTCTGCGGGCGCCGGGCGGGGTCCTTCTGCAAGGGCCGGCACAAGGCCTGCCAAACGACTGTTGCCAGCGGCGGTGCCGGAGGCTCCAACCGGAGGTGCCCTGCGAGAACGTCTTCCATCGGCCCCTCGAAGGGCGGCCGTCCGGCGAGCATCTCGTAGGCGATGACACCCACGGCGTAGATATCGGAAGCGCGGCTGGCGATCGCCCCGCGGATGACCTCCGGCGCCACATAGAGAGGAGTGCCGAGGAGAGCTCCGGTTCTGGTGAGGCGGTGCTCCGGCGCCGCCTCTTCGGCTTCGCCGACCTCGCAAAAAGCCTCAGCTCTGCTCGGGTCCGCGATCTCAGCCAGACCGAAGTCGAATACTTTGACGACGGGCTCGCCCGTCCCGTTCGTGACCAGGGCCACGTTGCCCGGCTTCAAGTCGCGATGGAGGATGCCTTGCCCATGGGCAGCGTCGACAGCGGCGGCCAGCTCCTCCAACAGCGGCAAAGCCCGCGCCGCCGGCAGGGGGCCCGTCTCACGCAGGAGATCAGCCAAAGTCTGCCCCGGCAGCAGCTCCATCACGAGGTACGGGACGCTGGTGTCCGCATCGACTCCAAAGTCGGTCACCTCAACTACGTTTGGATGACGGAGTCGGCCCAGGGCCTCAGCCTCGCGCTGAAAGCGGGCGAGGCTTCGAGGATTGTGGAGCGCCGCCGTGCGCAACACTTTGAGCGCGAAGTCCCGTTGCAGCCCGAGGTGGCGGGCGCGCCAGACCACGCCCAGCCCACCCTCGCCAAGACGCTCCTCCAGACGGTACCGGCCACCGAGGAGACCGGGCGTTGTCCCAGCCGCGCCTGACACGGGCTCGCGAGCGGTCTCGGCGGCGCTGGCGGACGTCTGGCGAAACACCGTCATTGGGAGTCTTCAGATCCTCCTGCAACCTAATGATTATGCGCTAACTTCTATTCTTCACACCACCGCTCCTGCCGCCTGCCGGAATCGTACGCAACCCCCCCGTGCTACGATTTCCGCCGCCTCGTCGGCACCGGTAAGGAGGTCGGTGGATGGACAGCTTCGAGGGGCCGGCCGCGGGCCGGCCCGGGCCCCTGTTCGCAATCGGGGGGGCCGAGGACAAGATGCGGGAGCGCCTGATCCTGCGCGCGTTCGTGGACGCGTGCGGCGGGACGGACGCCCAGGTCGTGGTGCTCGCGACGGCGTCGGAGCTGCCGGAGACGGGGGAGCGCTACGCGGACCTCTTCTATAAGCTCCAGGCCGATTCGGTCGAGGTGCTGCGCATCGCCAACCGCGAGGACGCGATCGACGCCGGACCGGAGACGCTCGACGTCCTGGAGTATGCGACCGGCCTGTTCCTGACCGGCGGCAATCAGCTCCGCATCACCTCCGCCCTCGGCGGCACGGCGATCGCCGAGGCGATCCAGCGCCGCCACAGGGCAGGGATGGTGGTGGCCGGCACGAGCGCCGGCGCCGCGGTGCTCTCGGAGTACATGATCTCCATGGGGGACAGCGGCGGCACTCCCCGCCGCCGCCTCGTACAGATGGGCAAGGGGCTCGGCCTGGCGCCGCACCTGGTCATCGATCAGCACTTCCGCCGCCGTGACCGTCTCGGCCGCCTGCTCACCGCGCTCTCCTACAACCCGGGACCCCTGGGGATCGGCATCGACGAGGACACCGCGGCGATCATCGAGGACGGCACGCTGCGCGTCCTGGGGAGCGGCGCGGTCACCGTCGTCGACGCCTCCGGGATGCGCTTCACCGACAGCCACATGGTGCGCCGCGACCAGCCGCTCGCCATGCTCGGCCTGAAGCTCGACGTCCTCACCGCCGGCTGCCGCTACGACCTCGCCCGCCGCGCCGGCATTCCGCCGGCCGAGACCCCGGCCACCGCTCCCGACCCTCCGATCGCGACCGCCGTCGGGAGCCTGCCATGAAGGTCCTCGACACGCGGGTCTACCGCGGCCCCAACCTCTACGCCCTGCGGCCGGTGATCCGCCTGCGCGTCGAGCTCGGGGAGCTGGAGGACTATCCCACCCTGAAGCTCCCCGGCTTCGTGGATCGCCTCCTCGCCGCCATCCCGACGCTCGCCGAGCACACCTGCTCCTACGAGGAGCCCGGCGGCTTCGTGCGCCGGATGACGGAGGACGAGGGGACCTGGCTCGGCCACGTCCTGGAGCACGTCGCGATCGAGCTGCAGTGCCTGGCCGGCACCCGCGTCACCTACGGGAAGACCCGCGGCCACGGCCTGCCCCGCGGCCAATACCACGTCATCTACAGCTTCACCGAGGAGTCGGTCGGCCTGCGCGCCGGCGAGCTGGGGCTCGCCCTCATCCGCCACCTCCTGCCGCCCGAGCGCGCGGCCCACGACGCCGGTCCGTTCGACTTCCACGCGGAGATGGTCTCCCTGGTCCGCCTCGCCCAGCGCCGCGCCTTCGGGCCGTCGACTGCGTCCCTCGTGCAGGCCGCGGAGGCGCGCGACATCCCGTGGCTCCGCCTGAACGACCGCTCGCTGGTCCAGCTCGGGCACGGCAAGTTCCAGCGCCGCATCCAGGCGACGGTCACCAGCGAGACCCGCCACACCGCGGTCGAGATCGCGTCGGACAAGCGGCTCACCAACCAGATCCTGTTCTCCCTCGGGCTCCCGGTGCCGCAGCAGCGCATGGTTTACGACGCGGAGGAGGCGGTCGAAGCCGCCGAGAGCCTCGGCTATCCGGTGGTCGTCAAGCCGCTCGACGGCAACCACGGGCGCGGCGTGGCCATCAACCTCCACGACGCCGAGCAGGTGCGCGACGCGTTCGAGCAGGCCTACGAGCGCTCCTCTGCGGTGATCGTCGAGACCTTCCACGCGGGGAACGACTACCGCGTCCTGGTGGTGGACGGCAGGGTCGTGGCGGTGGCGCAGCGGGTGCCCGGCCACGTGGTGGGCGACGGCGCGCACACCATCGCCGAGCTGGTGGAGATCGTCAACGGCGATCCGCGGCGCGGCGTCGGCCACGAGAAGGTGCTCACCCGCCTCGAGCTGGACCATCAGGCGGAGCGCCTGCTCGCCGAGGCGGGGCTCACTCCCGAATCGGTCCTCCCGGCGGGCCAAGCCTTCTACCTGCGGTCGACCGGCAACCTGTCCACCGGCGGCACGGCGATCGACAAGACAGACGTCCTGCACTACGACAACCGGGTGATGGCCGAGCGGGCGGTCAAGGCGATCGGCCTCGACGTGGGCGGCGTCGACTACATCTCGCCAGACATCTCCCGCAGCCATCAGGAGGTCGGCGGCGCCATCGTCGAGATCAACGCCGCGCCGGGTTTCCGCATGCACGTGGCGCCCACCGAGGGCACGCCGCGCGACGCGGCCGGTCCGGTGATCGACATGCTGTTCCCCAAGGGCACGCCCAGCCGCATCCCGATCGCCGCCATCACCGGCACCAACGGCAAGACCACCACCACCCGCATGGTGGGCCACATCCTCAAGCTCTCCGGCTACTCGGTGGGCATGGCCACCAGCGACGGCGTCTACATCGACGGCGTGCTGACCGTCAAAGGGGACATGACCGGACCATGGGCGAGCCATCTCGTGCTGCGCGATCCCGGCGTCGACGCGGCGGTCCTGGAGACCGCCCGCGGCGGCATCGTCCGCTCCGGCCTCGGCTGGCGCAAGTGCAAAGTGGGAGCCGTCCTCAACGTCGCCTCCGACCATCTCGGCATGGGCGGTATCGACGACCTCGACGAGCTGGCCGAGGTCAAGCGCGTGGTCGTCGAGGTGGCGCAGGAGGTCTGCGTCCTCAACGCCGACGACGAGCGCGTCGCGCGCATGGCCGAGCACAGCCCCGGAACACCGCTCTGGGTGACCATGGACCCCACCAACGAGCGGGTGCGGAAGCACATCCAGAACCGTGGCCGGGCGATGGTGCTCGAAGAGGGGATGAACGGCCGCATGATCGTCCTCTACGTCGGGGAGGAGCACGTCCCGCTCCTCTGGGCGCGGCAGATCCCGGCGACCTTCGAAGGGCATGCGCTCCACAACGTGCAGAACGCCATGTTCGCGGCGGCGATCGCGCTCGCCATGGGGATCAGCCTGGACAACATCCGCAACGGCCTGCGCACTTTCACCGCGGACTTTTTCCAGACCCCGGGCCGCCTCAACTTCTACCATCAGCACCCTTTCCGCGTGCTTCTCGACTATGCCCACAACCCGCACGGCATGGCCGCCATGGCGCGCATGATCCGCGAGATGAACGTCCTCGGCCGCCGCATCGGCGTCGTCTCCGCCCCCGGCGACCGCCGGGACGACGACATCCGGGAGCTGGCCCGGGCCGCGGCGCCCGCCTTCGACCTCATCCTCCTGCGCGAGGACGACAACCACCGCGGCCGCGAGCCCGGCGAAGTGGGGGAGCTGTTGCGCCAAGGTCTGCTCGCCGCCGGCTTCCCCGCGGAGAGGATCGCGCCCGAGGTCTACGCCGAGGAGGCGGCCGTCCAAAGTGCCCTGGAGACCGCCCAGCCGGGAGACCTCGTCGTGATCTTCGGCGACAACCTGGACCGCTGCTGGCAGCAGATCGTGAGCTTCGGCGGCGGCACCGCAGCCGTCTCCGACGCCGTCCCGGTCACCCCCCTCTTCGCCCCGGACGCCGACCTGCCGCCGACGCCTCTGTCGCCCCGTGCTCCGGGGATTCCCAGGCCGCAGATGCCGAGCGCGGGTGCGCACGACGACTAGCGAAGCTCCAGCTTGATAGGGGAACGCTTCCCCAATCAGAAGGAGCCTCCGCACGACTCGGTGCGGCGTCCGCACGAGCCGGTCCGGCGCTCGCACAACTTGGTCCGGCGTCCGCACGACTTGGTGCGGGGTCCGCACGAGTCGGTCCGGCACCCGCACAACTTGGTGCGGCGTCCGCAGAATTTGGTGCGGAGCCCGCACAACTTGGTGCCGCCCTCGCATGGATTAGTGCCACACCCGCACGACTCGGTGCGGTGCCCGCACGGTTTGGTGTGGTGCCCGCACGAAGACCATCCAGCGACAACGGGCACAGACTCAACTAAACTAACTCCCTCGACGACAGGGAATCGCTCTCCCCAACTGCTTTCGGAGGCGAGTCAGGAATTCTCATGCTCACGGGCGAAATCCGTAGCCAAATCGACCGCATCTGGGACGTCTTCTGGTCCGGCGGCATCTCGAACCCTCTCGAAGTCATCGAGCAGATCACCTATCTGCTCTTCCTCCGCCGGCTCGACGACCTCCACACGCTGGAGGAGAACAAGGCCGCCCGCTTGAAGCGCCCCATTGAGCGCCGGATCTTCCCCGAGGGCAAAGACCCGAAGAAGCGGCGCTATGAAGATCTCCGCTGGTCGCGCTTCAAGCACTTCCCTCCGGCCGAGATGTTCACGGTCGTGGCCGACCACGTCTTCCCCTTCCTGCGCACCCTGGGCGGCGACGACTCCACCTACGCACACCACATGAAAGACGCCCGCTTCACCATCCCCAAGCCGGCGCTGCTCGCCAAGGTGGTAGACCTCCTCGACCTGGTGCCCATGGAAGACCGCGATACCAAGGGCGACCTCTACGAGTACATGCTCGGCAAGATCGCCTCGGCAGGGCAGAACGGCCAGTTCCGCACCCCGCGCCACATCATCCGCCTCATGGTGGAGCTGACCGCCCCGCAGCCG
>Ga0075436_100000252_pt1 | contig 33403 bp, 31 predicted proteins | sample RhiMethybrSRZTD5_FD_75303 | JGI IMG/M metagenome (GOLD analysis project Ga0075436, IMG submission 75303) | Populus rhizosphere microbial communities from Tennessee, USA - Rhizosphere MetaG P. TD hybrid SRZTD5 | ecosystem: Host-associated > Plants > Roots > Rhizosphere > Soil | place: USA...
CTGTCGGTCTGGGTGCTCCTCGTATTGCTCTCCGTCGGCGTGGGGGTCGGCGCGCTGGGCGGCCTCGCCGGCGGCCTCGCCAATGTGTACTTCGCCTTCGTCGGGGCCGCTTCCGCGGTGATGCTGTGGCACCTCTACTGGAAGATCGGCGTGCGCCCGCGAAAGAGCGGATCGCGCTAGGTCCCGGTCGGCACGTGTCGCGCGGTGCGCGTGCGCTGCATCGTCAGCCAGCGCGAACGACCCGCGAGCCAGTAGAACGCCGCTCGCAAGGCCGGCGGCCAGAAGGTCGGCATTCCATAAAAGAGCGAGATGCGCTGCGTGTGGTCCGTGAGCGGGCGCTCGGCGCGCTCCCAATGCGCGAGCGCGGCCGGCACATCCGCTGAGCGATCGAGATACACGGCGAGCGAGAGCGCATTCATCATCGCGCAGCCCGCGCCCTGGCCGATGTTCGGCGGAATCGCGTGCGCGGCATCGCCGATCACGGCGACGCGGCCGGCCGACCAGCGCTTGAGACGGATGTACTCGAAGCGGTCGTAGCGGCCCTCCTCGCCGATGCGCGCGACGAGCGGCCCGAGCGCCGGGAACGATTGCATCCAGACGCGTTTGTCGACCGGCAGCGCGCGTGCCGCGACATCGTCATGCGGCATGCTGAGCGCGAGATAAAGCTGCGTCGTGCTGCACGGGTTGTAGAGCAGGCGCCGGTTGCCCGACCAGTACTCGACCGTGAGGCCGCCGTCGCCTTGCTCGACCTCCGGCGCGGTTTTCGGGACGAGGAGACGGATGCAGCCGTCGCGCAGGTCGCGGCGCTCGGCGAGGAGATCGAGCGAATCGCGCATCCTGGAATTGACGCCGTCGGCGGCGACGATCAGGTCCGCCTTCACGCGCTCGCCATTCGCGAGGATGAGCTCGCCTTCGGGCGTCGCTGAAACACCTTCGGAGCTCGTGATGATCTGCGCGCCGGCGCGGCGCGCGGCGGCGGCGAGCGCGTCGATCATGCGCTGGCGCAGCACGCCGTAGACACGGATGTCCCAGTGGTGAACCGAGAGCAGTCGGGCGTTGCCGTCTCGCGTCTCGCGCAGCCGCGTGCGCGAGCCGTCCCGGATCGTCTCCTCCAGCGCGCCGAGCGCCTCGAGCACGCGCAACCCGTTCTCGTAGATGTTGATGCCGGCGCCGGCGGTGCGCAGGCGATCGGCGCGCTCGTGCAGGCGCACGCGCCAGCCGCGGCGCGCGAGGGCAGCGGCGGCCGCGAGGCCGGCGAAGCCGCCGCCGACGATCTCGGCGCTGCGCGCAGTGCTCATCTGCTGGAGAATACCCGCCGATGCTGGACGAGCGGATCGCGCGGTTCGCGCCGCGCAAATCGAAGACGATCTCCTACCGCGAGACCGGAGCCGGCCAGGCGCTCATGCTGCTGCACGGCATCGGCTCGAGCTCGGCGAGCTGGCTGCACCAGCTCGAGACCCTCGAGGGTTACCGGCTCATCGCGTGGGATGCGCCGGGATATGGCGAGTCCGATTTCCTGGCGCCGCGCGAGCCGAAGCCGGCCGATTATGCGCAGGCGCTGCATGAATTCATCGAACGGTTGCTGCTCAAGGATGTCGTGCTGGTCGGTAATTCGCTCGGCTGCCTGATGGCGACCGCGTACGCGGCCGCGCATCCCGAGCGCGTGCGCGCCATGGTGCTCCTCGGGCCGGCGGGCGGCTACGGCCTGTTGCCACCCGAAGAACGCGAACGACGGCGGCGCGAGCGGCTGCAGCAGCTGGAGGACCTGGGCCCTGAGGGCATGGCGGAGAAACGCTCGCCCACGCTCGTCGCCGCCGGCTCGCCGCCGATCGCGCTCGAGCTCGTGCGCTGGAGCCAGCGGCGCATCCGACCGGAGGGCTATCGCCAGGCGGTGCATTGCCTCGCGCAGGGCCGGCTCGCCGAAGACGCGCGCCGCTATGGCAAGAGGGTGCTCGTCGCCTGCGGCACCGAGGACGTCATCACGCCGCAGGCCGGCTGCAAGGCGATCGCCGGCGCTTTTCCGCGCGGCGAATACCGCTCGCTCGCCGGCATCGGGCATGCCCCGCACATCGAGGCGCCCGAGCGCATCAACGACCTGATCCGCGCCTTCCTACCCAAATAGGGTCAGTGGAGCTCGAGTCCAATTTATGTCCGGCTCACTGTCCTTCAAGTCCCGGGAAATCGGTGCCTGACACCGATTATTTTCGGAGGAGGCCGATGCGCCGCAGGATCTCGGTATGCGTGCGGTACTCGCGCCACAGGTCGGCGCGCAGGGCCTCCCCGGCGCGGTAGTCGACGTCGATGCCGCGGCGCGCCATGTCGGCGCCGAATTTCGGGTCCTCGATCGCGCTCTTGGCGGCATCGTGCACATAGCGGATCACGCTCGCGGGCGTGCCCTTCGGCGCGAGGAGCAGGTACCAGACACCATCGGCGACGTCCCAGCCGAGCTCTTTCGCCGTCGGCACGTCGGGGAAGGAGGGCAGCCGCTGCGGGCGGAAGTTGACGAGCACGCGCATGCGCTTGCCGTCGACCTGGCCCTTGAGCTCGCCCGGTTGCGCGACCGCCGCCTCGATGTGACCGCCGAGCAGCGCGGGGCTTGACTGCGCCCAGCCCTGGAACGGGATGTGCACCATCTTCGTCCCGGTGAGGCGCATGAACTCTTCCAGGTTGAGATGGCTCGAGGTGCCCTCGCCCGGCGAGCCGACGCGCAGCTTGCCGGGATTCGCCTTGGCGTCGGCGACGAGGTCCTGGATCGTCTTGTATTCCGACTCGGTGCGCACCGCGATCATCGGGTAGTAGGAAACCAGATTGATGAACGGGTCGTAGTCGTCGGGCGTCTTGTAGGCGAGGTCCTGCATCTGCGCCGCGATCACGAGCGCGGAATGCGGCGTCAGCACGATCGTGTAGCCCTCCGGCGCAGCGCGCGCCACCTCCGCCACCGCCACGGCGCCGGCGGCCCCCGGCCGGTTCACCACGTTGATGCCTTTCGGAAAGCGCGGCTTCATGCCCTCCGCGACGAGACGGGAGACGACATCCACAAGCCCGCCGGGCGGATAACCGGCGAGCAGCGTGACGGTCTTGTCCGGATATTGCGCCGCGGCGGGCAGCGCCAGCGCGAGCGTGATCAGTACAGCGGCGAGTCGTCCCACGGTGAATTCCTCCTCGGCGCCGATGCTAGCATCCGGGCGTGCGCATGACCGAGGCCCAAGTCGCGCAATACCGGCGCGACGGATTCATCATCTTCCCCGAGCTCTTCAGCCGCGCGGAAATCGCCGTGCTGCGCGCGGAGACGGCACGGCTCTCGGCGATCGAAGCGGATACCGTGATCCGCGAGCGCACGGGCGGCGTGCGCTCGATCTTCCGCGTGCACGAAGAGGACGGCGCAACTCACTCCCCGGCGTTCCGGGCGCTCGTGCGCACGCCGCGCGTGCTCGAGCCGACTCGCCGGGCGCTCGATACCGATGAGGTGTACGTCTATCACACCAAGATCAACACCAAGCCCGCGATCGAAGGCACGGTGTGGATGTGGCACCAGGACTACGGTTCGTGGCAGCGCGACGGCTGCACGCGAGCGCACATGGGCACGTTCGCGGTGATGCTCACCGACTCGAGCGAGATGAACGGCGCGCTCTACGTCGTGCCGGGAAGCCAGCGGCGCGGGCGCATCGAGCCGTATTACGATGAGAGCACCTCCTACAAGTTCTGGGCCGTGCCCAAGCGCGAGATGATCGACGTGCTGAAGAGCTCGCCCGCGCCGGTGCCGATCGTCGGCCCGGCGGGAACAGCGGTGTTCTTCCACTGCAACCTGCTGCATGCCTCCGGCCACAACCTCTCGGCCGAAGACCGCTGGCACATCTACATCTCGTTCAACGCCTGCGCCAACGCGCCCAAGATGACCGAGAAGTCGCGTCCCGACTGGGTCGTCTCGCGCAACACGGCGCCGCTGCCGATCGAGGCCGACGACGCCATCCTCAAATCAGGGACAGACCACGTTTTGGCTTGACCATGGACATCACGATCACCTACTGCGTGCGCTGAAACTACCTGCCCCGGGCTGCCAGTCTGGCGGCCGCGATCAAGCAGGCGCTCGGCGTCGAAGCCCGGCTCATCAAGGGCGATAACGGCATCTTCGATGTTGCCGTGGACGGAAAGCTTTTGTTTTCGAAGCACCGCGACGGCCGCTTTCCGGGCGAGAGCGAAATCATCGATTCCGTACGTCGTACGAAATAAGAAAGACGTTAGGTCAGGCGGCTTTCTTCTCGGTGCGCTGCTCGATCGGCTTCGCCTCGGCGCTCAGGTTCATCGCCGTGTTGACGAGCGCGACATGCGAGAAGGCTTGCGGGAAGTTGCCGAGATGGCGGCCGGAGCGCGGGTCGTATTCCTCGGAGAGAAGGCCGACGTCGTTGGTCAGGCGGCAGAGCCGCTCGAAGAGCTCGCGCGCCTCGTCGCGCCGGCCGAGCATGATCAGGCAGTCGGCGAGCCAGAAGCTGCAGGCGAGGAACACGCCTTCGCCCGGCGGCAGGCCGTCGAGCGACTTGCGCGTGCGGTAGCGCATGACGAAGCCGTCTTGCGTCAGGTCGCGCTGGATCGCCTCGATCGTGCCCTTCACTCGCGCATCGCTGCAGGGAAGGAAGCCGGTCGTCGGGATGAGAAGCAGGCTCGCGTCGAGCTCGCGCGAGCGATAGCTCTGCACGAAGCTGCCGCGCTTCGCGTTCCAGCCGTGCTTGCACACCTCGGCGTGGATCTGGTCGCGGATCTTGCGCCAGTGCTCCACGGGTCCGGGAAGCCCGTTGACCTCGACTGCCTTGATCGCGCGGTCGAAGGCGACCCAGCACATCACCTTCGAATACGTGAAGTGCCGGGGCTGGCCGCGGATCTCCCAGAGTCCTTGGTCCGGATCCGCCCAGCATTCCTCGAGGTGCGAGAGCAGCGCGCGCTGCACGTCCCAGGCGGCTTCGTGCGTCGGCATGGCGTGCTTGCGCGCCTGGTGCATGGCGTCCATCAGCTCGCCGTAGACGTCGAGCTGCAGCTGGCTCGCCGCCGCGTTGCCGACGCGCACCGGGCGCGAACCCTCGTAGCCGGGAAGCCAGTCGAGCGTCCACTCGCCCAGGCGCCGCTCGCCCGCGATGCCGTACATGATCTGCATCTGCTCGGGGCTGCCGGCGACCGCGCGCACCAGCCAGTCGCGCCAGGCAATCGCCTCGTCGCTGTAGCCGGCGTTCATCAGCGCAAGCAGCGTGATGGTCGCGTCGCGCAGCCAGCAATATCGGTAATCCCAGTTGCGCACGCTGCCGATCTGCTCGGGGAGCGACGTGGTCGCCGCCGCCACCACGCCGCCGGTCGGCGCGTAGGTCAGCGCCTTCAGCGTGACGAGCGAACGGCGCACATACGGCGCATATTCGCCGCTCACGGTGCATTTCATGCACCACTGGTGCCAGTAGGCTTCGGTCTCGCGGAACGCGCGCTCGGCATCGAGCGGCGCCGGGACAGCGAGATGCGAGGGACCGTGGGTCATCACGAATGACACGCGCTCGCCCGCGCCGACCGCGAAGCGCGCGACCGTGGTGAGATCGTGGCCCTCGAGCGGCAGCGGCGCGCGCAGCACCGCCATGTCCGGCCCGGCGATCGCGCAGATGCCGTTGCCCCCAGGCAAGCGCGTCACCCACGGCACGGACGCGCCGTAGTCGAAGCGCAGGATGAATTCCATCTCCATCGGCACGCGGCCGCGCCGTCCGAGCACCATGCGCACAAGATGGCAGTGCTCGGCGCGCGTCGGCATGAAGTCGACGAGCGTGACCGCGCCGTCGGCGGTCTCGAACTCCGTCTCGAGGATCAGGCTGTCGCCGCGATAGCGCCGGCGCACCGCGCGCGCGACGCCGGCGGGCGCGATGCGCCAGCGGCCCTGCTCCGCTTTCCCGAGGAGCGCGGCGAAGCACGCCGCGGAATCGAAGCGCGGCCAGCACAGCCAGTCGATCGAGCCGTCGAGGCCGACGAGCGCCGCCGAGTGGCAGTCGCCGATCAGCGCGTAGTCTTCAATCTTCAAAGCAGAGCACCGTCTTCACGTCTTCGTCGTGCTTCTCGTAGGCCTCGTGCCATTTGTCGAGATGGACCTGGCGCGTCACCACGCGCTCGAGCCAACGGCGCTCGGCGCGCGCGAGCGCCCATGCCGCGTCCTCGTAGTGGCGGCGGTTCGCGTTTACGCTGCCGAACACGACGCGGTTCTCCAGCACCATCGACTGGTTGAGCGTCGCGATGTCGAACGACGCGACGTGCGCCTTTCCGCCCAGGCCGGTGAGGCAGACGATGCCGCCTGGCGAGCTGCCGGCGACCGCCTGCGAGATGACCTTGGGTGCGCCGGTGCATTCGATGACGATGTCGAACTCGATGCCCGGGTGCTTGACATGGTGCTTCGCGCCCAGATCGCGCACGAGGCGCGGCTTCGGCCCCGTGTCGTTGCGATCGAGAACGTGCACTTCGAGCCCGCGCTGCACGCCCATCAGGGCCGCCATCAGGCCCACGGGCCCGGCGCCGGTGACGAGCACGAGGCGCGGCGCCCAGCGCGCGCGCCGCCCGATGCGCTCGATGTGCTCCCACGCCTTGGCGAGGATGCTCGCCGGCTCGAGCAGCACCGCCGCCAGCCCGAGCGCCGGGTTCACCTTGATCGTGAACTCGGGCTTGTTGCGCCAGCGCTCGGCCGCGAAGCCGTCGGCCTGCTTGATGCCGCGCTCGGTGTAGAGGCCGTTCCTGCACATGTCCCACTCGCCGAGCGCGCAGTTCACGCACGGCACGGGATCGGGATGGCGCACGATGCCGACCACGAGATCGCCGGTGCGAAAGCCGCTGTCGGCGGGCGCCTCGATGACGCGGCCGAGAGACTCATGCCCGAGGATCAGGCGCTCGCGCCCGGCAGGGGCTTCGCCGTAGGCGCCGTCGATCAGCTCGCGGTCGGTGCCGCACACGCCCACGGCGAGCGCGCGCACGAGGACCGAGCCCTCTGCGGGCGCAGGCTCCGGCACTTCATCGAACTGCTGCGAACCGGCCTTTCCGGGGGCGAGCGTAACGGCGTGCACATATTTGGTGACCGCGAACGCTCCCGACTAGTTCAAAGCGCGACCTGCGTCAGGGCGAGCGCGCTGTAGCGATTTCACCCGGAGCGCTGTCGCTCGTTTCATGCTGGAATGCCGCCGATGAAAGACGCGGTGGACATGGCTTTTGCAGTCGCGGTCGTCGTCGCCGCGGCCACGGCGTCCGGTCATGCCGTGATCACCAAGCGCGATTCGCGCTCGGCGGCGATCTGGGTGCTCGTCATCTGGGTGCTGCCGGCGCTCGGTGCCATGGCGTACGCGCTCCTCGGCGTGAACCGCGTGCAGCGGCGCGCGATGCGCATGAGAAGCGGCATGGTGCGCCATCGTGCCGACGGCCAGTTCCCGGCGAGCGAGCCCGGCACGCACTTCACGCCGCTCGCGCGCCTCGTCTCGCAGGTGGTCGGGCGGCGGCTCCTGCCCGGCAATGCGATCGAGGCGCTGGTCGACGGCGCGCACGCCTTCCCCGCGATGCTCGATGCCATCGAGCACGCGCAGACCTCGATCACGATGGCGTCCTACATCTTCGACGGCGACGGCATCGGCGCCGACTTCGTGCGCGCGCTCGGCGCGGCGGCGGCGCGCGGCGTCGAAGTACGCGTGCTGATCGACGACGTCGATGCGCGCTTCTCGAGCTCGAGCGCCGTCAAGCCCTTGCGCCGAGCCGGCGTCAACGTGGCCGTCTTCAATCCCCCGCTCGTGCCCGCCCGGCTGCACGCCATGAACCTGCGCAACCATCGCAAGATCCTCGTCGTCGACGGCGCGCTCGCCTTCACCGGCGGCATCAACGTCGATTGCCGCTATTGGCGTCCCGAGGCGCCGGACCAGGCATTTCGCGACCTGCATTTCCGGCTGCAGGGCCCCGTGGTGGCACAACTGCAGGAAGTGTTCGTCGACGACTGGCAATTCACCACCGACGAGGCGCTGCGCGGCCCGAAGTGGTTCCCGGCGCTCGCCGCCCGCGGCGGCTGCCTCGCGCGCGCGATCGAGGCGGGGCCCGACGAGTCGATCGAGCGCGTGCGCTGGGCGATGGTCGGCGCCCTGACCGCCGCGCAGCGCTCGATCCGCGTGCTCACGCCCTACTTCATTCCCGACCAGACCCTGATCTCGGCGCTCGATGCCGCGGCGCTGCGCGGCGTCGAGGTCGACATCGTCATCCCCGGGCGAAGCGACCTGCCGCACGTGCACTGGGCGATGTTCGGCCAGCTCTGGCAGGTGCTCGACCATGGCGTGCGCGTCTGGACGCGCCCTGGAGCGTTCGATCATTCCAAGCTGCTCGTCGTCGACGGCGCCTGGACACTGCTCGGCTCCTCGAACTGGGATGCGCGCAGTCTGCGCCTCAACTTCGAGATCAACGTCGAGTGCTACAGCGTCGAGCTCGGCGCGCACATGGACGGGCTCATCCAGGCGCGCATCGGCACGTCGCGCCCGCTCACGCTCGAGGCGATCAACGCGCGCTCGGTCGCCGTCAAGCTGCGGGACGGTTCGGCGCGGCTGTTTGCGCCTTACCTCTGAGCCGCTGCGGCGACGGCTGCTCGCGCGCACGAGCTTGCTCAGGTCATGCGGCGGCCAAAGCCCGAGGGATCGCCCTGCTGGAACATCCGCAGGCCTGCATACGTGGGCGTGAAGCCCTCCTCGCGCGCGGCCGACAGGCACTCGTAGAAGAGCTCGTATTCGGCGTTCGAGCCGTCGATGCTGCCGTCGCCGGCCGTATGGCGCCATTTCCAGCGCAACTTGCCATCGCGCTTCACATAAAAAATCTCACAGCGGTCAGAAGCCATGCTTTCCTTATACGCACTTGCGCAAGGCGCAACTGCCACCGATCACGAGCATGGAGAGTGGTGCAAAGGACGACCGCATGCACGCCGCATTCAGACGAGCCGCGAGCGTCTGGCGCGCTGGACGCCGCCCGTCGGTCTGCCCCGACTGTTTCTTAACTATCCGCGGGCGCGCGCTATCGCCGCGAGCAGATCCGCCTCTTGAAGATCGCCCCAATTCGGCGGCAAGTCCAGGCGCACCGACTGTGCGCCTCCGCGCGGCGTGCAGACGACCGCGACAGCGCCGTCGCCATTGTCCGCAAGCTCGGCCGCGGTTTCGGCGCGCTCTGCGTTCAGCCCGCCATAGGCCTCGATGCAGCTCCATGTGACTTGCTCGGCGTCGGTAACTTCGCGCGTAGGCCCGCCGTCCTTCATCGCCCCGCCCGAGCCGCCTGAAGCGGTGTCTCGTGTATGCGCGGTGCCGGGTTCACGGGTTGCGCGCCGCGCAGAAAATCGATGGCACGCAAGACAACGGCGCGCGGTGTCCGTACTTCGCCATCCATCCAGCTCGTCAGTTGCTTCTTCGGGACGCGCAGGCGCCGCGCGAGCGATTCGATTCCCCCGGCGATACCGGCGGCCTTGAGTAACGTGCTCGCGCGCGCGGCGGCCAAGGGCGAGTTCATGGGTCCATTGTGGGCGCGCGCGCACCGTTCAACTGTCGCCGGCGGTGGCGGCGCGGCGTCGCCGGCCCCTGAAAATCACGAGTGATTCGATGACGGGTAGTTCCCGTCAAGCGCTGAGGATTATTTGAGCGGTTTGTAGCGGATGCGATGGGGCCGGGCGGCTTCTTCGCCGAGGCGCTTTTTCTTGTCGGCCTCGTACTCCTGGTAGTTGCCGGCGAAGAACACCCACTGCGAATCGTCCTCGGCGGCGAGGATGTGGGTGGCGATGCGGTCGAGGAACCAGCGGTCGTGCGAGATGACGAGCACCGAGCCCGCGAATTCCAGCAGCGCCTCTTCCAGCGCGCGCAGCGTTTCCACATCCAGATCGTTGGAGGGCTCGTCGAGTAGAAGAACATTGGCGCCGGAGCGCAGCATCTTCGCGAGGTGCAGCCGCCCGCGCTCGCCGCCGGAGAGCTGGCCGACGGCCTTCTGCTGGTCGGCGCCGCGGAAGTTGAAGCGCGCGATGTAGGAGCGCGACGGCATCTGCACCTTGCCGACCGTGATGGTATCGAGCCCTTCGGAAACGTCTTCCCACACGCTCTTCTCGGCCGAGAGCTCGTCGCGGAACTGGTCGACATGCGCCATCTTCACGGTCTTGCCGACCGCGATCGATCCGCTGTCGGGCTTCTCGCGCCCGGTGATCATGCGGAAGAGCGTCGACTTGCCCGCGCCGTTCGGCCCGATGATGCCGACGATCCCGCCCGGCGGCACCTGGAACGAGAGCTTGTCGATCAGCAGGCGATCGCCGTAGCCCTTGGTCACGTTCTTGAACTCGATCACCTCATTGCCCAGGCGCTCGGCGACCGGGATGAAGATCTCCTGCGTTTCGTTGCGCTCCTGGTACTCGTACTGGGAGAGTTCTTCAAACCGGGCGAGGCGCGCTTTCGATTTGGATTGCCGCGCTTTCGGATTCTGGCGTGCCCACTCGAGCTCGTGCTGCATCGCCTTGATGCGCGCCGCCTCCTGGCTCGCCTCGACCTGCAGGCGCTTTTCCTTCTGCTCGAGCCAGGACGAGTAATTTCCCTCCCACGGGATGCCGTAGCCGCGGTCGAGCTCCAGGATCCAGCCGGCGGCATTGTCGAGGAAGTAGCGATCGTGGGTGACTGCGACGACGGTGCCCGGGAAGCGGCTCAGGAACTGCTCGAGCCATTCGACGCTCTCGGCATCGAGATGGTTGGTCGGCTCGTCGAGGAGCAGCAGATCGGGCTTGGAGAGCAGCAAACGGCAAAGCGCGACGCGCCGCTTCTCGCCGCCGGAGAGGACATCGACCTTCTGGTCCCACGGCGGCAGGCGCAGCGCATCGGCGGCGACGTCGAGCTCGTTCGCGCCGCCCGCGTTGATCATTGCCTCGAGGCGCGCCTGCTCCTCGGCGAGCTTGTCGAAATCGGCGTCGGGCTCGGCGTACGCGGCGTAGATCTCATCGAGCCGCTTCTTCGCCGCGGCGACATCGCCCTGGGCCTGCTCCACCGTCTCTCGCACGCTCGCGCCGGCCGGCAGCTTCGGCTCCTGCTCGAGGTAGCCGACCTTGATGCCGGGCATGCGGATCACCTCGCCCTCGTAATGGTCGTCGACGCCCGCCATGATCCTGAGCAGCGTCGACTTGCCGGAGCCGTTCAGCCCGAGCACGCCGATCTTGGCGCCGGGAAAGAAGTTGAGCGAGATGTTCTTCAGGATCGTGCGCTTGGGCGGCACCACCTTGCTCACCCGGCGCATGGTGTAGACGTATTGAGCCATCCGTTATGATATTCACGCTGAAGTCGGAAGTCGGCGGATCTGACCCTGAAAACCCTATTTGCGGTCGCCCTTCTTCTGCATGCGCTGTGCGCGCACGCGGTGGACAGCGTGTCGCTCGAGACGGGTCGTGGGACGCGCGACGTCGACCTGTGGCGCATCGGCGTGCAGTGGGAGCAGCACGAGCACTGGCCGGCGGACTTGCGCTGGCAGCTCTACTGGGACTTATCGGTCGGCGGCTGGCGGGGCGATCTCGGCTCCGTGCACGACGTCGGGCTGACGCCGGTGTTTCGCTATGCGGCCGCGGCGCGCGGCCCCTACTTCGAGGCCGCCATCGGCTTTCACGTGCTCTCCGATTCCCACGTCACGAGGGATCTCAACTTCAGCACGCGCTTTCAGTTCGGCGACCACGTCGGTGTCGGCTACCGGTTCCAGCATTACGACTTCTCGGCGCGATTGCAGCATCTCTCCAACGGCGGCATGCGCAACCCGAACCCCGGCATCAATTTTCTCGTGCTCCGCGCGCAGTACCACTTCTACTGAGCCGAGAACCCAGAAGCGCTCGTTGAGATCCCCCGGCCGGGCGCCGCGCCAAAGCGGCAGCCACTGCGGCCCGTGCGGCGGCAGCGGCTCCTCGTACCCCTGCTGCTGCACGATGAGGAGATCGCAGCTCTCGGCGCCCGGGGACGATTCCTCGCGCGTGAGAATGCCGCCGAAGTATTCGAGCATCGCGCGCTGCGGCTCGCCGAGGTCGCGGTTGGCGATGCAATACGCGCCCGCGGGCAAATGCGCCTTCATGTCGGCGACGAGGCCGCGATAGCTGTTGCCGTAGTCCTGGTACGGAAGCCACAGCGTGAAGAAAAGCGTCCAGGCGAGCGTCGCGCTCACTGCCCAGGCAAGCGGCAGGGCGAGCGCCGCTTTGCGCGCGAGCCGCAGCACCACGACGGCGCCCGCCGTGGCGGCGAGCGCAGCGAGCGCGAGCGGGAGATGCAAGGCCGGGGTGAATTGCGGCCGCATGGCGAACAAGGTGTCGGCGAGCGCCACCGGCCAATGCAGGAGGAGCGCGGCCCAGCAGATCCACAGCGCGAGCGCCGCACCTGCGCCGAGCGCAAGGGCGAGCCACGTCAAGCCGCGCGAGAGCAGGCGCGGCAGATCGGCCACCGCCGGCCCCGCGGCGAGCGCGAGCGGCACGAACATCGGCAGCGCATAGAGATAGCGTGAATTGCACGCCGAGCTCAGCACGGCGAGCATCACGCCGCTCGCGAGGAGCGGCAGTGCGAACCGCGCGTCGCGCTCGCGCCAGGCGCGCCATGCGCTCCACGCGGCGAGCGGCGCGGCCGGCAGTGCGAACCACGGCAGGATCTTCAGGTACATCCAGTGGTCGTGCTCGGGGCCGAGGTGGGCAGTTCCGGTGTAGCGGCCGAAATTGTTGACGACCAGCCATTCATGGAAGAGCTCGGGCGAGCGCTGGTAAAGCGCATAGGGCCAGATGAGCGCCCAGGGTGCGAACGCGAGCACCGCGACCAGCAGGCAGCGCAAGTAGGCGCGGCTGCGCCAGCCGGGCGCGGCGAAGAGCGCGACTGCCGTGAGGCCGATCATTCCCGGACCGATCAGGCCCTTCGCAAGGAAAGCGACGCCCGTGCCCGTGCCGAGGAGCAGGCCGCCGAGCGCCGATCGCTCGGCGTGCACGGCGAGCCCGTAGAGCGCGATCGCCACGCCGGCGACGAGCGCGTTGTCCGTGACGAGCAGGTGCGCGGTATGGAAGTAGCCGACGCAGCCCATGAGCACGAGCACTGACGCGAGCGCGGCGTCGCGGCCATAAAGCCGGCGCGCCGCAAGCCAGACGAAGAGGAGCGTAAGGCCGGCATAGAACGCGGTCGCGAGCCGCGCAGCGTCGGGCAGCGGCAGGAGCCCGCGGAACACGCCGGCGAACGCCGCGGCCGAGAGGAAGAAGATGGGCGGCTTTTCCATGAACGGCTCGCCCGCGATCGTCGGCACGACCCAGTCCCCCGTCTCGAGGATATGGTGCACGACGCCGAAGCTGTAGGCCTCGTCGGGCTTCCATGGGTCACGACCGAAAAGGCCGGCAGCGAGCCAGACGGCGATCAGGAGCCCGATCGCGACGCGCGCGCCATTACGTGCGGTTAACACGGGTGGGGATGTTCCCATCGGCGCTGCGCCCGTTTTTGCGCCCCGGGGATGCGCCACAAGGACTGCTAGCCCCCCGCCGAAGGCTCCTCGCCTGTCGTGATGTCGCCGAAGCGGCGCGAGACGACCACGTAAAGCACCGGCAGGACGAAAAGCACGAGCAGCGTCGCGGTGACCAGGCCGCCGATCACCACCACGGCGAGCGGCTTCTGCGTCTCGGCGCCGATGCCGTTGGAGAGGGCCATGGGGAGCAGACCCAGGCTGGCAAGAAGTGCGGTCATCAGCACGGTGCGCAGCCGCGTCATCGCGCCGCCGCTTACGGCGTCGATGAGCGGCGCGCCCTGCGAGCGCAGATGGTTGATGAGCGTCACCATCACGACCCCGTTCAGCACCGCCTGGCCGAAGAGCGCGATGAAGCCGATCGCCGCCGACACCGAGAGATAGATGCCGGTGATCCAGAGCGCGAGGATGCCGCCGATCACCGAGAACGGGATGTTGGCGATGATGACGAGCGCGCTCGAGAACGATTTGAAGGCGTCGAACAGCAGGAGGAAAATGATGAGAATGGAGATCGGCACGATGATCGCGAGCCGGTTCATCGCGCGCTCCTGGTTCTCGAACTCGCCCGACCAGGTGATGGTATAGCCGGTGGGCAGCTTCACGTTGTCGGCGACACGCTGCTGCATGTCGCTCACCACGCCGCCCATGTCGCGGCCGCGAATGAAGACGCCGATGGCGAAGACGCGCTTGCCGTTCTCGCGCGCGATGTTCATCAGGCCGCCGACGGTCCGGAAGCTCGCCACCTCGGAGAGCGGCACGTAGGCGCCGCTCGGGGTCGAAATCAGCAGGTCCTGCATGCTCGTGAGCTTGCGCTCCTCCTCGGGCAGCCGCACCGCCACGGCGAAGCGCTGCTCGCCTTCCCAGACCTGCGTCACCGCCTTGCCGCCGAGCGCGCTCTCGATCACGTCCTGCACATCGGCGACGTTGAGCCCGTAGCGCGCGGCACGCGCGCGGTCGACGCGCACCTGGATCTGCGGCAGCTCGCCCAGTCGGTCGACGAAGGCGCGCGCCACGCCGGGCACGGTCTGTACCTGTTTCAGCACCTGGAGCGAGAGATCGCGCAGCTGCTCGAGGTCGTCGCCGAACACCTTGATCACGATCTGGCCGTCGATCTGCGAGATGGACTCGAGCACGTTGTCGCGAATCGGCTGCGAGAAACCAGTCTCGAGCCCGGGGATCTTGCCGAGCTCGGCGTCCATCTCGGCGAGGAGCTTCGGCTTGGTCATGCCTTTGCGCCATTCCGATTCCGGCTTCACGTCGACGAGGAACTCCGACATGTTGATGAGCTTCGGATCGGTGCCGTCCTCCGGCCGGCCGGTCTTCGAGGTGACGCTCGCCACTTCCGGTGAGTTGCGGAGCGCGGCGCGGATGCGGTGGTTGAGCTCCTGCGCCTCGGTGACCGAGACGCTGGTGGGCAGGAACACGTTCACCCAGATCGCGCCCTCGTTCAGCTCGGGGAGGAACTCGGTGCCGAGGCGCGGCACGAGCGCCAAGCTTGCCGCAAGGGCGAGCACGGCGGCGATCAGCACGCCCTTCGGGCGCTCGAGGCACCAGGCGAGCGCCGGGGCGTAGTAGCGCTTCGCGCCGCGCACGAGGAAGTTCTCCTCCTCCGGCAGGTTGCGCTTGAGCATCACCGAGCAGAGAAGCGGCACGAGCGTGAGCGACAGGATGAGCGCGCCGATGAGCGCCGAGACGACCGAATAGGCCATCGGCGCGAAGATGCGGCCTTCGTGGCGCTGCAGCGTGAAGATGGGGATGTGGGCGGCGATGATGATCAGCATGGAGAAAAGCGTGGGCCGGCCGACCTCCACTGCCGCCTCGAGGATCGCCTGCTTGCGCGTGCGGTCGTCGAGCTGATGGTGCGCATGCGTCTCCGCCGTCAGGCGGCGGAACACGTTCTCGACGACGATCACCGCGCCGTCGACGATGATGCCGAAGTCCATCGCGCCGAGCGAGAGCAGGTTCGCCGGGATGCCGATCCAGGTGAGGCCGAGGAACGTGGCGAGAAGCGCTAGCGGAATCGTCACGGCGACGATGAAGGCCGCGCGCACGTTGCCGAGGAAGAGCCAGAGGACCAGCGAGACGAGGAGCGCGCCCTCCATCAGATTCGAGAACACCGTGGTGAGCGTCTTGCCGATCAGCCAGGTGCGGTCGTAGATCGGCACGACCTTCACGCCACCGGGAAGCGCCGTGGCGTTCAGCTCGTCGATCTTGGCGCGCACGAGCTTCAGCACTTCGGAAGGATTCTCGCCGCGGCGCATCAGCACCACGCCGGTGACGACATCGTCGTCGTCGTCCTGGCCGGCAACGCCCTGGCGCGGCACCGAGCCGAGCGAGACCGTGGCGACGTTCTTGACGAGGATCGGCGTGCCGCCGCGCTGATCCACGACGACGTTCTCGATATCCTGCACACCCTGGAAGAGGCCGATGCCGCGGATCAGGTATTGCTGACGGCCCTGCTCGACATAGCTGCCGCCGGCGTTGGCGTTGCCGCGCTGGATCGCCTGCGAGAGCTGCGCGAGCGTGATCTTGTAGTCGCGCAGCCGCGCGAGGTCCGGGCGCACCTCGTACTGCTTGACGAGGCCGCCGAGGCTGACCACATCGGCGACGCCCGGCACGAGCCGCAATTGCCGGCTCACCACCCAGTCCTGATAGGTGCGCAGCTCGCGCGGCCCCTGCCCCTCGCCCTTCATGCGATAGCGGTAAATCTCGCCGATGGCGGTGGAGAACGGCGCGAGCTGCACCTGCACGCCGTCCGGGAGATCGAGGCCCTGCAGCCGCTCGATCGCCTGCTGGCGCGCGAAGTAGCCGTTCACCGTGTCGTTGAACGTGACGATGATGAAGGACAGGCCGAACTGCGTATGCGAGAACATGCGCACCGCGCCCGGCAGCCCGGACAGCGCCACCTCGAGCGGCACCGTCACCTGCTTCTCGACTTCCTCCGCGGCGCGCCCGGGGAAAAGCGCGATCACGTTGGCCTGCGTGTCGGTGACGTCGGGAAAGGCCTCGACCGGCAGGTTCTTGAACGCCCAGATGCCGCCGCCGATGAAGAGGATGAGGCCGAGGACGATGAAGAGCGGCTGGTAGAGCGCGAAGGCGACGATGCGCCGGATCATCGTCAGTCCTTCGAGGCGAGCAGGCGCTCGAGGAGCAGGCTGCCGTCCACCACGACTTTGTCGGTCGCCGCGAGTCCCTGCAGCACGACCTGGTAGCCGTCGGTGAGCGGCCCGGGCAGGACCGCCCGGCGCGCGTAGCGGCCGTTGCCTTCGTCGACGAACACATAGTGCTGCTCGCCGCGCAGGTAGACCGCGCGTGCCGGCACGAGGAACCCGCCGGGCGCGGGCACGCGTACCTCGGCGACGACGTACATCTCGGCCTTCAGCCGCTCGTTCGTGCCTTCGACCACGCCGCGCACCTTCACCGAGCGCGTCTGCGGATCGACGACGTCGGCGACATAGGTGATGCGACCCCTGACCCGCTCGGTGCCAAGGGAAGTCGTGCCGATACTGATCTCGGTGCCGGGCGCAACCACGCCCACGTCCTTCTCCGCGACATCGAGCAGGAACCAGAGCTGCGTCGGGTCCGAGACGACGAAGAGCGCCTTGTCCTGGTTGTCGGGCCGCACCTCCTGGCCGGGATTCAGGTTGCGCTCGACGACGACGCCCGCGATCGGGCTCTTCAGCGCGAGGGTCTGGTCGACCGTATCGCTCTTGCCATAGAGCTTGAGCTTCTCGCGCGTGCGGTTGCGGTCCGCCTGCTTGCTCGCGACATCGGCCTGCGCGGTCTGCAGGTCCTTGGCCGGCGCCACGCCCGCCATGAAGAGCTCCTGCACGCGCGCGAGGTTCTTCTCGGCAAGCGCGTAATCCTGCTCCGCCTTGCGCGCCTCGGACTGCACGACGCCCAGCTCCGGCGCGGCGAGCGAAGCGAGCCTCTGGCCGGCCTTGACGCGATCGCCGGGGCGCACGGCGATCGAGAGCACCCGGCCCGCGAACGGCGCAAAGATGCGCACCGTGCGGTCCTCGTTCCACACGAGACGGCCGTTGAAGCGCAGCGCCATGTCGCGGCGCGGCTCGATCGGCACCGAAGTGATGGACGAGGCCTGCGGGCTGCCCGGCGCGAAGACGACGATGCTGTGCTGCTCGACGGTGAACTGCGGCGCCGCCTCCTTTTCCTTCTCGCCGCAGGCCGCGGCGGCGAGAAGCACGATGAGCGCGAGGCGCCTCACTTCGCTTCCAGGGCCTGCACGCTCGCCTGCGCCGCCCGCCACGCGGCGAGCGCCTTGGAATAGTCGGCACGCGCGCCGAGCGCCTCGAGGCGCACCGCGCGCATGGTGCGGCGCGCGTCCAGCACTTCGAGCACCGAGATGGCGCCGCGGCTGAAGGCGAATTCCGCCGCCTGCGCGCTGCGGTTCGCGGCGCCGAGGAGCGAGCCGTCGAAGCGCTCGACGCGCTCGGCCGCCGCATTCAGGTCGCCGGCGGCGCGGCGCAGCTCGCCGAGCGCCACGGCACGGCCGCGCGCGAGCGCGTCCATGGCGGCGTAGCGATCGACCTCCGCCTTCTGGATGTCGCCGGAGAAGTCGTAGCCTGTGAAGATCGGCACCGCGAAGCCGAAGCCCACCGAATTGGACGGAATGTTTCCGGGAAAACGCTCGTACTGCGCGCCGAGCGTCACGTCGCGCGTGCGCTGCGCGCGCGCGAGGTCGCGTAATTTCTCGGCCGCCTCCACGCGCTCGCGCGCGGCGGTGACATCGGGCCGGGCATCGAGCGAGCGCTCGAGCGCCGCCGGGTCGGCCCGCTCGAGCGCGGGCCACGGATCGGTCGCGCGCAGCCCCGGGGCCTCGGTCTCGAGGGCGAGCATGTACGCAAGCGTGATCTGCGCGCGTGCGAGCTCCGCCTGCGCACTGCGCGCATCGTTCTGCGCGCGCTCGTAGTCGACCTGCACCTTGGCCACGTCGGCCGGCGCGAGATCGCCGGCCTTGAGGCGCCGCTCGGCGGCGTTCAGCGTGCCGGAGAAAAGCTCGGCATTCTCGGCGAGCGTCTGCGCTTTCTCCTGCGCGAGCTTGAGGTCGAAATAGGCGCCCTGCATCGTCGCGAGCTGCTGGCGCAGCGCATCCAGGAAATCGTTGTGCGCGGCGCGCTGCAGCCCGCCGGCGGCGTCGAGGCGCAGCTCGCGCTTCCCGCCGCGCTCGAAGGGCTGGTCGATGCGGAACACGGTGTCTGGCTTCGCGCTCGAGCCGATGCCGGTACTGTTGATCGAGAAGGTGGCGTTCGGCCGCGCGCCGGCGATCAGGCGCTGCGCGTCGGCCGACTCGACCGCGCGCCGCGCCGCCTGCAGCTCGCGGTTGTTGCTTACCAGGAGCGACTCGGCCTGTGTGAGCGTCAGATCGCGCGCGTATGCCATTGGGCATAGCGCGGCGAAGGCAACGCCGACGATCGTGAGCTTACGCACCCGGAATCTCCCCGGCAGAACTCTGACAGCTTTTCGAAGGGCGGGCGAATCTAACCCGGGGAAGCTGACAAATTCTTGAATGCACGGCTGAAAGACCGCTGTCAGCGTTTTGTAGGACTCGGGCTCCTAGAGTGCGCAGCGATGCGAATCGTGTTTCTCGAGGAGGCCTCGCCGATTGCGCAGGAGCTCACCGGAATGCTTCGCCATCAGGGCTGCACGGTGGAAATCGCCGCCGCGAACGCCAGCGAGCTGCGCGCCGCGGCAACACGGGCCTTCGATCTCCTCATTCTCGATCTCGGCCGTGCGCCGCAAGCGGGCACACTTTTGCGTGCGCTCGCCGACTGGCGCGACCAAGCGCCGATGCTCGTGCTGACGACGCGTGACCAGGTGGACGAGCGCGTGCAGGCGTTCGAGCTCGGCGCCGACTGCCTGACGGAGCCCTTCACCATGCGCGAGTTCGCGGCGCGCGTGCGGGCGCTGCTGCGCCGCGCGCAGCCGCAGCGACCGCGCAAGCTGGTGCACGGCCCGCTCGTGCTCGACGCGCCCGGGCGCCGTGCTTTTCTCGGCGGCGAGCCGCTCATGCTCTTGCCGCGCGAATGGGCAGTGCTCGAGCTGCTCGTGCGGCACGCCGAGCAGATCGTCTCCAAGGAGAGCCTCATCCTCTCGCTCGCCGGGACGGGCAAGCCGATGTCGGTCAACGCGATCGAGACCTATATCTCGCGGCTGCGCGCGAAGCTCGAGACGGCCCGAATCCGCATCCGTACCGTGCACCGCGTCGGCTACGTACTCGAGGCTCCCCTGCCCCAGAGCACCGCGGCCGGCGTCGGCGCGCCTAGCCTGGCGGAAAGAGGACGGTGACCCGGGTGCCGCGGCCGCCGGCGCCAGCGTTCAGGTCCACCGTCGCGCGATGGCGGTTGGCGATTTCGCGCACGATGGCGAGCCCGAGCCCCGCGCCCGGGCCGGGCGTTCCCTTGACGCGGTGAAAGCGCTCGAACACTCCCGTGCGCTCGGCCTCCGGGATGCCGGGTCCGTCGTCCTCCACCTCGACATACGAGCCGCCGTCTCGCTGCCCGGTGCGCAGCGTCACCACGCCGTTCTGCGGCGTATAGGCGAGCGCATTGTCAAGGAGGTTGGAGGCTGCCTCGACGATCAGGTCGGGCTCACCGCTCACCGTCGCCGCCTCGAGCTCGAAGCCAAGGTCGATGCCGCGCGCATCCGCGCGCGCGACCCAGTCGGAGACATCGCGCTGCAGGAGCTGGGCGAGATCCGTGCTCTGCGGCGAATACGGGCGCTCTGCGCTCGGGTCGACCGCGGCGAGCATGAGCAGCTGGCGCGAGAGATGCGCCGCACGCCGCGTCGCCGCCTGGAGCTGCTCGACGGTACGCGCTAGGTCGGGCGACAGCGGCTCGCCGCGCGCCGCATCCACCTGCGCCTGCAGCGCGGCGAGCGGCGTGCGCAGCTGGTGCGCGGCGTCGGCGACGAATTGCTGCTGCAGCTCCATCGACACGGCGAGCCGCTGCAGCAGCTCGTTCAGCTCATGTACGAGCGGGCGCACCTCGTCGGGCGCCTGGCGTTCGGCGACCGGCCGAAGGTCGCGGTGCGAACGCGTGGCGAGCTCGCGCCGCAGCTTCTCGAGCGGCGCCAAGCCGCGCGCCACGCCGGTCCAGACCGCGGCGAGCGCGACGACGAAGATCGCCGTGCCGAGTGCGCCATAGGCGAGGAGCACGTGCTCTACGAGGCGATTGCGCTTCACGAGGGTCTCGGCCGCCTGCACGATCACCGGGCCGCCCGCCGAAGCGACGGCGAGCGCGGCGACGCGCACCGGCTCGCGCTGGTAAACCGTGTCGTAGTAGACGGGCGTCCCGGAAGCGGGCGCGAGGGGCGGCGGCGGGATCTCCGGACCGATGACGACGCGCCCTCGCTGCATGACGGAAAAATAGAGCCGGTCGCTCGTGTCCACGCGCAGCGCTTCGAGCGCCTCGCGCGACATGTTGAGCGTGACGGCGCCGTCGCTCACCTTGAGCTCCTGGGCGATGGCGAGCGCCGGGTCGAGGAGCGAGCGGTCGTACGCGTCGGTGGCGAGGGAAAGCGCCGTGCGGTAGGCGAGCACCGCGCTCGCGCCCAGGACGAGCGCGAGCGGCCCGAGCAGCCAGACGAGCAGGCGGCTGCGCACGCTCCGCTCAGCTCGCATGCTCTCCTTCGAGCATGTACCCGAAGCCGCGCACCGTGCGGATACGCAGTCCCGCCGACTCGAACTTGGCGCGCAGCCTCGAGACGTAGACTTCCACCGCGTTCGCCGTGAGCGGATCGTCCCAGCTCGAGAGCGACTGCACCATGCGCTCCTTCGCGAGCGCGACGCCCGGCTGCGTGAGGAAGAGCTCCATGATCGCCCACTCGCGCGGCGTGAGCTCGATGCGCTCGCCGTCGACCTTGGCCTCGCGCGCCACGAGGTCGAGCGCCAGCCGGCCGAAGACGAGCGTCGGCGTGACGCGAGTCGCGCGCCGGCGGATCAGCGCGCGCACGCGCGCCTCGAGCTCCTCGTGCTCGAATGGCTTGACCAGATAATCGTCGGCGCCGAGATCGAGCCCGCGCACGCGGTCGCCGAGCGCGTCATGCGCGCTGATGACGATCACCGGAACGGTGTTGCCCCGGCGCCGAAGGCGCGCGAGCAAGTCGAAACCGCCCATGCCGGGAAGCCCGACATCGAGCAGGATGACATCGAAGGCGTCGTGGTCGAGCGCGAGAAGCGCATGCTCTGCGCTCGCAACGCAGTCGACGGTGTGGCCGGTGCGCCGCAAGGTTCTTGCAAGGCCGTCGGCGAGCATCGCGTCGTCTTCGACGATCAGGAGGCGCATGAGCTATTTTACGCAGCCGGGAAAACTCGCAGCCGCAGTGCTCGTCCTCGCCGTACCGGCGGCGCAGGCTGCGCGCCCGTTCTTCACCGACGATGCGCGCATCGTCGACAAGGGTCATTGCCAGCTCGAAACCTTCACCAAGACCCAGCGCGCCTACATAGGCTCCGAGGTGTGGGTGATGCCGGCCTGCAACCCGTTCGGTGTGGAGTTCACCCTCGGGCATAACCGCATCGAGGACGAGCAGAACACCGTACGCCAGGCCAAGTTCCTGCTGAAAAAGCTGGAGGACACTGGCCCCGGCTACGCCTTCTCGGTCGGCTCCTTCGGTGGCGATCCGTACGTGAACGGCATCGCGAGCTATGCGTTCAAGGACCGCGCCACGCTGCACGCCAACCTCGGCGCGATTCACAACCGCCTGCCCAACACCGACCGGGCTACCTGGGGCGTCGGCATCGAAGTGCCGCTTACCGAGCGCTGGACCGCCGCCGGCGAGACCTTCGGTCAGCAGGGCGACACCCCGACCAAGCACGCGGGCATCCGCTACGCCGTCGTGCCGAAGCGTGTGCAGGTCGACGCGACGCTCGGCGAGCAGAGCGCCATGCCCGCAAAGCGCTTCTACTCCTTCGGCCTGCGCCTGCTCTTCTAGACGGCGAGGGGGGGCAAACATCTGTAAAACTCCGAGAGCGCCTCCGTGTTCATCTACCATGGCGGCCAATACGAACAACAAAGGGCGATTGCGTCATGGTTGTCCCGAAGCAGCTACGGCAAGCGGTGCTGGCAAGCGCCATCGCTCTTGGTTGCAGTGGCGCTTATGCGGCCCGACCGTTCTTCACCGACGACGCGCGCATCGTCGATAGCGGTCATTGCCAGCTCGAGACGTTCTACAAGGAGCAGCGCACGTACTCGGGCTCGGAGTACTGGCTGCTGCCCGCGTGCAACCCGCTCGGTTTCGAGATCACCGCCGGCGGCAATCGCATCGAAGGCGAGCGCAACGCCATCGTGCAGGCCAAGTTTCTCCTCAAGCCGCTCGAGAAGAACGGCGTCGGCTACGCGCTCTCGGTCGGCAGCTTCGGCGACGAGCCGTACTTCAACGCCATCGCCAGCCGCTCGTTCCTCGACGATCGCTTCGTCGTGCACGCCAATCTCGGCGACTTCCGCGATAGCGGGGGCACTTGGGGATTGGGACTCGAGGCGCGCGCGACGCCGCGCGTCTACGGCATCTTCGAGACCTTCGGCCAGCATCGCGAGACGCCGACCTACCACTACGGCATGCGCTTCTGGGTGGTGCCCAATCGCTTCCAGGTCGACGCCACGCGCGGCGACCAGACCGGCGCCGGCAACCGCCGCTTCTATACCGTCGGCCTGCGCTTCCTCTTTTAGGGCGCACGTTATTGCTGCACCCCGGGCTTGTGCCGGTCAGCGCGCAGTACGCGTCGTCCGAGTGAGCTAGTCTTCGGCGCTGAAGCCGGAGGCTTTGACAACCGGCGCCCAACGCTCGAGATCCGCTCTCACGATCTCGCGAAAGGCGGCCGGGCTCATGGCCTGCGGCTCCATGCCGAGCTTGAGCATGCCGATCTGCGCCTCGCCGTGCTGCGTGGCGTCGGTGACGCCGTTCGCGAGGCGCTTCACGACATCGGGCGCGGTCTTCGCCGGCGCGAAGAAACCGAGCCATGGCGAGATGGCAATGTTCGGAAAGCCCGACTCCGCCATCGTCGGCACGTCGGGCAAAAATTTCGAGCGCTGCGCGCTTGTCACCGCGAGCACGCGCAGCTTCCCCCCTTTCAGCTGCGGCAGGAGCTCGCCGATCGGATTGATGCTCACCGGAATCTGGCCGCCCATCAGGTCCTGCAGCGCCGGCGCGCCGCCTTTGTAATGCACGGGTGAGAGGTCCACTTTTGCGTCGCGCGAGAGCATCACGCCGACGAAATGCGGCGTGCCGCCCGCGGCGGTGGTGGCGTAGAACGCCTGCTTCGGATGGGCGCGCGCCCAGTCGACGTACTCGCGAACGGTTTTGACTTGCGCCGGAAGCGCCGGCCCGGCGGCGAGCGCGAGGCCCGAGCGCGCGATGAGCGCGATCGGCACGAAATCGGCGAGCGGGTCGTACGAGAGCTTCTTGAAGCTGTGCGGATACACGGTCATCAGGAAGTCCGGCGTGAAGAGGAGCGTGGTGCCGTCGGGCTCCGCGTTCTTCACCGCTTCCACGCCGGTGCGCCCGGACGCGCCGACGCGGTTCTCGACGATCACCGTGGGCGCGTAGTTGCCGCGCAGCTTCTCGGCGACGATGCGCGCCAGCACATCGGTACCACCGCCCGCCGGAAACGGAACGATGATGCGCAGCGGCCTCGAAGTCGTCTGCGCGAGCGCGCGGCGCGCGAAAGCGAGCGCAACCGCCGATAAGAGGAACGAGCGACGCCTAACGGCCGCCGCCCTTCACGAAGTCGAGCGCCGCGCGGAAAAGCTCGATGTCCTTCTCGTAGTCGGCGGCGTCGGGCCGATCGATCTGCACCCACTCGCGGGTGGCCGGCAGGCCGGCCGGCTGAAACGGACTGACGTTCTCGCGCGAGAACTGCAGCTCTCTCGCCGCCGCCGCCGGCAGGCGCAAGCCGACACCCGCGCCGCTGATGCAGGCGAACATGCGGTCGCTCACGAAATAGGCGTGCAGCCCCTTGATCTTTCTCGTGCTGACGCCCGGCAGCTTGAGCAGGACGGCGTCGACCTGCGCCTCCCGGCTGGAGACGTTCTTCACGCCGTGCTCTTGATGTCGAGCTCCTTCAGCTCGCCCAATTCGGCGCCATCGTCCATCGAGAAGCGGTCGCCGAAATCGAACAGGTCCTCGTTCTGGAAGCCGGGATAGTGCTGCACCTCCCACCAGTTATGGTCGAGATCCTCCATATAGAAGGAGTACACGCCGTGCTGCATCACCACCGGCAGCACCTGGCGGATCTTGTACTTGTCCTTGTACTTGAGCGCGTTCTCGCGCGCCTTGTCGACCTCTTCCTTCGAGCCGACATCGAGGCCCCAGTGGTTCAGCACGTTGACCGGGTGCACGGCGTCGCCGACTTCGACGGCGACGATGTGGAACTTGAGCCCGCAGCGCACGACCATCGCCGGCTTCGCATGGCGCACGCACTCGAGGCCGAGAAACTCCTCGTAGAACTTGCGCGATTCCTTGAGGCTGTAGCACTCCATCGTGCCGTGGGACATGACGTAAGGCTTGACGAGCGAATTCTCGCTCTTGGCATCGGCGATGCCGTCCTGGATCATCTCTCGCGTCTGCGGCATGGCTCCTCCTATGGCGTCGCGGCCTTGTCGGCCTCGGTGATGAACGAATCGGCGTAGAACTCTTCCGCCGGCAGGCGGCATTGCGCGCTGAAGTCGCGCCGCGCGGAATCGATGACGATCGGCGCGCCGCAGGCATAGACCTGGTGCCCCGACATGTCGGGAAAGTCCTCCATCACCGCACGGTGCACGAAGCCCATGCGGCCTTCCCATTTTTCATCCGAGAGCACGGGGATGAACTTGACGTGCGGCCATGCGGCAGCGATGTCGAACTGATAGAGGTCGCGCTTCAGGCGACCGCCCCAATAGAGCGTGATCGGCCGCGCGATCTTCTTCTCGGCGGCGTATTCGGCGATCGCGCGGATCGGCGCGAACCCCGTGCCGCTTGCGAGCAGGATGATCGGTTTCTCGGACTCTTCGCGCAGGTAGAAGCTGCCGAGCGGCCCCTCGAACCTGAGGAGATCGCGCACCTTCAATGTGGAAAAAACCTGGTCGGTGAACGCACCGCCGGGCGTGTGCCGCACGTGGATCTCGAGCGCCGTGACGCCGGCGGGATCGGGCCGCGTGGCGAGTGAGTAGCTGCGCCGCTTGCCGCCCTTGAGCAGGATGTCGATGTACTGCCCCGCGAGGAAGCGGAAGTTCTCGTTCATCGGCAGCCGCAGCCCGAGCACCGCGACGTCGGGCGCGGGTTTCTCCATCCGTTCGACGCGGCACGGGATGATGCGCGGCCGCACGCCGTGCACTTCGCGCACTTCCACGCTGAGATCGCTGAGCGGCTTCGCCTGGCAGAGGAGCGCATAGCCCTTCGCCTTGTCGCTGTCGGGCAGGTAGGTGGCGTGCACGGCACCGTAGTCGACCTTGCCTTCGAGGATCGTGCCGCGGCAGGTGCGGCACACGCCGGCGCGGCAGCTATAAGGAAGCATGTACCCGGCATCGAGCCCGGCCTGGAGGATCGTCTTGCCCTCCTCGACCTCGTAGCTGTGCCCGCTGGGTTTGAGCGTTACACGGTGTGCCATGGAGTGCTTTAATTACACCATGGAATTCGGTTACTTCACGCTCAGCGACAATCACTATCCCAACAACGCTCGCTCCGCGAACCAATTCGTGCTGGAGATCCGCGAGCAGGCGATCCTCGCCGACCGCCTCGGCATGCATTCGGTGTGGATCGGCGAGCACCACTTCGATTCACTGGGCGTGAATTCGCGGCCCGATCTCGTGCTCGCCAACATCGCGGCGCAGACGAAGAACGTCCGCCTCGCGCCCGCGGTGACGGTGCTGCCGCTGCATCACCCGGTACATATCGCCGAGTGCTGGGCATCGCTCGACCTGCTTTCCGGCGGCCGCGTCGACTTCGCCACCGGCCGCGGCTATGACCGCAACGAATACGCGCCCTTCGGCGCGGACTTCATGAAGTCTGCGGAGATCTTCGAGGAAGGCATCGACGTGCTGCTCAAGGCGTGGAACTCACCGGGGACGTGGTCGCACAAGGGCCGCTTCTATGACATCCCGGAAATGTCGATCACGCCCAAGCCCGTGCAGAAGCCGCTGCCCTTCTACGTCGCCTCTTTCTCGAAGACGAGCGTCGACATCGCCGCGAAGCGCGGGCTCAACATCGTCTATGCGCCCTTCGCCGCCGGCATGGTCTTCGGCGGCCTCGACAAGGCCGTGGCGACGTACCGCGAAGCGTGCGCCGCGGCGGGAAAGAAGCCCGGGCGCGCGATCTGCAGTTACTTCATCTTCATCGCCGACGACGCGAAAGCCGAGGACTACGGGCGGCAGACGCAGATGGACTACTTCAACCACTGCGTGATCCGCGCCTTTCCGCAGAAGCCCGAAGACGCGCCGCCGACGATGCAGTACTTCATGAAGATCGTCGACATCCTGAAGAACATGAAGAAGGAGGATCTCTCGGAGCGCTCGATCCTCCTCGGGCCGCCGGCGAAGATCATCGAGACGCTGAAAAAGGTCGAAGCTTCCGGAGTAGAAGAGGTGATCCTCTATTTCAACGTCGGCAAGAAGCCGCACGCGCTCGTCAAGGAGCAGATGCAGCGTTTCATGGCCGAGATCGCGCCGCACTTCGCCGGCAAGCACCGCCAGCGTGCCGAAGAACCTACTTTGCGGTAATCGCCTCGTCGGCCGGCACGCCGAGCGTGCGCCAATCGACGGACTTCGGCACCACGCCTTCGAATGATGCGAGCTTGACGTAGGGCGTAGGCGACTCGGTGCCGATCGCCGCTCCGCCAGCAGCGAATTTCTGCACCGCCGCGACCATCATGCGGCGGAACTGCGCTACCGCGAGGTCGCTCGAGCCGAAGTGGTCCTCGCTGCGATCGGTGATCGGGCCCATCGACTCCCACATCGCCATGTCCTGCGCCGGGATGCCCTTGATGCCGGTCCAGTCGCCGCGCTTCATGGCCTCGCGATCCTGCATGAACTTGTTCGCGAGCGTCCTGACCTTGCGATAATTCTGGTCGAGGTCCTCGCCGAGCGTCGCCGCGCAGAAGCGCCGCCACGCTTCCTGCGTGATGCCTTTCGCCGGATCGGGATGCCAGGCGATCCAGTAGAACATCGTGTTGACGTCGTCGATCGGCACCAGCATCTGCGCGAGGTTGTAGCGATTGTTCGGCGGGATCAGCACCGTGAACGGCGCGACGAAGAGCGTCGTGCGCACGTACTGGTGCGTCTCCGGATTCTTGATGGGCTTCCTGATCGCGGCGTAGCGAAAGCCATACGGCGTCGTTTCGAACTGCAGGCGCGGCGCCTTGTCGTTCGAGGGCCGCAGCCATGCCTCGTCGGTCGCGGTGGAGCCGTACACGTCTTCCGCTGCCGGCATGTTCGTCGAGTGCAGGCTCGAGCTATGGGCGGAGTCGATGGAGCCTTCGAGCACCTGCGCCCAGTTGCAGGCGGTGTGCATCTTCACGATCGCATAGCGGATGCCCGGCTGCGGCGCCCACGCGGGCGGCTGGAACTCCCGCATCTCTTCGCGCGGGCCCATCCAGATCCACACGAAGCCGCCCGACTCGCGCGCGGGATACGCCTTCGCCTTTTTACCCAGTCTTTGCGCGGCGCCCGGCGCCTCCGAGGGCATGTCGACGACGTTGCCCTCGACGTCGAACTTCCAGCCGTGATACAGGCAGCGCAGGCCACATTCTTCGTTGCGCCCGAAGGCGAGCGAGGCGCGCCGGTGCAGGCAGTATTCGCCGAGCACGCCGAGATTGCCCTGCGTGTCGCGGAAGACGACCAGGTCTTCGCCGAGCAGGCGCGAGCGCACCGGCGGGCCGTCGCGCTCGACGACTTCTTCCGACATGCACACGGGCAGCCAGTGCCGGCGCATGACGCCGCCCATCGGCGCCGCGCCTTCGACCCGGCACAAGAGCTCGTTCTGTTCGCGAGTCAGCATCGCAACTCGCAACGATATACTGCCCGCGGCATGCGGACAATCGCCGTCGGCGCCGCCGGACTCGGGCGCGCGTTCTCGCTCATGGCGCCGACGCTCGCCGCCGACAAGCGCGTGCGCGTCGTCGCGGCGGCCGACCCGCGCCCGGAAGCGCGCGCGCAATTCGACGCGGATTTCGGCGGCCGCGCCTACGCCAGCGTGGAGGAGCTCTGCGCGGATCGCGCGGTGGAGATCGTGTACGTCGCTACGCCGCACCAGTTCCATGCCGCGCACGCGCGCCTCGCCTTTGCCGCCGGCAAGCATGCGCTCGTCGAGAAACCGATGGCACTCTCGCTCGACGAATGCCGCGCGATGATCGACGCCGCACGCGCGGCGAACCGTCATCTCATCATCGGCCACAGCCACAGCTTCGACGCGCCGATCCGGCGCACTCGCGAGCTGATCGCGAGCGGCGCCTACGGCCGCCTGCGCATGATCACGGCCCTCAACTTCACCGACTTCCTTTACCGGCCGCGGCGGCCCGAGGAGCTCGACACTGCGCGTGGCGGCGGTGTCATCTACAACCAGGCGGCGCACCACGTCGATATCGTTCGCCTCCTCGCCGGCGCTCGCGCGAAGAGCGTGCGCGCGCAGACCGGGAGCTGGGATCGCTCGCGGCCGACCGAGGGCGCGTACAGCGCGCTCATCGCATTCGACGATGGCGTCTTCGCGACCCTCACGTACAGCGGCTACGCCCATTTCGATTCCGACGAGCTCTGCGGCTGGATCAGCGAGGGCGGCAGCCGGAAGGATCCGGCGGCCTACGGCGTCGCGCGGCGCACGCTCGTCGGCGACGAGCAGCAGCTCAAGAACGCGCGCAACTACGGCGGTACCGAGCAGCCGAAAACGCCGCCCGCGCTGCTACACCAGCACTTCGGCGTGCTGATCGCCTCGTGCGAGCGCGCCGACCTGCGGCCGCTGCCGGAGGGCGTGTGGATTTACGCAGACAGCCAAAGGCGCCTGGACGCGCTGCCAGCGCCGAACGTGCAACGCGCCGAAGTGATCGATGAGCTGTATGCGGCCGTGGTCGATGGCCGGGCGCCGCTGCATGGCGGCGAATGGGGCATGGCGACGATGGAAGTTTGCGCGGCTCTGCTCGAGTCGGCGAAACAAGGCCGCGAAATCGCCCTGCGGCATCAGGTCACCGCGGCCGGCTGACTATACTCGCGCGATGAACAGGCTCCCTCTCACGCTTGCCTGCTGGGAATACGACCGCACGCGCGCGCTCGCCGACGGCGCCGTGCGGCCCGATGGCATCGATCTCACGTACCTCAATCTGCCGGTGGAAGAGACGTTCTTCCGCATGATGAGGAGCCGCGAGTTCGACGCTTCCGAGATGTCGCTCTCGTCCTACACCGCGTCGCTGAATGCGCCGAATCCGCCGTTCATCGCCATCCCGGTCTTTCCGTCGCGCTTCTTCCGGCACTCGTGCATCTTCATCAATGCCAATAGCGGCATCCGGCGCGCGGAGGACCTGAAAGGCAAGCGCGTCGGCGTGCCCGAGTACCAGATGACTGCGCCGGTATGGATCCGCGGCATCCTCGCCGACGAATACGGCGTGAAGGCGTCCGACTACGAGCATCTCTCCGGCGGCGAAGAGGAGCCCGGGCGCATCGACAAGCTGAAAGTCGACCTGCCGCCTTCCATCCGCGTCCGGCCGATCGGTGCGACGCAGACGCTCGCGCAGATGATCGCCGACGGCGACATCGATGCCTTCGTCACGGCGCGCGCGCCCTCGACGTTCTACAAACGGCCCGACGCGGTGAAGCGCCTCTTCCCGGACTACGTCGCCGCGGAGCGCGAGTACTACCGCCGCACGAAGATCTTTCCGATCATGCATACCGTCGTCATCCGGCGCGACGTGTACGAGAAGAACCGCTGGGTGGCGCAATCGCTTTACAAGGCGTTCGAGGAAGCGAAGGCGCACACGCTCGAGCTCTACCGCCAGACCGCCGCCATGCCCGCGATGCTGCCTTGGCTCGTTGCGCACCTGGAAGAGGCACGGCGCGAGATGGGCGACGACTGGTGGCCCTATGGCCTCGCGGCGAATCGGCACGTGCTCGACACGTTCCTGCGCTATCACCACGAGCAAGGCCTCTCGAAGCGGCGCCTGCAGCCCGAAGAGCTCTTCGCGCCGGAGACGCTCGAGTCCTTCAAGGTCTAGCGGGCGACCGTGAAACGGATACCCGCCGCGCTGCTCATCCTGGGACTTGCGGGCGCATGCGACCAGGCTCGGCCGCCCGGAAGTGCCGAAGCGGCGGCAAGTCCCGAAGGGCGGCTGCGGCAATTGGTGGCGTCCAATGCCACGGTGGTCGGCTATCTTTACAGCGCCAAGGAGCCGTTTCTCATTGCGTCCTTCAACAATGGCTCGTTGCAGTGGCGCACGGATCCGACGAGTAACTCTGTCATTCAGGGCCCGGCGGAGCTTTTTAACCGCCCCGACCGCACATGTATCGGCTTTGCAGCGAAGAACCCCTCCATGCCGGCGCAAGGCCCGGAACGCTTCCTCGTCTGTGAAGCGCTTCAGCCGATCCAGTACTCCAACGCGCTTCCCCGCTCGCAGGATTTTCGCCTTCAGGCCGGGACGATGTTTCTCGAGTACGACCCGCCCCCTGGGACCGGTTACTCACAACTCTTTTACGCCGCCCGTACCCGCTAATGACCTACCCTGCAGCCATCGTCGCCGCCGAGGCGCCGGCGAGAACAAAGCCGAGCAACTATCCCGCGCCCTTCGCCTCGCGCATGGCGGGACGTCGCAAGCACCCGCTCGGCGATCTCTTCGGGCTTTCGAATTTTGGCGTCAACCTGACGCGGCTCGCGCCCGGCGCGATGTCTGCGCTGCGTCACGCGCACACCAGGCAGGACGAGTTCGTCTACATCCTCGAGGGACATCCGACGCTCCACAGCGATGAAGGCCGCACGCGCCTTGCGCCCGGCATGTGCGCCGGGTTCAAGGCCGGCACCGGCAACGCGCACCACCTGCTGAACGAAACCGGCGAGGACGTCATCTACCTGGAAGTCGGCGACCGCACGCCTGGCGATGAAGGCAGCTATCCCGACGACGACCTCAAGGCCGCGATGGTCGACGGGAAATGGAAGTTCGTGCATAAGGACGGGTCGCCCTACAAATGAGCTACAGCACAATCCGCTACGAAGTGCAGAACCATGTGGCGCGCATCACGCTCAACCGGCCCGATGCCGGCAACGCCATGGATGCGCAGATGGGCCGCGATCTCATGCATGCCGCCATCCAGGCGAGCGAGGATCGCGCGGTGCGCGCGGTGATTATCACGGGCGCCGGACGCATGTTCTGCGCCGGCGGCGATCTCAAGCTCTTCGCGTCGCACGGCGATGGCCTCGCCGCGCACCTGAAGGAACTGGCCGGAAGCCTCCACCTTGCGATCTCGCGCTTCGTGCGCATGAACGCTCCGGTGATCGCCGCCGTGAACGGCGCCGCGGGCGGCGGCGGGATGAGCTTCGTGCTCGCCGCCGATCTCGTGCTCGCGGCCGAGTCGGCCAAATTCACCATGGCGTACACCCGGGCCGGGCTCAGCCCGGACGGTGGCTCGACGTTTTTCCTGCCGCGCATCGTCGGCGCGCGCCGCGCCCTCGAGCTTGCGCTCACCAACCGGGTGCTGAGCGCGCACGAGGCGCACGAGTGGGGTCTCGTCACGAAAGTGGTGGCGGACGCCGCGTTGCAAGCCGAAGCGCAGGCGCTCGCCGAGCAGCTCGCGAGCGGCGCGACGCGCGCCTTCGGCGCCGCCAAGCGGCTGCTGCATCACAGCTTCAGCGAATCGCTCGAGACGCAGATGGAGCTCGAGGCACAGGGGATCGCCGAGCAGGCGCGCGGCGCCGATGCGCGCGAAGGCATCGCCGCCTTCGTCGCCAAGCGCGCCCCGAAGTTCGGAGCGTCGTGATGCGTCGCGTCCTTGTCCTTCTGCTCGCAATTCCCACCCTCGTTCTGGCGCAGGACGAGGGCACGCTCTTCGGCGCGGGCGCGCGCACGCGGCCCACGTTCGATGGCTCGAGCGATCGCACCACGGACCTTATTCCGGTGATCCGCTATTACGGCCGGCCGTGGTTCGCGCGCACGACGCAGGGGATCCTCGAGGGTGGCGCCCGCTGGAACGTGCGCAACGGGCTCGACGTCGGCGCGCAGCTCGCCTACGAGCAGGGCCCGTTGGACCATGACCCCGGCGCCTCGATCGGCGTGCATGCCGAGGCGGAGCGCACGATCGGCCCGGTGCCCGTCGATGCCCTGGTGCGCGTACGTCAATTTCTCGATACCGATCGCGGCGTGCAGCTCGATGCGCGCGCCACCGCCGGCGTCTATGGCGGCCACGGCATCCTCGCCGGCGTTTTTGCCCAGGCGACCTGGGCGAGCGAGAAATCGTTCGAGGCCTACTACGGCGTGCGCGAGAGCGGCCTGCTCTTCACGAGCATCGGCGCGCTCGCTTCATACGAGCTCACGCATCGCTGGCAGCTCGTCGGCAGCGTCGAGAGCCGGCGGCTGGGCGATAAGGCGGCGGAGAGCCCGATCGTCCAGCGGCGATCGGGCGTTTACGCGAGCGCTGGACTCGCCTACCGGTTTTAGCTTAACGGGAGGAAGCATGAAACGCCAAGCCATCGTCGCATCGCTTTTCACGCTCGCCGTATCCGGCGCGCTCGCGCACAACGCGGGGGACCCGCCGCACCAGAGCTATTGCATGGGTGATCTCAAGCTCGAGAGCGGCCAGGCGATCCGGGACTTCTGCATCTCGTACGTGACGCACGGAACGCTGAACGCGGCGAAGTCGAACGCCGTGCTGATGGTCACCGCCATCAGCGGCAATCATCACCGCATCGATTACCTGATCGGTCCCGGGCGCGCGCTCGATCCGGCGAA
>Ga0075436_100000253_pt1 | contig 33334 bp, 57 predicted proteins | sample RhiMethybrSRZTD5_FD_75303 | JGI IMG/M metagenome (GOLD analysis project Ga0075436, IMG submission 75303) | Populus rhizosphere microbial communities from Tennessee, USA - Rhizosphere MetaG P. TD hybrid SRZTD5 | ecosystem: Host-associated > Plants > Roots > Rhizosphere > Soil | place: USA...
TCGCTCGTTATTGAGCGGTGTGGGCATTGCGGGACGCGGCTCCACGTCTCAGGCGTCATCCCGGAGCCCGTCCAGTATTGGGCCGATGATGCGTGGGATGACGATGAGGCCGACGATGACGATCCCACGCCGTGGCGCGCATGAAGCGTCGCTGGGTGTCGTGGTCGATGGGCCGCAAGTGGGCGATGTGGCACCTCCCCTACTTCGCGAGCGAAACGCGCCCGCTGCGCTCGAAGTGCTGGCGGATGGTCTCGCCCAATGCGCGGGTCTGCTTCAGTCTGAATCCGCCCCGTGAGCAATGCTGCTTGAAGTGCTTGGAAATCCAAGGGAGTCACGTCAACCTGAAGGTGAGCCGATGAAAGAACTGGCCTTCTTGGTGCCCGAAGTCCCCGAAAAGGAACAAGCAGTCTCGTGGGGATTTTTGCGCCGCGTGATCGTGCATCTCGCCTACATCGCGCAAGATGCGCCGGGCGATCATCTGGAAACCCACGGGGAGTGTCCCTGGTGCACGTACGCGCTGGCAGTGGTGCGGGAAGCGGAACAGGCCGAACGAAAGGGACCGGCATGACGATTACGAGCCCACAGGTTGACCTGATCGCCAAGGCGCTTATTGAGTGCCAACACGAACTCAAGGTTGCGGTGAAAGACTCCACGAACCCCTTTTTCAAGTCCAAGTACGCGGACCTGGGGTCGGTCTGGGAGGCGTGTCGTGACGCGCTCCACCATAACCGTCTCGCCGTGGTGCAGCTCCCTGGGTTCGAGAACGGGGTGGCGCAGCTCACGACCATCCTGCTGCACGAGTCGGGACAATTCATCGAGGCCACTGCTGGGGCGCCGCTTAAGACGGCGGACGCGCAAGGTGTAGGCTCGGCGCTGACCTACCTGCGGCGCTATGCGCTCGCCGCAGCGGTCGGCGTGGTCACGGAAGATGATGACGGCCAAGCGGCGAGTCCGAAGGACAAGGCGCGCCCGGTGCATAAGACGGTTGCTGAGGGCAAGGCGGGAGCATCCCACGCGAGTGTGGGGGCCAAGGACCCGGCTCCCGCCCCTCAGCCACTGTCGGAGAAGCCGAAGGCGCTGACCGAGAAAGAACCGATGCCGTGGGATGGCCCGAAGCCGCCAGCGTTGTGGCCCGCGCCCGGCCCGAAGAAAGGCAAGCCCTTGGTGGAATTGACGAGTGCCGAACTGGTCACGGGACTGGCGTGGATTCGGCGCACGGGGCGGTATCAGGAATTGGTTGAGCCCATGGAAACGCTCTTAGCGAGCCGCGAAGGTGAGTAGTCGGCACCAGCATTACGAGCCGCCCCGTGCCCTCAGCGACCCGTCCCTGTTTGAGCAAGAACCGCCGAGCGCGGCGGTGGACACAAGCGAGACCGCAGCGCAGAAGGTCCACCCTCGCACAGCCTACTGGCGGGCGCGGATCGTGGATTACATCAAAAGTTGCGGGATGCGGGGCGCGACCGAACGTGAGGTGGAGCAGCACTTCGGCTTCTCGGGGAACTATGTCCGTCCTCGTTTATGGGAAGCCGAAGGGAACGCCCCAGCCGGCAGACCGTTACGAGCGCCGCTGATTCGCAAAGGCGCCGCCAAGCGTGACGGGGCGCGCATTTACGTGGCTATCTAATGGGGGCCGTCCGTCTGTGGCGATCTCAGGGCCTGCCGGTACGAGCGGCAGGGGGCTCCGTGGGGTCGTCTGGGCGGTCCCCCAAACATAGGCGGGAAATGTGACGCGACTTGATAGCATCAAAGAGCGGTTCGCGATGGCCGATGCGTTGCGCGACAAGTTCTTGGGGCCGGTGCCAGACGATGATATGTCGTGGCTCCTGAAGCGCGCCGAGGAATTGGCGCTGGCGCTTGAGCCGTGGGCGCATTGGGACGTTCAGGAGTTCGGGAAGCAATGCATGGACGAGTGCGAGGCGGCGCGGCAGGCATTGCTGAACTATCGGGAACGGAATACGCGGTAGTTCATGGGGCGGTCCCCCCAAGAGACTTGACCCGCGTGACAATCGTTTGCGTCACGCTTTGTCACATCATATATTAGGCCACCTCTTGCGCTAGGGTCGCCCCGTGTATGTGAAACTCTTTGGCACCATCCTCGACTCCTCGATCTGGGCGACCGACCTCCCGACGCGCGTCGTCTGGATCACCATGCTGGCGATGGCAGACGAGTACGGCATCGTCTCGGCGTCAGTGGGGGGGCTCGCCCGACGTGCCTGCGTCTCCGAGAAAGAGTGCAGCAAGGCCCTCAAGAATCTCCTCGCCCCTGACCCTGACAGCCGTACCAAAGAGCACGACGGACGCCGGATAGAGCCCCTCGAAGGCGGCTGGCGCTTGCTCAACTACGCGAAATATCGCGAGTTACGCACCAAGAAACAGATGGCCGATGCGATGCGCCAAACCCGCCACCGTCACAATAAGCGTGACGTGTCACAGCAACCCGTGACGAGTCACGATGTCACGACAGAAGCAGAGGCAGAGGCAGAAGCAGCACCAGAAGCAGAAGCAAATGCAAAGACAGAATCAAAGGCTCTTGTCGCGCTGACGCGCGACGGCATTGTCGCGGAACTCTCCACATTGTTCGATCACCAACACGTCAACGGCGGTCTCCGAGAAGCCAAGGCGAAGCTCATCTTCGCCTATTGGGCGGCGAAGTGGGATCACGGGAACGCGGTGTACGATGCGAGGCGCCAGGCGCGGCTCCACGCCCGCCTCCGCGAGAACTCGGACGATGTGAGCGAACTGCTCTGGGTCGTGGATGGGGCGAAGCGGGACGATTGGGTCGAGCGGAGCCGGTACGCGGGCATCGAACAACTGTTCCGGGATCGCGGCGCCGTTGAGAAGTTTGCGAGTCTGGCCCCCGGCTACCAGCGGCGGGAGTATCACCCGATGGCGGCGAAGTTTTGCCCGCAGGAGAAGAACGATGCGGTGGGTTGATCGCGTCAACGGCAACGGCAAACCGTTTCGCCAGTGGCAGGATACGGCGAAGGGTGAGAAGTTTCCCGAATGGCCGAGCGATGTCTGTCCGGGTTGTCCGGTGTGCGGCGAGGAATACGAGCCCCGCGAAATCCTCATCAATGGTGAGACGCGGGCGTCGCAGCGGCTCTATCTGTACCATGATCCGCAGCGCCATGCGGATTATCCGGTGAGCCAAGATCGTCTCGTTGAGGCGAGCGAGCTGCGCGCGCCGCGTGAACCTGGCGAGTAACTTTGGGGGCGAGGGGGTTAGTCAAATGAACGAGCCCGACAATCGGCGCATTGATGCGGCGCGGGCATCGCTGCGCGTCCTCGATCAAAAACTCATCGCGCAAATGGAAGCCCCGTGGGGTCGCATGACGCACGCTCAATTCGACGCGTGGGCCACCGATATTCGCGCGTGGATCGCGAATACCCAAACAGCATTAGAGCCCGAACGTATCGCGCGCGTGGGGTCGGTATGAGCGTCCAAGAAGCGCGGGAGCGGCTCGAAGGGTATATCGCGGAGTGTTTCTTGAAGCATGAAATGCCCGACCCCATCGTGATCCGGCGTCGCGAAAATGACCTCATCAGCGCTGCTCGGAGGGAAGTATTACCGTTCTGACGCCAGAGCTTGCGAGCGCTATGCTGGGGGTGTGGCAGCGCCGCCGCCGTGACCCCAGAGGGACGATCTACGATTCCAGCCTCTTGGAATGTGCGCTCTACGGGCTGCCCGACTTCGCCCCGTCCCACCGTGGCTTGGCACAGTACCAGCATCTCCCGCGCTGGCGCTTTGAGGCCCCGAGAATCAAGCGGCGCCCATGACTGCAAGAACTTGCACCAATCTTGGTACACAAGTTTCGGGTGTTTTCGGGTTGTGTGGGGGTGGTGAAGCCCTATCTTTAGGTCAAGCAGTTCACCCCAAGCCTTCTCAGGAGAGGCGAATATGACCCGAAACTTTCAGATTGGCCAGCGCGTAACGCTTCGCTCGGATCGTGCCGATGCCTACGGCATTCCACGCGAGGCGATTTTCACGGTCGCGCGTATGTATCCGCACAAGCACTACCAGCGCACATGGGTGGTCTTGGCCGAGCAGCCAATTGGCGATAACACGGTTGATTCACGCGAGTTGCGAGCGGCGCAGTGATCGTTCCCGATGATGCCGAATATGATGCGCGCCACGAATGGCCTAGCGATGACCGGTGCTACTGGTGTGCGGGTGAGGGCTGGGACGAATGTGACGATCCGATCCAATGCACAAAGGAACACGATCAGTTAGGCCAACATCGTTGTAGCTCGTGCGGCGGTTCGGGATTAGCTAAGGACATGACGATATGGTGAGACGAATGCCAATCTGCGGTCATCTCATTGCCGATCATTTGGCCTTCCTGAGCGCGCCGATGGCCGATGCATTTCGCATGGCTAAGGCCCCTGGACGTTCCCGATCGCATCGCGCACAGTGTCGTCGCGAGGCCAAACTCGTAAGCGATATCCTGCTGGCTGTGCGAGACATGAGCGGATACTGCTTTTGTGGTCGCGCCGCGCCATGCAAAATACATCCCCAATGACTACCGATTGCTGGTATGGGTGCCCCGGATTGTGCTGTGACAATTGCGCCATTGCTAAAATGTGCATTCATCCCAAATCACATAGTCTGCATGACAGAGAACAGCGTGAGCGGATCAAGCTTGGCGACTTCGCAGGATTTCGCGCTGCGCTCCTGGAAAGCATTCAATTGTATGCCGATACAGAAGCGGGGCGTAGCGGAATGGGCTCCCCCGTGATGGCGCAACTCGTCCTTAGTGGAATCGAGAGTCAGATAGACATGCTAATAATTTCCGGTCGGGCCCCAAAGCCCGCGCAAGTCGCCTCCTGAGGGCGAGCCGGATTCCCCATGATTCGCGCCTCAGTCTATCACGGCGAGCGCGCCATCCAAAAGCAGATCGTCGCCGCGCTCCGCAAGGCCGGGTGGCTGGTCTATATCCTCTCGCGGAGTCGTGGGGCGCGGTATCACAAAGGGCTCCCCGACTTGTTCATCCGGCATACCGCGAGGAAGCTGCACGGGTGGGTGGAAGTGAAGCGCCCTGGCGAGAAGCTGCGCCCCGAGCAGGAAGCGTTTCGGAGAGCTGCGCTTGATGCGGGGGAATCGCATTGGGTGGTGTGTGATCTCTGGAACCTGCCTGGTCTCATCGAAACCGCCCCGGCCTCATATGCTTATCACCGCGAGACGGGTAGTGGGTCAATTTGAAAGGAGCGACCGTTCCGATGGGCACGAAAGTTGAGCGACCGGTCATAGACATTAGCAATAACGAATGGCGGGGCCCGACCGACGCTGGGTTCTACATCAAACCGGACGCGGAAGAAACTAAGGCAACTTAGGGAAGTTGTTCTGCCTAATGCTCTCGAAGGTATTCTCAACGAGAGCCTTGCCGCCATCGCCCATGCCTCGATAGAACATGGCGAGCGCTTGCAGCGTTAGCATGGCTGGTCCCGCCAAGCTAAACTTGCAGTCATAGAAGTGGCTGGCCGTCAGCGTGAAAACGTCCATAGCCTTGTACACGAAGACGCACTCGCGGAACGTGCACCCGGTGAATGTATTGCCATCAAGATTCACAGTCTCGTTCTTGAACGTACGATCACGAAACTCCATCTCTGTCACTCCTGGGATTGCTAGAAGGCCGCACCATCCCCTATACTGTATCCATGCCTAAACGCTCAAGCAAGCCACCCCAGGACATGAATGAGGCCGCCGCGCAGGCGGTGGCTCGCCTGACGGGCACCGAGCCCCCCCCACGCGAGAAGAATCCCGCAGCGGTCGCGCTAGGCCGTCTGGGTGGCAAGAAGGGGGGCTTGGCCCGCGCCGCTAAGCTCAGCGCACAGCGGAAGCGGGAGATTGCCAAGAAGGCGGCCCAGGCCCGATGGAAAGGTAAGGGCTAGTGTGATACAGCACACCAGCTTACCTATGGACCCCCCTTGCGGTTTGGGGGGACTACCGATAGGTTGATCGTACTTCGTGGGGCTGAATGCACAATAGGGGACGAAGAACGGACAGGATGGGATTCGAACCCACGAGGGGCCTAGCGTTCACTAGGTGATCCCTACCGGATTGACAGTCCGGCGCGTTCAGCCACTCTGCCACCTGTCCTGCTTCATGCCGGCCCGGGTTAGCTGTCCCGGGCCGGTTCGCATTTCGGAGCCTAATCGTAATGGGGGAGGCACATGGCCATGACCTAAAATGAGGGAGGCCAGCCGGTTGCACCCGACTGGCCCTCCCCAGGCCCGACCGCCCACGAAGGGCGTCCATCACTCGCACAGGGAATGTATCGGGGACTCACCATCCCCGCAAGCCCATTGCGCCGATGTGGTAGCCTCGGGGCGGCTTGCGAACGCGAACGGATTACACTAACGTAGGACGTGCCTGAGCCCATCAGCCTCGATGAGCGCCGTCGCCGTGCGGAGCAATCCGCTCTCGCCAAACTGTCCCGCGAAGATCGCACCCGTTACGAAACGCTCCACGTCGCTGCGACCTTAGCTCGTCAGGAAGCCCACCGGCAACTCGACCAACAGCTCGACCTCATCATGCCGGAACTCCTCGCCGCGATTGACGCGGGACGGACGTTCACCGTCTTAGTGATTGACCCAGAAGCCCTGCCGGTGATTCCCGACCCTGCTCCGAAAATCGTGGTCGTCGATGGCTAAAGCCGCCGCTGCGGAAGTGCGCGAAGTTTCGGCGGTTGAAGCACATATCGGCACACCAGGACGCCGGACCTCGGCCTACCGTGCGTGGCTCTCGCGCCTGTTGTCGGAGAAGAATCACCAATCGGCCTTCAAGCGGGCGATCACGAAAGATACGCATCCGCACTTCATCAATGCCACGAAGCACGCCGCGGCGTACGCGGAAGGACTTCCCACCCAGCCGATACAGGATGTGACACCCCAAGCCCCCGCGCATATCGCCGCGACGGCCCTCCTCGAAGCGATCCCCCGCCTGCTCGGCATTCTCCCCCGCAGCGTGGAGGCTAAGGCGCGGCTGTTGGCGGTGCTCTCCACGGATGGGGAGGAAGTCGAGTGACCGCCATCGAGACGGTCGAACAATTTGAAGCGGGCCTCCAGCGCCTCTGGTATCCCCTGTTTGGCTGGTCCCCCCCGCAGCTCACCGCGCTGAAAGCCCATACCGACATCATCATGATTTTGGGCGGCTCACAGTCCGGCAAGAGCACGACCGGCGCGGGGATCGTAGGTCGGTTGATTCGGCGTGAAGGCCCCGTGTATCGTCGTCTCCGCAATCCCGAACGCCCGCTCAAGGTCTGGGTGGCGCCCTTGACGTTGGAGAAATGGCGCTCGAACTGGGAATCGCGTTTGCTCACCGACGTGTTCTCGGGGCTTGGGGCGACCTATACCCAAAGCCCGCACCCCGTGATTACGTGGCGCGACGAGTACGGGGAGAATCAGCTCTGGGGGAAATCGCAGGATCAGGGCTTCATGGCGTTCGAGTCGGATACGGTGGACCTGATCGTCCTGGATGAGGAGCCGGAGGACGTGAGGCTCTACGGGGCCTGTATGCAGCGCTTCGCTACGACGAACGGCGTGCTCGTCCTCGCGTTCACGCCCCTCTTGGGTATGGACTGGACCTACGCGAAGCTGTACGAGCCCTACGCGAAGCCCGAGTTTCAACGCGCCCCGCGCGTGTGGAAGTCCACCCCGAAAGGCGTCACCTCTGGGGTGACAATCGTGCAGATGGGCATGGCGGATAACCCGGCTGCCCTCGGAGCTGCGGAGAAGCTGGCGAACGATCCGGTCATCTCGGAGCAGGAAAAGCGCACCCGGCTCTACGGGGAGTACGGCTTCGTCGAAGGTCTGGTGTTCCCCGAGTTCCAGGATTGGAAGCGATACTTCCTCCCGAGTCTCCCCGTCGGGAAGCCCTACTCGTTTGTGCTGACGGCGGACCCGAACAAGCGCCACGCGGGGCTCTTGACGGCCTTGGACCATGAAGGCAACTGGTACTGCGTGGCCGAGCATTTCGAACTGGACAAGCCGGACTCGCATCATGCGATGCAGTATGCCACAATCCTCGCGCGGTTTCACTGTCCGAACGCCCAGTGCTTCGCCGATCCCGGTGGGGCGGGGGCGCAGTCGATCATCAACATGGCCGAAACTGGCGTCTTTTTCGCCCCCGTGCCGAAAGACGCCGGGAGCGTGAAAGCCTCGATTGATGTCGTCAAGCGCATGGCGTGGGTCGATCCGGGCCACTGGCATCCGACCGACATGGACGAGCGAGGACGCCGGAAGCTCGGGGCGCCACGGATGTACTTCGTCGGGAGTTTGTGGACTTCGCATTGGGACGGGCACCAGAACGACTCAAGGCTCGTGTGGGAACTCCAGCGGTATCGCTGGCAGCAAAATCAGCCCTTCAAGCCGGTGAAAGCCGACGACGACGCGACGGACTGCTTGCGCTACCTCGCCCTCGTCCGGCCATTCCAAGCGGAGGAACCCGACAACCGCAAAGCCCGACTCAGGGAAACGCTCGATGGCTTGAGCTACCGGGAGGCGAAGGACTCGGAGGGGGTGATGAGTAAAGCCGTGGTGGGGAAGTATCGGCGGGACCGCGTGGACCCGGACTTCGACTTCGCCGCACCAGAAGTGGACCTGACGTGAGCCTCTACGTCATGCGCCACGCGCCCACCAGTCTCAACAAGGAAACCGCAGGCCCCGAGAAGATACGCGGCTGGGGCAATGTGGGCCTCGAAGCCGAAGGCCGCGCCGTGGCGAAGGACGCCGCCCAGCCGTTGCGGGGGAAACTGTCTCACGCGGTGGTCATCACCAGTGACTTGCCCCGAGCGCAGCAAACCGCTGACGTGCTGGGGCAAGAACTCGGGGCGCACGTGGTCCCCGCTCCCGAATTGCGAACCTGGAACGTCGGGGATATCACCGGCCAGCCCGTCTCCAGCGCCAAGCCGCAACTCGACCAACTCCAGCATCAGACCCCGACCCAGACCGCGCCGAACGGGGAAAGCTACGCCGACTTCTACGGGCGCTGGTCCAAGGTCGTGGGGCAGCTGCAGCAGATCGCCAAGACGCACGACGTAATCGCGGTCGTGCATGGGCGGCAAGTCTATTCGCTCCCCAGTATCTTACGGGGGGATGGGCCACGGAACATTCCGACGCACGGAGCCCCGAACCCGGGGGACATCTTGAAAGTGAACGGGACACAAGCGGAGTATGTCCATCAATCCGGCGCCAAGCCGAAGGTGACTTCGTGAGCTACGCTCCCCCGAAACTCGCCGATCTAGGCAGGATACTCGCGCCTCTCCAGGTCAGACGGGACCTCACTACGGATAGCACGCTCCTGATAGGTAGCCGAGTGCGGGGGAAGTTGGATAATTGCCTCCTCACGACCGTTCCCCGCCCGATAGAGGCGGTTGATATCGTCTTGCAAGACATGGCGCGCACTGACCCGTTCGTGGCACGATATCGGCGCGACGAGGAAGTCGAAATCCACCCCGTGTTCGGCGGAGCCACCACGATGGAGTTACTAGCATGGCCGTGAAGTGGCCGTGGGTCTCTCGGGCGCTCTACGAGCAAGCCCTCGCGGTCTCGGCGCAGTTCCTCGCCGACAAGAAGATCGCTGAGGACCGGCTCTACGCCGCGTGGAAAGACGGCCACACCATTCCCCCACGGGAAGCCGTGACGCCGCGCGAACCCGTCGTCCTCCAGGCATTGCCCGAGAAGATCGCGGGTTACGTGAATAATTGGGAAAGCGCGGAGACGCGCGGCGAGTTGGACCGCGAAGCGCGGCGGTTGCTGTTTGATTTGCACTTCCCCGAGGAGCGGGTCTTGGAACTCTGGCAGCAACGCGCTGGCAATGGGACGGAGGCGGACGAGTAAATGGCAACGAGTGTCGCACCTGAATCTACCCAGAACGACCCCAACCAACCGGGGACGCTGGCCTATGCCCGGACGCCCGATTACCCGGACCTCAAAGCCGATCCACGGAAAAAAGCCGACTACGTCCAACGCCTTCTCAACGATGGCCAAGGGGACGCAGTCGGGCGTTACAAACTCGCTGTGCAGCATCTCCTGTTCATTGACGGACGCCAGCACATCGACTGGGCGTTGCGGGAAAAAGTCTGGATGGATGCGCCGAACATTGACCAGAAAGTGCGGGTCACCTACAACTACATTCGCCCGATTCTCCGGGCACGGTTGCAACGACTGATCCCCCCGTCGATGACGTGGCGGGCGATCCCCAAAACAAATGACTACGAAGAACACGACCGCGCCACGGTGGGCTCGAACTTTCTGACCGACCGCTGGAAAAAGACGCAGATGAGCCGGAAGATTCGCGCGGGTAAGTGGCTGGCGTTTGGCTGCGGCGCCTACTGGCTCAAGAGTTTCTGGAATCCCAAGATCGGCACGCTTCGGAATGCGACGGTGATGGCGCCGCATCCGGCCACGGGCGACCAGACCGAGTATCCCGTGGACGAGCAAGGCAACCTCTTGGCAGACGAGAACGGCAACCCGCAGACGGAAGGGGCCTTTCGCTACCGTCCGGGGGACGTGGATACGGCGGTGCGCTCGATCTTCAACATCCGCCTAAACCGGGATGCGATGGGGCTCGATGTCGCGGAAGGATTTCGTTGGCTGATTGATACCGAAGTCGTCCCTATTTCCGTCGTCAAGGAGAAATACGGTGCCGCCGCGAAAAACGTCTCAACGGTTGCAGGCATCACCACTATTCGCAATTACGAAAGCATCGTACGATCCATTACCGCCCCCTACGGGACTGTTACCGGCAACGACTTGCTCACCGGACGCGACGGTGGTCGTATTCCTGACCGGGAGCTTACGCTCCTCTCGGAATACTGGGAGGCGCCCAGTGAATCCCTTCCCAACGGACGACTCTTAGTTATCGCGGGCAACGAACTGCTCTATCCGCAAACGCCGGACGATGACGCGCAAGGACTCCCGCAAGGCGTCGTGCCCTACGTGGCGGTCTATGACGAGCGCCGACCCTACGACCCCTACGGGCGGGCGATGTGCCGGGACCTCATTTCGCCGCAGAAGGTCATCAACCAGCAATGGGGCCTCGCGCTCCAAGAGCAAGGACTCGCAGGCATCGGGCAATGGCTCGGCTTTGAAGTCCCCGGCTTGTTCGACAACATCACCAATGTGGCGGGGGGCCATATCAAGGTCCCGCTCCACTCGGCGGTGATGAACAAGAGCTTGAACGAGATCATCCAGAAAGTCGGTCCCGTGCAAGTCTCGCCGGATCGCTGGCGGATGATCGAGCAAGCCCTGAACGCCATGTTTGATATCGGGAGCTTCCACGAGATTCAGCGCGGGCAGGTGCCTCCGGGTGTGGATTCGGGGATCGCCGTCCAGCTCCTCCAAGAAGCGGAAGCGGGGCAGCTCGCCGATTCGGTGGAGGAGGACAAGAACTCCTACATCGAGTGGGGACGGCATCAGCTGAAGATCGCGAACTGGGGCTACGATACGGACGAGGAGCGCTGGCTCCCCGTGCATCGGCAGGATTTGGGGTTCATGATTAAGAGCATCACGGGGGATAACCTGCCGGACCCCGATGATATCGACATCGACCTGGAAGGCTTCAAGCCGCAAAGCCAAGCGGCGATGCGCGCGGATATCAAAGACTTCACCGAAAAAGGGTGGATGACCCCGCAGAAGGGGCTCCAGCTCATGGACCTGGGCCGTGGGATTGAGGGAGCCTTCGCGAGTCAGACGCGGCACTACGCCAAGGCGCGACAGGAGAACGAGGACTTCCAAGACGGCAACATCCAGATGCGTCCCGGCGCTCCGGCGACGGACCCGATGACAGGGCAACCGATCATCGACCCTGCAACCGGACAGCCGCAGCCGCAGATCACGTTTGTGAACGCGGATGGCTCGGACGTATTCTTACCGGATGATGACGATCATCATGCGCACATCGACGTACATCAGGAAGTCATCTTGGACCCGAAGCAGCCGTGGAAAGTCCGGCAGATGCTGATTGAGCACTGTCAGGATCACCGGCAAGCGCTGATTCCGCCCCCGGGGATTAATCCGCAAGCGGACCCCCAAGCGGCTGGTGCGCCGCCCCCGAAACCCTCCGGCCCACCCGGAGCGCCCCAGTGATCGCCTACCAGCAAACGGATAGTGCGGCGACCTACACCGGCGCTGGACTGACGGGTCAGCCCACCAACGCGGGCGGGACGGTGAACCGCTTGTGTGTCGGGACGCCGGGGAGCACGGTCAACACCGTCACCGTCGATGCGTTCGCGCGCGATCTCTACGCGGTGAGTTTCGATATCCCCGTCCCCAATTTCACGCTGTGGCTGGGTGGCGTCTGGACTGTCCGGCTCCGCATCTTCCTCGCCAATCCGTCCGTACTGTGGAACCGCACGTATCTCTACCGACTGAACAGTGCGGGGGCGAATCAAGGGTTGATGGGCAGCCTCTTACGGGTGCCGCAGCATCTCACGACGCCAGGCACGAAGCAAATGCTCGTCCCGTGTGAGGCGCAACCGCTCAGGAGTTACGGGGACCGCGTGCTCGTGGTGCTGACGTTCTGCAACGTGGGGACCTTGCCCCCGGTGAACTTGACGATCAACTCGAACGTGCCGCAAGCCTTTAGCTTCATTCCGTCGGAGCTGCTCGATGCCCCCTTCTCGAACGGAAACTGATGCCTAAGTACAGTTGGCCCCTACCGGGCGAAGGCGTCACCGCCGAAGAACTCCTCGTGGCGGAGATTCGCGCGGCGCTTGGCGGGGTCTCAGCCTACTCCACGCAGGCGCGACGGGATGCAATGCTGGCGGAGGTCGTCGCGGCACTCTACAACGGGCAATCGCTGGCGAGTGCGCTCGTCACGCTTTTGACGGTGACGGACTTCCGCCCGACGCGGACGGGCCTCGCCATCGTGGCCCTGACTTCAGCGGGTGGCGCGGCGGTGAATGTCGATGTCTCCACGGGGACCTACTTCCAGGTTACCGTGAACTCGACGGGTGGCTACACGATCAACAACCCGACCAATCTCTACAGCAGCCTCAGCCAGCCGGTGCTGATCGAAGTCCACAACAGCTCGGGGGGCGCGATTACGACGACCTTCGCGGGCAACTGGCATCTCGCGGGGGCGTGGACCGACCCCGCGAATGGCAAGTCACGGTTTGCGCGCTTCCAGCAGTCCGGGACGGTGTTCCAAGAGGTCTCGCGGAGTGTCGCCGATACCTAGCGGCAAGCCCGGAATGACGGGCGGCGGGGCTTGGCGGAAATTGGGGACGGGACGGCGGTAGATGATGTGCAACTCGGGGGCGGGGGTCGGGAGATTCACGAGGAGCGCCCAGAAGATGAAATCCATAGGGGGCAAGATATGCCGCTTGATGTGATTAACGTAGCCCATGTCGCCGATGGGAACGGGAAATGCTCACGCTGCGGCGCGGGGCTGGGGAGTTTCGTCACCTTCCATGACGACAACGCCACGTGGGAAGAACGCCCGTGGCGGGTTGGTGAACGCGTTTTGGAGTACGAGTGCCCCGACGGACGAAATCGCTTTGCCGATCAGGTGACGGGCTGGACCCAGGACTGCGTAGCCTAACTCTGACTGGAGACGATCATGCCTGACCCCAATCTTGCCACCCCGCCCGATACGTCCGCGTGGATTGCGGGAGGCTCTGCGACAGCGGTGGAAACGCCGTCTGCGGTCGAGACGCCGCCCGCGCCGCCAGCGGAACCCGTCGCCACGACCGAACCTGTCGCGCCAGCGGCTCCCGCCGAGCCGAGTCCCGCTGAGGAGATCGTCCAAGGACTCGCCAAGGCGGGGATGACGCCGGAACAAGCGCAAGCGCTCGTGACGAAAGCCACGACGCCGCAGCCCATCAAGGACGCCTTGGAAGCGTATCTCGATGGGAAGCCGTATCCCGTCCCGAAGTCGCTGACGTTCAAGCTCAAGAGCGGGACGACGGAACGGCAAGCCACCCTCGAACAACTCCAGCGCGAGGGGATGCTGGCGACCGACTACCAGCGCAAGACGCAGGAACTCGCCCAGCAGCGCCGGGACCATCAACGGCAGGTCGCCGAGTGGACCGCGCGGGATGCGGCCTTGAAGGAACGCGAGAAGTGGTTCGAGGAACAGCGCAACGAGATGCTGACGGCGCAGAAGGACCCGAAGAAGTGGGAGGAGTATCAGGAAGTCCTCCGGCTGCGGCAGTCGAACCCGGCCTTCGACAAACTCTATCAGGACGCCATGAAAGCGCGCGAAGATGGGGCCATGAAAGGCGTGTTCGATCAGGCCCTCCAAGAGCAGGCCGTCACCGCAGGAGCAGAGCAGATGGTCGAGTGGATTCAGTCGGTCTCCTCCGAGTATCCGATGGTGAACCCGGAGCGGGTGCGGATCATCCTCGCCTACGCCTTGCAGAACGGGCAACTCGAAAACACCGAAGCGGCGGTGCGGCAGGTGTACCGCGGGGAAGCGGAGTACCTGACTTCTGGTCCAGCGGCGCAGGAAGCCGCCGCGCTAAAGGAACGTCTCGCGGCGCTGGAAACCGCACAGGCCGCCGAAGCGCACAACGCCAAAACCGCCCGCGTGTTGGAGCGGTCGAAGGCGCCGAATGTATCACCCGTGGGAGGGACTCCCGCAGGTCCCGCACGGGTGGAACCGCCGAAGCCCATTCCGCCTGACCGTCATGCGATCGACAAAGCTATCAATGACTGGAGCAAGGTGCGCGATCAGTAGGGGACTTGCGAAGGGCAGGCAAATAGGCAATACTGAGGCGTCGGGCGTCAGCACCCTGTTGGGGACGGTTGGACACCACCCAGCAGACCTGCCACTACCCCGCTGCCCAAGCCGACCTCACGGCCACCGTTCTATCGAGCCGCTGAGAGGCAACCGTTCCGTTTGAACTGTTGACTCTTAGGCCCCCCAGCGGGGCGGAGGCTCTTTGTGGCCGCGACACCGAACACCCTGACGGACCTCAACAACCTCGCCAAAGATTACTGGACGAACATCTACGTCCAGGCGGCGAACCCCGAGGTCCCCCTCAAAGCCCAATTCGGACGCCTGGAAAACGCGCAGTTTACGGGGCGCGTGTGGATTTTCGGCGTCAAGACGATGATCGGCGGCGGCTCGGCCAACGCCGGGGCCAACGCCAACCTCCCCGCCGCAGCGGTGGGGCAGTATTCGCAAGGCCAGATCAACGTCGTGCGGACCTACACCCGCATGGCGCTCGATGGTCTCGCGATTGAAGTGACGAAGAAGCAGTCCGGGTCCTTCCGGCCCGCCCTCGCCGAAGTCATGTCCGACCGGCTCCAAGCCCACGACTTGGAAGTGAACCGCCAGATGTTCACCGGCTCGACCCTCGGGGTCTCGCAAGTCTCCGTGGGCGCGAACTCCACCACGCAGACACTCACGGGTGGCGACTACGGCTTCGGCAACGTCGGCGGCACTCCGGCGAACGGCGGGACGGGGACGCGGCATCTCTACATCAACGACGTGATCCAGTTCTACTCGGCGGTTTCCGGGGTGGCGAACACGATCCGCGCGGGTGGCCCGTTCACCATCACGGCGGTTTCACATTCCGCGCAGACCATCACCGTTTCGGGCGGCACGCCGAACACCACCACGGGCGATCTCGTGGTTCGGGCGACTTCCTCGACGGACAACACCGTGGCGGGGGAAGCGAACGGCCTCTCGGTCGGGACGCTCGACTCAGGGACGTTTGAGACGATCAACCCCTCGACGGTGGGGCAAGCGTGGAAAGGCGTCCGCCTGACGAACTCGGGCACCCTCCGGGACATTTCGGATTCGCTCGTCATGCAGACGATCGAGACGATCCGGGCCCGCGCCCGGATGACGCCAGACCTCCTCGTCTGCCGTCCGGGCATCGTGCTGAAATACTCGGAAATCTTCCTGCCGCTCCGCCGTCTCGATGGGCAGGATGTCCAGCTCAAGGGCGGCTACAAGCCGATGGCGGCGGTGATTCACGCCGGTGGGGCGATTCCGGTGATCGGGGACAACGACTGCCCGAACTCCCGGCTGTTCTTCATCAACACGTCGAGCCTGAAGCTGGCCGATGTGGTGGGGACGGACTGGGCCGACATGGATGGGGCCGTCTTTGACCGCGTGGTGGACAAGGACGCGATCGAAGGCTACCTGCGGAAATACTGGAATCTGGCGTGGATTCAACGGAACGCGAACGGGGTCATCGAGGACCTGAACGACGTGGGGAGTATCGATAAGGTAGCTTGATCCTTGTCCTGTAAGGGGTTACAGGCTACTTTATGCTGTAACTCTCTACAGGTGAGGATTAAGTGGCGGTACCAAAAGGTGCTCCGAGAAAAGGCGAAGAACGGTCACAAGAGGAGATCGAAGAAGAACTGCGGCTGTGGGAATTGCAGCGGAAGCGTAAGCGGAGAAGTTTGCCGTCGCTGCACCGAGAAGGAACGAACCCGTTTGTCGGTCGCACGCTAAGTGGGGAGTCGTGGTATCGCGCAAGCTGTGGTCACGTTGTTCGGAATCAGCGAACGAAGTTGTGCCGACGGTGCTGGTTTGTAGATCAGGACAAGAACGCAGCGCGGTCGGTGCTGGGCGGATACAAGTCGGTGCCCTATGCACGACGCTACGAGAATCGCAAGCCCGTGTTTGAGCATCGAGAGATTGCCGAGGCGACACTCGGTAGAAAACTCAAGGATGGCGAGATCGTGCACCACATCAACATGGACAAAACCGATAACCGACGGTGCAACTTGCTGATCTGCACGAAGAATTACCATCGCCTGCTGCACTACCGGATGCAACTCTACTGCGCTACGCGCATCCGCGCGCAGCAAGGAGTCTAAGACATGGCCCTCTCTGCCTTGCTGAAAACAGTGCCCGCCGTCCCGATGGAGGCCCCGCTCGATTCCGGGGTCACGGCAGCGGGGGTGGTCGCGAAGCCGTCCGATACCTACGGCGTCGCGGGACTCGTCGTCGATGGCGCGGGTCTGAATGGCCGTGCTACGGGCGGCGCGGCGGTCGCGCAGTCGCACAACGCCCTCCTGCAACAGGCGCTCAACATGGCGCTGACGGCGGCAGGGACGGCGACCGCGACCGTGACCTCGCAAGTCAAGACCGTCAACACGCTGACCTTCCTCATCAACGGGGCGTTCAAATCCAAAGCCGCGACGGACAACTTCTGGACCCTCACCGGCTCGGCGGTGACCGCTGGTGTGGGAGGCGCCACGATGCACTGGGCGCTCTGCATCAGCGCCGCTGGAGCTGCCTCCGTGGTGCAGGGACCGACCAATCAGGGTTCGACCACGGTCTGGACACCCGCACCGGCGAATCTGCAACCGGCGGACCTCTGCATCGTGGGCATCGTCAAGGTCTCGCTGACGGCGACGACGGTCTTTACCCCAGGCACCACGCTGCTGGGCGCGGCGGGGGTCACGACGACGTACGTCGATGGCTGTGACGGCACGCTGTGGGGGGCCTATCTCGTGACCACGCCGCTCATCTGATGGCGGGTCTCGGGGGGGTTCAGACTCGGCCTGAGTGGGGGAACGTGGGGGTCTCGCATCTCGCGGGCCCCCGGGCCTTGGGCTTTGCCAATATCGCCCTCTGGCTCGATGCGGACGCCATCGGGAACCGCTTCGGGGATGCGGCGTCTCCGGCAAGAGGCGGGAAGCTCGCGAGTTGGCCGGACCTCTCGACCAACAACACCCCGTTCATTCAGAACACCGGGGCGAATCAGCCGACCTATTCTGACCGGGGCGTGAACCAGCACGCGAAAGTGACGTTCGACGGGACGGCTTCGTTTATGACCGCGACCGTCGTGGCCGCCGCCCCGTGCAGCATCTATCTCGTGGCGAAACTGCCGGTGGCTCCGAGCGGACAGAGTACCCTGTTCAACTCGACCGGGGCCTCGATCATTCCGATTGGCTTCGTGGCGACGAACTCGAACGTTACGGTCGGGAATACGGCGAACCTCGTGGCAGGCGTGGTGACGACCCAGCTCGTACCGTTCGGGGAGTCGGGGGTCTCCGGGACACAATTCCCCAGCATCGTCGGTCTCGAAATCACCGGGGCCGGGAACTTGGGGAACGACTACTTCAACAACGTGACCTCGACGCATCCGGGCGGGGCCATCGGGGCGAATACTGGCTTCTCCGGGGTGATGACGATTGGGGCCCAGAACGCTGGGGGCTCGAACTTTGCCGCCATCGACCTGTATGAGGTCATTATCTTGACCATCGTGCCGACGGTGGCCCAGCGGACCACGCTGTTTACGTACTTCACGCAGAAGTACAACCTCGGGGCCGTCGGGATTGCGGGAGCGTTTTCGTGAGCCATCTCATTGCGGATCATGAGTGGGAGGAATACCAAGCCCTGAAGGCGGCGGCTCGGAAGGCTCCAGAGCCGGAGGCCCCGGCACCAGAACCCGAGGAGCCGCTGGAGCCGTTTGAGGAAGATGCGAAGCCCAAGCGGCGCCGGAAAGAGACCTGATGCCGACCGTCAAACCCGAATGGATTGCGGCGCTCAGGCAGATCGACGACAAGGCCGACCTGCGGTTCAACTACCACGTCAATCGGTGGGAGTTCATCCTGACCGGGGCCGACATGAAGCCGCAGAGTCAGTTCTGGTGCCGCTTCGACGCGACGCGCATGGAAACCATCACCGATCCCGTGACGGGCAAGACGTACACGCAGGAAGTGCCCGACCGCGACCCCGTGACGGGCATGATGCCCTACCGGGACCTGAACGATCGCGAGTTTGCGGTGGCCTTGGCGAACCTCCAGCGCACGTTCGTGGGGAACCCCTACGACGGGCAGGGCACGGTCCAGCGGGACGTGGGACGCCGGTACTTTCACAACAAGTATCTGCAAGAGAAGCGCTGGCAGCAGCGTGGCGAGGAGTTCGCGGACTTCGTGTGGGATCATCGCCGCCAGCTTCGGGATGCCGGAGCCGGTCCCCTCATCACCGTGACGGAGGCGCTCCGCTAATGGGCTGGCAAAAAGGCGCGCAGAGCCATCTCACCGCGAGTACCATCAAGCCGGGGCACACGCTGTTCGCGGTGTGGGACCCCGCTCTCGGGGATGATCTGGGCGCGACGTTCGACCGCGAGCCTCGGAAGAAAAAGGAAGCCCCGACCTCGACCTTGAAGAAAGGGGACACGGAACACGTGGTCGCTACATGAAAATCCCCGTCCATAACTGGGAAACCCAGCAGCTCGATTACGAGGAGTATCCCGACGCGCTCTTTGCGCCGTTTCTGGTCTGGCTGCTCACCACGTCCGCGTGGTATGACGATCCTCGGCGGGTGCGGGACAAGGTGCTGATTTTGCGGCGGCAGATGGCGGACCATCGGAATCCGGTGGACACGCATCACGAAGCGGACGCCCCGCCCGCGCCAGCAGAGGCGTTGGCCGAGAGGCGGCGCGCGAACCTGGCGAAGGCGCGGGCGATCCGCGCGGAGAAGAAACGCGCACGGGAGGCGGTCGCCGTATGAGCAAGAAGGAATGGCTCGGGAAAATCCCCGCCGTCGATAAGGGCCTCGGGAAGGCTGGGGCATTCCAGGCCGACGACCGCTATACTTCGACCGAAGCGGGGCGTCATGTGAACCCCGAACATGACGCGGCGATTGAGAAGGCCATGAAACCGCTGTACGGGGGCTTGGTCGGGTCCCGCTGCGATCCGGTGGAGGAATGGCCCGGCGACCACGACGAAGCCTACGGGATGCCGAAGTCCGTGAAGGAAGGTGTGGACCCGAGCCGGACCTACGGCGAAGCCGACCGGGACGACGCCCCGCCGATTATCACGGACAAGGGCGGGAAGCCGAACCGCCGGATTGGGGTCTCGGACTTGTCGGGGGCAGAGGATCGGATCGCTGGGGACGACGATTTCGCGGAACGCGACAAGCCCGTTGACGACGACGGGTTCATCACGCACCACTAACGGAGGACGGTATGCCAGGCATTGGCGGTGTCAAAGGGGGGTCCAACGGCGTCGGCCCGTTCCAGAATGATCATCACTACGCCGACATCAGCGAGCCGGGGCGTCATGTGCATGACGAGCACGACGCTGCGATTGCCAAGGTGCTGGGGCTGGAGCAGCGGAACGTCGCCCGCACGGACAAGGCGAGTTACGCGGACAAGCCCCCGGTGACGAGTCCGGGCAAGCTGACGACCGAGCGCCCGCAGCCGTCCAGTCAGGACCCGGCGGCGAAGATCAGCCGTCCGTGATCGTCTCGCAACCGCCGAAGGAGCCCTACCAGAGCGCGAAGCACAAACGCGAGCTGGCGAAGGCCGAGGCCACGCCGATCAAGGTCGGAGTGCCGGGGGCGGCGAGTCACGGGCGGGGGCTCCTCTCCCGAGGCCCGAAGGACCCAGCGGACCTGACCAACGCAGGGGTGAAGGCCAAGCAGTCCAAGGCCAGAGCCCCGAAGTTGCCGGACGGGACGGCGCCATAGATGCCGCCCGTCAGTCAGGCGCAACGCCGGTGGGCGTATGCTACTGCGGCTGGGAAAACCGACGCCCCCAAGGCCGTGGGGCGGGAGTTTCTCGGGCATGGCGTCACGGGATTGCCGGAACGCAAGTCCGTGGCGAAAGAGATCGGCAAGAGGCTGCTCCAACCGAAGGGGCGCTAGGTGTCGTCCCGCGCGGTGCTTCGCGCCACGCTCTTACAGTTTTTGAGCACCACGACCGACGACCCCCTGTTCACCCCAGCGGTGTTGAACGGGTTTCTGGAAGATGCCCACCACTCGCTCGTGGACGAGATGCACCGCGTCAATCGGTCCTATCTCGTCAAAGACGTACTCTTGATTCCCGACGCGACGACGACGCCCGTCTGGTCCAGTGCCCCGGTGCTGCAGTTCACCCTCGCCACCCAGAATCCGGCGATCACGGACTTCGCCTACTGGGTGGAGCTGCGGAAAACGAACGACGACGGGGATTTGCTGCGCGAGTGCCCCATCGAGTCTTTACGGGATGCGGGCAACGGCTATTTCGCCGTGCAAGGGCCTGATGACTTGGCGGTGATCCGACTCTCCAAGGACACGGAGCAAGGCATCAACGTGTACCTGAAGTACGGCTACTGGCCTCCCGATATGCAGCTCGACACCGATGCGCCGCAGGGGATACCCGCGCAGTATCACGACCTCTTGCCGTTGGAGGCGTTGTTCAGCTTTGCGCTGGGGGGTGAGTCGGAAGTCCCGAAGGAGTTGATGCAGCGGTGGATTGACCGCAAGAGTGCGTTGCTCGCCCATGTCTCGAAGCGCGGGACGCAAGTCGGGCAGACGAAGATCGACCCGTGGAGTGTGGAGCAGTACATCTAGCGAAGGAGCGGTATGGACGCCTTAACCAATGCGAAGTTTCTCCAAGCCTCCGGGGCGCGGTGGGGGGCCTCGCAGGGCTGGTACTACAAAGCCATCAACGCGACGCCCGGAACCGGCATCGTGTCTGCCACGACGGCGGCGTTCAGCGCGACGGCGGCCTTGGTCGAGTTTCAGAACACCGCCCCCGCCGCCTCCAACGTGTTTTCCTTCCCGGACTACGTGAAACTCATCGTCTCCGTGGCCGATGTGGAATCGGCGGCAGGATCGTTCAATCTCGTCACGGCCTTGGACAATAAGCTCCGCTACAGTTCAGGCGGCACGCAGGTGGTCTTGCCGGGGACGTATGCCAACAACTACGGTCCCGCCCAAGCGCAGCGCACGGGGGCGGCCAACATCGTGGCGAACGGTCCCCAGACGGCGGTGTTCGCTGGGGCGTTGGTGCTCAATGCGGAATCCGCCACCGTCGTCCGGACGGCGCGCAGCGTCGTGAAGGTGGGGGGCGCGACGAACTTCGGCGTCGTGGGGGACGAGTTCGTCTTTACCTTCGGTTCAGGGAGTGATGCCGGGGCTGGGGCGGCCAAGACCGGCACGACAGCGGCGATCTACCGCCAGAATCTCGGATTCCAGAGCATCGCGCCACAGTCCTCTCTAGCGATGCACTTCTGGTGCCCGAACATCACCACGGGCGTCACGGTGGAGTTGGATGTGGGCTGGTACGAGATGCCCGTCACCTAGATGCCGCGCCTCAAGGATGACGAGACCTTAGAGATTCCCGCCTGGATTGGCGGGCTGGAGAAGAACACCCCCCCGGCCTTGAACGAGCCGGGGACCTTGGCGGACGGCCAGAATCTCGTGCCCACGCAAGCGTCGCGGCTCACGTCGCGTGGAGGGTCGCGCATCGTCAACACCCTGAAGAACGATGCCGGGTCGCCGGTGGAAGTGACGGGCCTCTGCGGCATTTGGCCGTGGACTTCGATTGGGGGCCTCGTGGTGGGCTATGACACCGCGCAGCACAAGTCGTATGCGTGGTACATGACGCAGGACATGGCCTTCAAAGGCGCCACGGAAGCGCAAAGCCGCGTGGATCTCTCCGCTGCCCCGACGGGGGTCGTCATCTCCGCTGGGGAGTGGAAGGACACGGGTGGGGCCCCGATACCCCAAGCGACGGAGTTGTTCGAGGGCATCTATCTCTGTGACGCGCAACTCGGCATCGCCCAGCGCCGCTACTTCATTTCGCTGAATCAGACCGTCCCGGTGACGCAAGGCGCGAACGGGGCGGCGAACATGAAAGTCCCGCGCTTCGCCTTCGCGTCCTCGGGGGATAATGGGATTGCCACCGCTGGGACCGCGACGACCTTGACCGACTCGACGAAGGTCTGGAAGTCGAATCAGTTCGTCGGGTACTCGATCACCATCGTCGGGGGCACGGGGAAGGGCGAAGTCGCGCTCATCACGGCCAACAACACGACGGGGCAAGTGACGGTCGCGAGTTGGTCGATTGCCACGCCGGATACGACCTCGCTCTACGTCATCACGAATGGCGTGGCGCAGGAAATCCAGCCCTACTGCTTGGAGACCTACAACAACGTCCTGTTTATCGCGGGCTACGGCTCAGAGGCAGCGGGAGATGCAGACCGGCCTGAACTCGTGCGGCACAGTTTCCTCGGAGTGGCGCCGAGCAACAGCCTCGCCTTGGGGGACATCTCGGACGGGTTTGACAAGAACGCCTACAACATCTTGGGGGCGAAAGGCCAGCGCATCACCGCCATGAAGCAGGGGCGCGGGATTCTGCTCGTCGCGAAGGCCAACGAACTCTACCGCATCTCGGGAGCCGGGCGAGCGTATCCCGGCTGGCAGTACGCGACCGAAATGCTGATGAACACCTCCGGCTTTGGGGTGGCGAATCCCAACGCCTTGTGTTTCGCGGAAGGCTACTGGTACGGCATCGGGGCAGCGGGGATGTTCCGCACGGATGGGTTCTTGAAGGTGGAGCCGCTGACGGGTCCCCGGAAGCTCGACTTTTTGGGCCTCGACTTTCTAGCGAATACGTTCTGTTTCTACCACCCGGACCGAAGGGGCATTTTGTTTGCGGTGCATCCCCAAGGGACCACTCCGGCGCAGTACCCTTACGAATTGTGGTTCTGGGATGTGGAGCGGGAGCGGTGGCAGACGGATTGGATTCTCGCGACGCCCACGGCGTTCTTTCACGGGAGCAACATTCCGACGACCAGCGTCAGCGGGCCGACCGCGCCCCCGAATACGCCATCCACCACGAACGTGACAACGACGGGCTACACGGCGCATTGGGTGAATGGAGACGCCACGGCGCAGACGGAGTTCTGGCAACTCGACACGACGTTGACGTGGGTCTTGAACTCGACGCAAGCGGCGGGGATCAACTCGGTGGCCGTCGTAGGCAACCAGGACCACTCGCAGTACCAGTGGAAGGTCCGACACATCAAGAACGGCCTGTTCTCCGCCTACACCAGTCCGTTGACGGTGCTCGAACTGATGGCGCCGCCGTCCATCGTCATTCAGATCATTCAGCATACGACGCTCAAGGGCGTGTTCACGACCAACCAGACGCACAATGGGACGGTCACGCTGACGCTCCAGCAATCGCCTACGGGCGCGAATACGTGGACGACCGTGGCGACCTATACGAACGTCACGTTCGGGAATGGCGGCGTCTATGTGCCGTCGCCCCAAGGGACGCTCTTTGACTATCGGGCGAAGGCGAGCGATGCTGCTTGGACACCAACTGACTCCGCCTTCTCGGCCACGGTGAACGGGTGATCCCGAGCTACTGTGTGACCCAAGTGGGCGGCAAGATTATCTCAGTCGATGATCCGGCGACCGTCAACGATCTGGCGGCGGCGGACGGCACCGGGGGGACGTTGCCGGGCGTGTTTCTGCTCTCGACGATCTTTCCCTTGAAGCGGACACTCGGGTGGTATGACTTTCGGAAGTTCCGTCAGCGGGTGGATGCGCCGAGTGCGCTCACGATCACGATCACGCCGTGGCGGGATGGGAGTGATACGGGGCAGATGATTACGCGGATGTTTCCCGTGAGCGCGGTGGACGTGACGAGTACGCCGCTTTGGGTGCCAGGGAGCGCATTTCAGGTGAAGGTGAGTTTCTCCGCCTATACCCGAGCCTTTGAGGTGGGGAACGCGAGTGCGAGCTTTGTGCCGAGACGGCATAGCCGGGGCACGGGAGTTGGCGCGAACCCGTCATTGCCCCTGACTGGTGATCTCATCTACTCTGGGGTGGCGATCTACGACGGTCACAATAACTATGACGGAGTGCTAGTCGTTTAATGGCGAACACTGTCTTGCCGTGGACGCAATATACGGAAGCCGTCGTCGGACTCAATCATCCGACGCTGACAGATACGGACAATCGCGCCCTCCGGCAACTGTTATCCCGTTCGGGATTCGGGCCCGATGCGACCTTCGGGGGGTTGCCGCTTGGGTCAAGCGTCATCAATGCAGGATCGTCCGATTACACGGGAACAGCCCCCCAGCGCATCACGGCGGCGGTGGCGGATTGTGTCGCTCAAAACAAGCGCTATTGCTTCATCCCACGCTTTGCGTCGGACGGCCTTGCCTTACTGCCCTATGCGGCGTCGAGCGTCACGTTCAATTCGACAGTCTGGATGATCCGCGAAGGGGGCAATCCGCTCGTTTATGACGTGTGGGCCTATGGCGCGAACCATGATGGCAGTGGTGGGGTAGGGACGGATGATGCGGCGGCGATTAGCGCAGCCATTGCAGCGGCCAATGCCTCTGGCAATCACGCGACCGTGTTTTTCCCGCCAGGACAGTACGTCATCAAGACGACTATTACCCTGACGACCGTCGTCGATGTGGTGTTGAAGGGTTCAGGAAGAAATGAAACCCTCCTCACGATGGGGCAAGCAGGCGTCACCATCTTCCAGACTTCGGGAGTGTGCACGCGGCTTCAGATTCGCGATATGTGGATCGGGAGCTTCAGCGCCTTTGCCACGGGCGGCGGTCTCAACTCAGTCAATGCGGGGTTTCCCAATACCCCTACCTCGGAATTGATCGTCGAGCGGGTGTCGTTTCAGAATTTACCCAATCCGATCTACTTCGATAATGTGGCCCAATCGGGGCTCCGAGATGTCCGAATCGTCCAAACCATCGTGAGCGCGACGGTGGGCGTCGCGTTTTACATGATTCGGTCGGTGTCTATTGACTTAGACCAAATCCGTATCTTAGCGACCGTCGGGAACTTTCCGCTCCAAGCCGTCCAAATCGACTCGGATTGCGATACGGTGATTGCCCGCCATGTGGAGGCGGTGCTCTTGGGCAACAATGCGAACTGTATCGGGATTCACCTGACGGATAGCGTGGGCGGTCATCCCCCGCGCATCATTCGACTCACCGATTGTAGCGCCGAGAATGCCCAAACTGGCTTTCTCGTGGCAGCGGCGCGGGATGTCACCATTCATGGGTGGGAAGCAGCCAACAACAATGCCGAGGGACTTAAGGTCACAGGTGGCATTTCGGTCAAGGTTCTTCATGGGCAATCGTTTTTGAATCAAACGCACGGCATTTGGATTTCCGGGGGCTCAGGGGTGCTAGTCCACGGCAACACGTGCTCCAATAACAGCCAAGCTGCTAACAACGTTTCTGACGGCATTGTGATTGGTACGAGTGATGTGCGCGTAACCGACAACCGTTCGGGGGATATCTTCTTCACGCTCGCTAACAAGCAACGGTTCGGGTTGAATCTGCAATCAGGAACCGATCACCTGGTGGTGGGCGGCAACAAACTCCAAGGGAACTTGGGGTCAGGATTCGAAGCGCCCATGACGAACCAGTCCACAGGAGCAAGCAACACGTTTCTCGGCTCGACCTATGCGGCGATTAGTGAGGCAACGGTTGTGGCTGGCGTGGTACTTGAAGGTCGCGCGCAAACGACATGGGAAATCACTTTGACGGCGGCTCGTCTTGTCGGAGCTCCGTTCACCCCCACTCGTGGAGAACGCATTACCTACACGTTCATTCAGAGTGGCGCGGGAGCCTTCGCCGTGACGTGGAATGCGATCTTCAAAACGTCATGGGCGGATGCGGGCAATGCCACGCCCAAACGCAGCTCGATCAGTTACATCTATGATGGCACGAACTGGAACCAAGACGGCGCGCAGACGCCCTACGTATGAGCCGGAACCCCGTCGTGCAGTTCCCGACGATCCCCCCGGATCACCATACGGCTTTGCTTCAAGCCGCCATTGAACGGGTCATTGGCCGGGTTAGTTCCCATGCCACCATCCCGTTGCATCAAAACGTGGCTGGAACGACCGTAACCTTAGCGGGGGGAATTGCCTCATCTCCAGCGATGGGGGCCAGTGTCGATCTAGCGGACGGTGGCCTCAATGGGGCGAGACTCGCGGTCTATGGGACCCCGCCCGCAAACGACGTACAGGTCCAAGCCTTCAACGCTACGACAGGACAAGTGATTGCGACCGCCACGATGAAGGGTGGCGCACCCGCAGGCTGGTTCGTTGGCGCGGTCACTGGAGTAGTTCCTACTGGTGGGGATGAGGTTATCCAGACGCGCTTTGTGGGTACGGGTGCTCAACAACCAATCCTGAATACGATTCACCTTCAGGCTATGACACTCAATCTTCAGCCATGATCGTCCATCTTGGGATGACGCTCGCGCCACCGTTGGCGATAGATCGCAAGCCGCTCCTCGCGGTGTGCCCGCCACCATTTCCGCCATCTGGCGCGCTGCTTATCTCCGGTGTCCTTGTACTGCTTGCGGCGTGCCGCTCGGTGGCACGTGCGGCATCGACGGGTGCCACCCACCCACTTGATGTTATCTGGTGTGAAGGCGTGTCCACGCCGACAGTGAGTCGCAGCCGCCTTCAGGGATGCGGATTCTCGCTGATGCATAGCCAAGTGCCGAAGGCGTGGAATGGCTATCAGATGGTCCGCTCGCACACAACTGCGATTCTTGCAAAGATGGTGGACATGGTGATGATGTGGTATCGAGCCGTTCGCCAGCAGATACGAAAAACGGTGGGCGTTTATGATCTTGCCGTTCAGGTTGAATCGGCCATATCCGTTGTGTGTGGTAGCTTGCCAAAGCAAGCAATTGCCCACTTGTTGAACCTTCGTCCAGAAGCGATGACCTGGGGTGCGTCGCATGGAGTAGTAATATAATGCCCGGCGCATTCGGATACACCCGTCAGCCTGCTACCGTCGCGCCATCGGCGTCGGCCATTGGCCAAGCCTTACTGCAACGGAAGATGGCGAGCGACCCCGCGAACGCGCAGCTGGGGACCCCGCAGCTCGTCGGGAACACGGGACGCGGGATGCTGCCACAGATCGGGCGCAGACTCCTCGGGGCGAATCCGTCGCAGATGCAAGAGGGGCTGCCGACACCCGCAGGTCAACAGTTTGGGGGAGGTTTCTGATGCCTGGCGTCTTTGGCCCCGGCGGGAATGTTGAGCAAGCCCAGAAAGCCGCGCAGAAAGGCGTCGAAGGCTTCGGGCAAGCCGCGCAACCGTATCTCTCGCGCCAGATCGGGACCGCACTCGGCAATCTCAACTCAACCGGGGCGCTCCGTAGTGGCGCGGTGCCAGTGGCGCTCGGCGATATCGCCACGGATTACGGTCGTGAGGTCGGTGGATTTGCCAAGATGGCCGGGGGGGAAGCCTTGAACGCGGGACTCGGGGCCTCGGAGTTGGACTTGGAACGCCAGCGCATGGAGCAGCAGCGGAAGTCGAGTCTCCTCGGCGCCATCGGCGGCTTGCTCGGCACCGGCCTTGGGTTCGCGGGAGCTGGCGGTCTCTTGGGCAAGGGGATTCAGAAGTCCTTCGGAGGGGCTTCGTGACCGCTCCGTGGACCTCCAGTTACGTCCCGAACGAGGACCCCATCGCCGCCTTGATCGGCAAGGGGCTCGCCGCCTTTGGCGCGGTGAGAACAGCACGCCAACAGGAAGCGGATCGCCAGCAACGCCGGGCGGATGAGCAGCAGAAGGAATCCGACGCGGCAGACTGGCGGAAGTTCCAGATCACCCAAGCGGGCTACACGAACACGCCGCAGACCACGCCCGGCGCCCCGTTGCCGATGTCGGATTCGGCGAAGCAACTCGGACTCCGAGGCTTCACCGCGCCCGATACCCCAACAGCGCCCGCGTTTCACTTGGAAGGGGCGGACTGGTGGAAAGCGGGGCCCAGTGCCACCGAACAGCGACAGATCGACAAGGAAACCCACGACGACAGCGTAGCGCGGGCCGCTGGGCACGCCTACGCGAGAACCATCCTCAAGCAGGATGTCGATGACGACACGGCGCTCGGCATGGGACGCAATCTGACCCCGTGGACGAGTTTGCAGCGGACGACGGAACCCAACTACCTCCCCGTGAAAGGGCCGTCGGGTGATGTCCTCGCCTTCGATAGGCGCACAGGCCGGGCGACCGAATCCGGTGGTAATGTGGGTCAGTCGCAAGCCTTCGGGGGCATGGCGGGCGTCACGGGACGGGAAGCGGTCGCTGCCGCCAAGGCCGCGCAAGATGCGGCGCTCGAAATGGTGAATCTCTACAACGCGGACCACGAAGCCCCAGTCCGTGGGCTGGGGAGTGTGGTCGCCTCCGGTCTCGGGCACTTGGCTGGAAAGTTCGGTGGGCACGACGTAAACACCGCCATCAGTATGCAGGGACTCACGCCGCACCAGCAGCAGTTCCAGAAAGCTGCTGACCGAATGCTCCACAATATTTCTGCCCTGTTGCCGAAGGGCGGACGGTCCGTGGCGATTCTTGACAATCTCCGCCAGAGCTTCACCCTCTCGCCGGGACAGACGGACGCCGCGACGGTACAGCGAACGGTCGATGCGGCCCAACAGGTCGCGGAACTGTACGCCCGCGCGCTCCGGGGCGAGAAGATTGACCTCCAGTCGGAGTTGGAGCGGGTGGGAAGTGGCACGAGGCCCCCCCGTCCGGCTGGCGGAGCCCAAGGGGGCAACTGGCACGACTACCTGCATCCGAGGCAGCCCTAATGGGCTCCCCCGTACAGCCCGTCTTTGATCCGCAGGCCGCTTGGGAAGCCCTGGTCCGCAAGGGAGTCTCGCGGGAGGAGGCCGCCCAGCACGTCTTTCGTCAGGTACAGAACCAACCCCCAGACGTGCGGCAGCAGTATCTCAAAGACGTGGACCCCGGTACACTCGCGAGTTTCGGACTCGGGGCCGCAGATGCAATGAGTTTCGGGCTCGGGGACCAGGTGGCCAAGACGCCCTTTGCCGTGCCGACGCCGTGGGGGATGTTTACCAACTCCCCATTAGATGCGTCGGCGGCAAAGGATACCCAAACTGCGGCGATGCAAGAGCATCCCACCGCGCATACGCTCGGAGAGATCGCCGGGGTCATTGGTCCTGCCGGTGCGGAGTACGGGTTGGCGAAGGCGGGCGTCCTCGCGCCGACGGCGGTCGGGCGGGCACTCGGACGGATCAGCAACCGTCCCCTGCGCGCGGCAGCGAACACCGGCGTCAATGCCCTCATGGGAGCGGGATATGCGGGCGCCCAAGCCGCCGGGCACACGGAAGGTTCGCTGGGAGAACGCCTCCAGTCAGCAGAATTGCCAGCAGCCGTCGGCGCTGTCTTAGGGGCGGGGTTACCGATCGCCGTCGGGGCCGGGAAAGCCGGAGTCGGGGGGTTTGGGAATCGGTGGCTTGATAACGTGGCGGGCCCCGTGACCGCCCCAGCGAGCAAGGTCGATCTGGGCACGCTCAACAATTTCGACTTGACCACCGAAGGCGTGGGCACCCTGCGCCCCCAATATCCGGCGACCCGGACTCTAGAGGACCCGTTGGAGGTCCCGACCTACCTGCGACGGCGGACGCTGGAGCAGCAGGTCCAAGACCTCACGCCATCGGGGGCGGCTCCTACGGTCCCCACAGAACCGCCAGCGGTGGGAGGCCGTCCGGGGCATCCGCTCTGGTACGGGGAGAAGGCTCCCACTAGGTCCCCAGAAGTCCGGGGCGGCGCACCGCTTACCCCTTCCGCCGCCGGGGTGCCAGGGAGCGTCAGTGCCATGCCTCCGGCACCAGCCTCGATGGTGGCGGCGAGTCGGCCTTTGGCCGAAGCGTTGGGACAAGCGTCTCCCGAACCCTTCACGGGCGGCGGGTTCAAGGGCGTCACGCAGGCGATGCAAAGCCCGGCCTACCAGCAAGCGGGGATGCTCGCGAGTCGAGCGGTAGCCCAAGCGTATCCCCCGTTCAACACTCCGGGGATGACGGTGGCGGACGCCACGGCCATGCTCCAACGGATGATTCTGGAGCACGTCCAACGGGGCGGGGAGATTCCCGCGCTGACCTCGATTCCGAAGTTTCTGAGTCGCCTGCAACCGACGACCCCTTAGCCAGAGAGGTTCTATGGCTGACGAACACGCGCGATACGTGTGGTTTCCTCCCGCGACGGTGCAAGCGTTGAAAGCGCGGCTGAATGACGCGGACCCCGAATCCATTTTGGTGGTCCGGGGGCAGGGCGAGCACATGACGCTCGAAGTCGTCGGCCCCGAAGCGACGATTATCGACGAAGCAGGACTCGGCGTCTTGAACGAAGCCCACCCCTGCCCACCTTTTTGCCGCTAAGTCTTTGGGCTATAAGGACTTAAGCGACATGCTTCCAGGTACGGCGAGTGGTAATCCAGCGCACGTTGGAGGCGGCGATTCCGTACCGATCGGCGAGGGCTTGATATGTCCAGCCTTCCGTTCGCAGCCGCCGCAGTTCGCGTACTCGCTCCGGGGTCATCGTCGGTTTCCGGGGGCCGTTTTTGGTATGATGCCACACCAACCCCAGGGCCATTGCGTGATGCGCTTGCCGAACGAAGTCGGCCAACTCCAAGTTGTCGAGTCTGTTGTTGGCGGGATCGGCGTCCAAGTGATTGACCGTCAGGCCATCGGGAATGGGGCCGTGGAAGGCTTCCCAGATCGCCCGATGCAGGAACACGCGCTTAGGTTTATGGGTGCGCCAACAAGCTCCGAGTTGGATTTTGTAGTAGCCCTTCCGATACCAGAGGGGCGTCAGAATCAGCGGGTACGGCTCACGGCTGCGGAAGCCTCCCCGCTTGGGCTTTCGCATACTGCGCGCTCGGCCAAGGTTGCTGACTTCGTACCATTCCTCAAATCCGAGCACCGGTCGCCACGTTTCTTGCATGTCCCAAATATAGCACAACCTGAGGACAGTTGCCACCGGTGCCGCTAATCGCAGAGGTGGCGCATCAGATGGGTCTCCTGCCCGTCCTCTGGCTCGGCGTGCTCGCCTATCACGGGCAACGGCGTTCGGCCTTGTGGTGGGCGCTCGGCATTACCCTCAGCCTCTCGTGGGTGGCGGATACCGCCGCGCATTGGGTGGACCCGTGGCTCGTCAGTTCGCTCTATCCCATCGGGCAAACGTTGGTGATGGGCACCGTGCTGTTACCGACCGTGCTCCTCTGGCGCTTCGTGGGCGCCGTGGCGTTGACGACGGGGCTCGCGTTGGCGCTCGCCGGACTGCATCATCCTGAAGTCATCATCCATACGATCTGCTGGACGGGGATTCTGGTTCTCGTCTGGCCGTATCGGGAGATTCGGGGGCCGACCGTCTGGACCTTTGGGGTGGGCTGGCTCGCGTGGGTGCTGTTCGCCAGCCTGCCCACCTTCGCGACGTGGGGCGTCTATCAAGCGATTCGGGGCATGGGTCTCGGCGTCTTTTGTTGGGCCACCGCCCCGCACCGGGTCCGGGCCTAATGCCGGACAGCACGATCGTCGATCTCGTCAAACTCATCGGCGCTCCGGCGGTGATGTTCTTTGGCTTCGTCTGGATTTTTCGGAAGCTCCTGCTCCCGAAGCAGAACGGCCAAGCCCTCGCCGCGCAGACTTCGACGCTGAATGACTACACCGATGCCCAGACGCGAGAATTGAAACACCACTTGGATATGGCGATCACGCAACACTTCGACCAACTGCGTCGGGATTTGGAGACGAAGATTGAGACCAGCACCAAGAACAACCTCCAGGCATATTTCTTCCAGCGCTACGAGATGCAAATGCGGCAGAGGGACGACGCATGAATATCCTGATCGTGGATGACGAGCCCATTATCACGGTGCTCGCCCAGCGGATTTTGTCGAAGAAGGGCTGGCACATCTTGACGGCCAACTCGCTGGCGGAAGCGCGGGAGGTGACGGGGCCCTTGGATGTGATCGTTGCCGATGTCGGCTTACCGAATGGGGACGGGCGTCATCTCCGGGACCTCTATCCGGGCGTCCCGTTCATTGTGATCTCGGGGAATCCCCAGGAGAAACCCGATCTCTACAAGCCGTTCGACCCCGCGCAGCTCGTCGAGAAACTGGAATTGGTCATCAAGGAGAAGGTATGAGACGATTGCTGGCGGTCGGGCTTTGCCTCCTGGGTAACGCGGGCGTTTCGCCTAAACCGTCATCTTCGGCTGACGGCATGGTGGCGACCGCGCCGCCAGCACTCACCCCCGCCGCCGTGACGGACCTCCGGGTTTCCGCCGTCACGGATACCAGCGCCGTCCTGACGTGGACCGAAGTCCCCACAGGGGGAGGCGTGGCCCGCTACGCCCTGCGGTATGCGCCCATCGGCCCCTTGATCTGGGCGAACCAGACGGATGTCTTAACGGGAGGCTGCGGAGCGCCGGTCTATGGCTCCACGGCGGGCGGCGGGAAAACGCGCTCCTGCGTCCAAGGCGGCTTGGGCTCGAACCTCGCCTACCAATTTCAGATCGTCGCCTATACCGGGGTCCTGAACTCGACGGCGGTGTTTGGTCCGCTGTCGAATATCGCGCAAGCCACGACGGCGCAGCGGATCGGCCCGATGCTCGTCCTGCGGCCCCGGATGCTCCCCGATACGATTGAGATTGCGGAAGCCAGCGACCCCTACGATTTCGGGCCGCAGCACTATCCCATTCATGGGAAGTTCCTAACGGGGGATCGGGTCACGTCCTTCTACGACGCGACGGGCACCTTAGCCGCATGGGGATTTTTGCTCGTGGTCAAGCCCTGATGGATCGCTTCCTGACGTGGGTTGGGAACATCCCCACGACGCA
>Ga0075436_100000256_pt1 | contig 33232 bp, 27 predicted proteins | sample RhiMethybrSRZTD5_FD_75303 | JGI IMG/M metagenome (GOLD analysis project Ga0075436, IMG submission 75303) | Populus rhizosphere microbial communities from Tennessee, USA - Rhizosphere MetaG P. TD hybrid SRZTD5 | ecosystem: Host-associated > Plants > Roots > Rhizosphere > Soil | place: USA...
ACGAGTAATTGTAATTTGTGCCGGTTGCCCGCTCTGCGTTTCCGACTCGGTGTATTAGCGAATCTGCTCTGACGGACAGGGTGGAGCGAGTCCGCTCTTGCCTCTCGGCCCAGTCCGGCCCCACGCTTGACCTGATTACACAATTACACAATTATCCGATTCCTCAGTCCTCTTCCACCCATCGGCACGTGATCTCTCCCGCGTGCATCTCGCGATAAATCTTTTCCGCAATCGAATCCAGTTGGGTGATCGAGTGCTGCTCGCCTTCGTAGTAGACGGACGGCGGATTGCCCAGGGGCTCAGCCCAGACCTCGTACGCTCCTCCCCCGGTTGAAATCTCCAGGTAATCACCTTCCCGCAGGCGCCGCTTCAATTCGTCTAAATTCAGATCAGTCGCCAATTTTCGTCCTCATTGTTCCTCATTGCTTCAAGTCTTACCCTTCGCCCAGAGGTCCTGGGGGACCAAGGCTCGAAGTTTCGATGGGTCGGAGGTACGCGGCTAGGCCGCCTAAAAGCGGTGCCCGGTTCCGGGCTCACGACCAAAATGGCCCAAATCTATGCTTTCCCACAGTCGGCTCCCCGAAGTTGGAATTCTAATGCTGCACCACAAAACAGTCGAGGCGGCCAGGGATACGACTATATTTTTCCTCCTAAGTTATTAAAAGAAAGCCGAATAGATCCAGCAGCGCCAGAAATCCCATTATCCGAAGCGGCCTTCCAATAATTGTAAGTTACCGAGGCAATCCGCTTTATAATCATGTAACCCGTGATCCCACCGGGGCTTAGCTTTTCTCCCATGGCCGTGAACGTGGCACCTGAGTTGCTTCAACCCTCTAGGGACCGGTCTGTGCTGTCGCTGCGCACCCCGGGGCCGCCGCGCACGCCCATGAACAAGGAGCTGCAGATCCGGTTCACCGCCGTGGTATTGGCGTTGCTGACGGTAGCGGCAGCTACCTTTGCCATCCTCAACTTCTCCAAAGAGCGCCAGCTGCAGGTCCCTGTGGACGGCGTGTGGTGGGTGGAGCAAGGCGGCCACTTGGTGGCTGAGCGTGTGGATGCCGACGGGCCCGGCACCCGTGCCGGCATCAAGCAGGGTGACCGGCTGCGCGGAGTTGATGGTAGAAAAATTTCCAGCGTGGCTGGCCTGGAACATCAGTTCTACCGCGTAGGCGTTTGGAGCCAGGCCAAGTACCAGCTGACTCGCGGTTCCATTCCCCTGGAAACCTCGGTAGTGCTGGTTCCCGCCGATAAGTCCCTGTTCATCGGCCTGCGGTTTATCGCGCTCTTCTATCTCGGGATTGGCATTTACGTCCTGCTGCGCCGCTGGACCGCGCCCAAGTCGCTGCACTTCTACATTTTCTGCCTGGTCTCCTTCATCCTCTATGCCTTCCATTATGTAGGCAACTGGAGCACCTTCGACACAGCGATCTACTGGGTCAATGCCGTCGCCTTGCTCCTGCAGCCGGCGCTCTTCCTGCATTTCACCCTGACCTTCCCGGAAAACAAGCAGTTCGTGCGTCGCCATAGCTGGGTACAGCCGCTGGTTTACCTTCCTGGGCTGATTTTGCTTGCCCTCCACATTGGCGCGCGAGAGTTCCTGCAGGCCAGCGAAACCCTGCGCTGGAACCTGGATCGGGTGGAGATGTCGTACCTGGCGCTGCTGTTCGCGTTGTCTGCGGCGGTGCTGTGGCATAGCTACCGCGAGGCCCGCACCACCATCCTGCGCCAGCAGATGAAGTGGGTCACGCGCGGCACCATCCTGGCCATCGCGCCCTTCACCCTCTTCTACGTCCTTCCTTACCTGCGCGGCGATGTGCCTACCACCCTGATGAAGGTCTCGGTGCTGTCGCTGGTGTTCTTGCCCCTGACCTTCGGCTACGCCATTTTCCGTTACCGCCTGATGGACGTGGACCTCATCTTCAAGCGCGGCGTCGCCTACACGCTAACTGCGGCTGCGATTGCCGGAGCCTATTTCGCCGTGGTGGCGGGCATCGCCGAGCTGGTGCACATGCGGCTGCCCAGCACCGGCACGGTGGGGATGTTCGTGGCCATCGCGGTCACGGCTTTGCTCTTCAATCCCATCAAGAACTGGATCCAGGCGCGCCTCGACCAGGTCTTCTACCACAAGCGTTACGATTACCGGCGCACCCTGGTGGCCTTCGGCCGCGAGCTCAGCTCCGAACCCGACTTGGACAAGATGCTGAGCATGGTGGTAGACCGCCTGTCGCATACGCTGGCCGTGGATCGCATCGCCATCTTCCTGGCCGGAGGCGAGCAGCCGGCGCGCTTCACCCTGGCCAAATCGTTCCGCATAAGCCATACCAGTGGCCTGGACCTCAGCTTCCTGAGCGCGCAGCGCCCCGAAACCGGCGCCGGACATTTGTTTTTTGAGAACACGCACCAGACCATCCGCGAGACTACCAGCGCCCAGGAAACCATCGCCCGCCTCGACCTCAACTACTACATCCCATGCACCTCGCAGCAGGGCACGGTAGCGGTGCTGGGCCTGGGCAAGACAGTGGACGGCGACTACCTCTCCAGCGAAGACGTGGAACTGTTGGAGACGCTGGCCGGCTACATTGGCATCGCCATCCAGAACGCCCGCCTCTACGCCTCGCTCGAGCAGAAGGCGGCCGAGTACGAGCGCCTGAAGGAATTCAACGAGAACATCGTGGAATCCATCAGCGTAGGCGTGCTGGCCGTGGACCTGGAGGACCGGGTGGAATCCTGGAACTCGCAGATGGAAGTCATGTACGCCCTGCCGCGCTGGCAGGTGTTGAACCGGCCGCTCAGCGAGATTTTTCCCGCCGCCTTCATGGAGGAGTACTACCGGGTGCGGCAGAGCCCGGGCGTGCACAACCTCTACAAGTTCCGTCTGGGTACACCTTCCGGCGAAAGCCGCGTCACCAACGTCGCCATCGCGCCGCTGGTCACCAAAAAGTTCAGCGTTATCGGACGCCTCATCATTGTGGACGACATCACCGACCGCATCGAGCTGGAATCGCAGCTCTCGCACGCGGAAAAAATGTCGTCCATCGGCCTGCTCGCTGCCGGGGTGGCGCACGAGGTCAATACGCCTCTGGCCGTCATCTCCTCCTATGCCCAGATGCTGGCCAAGCAGGTGCAAAACGACGAGCGCAAATCGGCGCTGCTCGACAAAATCACCCGCCAGACCTTCCGTGCCTCGGAAATCGTCAACAACCTGCTCAACTTCTCGCGCACCAGCAGCACCGAGTTCACGGAAGTGGATGTCAACAAGGTGATACGCGACACCCTCACCCTGCTCGAGCACCAGCTCAAGACGGCGCGCGTGCAGGTGAATGCGGATCTCAACGATTCTCTGCCCTGCATCCAGGGCAACCCTGGGAAGCTGCAGCAGGTATTTCTGAATCTGTTCCTGAATGCGAAAGATGCCATGCCGCGCGGCGGCACCCTGCGCGTGCGCACCAGCAACGGAACCGGCGTGAATGTCGCCATCTCCGATACCGGCGAGGGCATCGCCCAGGAGCACATTCACCGCATTTACGATCCGTTCTTTACCACCAAGAATTCGCCGCGCGATGGTCAGCCCCGCGGCACCGGCCTGGGGCTCTCCGTCACCTACGGCATCATCCAGGAGCACGCCGGCAAGATCACCGTGGAAAGCCGCCCGGGGGAAGGCACCACGTTCCATGTGGAGTTCCCCCTGATTCGCAAGGCGGTGAATGCTTAAGACGAAGTTAATTTCCCGTGGCGCCGCCAGCGCGCGCTGCCTGGGGAGCAAACAATATGGCTGAAGCTGCTGTTATTCCGCGCCGCAACCTGAGCCAGCCCCGCGAGGGCTCGGCCGGTTGCGTGCTCATCATTGACGACGAAGCCGAAATCCGCGAGTCCCTGCAGACTCTGCTGGAGCTGGAAGGCTATGACGTGGAAGCCGCCGTGGACGGCCAGGATGGCCTGCTCCACTTGGGCGAGCGTCCTTTCGACCTGGTGCTGCTCGATCTCGCCCTGCCCGACCGCAACGGCATCGAGGTGCTGCAGGAAATCCGCGCCCGTGATCCTCAGCTCTCGGTCATCATGATCACCGCCTACGGCACGGTGGAAAACGCCGTGCTCGCCATGCAGGGCGGCGCCGCCAACTTCATCCAGAAGCCCTGGGACAACGAAAAACTGCTGGCCGACGTGCGTGCCGCCGTGGCCCGCCGCCGCGCCGAAGAGGAAAACGTTCAGCTCAAGCGCGCCCTCAAGCAGCGCTACAACTTCGAGAACATCGTGGGCAAGAGCGAGCCCATGCTGCGCATCTTTGATCTGGTGGCCCAGGTTGCCGCCAGCCGCTCCACCGTCCTGCTGCAGGGCGAAAGCGGCACCGGCAAGGAACTGATCGCCAAAGCCATTCACCTCAACTCGCCGCGCGCCGACCGCGCCTTCGTGCCCGTCAACGCGGGCTCCATGCCCGCCGACCTGCTCGAGTCCACCCTTTTCGGCCACATCAAGGGCGCCTTCACCAGTGCCATTGCCAGCAAAAAAGGCCTGTTCGAAGTGGCCGACCGCGGCACCCTGTTCCTCGACGAAATTGGCACCATGAACCTCGACACCCAGAGCAAGATCCTGCGCGTCCTGCAGGACCGCAAGTTCATGCACCTGGGCGGCATCCACGAAGTTCAGGTGGACGTGCGCATCATCGCGGCCACCAATGTGGATTTGAAACAACTGGTGCGCGAGGGCCGCTTCCGCGAGGACCTGTTCTACCGACTCAACGTCATCTCCATTGATTTGCCGCCCCTGCGCCGCCGCCGCGAGGACATTCCCCTGCTGGTGGAGTTCTTCCTCAAGAAGTACGCGCAGGAAAATCAGCGCCCGGTGCGCGACATCAGCCCGGAAACCCTGCGGCCCTTAGTGAACTACTCCTGGCCGGGCAACGTGCGCGAGCTGGAAAATGTGATTGAGCGCGCCGTGGTGCTGTCCGCCGGCCCCTGCGTCGGCCCTGACCTGCTGCCCGACCACATCGCCGGGCGCGGCTCCAGCCTGCCCGTGCTCGAGCATCGCCCCGACGCCTCGCTCTTCGACATTATTGAGGAGTGCGAGCGCCGCATCATTCTGGAGATGCTGGAGAAGTGCAACTGGAACCAGACCGAAGCCGCGGAGCGCTTCCGCGTCCCCCTCTCCACGTTGAATCAGAAAATCAAGCGCCTCAACATCGAAATCAAGAAGCGGATGAGAGAGTAGGAAGCGGGAGTCGGGAGTCAGAGTCGGCAGAAGTTTTGGTTTTGCTCTTGACCAGCTACTCACTCCCAACTACCAGCCACCCTCTTTTCCCTGTCATCCTGAGCGAGGACGGGGGCGAACCCTTCCCCGTCCGAGCCGAAGGACTCCTGCGATCTTCATCCCTCCTCTGCCGCTCCAGGGCGTTCTCCCCAACCAACGATCACCTGCTCGCCACCGTTTCCCACTGTCATGGGCAGCGAGGGAACTGCTTTGACGGCGTAGTTGGTGGGCGGAGGTTGGGGCGATATGCGGGTGAGTTCAGGTTTCGGTGTCGGTTTGGGGAGAGGCGGGGAAGTCGAGATGGGCGAGGTGGCGCTTGATTTCGCGCTGGAACATGAGGGAGAGGGCGGCGCGGGGAGTGCTGGAGAGCATGCGGGTGTCTATGGAGGCGGGACGTGGGCGTCGAGGCTTGCGGTTACGACGGATGGGAGCAGTTGGTTGTTCAGGAGAGTCGGAGGAAATAGTGGCCAGTGGGCAGTTGTCAGTGGCCCGTTCGGGTGAGCCGGGAGGCAGGGGCGGAGGGGAGTCGGGGAAAGCAGTTGGGCTCTCGGCTGGCGACTCTCGGCCTTCGGCCATGCCGCTGCCGGCTGTCGATTGGCCTGACCGGTCAATTATTTCGCGAGGTCCTGGTTCAGGATGGCAATCGAGGCAATTTTGTGCAGGTTCGTGCGCATTTTCGCTGGATGCGGTTATTGCGGTTTGGGCGGCGGGGAGGTCGCGGATGACCTTCTTATAGTAGGGCTCAAACGTGGTTTGCTTGACGTTGGCAGCGGCAATCTGGAGACCGTAGAGGAGGAGGGAGGCCTGGCGCCGGTCAATGGAAGCGGCGAGGATGCGGCGCAGCACCCATTGCAGGGCGGACTGGATGGAGTTGGCGTCTTCGAGCAAGAAAAGGTCAGCGGGAGGGGAGAGGGGCGCCGGGTATCCGGTGGTTGGTAGTTGGTGGTTGGGAAGCTGCGAGTTCGGCGCGACTGGCGCGGATTCACGTTGACGACTGCGATGGTGGAAGTAGCAGTAGGCCTTGCCCTTGAGGGCGGGCGAATCGCAGCGGGTGCCGTTGATCCTAACGTGATGGCAGCGCGGGACGCCGCGCGGCAAACTGGTGTACATGGGTACTCCCCCACCCCCTGCCTGCGGCGGCGAATCTTTGTTTTCAGCAGGTTAGCCGGACGGGGCCCGACAAAATCTTCAAAGCAAAGAATTTAGCTGGAAAATCTTGAGAGTTAAGAATTTGCCGCAGCGGGCGGGAGGTGGTTTGCTTGGATTTGCTGTTCTATTTACATGATAGCAAATTGAACGGGTATTCTGGGCACGTGGAGGAAGAAAAACTGTCGTAGATGGTGAGAGTTAGGGTGTGTGAATGGATAAATGTTTGGCGAACTACATACATCATTACCCAAGAAAACCGTTATTCACAGCCGTCTGAAACTCCGTCATTGACCAAACGCCGATAAGCCACCCTTCTCGTGTACCTGCTCCAATAACCACTGGCGGGCCGCTGCGCTGTACCCTGCGCCGTCCAACAGGATGACGGTAGGAATTCCGGTCTTGAGGATGTTGAACACCATCCGTAAGCCGATTTCCCACTCAAGCCAAAGGAGGGCTTGAATGGGGCACCCGCAAGACCGGGAGCCAGGGGTCAGGAGTCGGGAGTCAGGACAATCAAAAGCAGGTCCGTCCACTACGCTGGTGCTGAGAGAACTCCCTAGAGCGGTGGTGACTGGACACATGGGCAGGGGTCCTTCGGGCCGGACTCGCCGCGCAAGCGTGGCTCCTGCGTCGCTAGGATGACAGGAGTGGGAGTTTGGCTGGTGGAAGCGCGGGGGCCCCTCGATGGCCGCCGACTCTTCCGCCACCAGCTACCAACTACCCGCTACCCGCCTCTGCTGCTATATTTCTGATAACGCGCAAGATGGAACTTATCTCCCCAACCGAGTGGGCAAAGGACCTGGTGCTGGCCATCCAGGAGTGGACCTACCTGGCGGCGCGCTCCATCGGCAACATCTTCCGCCACCCGCGGTACGTCTCAGACACGCTGCAACAGGCCGACCTCATCGGCGTAGGCTCACTGCCCATCGTGGTGCTCACCGGGTTTTTCACCGGCGGCGTGCTCGCGCTGAATGCCGCCCGCACCCTGGAGCAATACGGCTCGCTCAGCCTCACCGGACAACTGGTCTCCATCTCCATGGTGCGCGAACTGGGCCCCACGCTGGCCGGCCTGATGGTGGCCGGACGCAACGCTTCGGGCATGGCCAGCGAACTGGGCTCCATGAAAGTCACCGAGCAGATTGACGCCATGCGCGCCCTCGGCACCGATCCCTCCAAAAAGCTGGTCACCCCGCGCGTGGTGGCCACCATCATCATGCTGTTCTTCCTCACCATCATTTGCGATTTCTTCGGCCTGACCGGCGGGTTTGCGGTATCGCAGCTGGGCCTGCACCTGGACGCGCACCAGTACTGGAACAATGCCTACCAGACCCTGGAATTCGGCGACGTGATCATCGGCCTCATCAAGCCGCTGCTGTTCGGCTTTCTGGTGGCCACCATCGGCTGCTATTACGGCCTGACCTCGCGCGGCGGCACCCAGGGCGTGGGCCGCGCCACCACCCAGGCGGTGGTGGCCGCATCCATCCTGATTCTGGCGGTAAACTATTTCACATCGCAGCTCCTGCTCTACCTGCTCAAGTGAGCCCATGCCCGCTCCTGTTGCTCCCGCCGAATCGCCCGCCCGCACTACCGACGGCCAGCCCCAATCCGCCATTGTCTTCGAACAGGTTTCCATCAGCTTCGAAGGCAACATGGTTCTGGACGGCATCTCCTTTTCCCTGGAGCGTGGCGAAACCAAGGCCCTGCTGGGCGTGGCCGGCTCCGGCAAAAGCACGATCCTGAAGCTCACCATGGGCCTGGTGAAGCCCGACCACGGCAACATCTGGGTGCTGGGCCAGGAAGTGAGCGCCATGAAGGAAGAAGATCTGTTCGAGCTGCGCCGCAAGCTCGGGATGGTCTTCCAGGAGAGCGCGTTGTTCGATTCGCTGACCGTGCGCGACAATGTCGCTTACCGGCTGATCGAAGAGGGAGTGCCGGAAGACAAGATCCAGAAGCGGGTGGAAGAGGCTCTACGCTTTGTGGAACTGGAACACACGCTCAACATGTATCCCGGTGAGCTCTCCGGGGGCATGCGGCGGCGGGTGGCGATTGCCCGCGCCATTGTGGACCAGCCCGAAATCCTGCTCTATGACTCGCCCACCGGGGGGCTCGACCCGGTGACCTCCACCACCATCATCGAGCTCATCGTCAAGCAGCGCGACGTGTATCACACCAGCTCCCTACTGGTCAGCCACCGCCTGCAGGACGCCTTCACCATGGCGACACATTACTTCGACCGCGGCAAGAACCGCATGGTACCGGTGAACGGAGCGCCTATTGACACCCGCACCAGCTTCCTCGTGCTGCGCGACGGCAAAGTGATTTTCGACGGTAGCGCCCACGAACTGGGCACCAGCCGCGACGAATATATCCGCGAATACATCTCGTGAAGTCGAAAAAACGGCGCCGCAAGATGCGAGTGGCGTTCGGTCCGGAGTTGAAAGGGGCATAGGGTGGCAGCCCCGGACTTCAGTCCGGGGATCCAGCTAGCCAAAACACTTCGGGCTTCAGCCCCTGTGCTCGATGGTCACCAGGGCTGAAGCCCGAATGATGATAGGCCATGGGGTCGCGTGGCTGAAGCCCCGCGCTTCCACACTCGTTCGGCGGTCAGTCGGCGGCTTTGGCCTTGGCGAAGCGGTCGGCGAAGCGGGCGATGCGCTCCTGCATCATTTTCAGACGTTGCCGGCCTTCGGGTGTGCCTTCGACAAACTTCTCAATATTGGCAAAGGCTTCCGGAACGCCCATTTTCTGCCGGTACTCCTTTATGAACGGCTTTACCTTGGCGTAAACGAACCACATTTCGCCAAGGGTATCAAAGGCCAGACCGGGATGAATGGCGCCGCGCAAGGCGAGACAAGCAGCCATGTCCCAATAAGTGAACACCTGGCGCATCCAGGCATTTTCCGGAGTGCCAAAGGCCATGGCCAGATTGACCATGTCTTCAACGCTCTTGGGCGAGAAACTGGCAACGAAGTTGCGCGCCTTGCGCATTTCCGCTTCGCGGCGGAAGTCGTAAAGCTGGAGAACGACCTGGGCATCGGCGCTGGTGGCGGGCTTGCTCTTTTTGGGCATCGGTGCTTCCTCCTGTGATGGTGTCGAACGGGAACGGCTGAACGTTGGAGTGGAACCCTACGGGCTACGATGCAGGAATTTTAACCGATTCGGCTAGGCTGTGGGGGGTCTGTTTCGGCGCTTTTGGGGCTGGGTGTGGCCATCTCGACAGCGGCGATTGGTCACTTGGGTAATCCAACCCGGGGGAGCAGGTCTTGCAGGCGGGGGTCGGAGCGGAGTGCCCTTCCGAAGCGAGGAACGATGGCTTGCTAAGGCGAAGTGCCCGCGGAGGGCGCTGATCCAACCGCCGCCGGCTCGGGAGCCGCGCGCTCGTAGTCGCATTCCTTGTTGGGACAGGAGATGACGGGGCCGGCTTTCAAAGTCTTCTCCACCAGGTATTCACTGCCGCAGGCCGGGCACTTCTCCGCAATCGGCCGGTTGGCGGAGGTGAATTTGCACTTGGGATAGTTGGAACAGCCGTAGAAGGTATTGCCCTTGCGGCGGGCGCGCTTCTCCACGATCTCGCCGGTCTTGCACTCGGGGCACTTCACGCCAATGAAGTTCTGTTTGACGTACTTGCACTCGGGATAGCCGCTGCAAGAGGTGAACTCGCCGTAGCGACCGTGGCGAATCACCATGTTGCGACCGCACTGCGGGCAGGTTTCGTCGAGCGGAATGTCGGGCACCTTGCGGCCCTGGTCGAGGCGGCGCGTGGTCTTGCACTCTGGGTACCCGGTGCAGGCCATGAACTGCCCGAAGCGCCCGCGCTTGAGCACCATGGTGCGGCCGCAATTCTCGCAGTATTCCTCCTGCGCGGTCTCCTGCACGTCCGCGGAATCGAGATCGGGCAGGTCAATGGGATTTTCCTTAGTAAATGTGCAGGTGTTGGGATCATCCTTATCGTAGGTGCTGCACGCGTAGAAGGAACCGTGCCGGCCCCACTTGATAACCAGCGGCGCGCCGCAACGCTCGCACTTCTCTTCAGTAGGCTTCTCCATACGCTTGATGTTTTCCATATGCTTTTCAGCGTATTTGAGATCCTTCTGGAACTTTTTGTAGAAGTCGTGCAGCGCGTCCGTCCACTTCTCCTGGCCCTCTTCAATTTCGTCGAGCTCTTCTTCCAGCTTGGCGGTGTACTCGGGGTCGAAGATGTCCTTAAAGTTTTCCACGAGCAGGTCGGTGACCACCAAGCCGATTTCGGTGGGCACAAATTTGCCGCCCAACTTCTGCACGTATTGCCGCTCCTGGATGGTGCCCAGGATGGTGGCGTAGGTGGAGGGGCGTCCGATGCCGCGCTCTTCCAGTTCCTTGACCAGCGAAGCTTCGTTGTAGCGCGGGGGCGGCTCGGTGAAGTGCTGTTCCGGCTTGAGCTCGCGCAGAGTGAGCGCCTGTCCGGCATCCAGCGGCGGCAGCTTGTGCTTCAGCGCCTCGTCCTCTTCGTCCTTGCCTTCCTTGGATTCCTCATAGACTTTGAGGAAGCCGTCGAACTTGAGCACGGAACCGGTAACGCGGAACCAGTACTTCTCCTGGCCGGTGGCGGCGTCAATATCCACGGTGGTCTGGTCGAAAACGGCGGGATTCATCTGTGAAGCTATAAAGCGCTGCCAGATGAGCTTGTAGACCTTGTATTCGTCTTCCTGCAAATACTGTTTGATGGAATCGGGATGGCGGGCCGCCGAGGTGGGACGAATGGCCTCGTGGGCCTCCTGCGCCGCTTTCTTCGACTTGTAGGTGTTGGGCGCTTCGGGCAGATATTCGTTGCCGTATTGCGAACCAATGTGCTCGCGCACCTCCGTAATCGCATCCTGGGAGACGCGCACGGAATCGGTACGCATATAGGTAATGAGGCCGACCAAGCCTTCATCGCCCAACTCCACGCCTTCATAGAGGCGCTGGGCGAGCATCATGGCGCGCTTCACGCTAAAGCGCAGCTTGCGGGAGGCGTCCTGCTGGAATTTACTGGTGGTGAAAGGCGGAGCGGCATTGCGGCGGCGTTCCTTCTTGTCCACCGAACGCACCGACCAGGTGGCCTGCTCCAGGGCGGCACGCAACTTTTCGGCTTCCTCGCCGTTGGGGATATCGAGTTTCTCTTCGCCTTTCCCCAGGAAGCGGGCGTCAAAGGCCGGCCCCTTGTCGGCAGCGAGGTGGGCGTCAAGGGTCCAGTATTCGACTTTCTGGAAAGCTTTGATTTCGCGCTCACGCTCGACGATGAGGCGTAAGGCGACGGTCTGCACGCGGCCGGCGGAGAGGCCGCGCCGCACCTTGTCCCAGAGCAGGGGCGAGACCTGGTAGCCCACGAGGCGATCGAGGACGCGGCGGGCCTGCTGGGCGTCCACCAGCTTCCAGTCAATGTCACGGGGCTGGGCAAAACCTTCCTGCACGCCGCGCTGGGTGATCTCGTTGAAGGTTACGCGGCGTACGGGCACGCCGTCCTTCTTCTTCTTGCGGGCGTTGCCGTCGCCCAGCTCTTCCGCCAGGTGCGCGGCAATGGCCTCGCCTTCGCGGTCCGGGTCAGGAGCCAGGTAAATGGCATCCGCGTCCTTGGCCAGCTTCTTCAGCTTGATCAGGACTTTTTCCTTGCCCGGAATAACGATGTAATCGGTCTCGAAGTCGTTCTTGATATCCACGCCCAGCTTGCTCTTGGGCAAGTCTTTGACGTGGCCGAGCGAGGCTTCGACCTCGTATCCGCGGCCCAGGTACTTCTTGATAGTTTTCGCCTTGGCCGGCGATTCGACGATGACTAATCCTTTTGCCAAAATACCCCTCGGGGGACGGTGGTGTATCTCAAGCTAGCACGATTCAGCAAAAACGGCCATCAGCTGTCAGCTATCAGCTATCAGCTTTCAGCTTCTGCAGCAACGCGGTGAGCATTCGTTTTACTTCCGTTGCCTGAGATGCAAGAACCTGGTGGTCGGATTCGCTCACCAAGCCCAGGTCATGGCTCAGCAGGAGCTGATATTCCAACTCGCTCGCCGAGCCCATGGCAATTTGCAGGAACCTTCCCAGGTCGGCATCCCCACCTCTCCCGCAACCTTCCGCGATGTTGGAAGCTACGGAACAGCTACATCGCCTCATTTGGCTCGTCAATGCGTATATTTCCTCTCTTGGAAAGCTACGGGTGAATTGGTGTACGGCAACTCAGCCGATGCACTTTTTGCCAAACCGTAAGATTTCTGAAATTCTGCAAACTACCTCCTCAGACCTGCTTGGCTGAAAGCTGATACTGATAGCTGAAAGCCATTTCGCCAGCTTTAAAAGCTCTTCACAAAATTTTTCCCCGGCAGCTGCCGCACCTTTCCCGCCAGCTCCAGTTCGAACAGGGCGGCAAAAATCTCCGAAGAAGAAAGCTCGGGCTGCAGGCGTTCCACCAGTTCGTCAATGTGGGTGGACTCGTCGCGTCGAAGGAGGCTGAGGATGCGCCGCTCGTGAGGAGAGAGCGTGTCCTCTTCAAAGAGGGATGCAGTAGAGGGGGCTGAGGATTCAGATTCGGGGGGGGCGAGTTGCAGGCGGATTTGAGCGGGCAGTTCTTCCCAGATGTCTTCCCAGGTGGCGACCAGCTTGGCCCCCTGTTTAATCAGCGTGTTCGGGCCCCAGGCCTGGCGGTTGGTCACATTGCCGGGGACAGCGAACATTTCCCGGTTCTGCTCCAGGGCGCAGCGGGCGGTAATGCGGGTGCCGCTATATTCGCCCGCCTCGATGACCAGAACACCCAGGGCCAGGCCGCTGATAATCCGGTTGCGAATGGGAAAATTCTGGGGGGCGGCAAAGGTGGCCATGGGGAATTCAGAGCACAAGGCGCCTCCGGCGGCCAGGATCTGGTCGGCCAGGCGCTGGTTCTCGCGGGGATAGATGACGTCGACGCCGGTGCCGAAAATGGCGACGGTCTTGCCGCGACCGGCGAGCGCGGCGCGATGGCCGGCAGCGTCAATGCCGCGCGCCAGGCCGCTGACAATCACCAAGCGCCGCGCCGCCAAATCGCAAGAGAGGCGCTCCGCCATGCCTAAGCCGTAGGGCGTGGGATGGCGCGTGCCGACGAGAGCCAGGGAAGGCTGGCAGAGCAGGTCGGGATTGCCGCGCACGTAGAGGGTTAAGGGAGGGTCGTAAATCTGGCGAAGTTGCGGCGGGTAAGTGGGGTCGTCGAGCGTGACCATGGTCACGCCAGCGGCACGGGCGCGCACTAGTTCTTCATCGGCAAGCTCCAGAGATTTGCCGGTGGCCAGGGACTGGGCCGCCGCCGCGGGAATTCCAGCCGCTTCCAAGCTGGTGAGAGAAGAATGAAAGATGGGGTCAATCGAGCCGAAAAACTCGACCAGGTGGCGAGCACGGGTGGGACCCAGCCCGGGCGTGAGGGACAGCGCAATCCAGTGCAGGGCGCGAGTTTGTTCGATGGGCGCGGCGGAGGGATTAGTGCCCATAATTGGACTAGAGCACCAGGGGGACAGGGTGTCAAGGATGCACAGCACAGGGCAAGTGTGCATGGTGGGCTTCGCGTCGTGTGCGGCCCGCGGGCTATTTGCGTTTCATCTGTGGACCAGTCCAATCCCGCTGGTCCCAACATCCTGTTACGCCCTGGAGGTAATCCGCGACCGGCATTACTCTGACGAATGTGCAGTCATTTGTGTAGTTCGCGAAAAGTCAATGCCGTGCGCTCGCCCGGTCCTGAGGTCGAAGCCACTGACAGCGTTCTGACCATCCCTCACGAAATGAAGCATCACTCCTTGGTTGGCGATCTCAAATTCATCGGTAATGGTCGGTTCCAGCGTGCTGGGCACCGGTACTCCGGTTCGGGGAATGCCCAAAGTATCTGCTATGCCTGCCAACCCAAGCTTTCCGTGAACAATGCTGAGACGATAAACGACTCCGAGTTCGTCACTTTTGTAGTCTCCGGCATATCGGCCCAATTCCGCCACTGATGGCGTGAATTGTGTCACCCGTTTATAAGTCGCAGCCACCATGGGATCGCCGCTAACCTCCATAACCTCGTCGGCGCCATTTGATTTGAATGTAAGCTTTGCATCTACCGGAAAAGCGACCGGAACAAACTCCGTCGGGCTCAGCGGGTGGAGAGCAAAGCTGCTGCCAAATACCTGCCATTCGAGCTTGCCATTGGTTGCCGAGATCTTCGCCACCTCCCCGTCGGGGTTGCGATACATTCCCGAAAGCACCGTCATCTGCGCCGCTGTCAATGCCGCGCCTGAGCGCGATTCTGCTTTCTGTTTGACACTAGCCTGGGGCTTCATCAGGCCGGCAAGATAGATATCCGCTACGCGGTCCGCGCGCCGTTCCGGATTTGCATTTGCCATGTTGCACAGGCAGGCAACCGAAAAATGCTGATCGGGGAAACGGAGCAACTCGGCGCGATAACCGCCCCACGCGCCTCCATGCCTGACCGTACGTAAGCCACGATGGTCCTGGATAAATAATCCTTTGGCGTAGTCGAGAATCTTGCCATTGTTTAATTTGCCTTGCTGTTGAAGTTCGGCGACCAACGCTTTGCCGCCAACCTGGCCGGAATAGAAGTTTTCGTCCCACTTTGCGAGGTCTTCGACCGAGGTATGTACGGCGCCATCTCCCAACTGCTCATAATAGGAAACGTCCAGCTTGTAGCCGCCCTTCCCGGCCGGATCATAGGCGAGCGCGCGGTTGGGAATCAGCATGGTATGGTCGTCCCGGAATGTGGTGTGCGTCATGTGCAACGGTTGAAAAATGTTGTGCGATGCAAACTCCTTAAGGCTGGCGCCACCCACCCGCTTCACAATGACTGATAGAAGAAAAAAATTCGTGTTGCTGTAAGACCACTGGCTCCCTGGAGTGAAATTTAGCCGCTTCTGTCTTACGACAAGAGCCAGCGCGTCCTCATCGGTCGTGACACTGTCAATGTTTACTCCCGCCATCTGCAATAAGGCGATGTAGTCCCGCAGGCCGCTGGTGTGGTTCAGCAGGTTGAGGATTGTGATAGCCCGCCCACTTTCCTTGCTGTAATCGGGCAGCTCGGGTATGTATTTCCGTATATCGTCGCTCAACGAAAGTTTGCCCTGCTGTTCGAGGAGCAAGGTGCTGGCAGCGGTGAACTGCTTGGAAGTGGAGCCAATGTCAAAAACGGTTCGCGGCGATATAGGAGCGTTCAGTTCAACGCTGGCCAAGCCATACCCTTTGGCATAGATGACTTGGCCGTTGCGAAAAACTCCCAGCGCACAACCCGGCGAACCCGGTTTTTGAAAATCAGAGAAAACCTCGTCAACCTGAGGACTGAGTTGCTGATCGGCTACCTGTGCTGTACTCCAGCCGCTTAGCAAGCACATAAAAAGCACTACAAACACCCAGCTGCCATGCCCAGCTCGATGGACCATTCGACTCATTGGTGACTCCCTGTTGCCAGACTGTTGATATAGGACACGGATCGTATAATCTCCAGCCGTTTCTTGCCCAGTGTATTTCGCATAAGCACGCGCCGCAGGATCGGCCTGAGCGGCGGACGTTTTGCCGGGTCGGCCCCCCGGAGGCATCTCGGGTGAGAACAGCGCATCTAATCCCGCCCAGAGGAGCCGTGCTGGATCGGATTTGCGGGTGCTCTCCTCCCATCACCCATGTCTATCGGCAATCTGCAGGAAACAACCAGCGGGAACAAGGCGGCCGTTCCTCCGCAAATTGATCGCGAAGCCCTGGCGCGCCGCATTGACGAACTGGGGGAATGGTTTCATAACCTCGACCTCCATGGAGTGCCCACTGCCCCCAATCATTTTCTAGGCGATTTTCCCAACGTCAAGTGGCGGCATATCGCATCCGTAATCCCTCCGGACCTGAGCGGAGCCACGGTCCTCGACATCGGGTGCAACGGCGGCTTCTATTCTCTGGAGATGAAGAGGCGGGGAGCGGAGCGCGTGCTGGGCATTGACGTGGACGACCGCTATCTGAACCAGGCGCGCTTTGCCGCCAAAACTCTAGGGCTTGAGATCGAGTTTGAAAGACGCTCAGTATACGAGGTGGACCGCATCCCGGGGCAATTCGATTACGTCTTATTTATGGGAGTGCTGTATCACCTGCGCTATCCGCTATTCGCCCTGGACAAGGTGGTGAAGAAGGTCGGGGGCAAGCTGCTGTTCCAGACCATGATCCGGGGGTCGGAGCAGGTGCGGGCGTGGGAAAAGAACTACCATTTCTGGAATAAGGACATTTTTACCCATCCCGAGTTTCCCTGCATGTACTTCATTGAACACAGCTATGCCAATGATCCCACCAACTGGTGGCTGCCCAACCGGGGAGCAGCAGAGGCGATGTTGCGCAGCTCCGGGTTGGAGATCACCGCCCATCCCGAACCTGAGACCTGGTTGTGTGTTCCCCGGGAGGTCGCCCGCCAGGGCCAGTACATCCTGGATATGGAGCTGGCCGGCATCTTATAAATTTGAGCGGCGTGCCGGGCGTGGGCGCGAGGAGAGTCATGGTTGAAGCGGTAATGCTCTGGAACGAACCCAATAACCTTTCTCATTGGGACTTCAAGATAGATCGCGACTGGAAGATGTTCGCCGATATGGCTATCCAGGCGGCGCAGGCGGTCCGGCGCGTGAATCCAGAGCTGAAAATCGTGCTGGGCGGCATTTCTCCCATTGATCCCAATTTCGTGCAGCTCATGAGGTCGCATGGCGTGCTGGACGCCGTGGACGTCGTGGCGGTACACGGCTTCCCCCTAGACTGGAACCACTGGAGCATCCATACCTGGCCGGAGAAGATCGAGGAGATCCGGGCCGTGACCAGCAAGCCGGTGTGGGTTTCCGAGGCGGGGGCCTCCTCTTTTGGTGCGGAAGAGGTGCAGGTATTTGGAATGCAGAAAACGGCCGAGCTGCTGCTGCCCACGGTAGAGCGGATTCACTGGTACAGCCTGTTCGATCTGCCCGCCACCTGGACTGCTACCACCCGCCATAAGGAGTCGGAAGGCAGCGCCTATTACCGTCATTACTATATGGGGCTCGTGCGGGAGGACGGTACACCGAAGCAGGCGGCTTCACACTTTCCGCAGGGGTTAGGGATTTGCCAGTGGTTCCACTTCGAAGACCCGCGCCTGGATTCGGGAGTGGAGTGGCTGCGGCGGTTGGGAGTGCGCTACCTGCGGACGGGCATCAGCTGGGCTGACTCGTTCCGTCCGGCAGCGCCGGAGTGGTTCGACCGGCAAATGCAGGCGCTGCAGGAATTCGAGACCACCTTGACTCTTTGCTTTACGCCTGAGCACCTGGGCCTCCAACCGCATTACACCAGCCCGCCGCGACACAACCACGAGTTTGCCGAGTTCGCGGCCTGGGCGGTGGAACGTTACGCTCCGAACCCCAGGCCTGCAGCTCTCCGGGACGGCTCTGCCGGCGTCAGTGAGCTCAGCAGTTCATGCCTGGACTGAAGCCACACTCTTGAGAGGCAGCAACGGTTCCTGATAGCGGTGTGTGGCGAGAATGGGACGGGGCGCTCGGGCACTCAGGGCGAGCAGCGGACGTTTGCCGGCCGGAATTCCGGGCCCGTGCCAACCCGATTCTCTCTCCCATGGGATGGCATCTCAGGAAAGTACATACCCATCCAAAGGACTAAGTTGCGGCGGAGCAAGCTGCCGGAATTAAACTCATCTTAATTTTCCGCCGCGCTGTTGAAACCTGAAATGAACAAGAAACGAGTCTTGGTGACAGGCGGGGCGGGTTTTGTGGGATCGCACCTGGTGGATGCATTGTTACACCAGGGCCACTCGGTGCGAGTGTACGACAACCTTACTCCCCAGGTTCACAGCGACGGGCTGCCCGGCTACTTCGCTCACGGCGTGGAGTTCGTAGAAGGCGATATGCGCCACCAGGAGCGCGTGCGGGAGGCAGTGCGCAACATGGATGTGGTCTTCCATCTAGCCGCCGCCGTGGGCGTTGGACAATCCATGTACGAGATTTCGCACTACATGGGCGCGAATACCCAAGGCACCGCCAACCTCCTCCAAGCTTTGCTGGACACGCGCTGCGGGGTGGAGAAGCTGATTGTGGCTTCCTCCATGTCCATCTACGGCGAAGGCAAGTACCTGTGCCCTACCTGCGGCGAAACGGCGCCTCCGCCGCGGCCGCTCTCGCAATTGAAGCAGAAGAATTGGGAAGCGTTGTGTCCGCTGTGTGGGGCGGCGCTGAAGCCAGTCCCAACAGACGAATCCAAACCCCTGCAGTGCACCTCCATCTATGCTCTCTCTAAGAAGGATCAGGAGGAGATGACGCTGCTGTTTGGGCGCACTTACGAAGTGCCGGTGGTGGCGCTGCGCTACTTCAATATTTACGGCTCGCGGCAGGCACTTTCTAACCCTTACACGGGAGTGGCGGCAATCTTTGCTTCGCGTTTGATGAACGGTAATCCGCCCCTGGTGTTTGAAGATGGCCAGCAGCGGCGTGACTTTGTAAGCGTGCATGATGTGGTAGCGGCCAACTTGCTGGCTATGGAGTGCCCCCAAGCCGATGGCGTGGCGTTGAACATCGGCTCCGGACAGCCCATCACCATTCAGGGGGTTGCCGAGGAACTGGCGAAGGCCCTGGGCACGGAAATTCCCGCACAGATTACGGGTAAGTATCGGGCGGGCGATATTCGGCATTGCTTCGCCGACATATCGGCGGCGGAGAAGGTGCTGGGCTATCGTCCCAGAGTTCGGTTCGGCGAAGGAATCCAGGAACTGGTGCAGTGGCTAGGCTCGCAAAAAGCTGTGGACCGCTCCGCAGAAGCGGTGGAGCGGCTCACGCTTTACGGTCTGGCCGCCTGATCACTTCCTAGAATTTTGGGCCCCTATTTTGTCGGAGCGGTTGCGACACCCCTGGATAGTGGGACCGGATAGTACGGTACACGCATGAGAAAACCACAGTCATTTCGTTCGGTCCTGATCTTCGGCGGAGCCGGGTTTATTGGCTCCAACTGGGCGCGGTACCTGCTGGAGAACACAGACGCCAAAGTGCATATTTACGACAACCTGTCGCGCTCGGGCGTCCGGCACAATGTGGAAGAGTTGCAGGGCATTGCCGGGCGCTCGGGACGCCTGCAGATCACGGTGGGAGACGTGCGCGACAGCAACATGGTGCAGCGCGCCGTGCGTACCGCCACGGAAGTGTACGATTTCGCGGCCCAGGTTGCGGTTACCACCTCCGTCGCCGACCCGCGCCTTGACTTCGAGGTGAACGTCAGCGGAACGTTCAATATCCTGGAAGCGGTGCGCAAGAGCGGCCGCCGTCCGTTCCTGCTGTTTACTTCGACGAACAAGGTTTATGGAGAACTGAATTCGCGCCGCCTAATAGCCGGCCCCACCCGTTATAGTTACGCGGATATCGGCGGGGTGGCCGAGAACCAGCCGCTGGACTTTCACTCTCCCTACGGCTGCTCCAAAGGCGCGGCTGACCAGTATGTGCACGATTATGCCAGGATTTATGGCATCCCTACTGTAGTCTTCCGCATGTCATGCATCGCCGGGCCGCAGCAGTTCGGCAACGAGGACCAGGGCTGGGTGGCCCATTTTCTTTATTCCGCGCTGCAGGGCAGCCCCATCGTGGTGTACGGGGATGGACGGCAGATTCGCGATGTGCTCTGCGTGGAAGACTTGCTGCGCGCCTTCGATGCGGTGCGGGTGAACCAGAAGAATACCGCCGGACAAATTTACAACGTGGGCGGCGGAGCCGACAACACGGTTTCGTTGTTGGAATTGATGGAGGAAATCCGGCGGCTGACAGGCCGCCAGCTGCAATATCAAACCTGCCCCATGCGTCCCGGTGATCAGCTGGTGTACGTTACCGACTTTGCCAAGCTGCGCCGCGATACGGGATGGCAGCCGCAAATCAGCCTGCGCGAAACCCTGCAAATGATGTACGCCTGGTGGAAGCGGAACCGCGAGCTGTTCGCTGCAGCACCCGCGGTGGAGCGCGTGCCGGCCGGGCAACTGGAGCAGGTGCCGGGGGTGGCCGCATGAGATTCGCGCTGGTCAACCCGCATTGGGATTTCAAGGGTTCCACTTATTTCGGATGCCAGGAACCACATTATCCTCTGGAACTGCTCTTCAGCTTCGATAAGATTCGCGCCGCCGGGCACGACCCTCTGCTGGTGGACGCGCACAATGACAAGCTGAGCCTGCAGGAAGTCAAGAGACGGGTGGACAGCTTTGAGCCCGACTTCCTGGTGATTCCCACGGCGCCTTCGTACCTGTTCTGGCGCTGCCCTCAGCCCGAGTTGCGGGTCCCGCAGCAGTGGTTCGCGGAATTAGGGGAGAAATCGGTGCGCGTGGCCATCGGCCCGCATCCTTCGGCCACGCCCAGCGTCACCCTGCGCAAGCTGCAATGCGACGTAGCGATGCGCGGCGAGCCTGATTACACACTGGCCCAGTTGGCTTCCAAACCGTGGGCGCAGATTGAAGGCTGTTGCTGGAGGGATCACAACCAGGAGCACATCAGCGCCACCCTAGGTGTAGCCGATATGAGAGGCCTGGGCGCGCTCGACTTCCACAATTACGCGGCCGAAAAGCACGACCACCGGCACCATGTTTTTAATGGCTCCGGGCGTGGCGCCGAGCTGGAGTTTGCCCGCGGCTGCCCATGGGCCTGCAGCTTCTGCAACAAGACGCTGTTCCGCAACAAGTTCCGTGAGCGCAAGGTGGAGGCGGTGCTGGAGGAAGTGGACCGCGTAATCGAGCGGGGCGTGAATTACATCTATTTCATCGACGAGATTTTCGGTGTGGGCAAGAACGTGCTGCGCCTGCTGGAAGGCATTGCCGAGCGCAAGGTCAGTATCGGCTTGCAGACGCGCATTGATTTGTGGAATGAGGAGACCCTGGATCTGCTGGGCCGCGCGCGTTGCATCTCCCTGGAATGCGGCATTGAATCCATTACCGACGCCGGCCGAGACGAGCTCAACAAGAATTGCCGCATGTCCACCGAGCGCCTCACCGACCTGCTGATTTACGCCCGGCAGAGAATTCCCTGGGTGCAAGCCAACCTAATTCTCACCGACCACGATGATCGCAATGAAATCCGCAAGTGGCAGCAGAAACTGAAGGCCCATGACGTGTGGGTGAGTGAACCCGTACCCATGTTTCCGTTCCCCGGCACTCCGCTGTACCAGCAGATGTTCGGCACGCCTGACGACCTGGCCTGGGAGCGCGCTCATCACTACTACACCTCGACGTTCGATCGGAAGGGCTACAGCGACATCCAGGAACAGCGTCCGGCTGCCATCGAGAAACTGGAATGCGCGTCTTAGTCACCGCTGATACGGTGGGCGGAGTCTGGACCTATGCGCGCGAACTGGTCGCAGGCCTCATCCATCACGGCGTGCAGGTCACGCTCATCAGTTTTGGAGAGATTCCCACCCCGCGGCAGAGCGCGTGGATGGACGGCCTACACGGCCTGGATTACCGTCCCACCGCCTTCCGCCTGGAGTGGATGCAGGAGTCGCAGAAGGACGTAGAGCAGTCCGTCCGCTACCTGGAGGCGGTGATTCGCGAGGTTCGTCCTGACCTGCTGCACCTGAACCAGTATTGCTACGGCTGCGTGGGGGCGGACATTCCGCGCGTCGTGGTGGCGCACAGCGACGTGGTGAGCTGGTGGATTGCCGTGCACGGGGAAGAGCCGCCGCTAAGCCCCTGGCTGCGCTGGTATCGGCAGGTGGTGAGCCGCGGGCTGCGCTCAGCCAGCACGGTAGTGGCGCCTTCGCGCTGGATGCTGAACATGCTCTCCGAGATTTACGGCCGGCCTGCAGAGGGCATGGTTATTCATAACGGCCGCAGCCCACGCCTGTTTAATCCCCACATGACCAAGACCGCGAGCGTGCTGGGCGTGGGCCGGCTTTGGGATTGCGCCAAGCAGGTATCGCTGCTTACGCGCTATCCGCAAGCCGTGCCGGTATGGATTGCCGGCTCGGAGGTTCATCCCGAAGAAGGTTTGCGCGGCGAATCAGGATTGGCGGGCGGAACCAATGTGGAATTGAAAGGGCCGTTGCCGGAAAAGCAGCTGCGCATGCTTTACACGCGGGCCGCTATGTACGCCGCTACTTCTCGATACGAGCCCTTTGGCCTGGCGCCGCTTGAAGCCGCGTTGTCGCGTTGCGCGCTGGTGGTGAACGACATCCCCCCTTTCCACGAGCTCTGGGGCGACACAGCCGTGTATTTTCGCCGCAACGACGGCGCCGATCTGGCAGAAAAAATCCGCCAACTTGCCGCTGACGCCGACCTGCGCCGCTCCTATGCCCTTAAGTCCTACCGGCGGGCGCTGCAGCGCTTTACCGCCGAGCGCATGGTGAGCGAATATCTGCAGCTTTATTACTTCCTGGCAGGCGTGGAGGCGCTGGCGGCGTGAACCACAGCCTGAAGCTGCGTTTTTTCGCGCACTCCTGGGTTTCTGACTGGAACCACGGCAATGCCCATTTCCTGCGCGGACTGGTGCGGGAATTGATCCGCCTTGGCCACGAGGTGCGCTGTTACGAGCAGTATGGAGCCTGGTCGCTGGCCAATCTCTTGCAAGAAGAGAAGCGGGGAAACGACGCTGTAAAGCAGTTCTGGCGGACGTTCCCGGAACTGAACATCCGTTTCTATCACAACGACGAAAGATTTCTCGATTTTGCACGCGAGGAACTGCGCGGGGCCGACGTGGTGATTGTCCACGAATGGAATCCGCCGGAAGTGGTACGCGCTGTTGTAGAACTCAAGCGCGAGTTGGGCTTCCGCGTGCTGTTCCATGATACCCACCACCGCGCCTACAGCAATCCCAAGGAAATGTTGCGAATGCCTTTGAGCGAGTTCGACGGGGTGCTGGCCTTTGGCGAGGCTATTCGCCGCATTTATCGCGAAGGTTTTGGCGTGCAGAAAGCGTGGACCTTCCATGAGGCGGCCGACACCAGTAATTTCCACCCTGTCGAAGCGAAAAAAGACACCGACGTGATCTGGGTGGGAAACTGGGGCGACGAAGAGCGCAGCCAGGAGTTGCAGGAATTCTTGATTGGGCCCTCGGCAGCTTTGTGCGGGCACAAGATAGCTGTGCACGGGGTGCGGTACCCAGAAAAAGGCCGCCAGAAGCTGGCCTCCTCCGGCATCGAGTTTCGCGGCTACCTGCCCAACCTGCGCGCTCCACGCGCTTACGCCGAGAGCCGGGTCACAATGCATGTGCCTCGGCGGCAATATGCGAACGGCTTGAGCGGGGTGCCCACGATCCGTGTATTTGAGGCGCTGGCCTGCGGCATTCCGCTGGTGTGCGCCCCCTGGACGGACGTCGAAGGCCTGTTCCGTCCCGGAGAGGATTACGTGTGCGTGCGCGATGGACAGGCGATGGCGGCGGAACTGAAACACATCATTTCCGACCCCGCCGCGCAGCGGCAAATGGCTGCCAGCGGGCTCGAAACCATCCAGGCGCGGCATACCTGTGCTCATCGTGCCCAGCAATTGTTGGAGATTTGCGAGGAACTGGGAAAATGAAAATCTTCGTCTTCGGGTCCAGCCTGACTTCGTCCTACTGGAACGGAGCCGCCACCTATTACCGCGGCATCTACAAGAACCTGCATGCGCTTGGGCACGACATCATTTTCGCCGAACCCGACATCTACGATCGCCAGAAGAATCGCGATACCGGCGACATTGATTACGCCGAAGTGGTGGTTTACTCCACCCCGCGCGATCTCAGCCGCATGCTGGCGCGAGCCTGCGATGCCGACCTGGCGATTAAACACAGCGGCGTGGGCGCCGAGGATGAGTTGCTGGAGCGAGAAGTCCTGCGCTGCCGCTGCTGCGGCACTCGGGCTGCTTTCTGGGACGTGGATGCACCCGCCACGCTGGCGCGGGTGGAAGCCAACCCGGAAGACCCCTTCCTAGGATTGATTCCGCAATACGACTACATCTTCACCTATGGCGGCGGTCCGCCGGTGGAGGCGCATTATCGGCACTTGGGCGCGCGCAACTGCTACCCCATTTACAACGCGGTGGATCCGGACACTCATCACCCCGTTGCGCCTGACCCTGATCTGCGCTGCGACCTGGCTTTTGTCGGACACCGCCTGCCGGACCGCGAGCGGCGGGTGGAGGAGTTCTTCCTGCGCGCGGCCCAGTTGGCCCCGGAAATGAACTTTATTCTTGGCGGAGAAGGCTGGTCCGGCAAAGCCCTGCCGCGCAACCTGCGCTGGATCGGCCACGTAGGAACCGGCGACCATAATCGCGTGAACTGCTCCGCGCGCATGGTGCTGAACATCAATCGCGACTCCATGGCGGCGGTGGGATTCTCTCCCCCCACCCGCGTCTTCGAGGCAGCGGGGGCGGGCGCCTGCGTCATCACCGACTCCTGGAGCGGGGTGGAAACTTTCTTCCAGCCCAAAAACGAGATCCTGCTGGCCTCGTCCGCCGAAGCAGTCGTGCAGTTGCTGCGCTCGATGGATAAAACTCAGTCCATGCAGATCGGCGCTGCCATGCGGGAGCGTGCTCTCCGCGATCACACTTATGCGCTGCGCGCCCGGCAGGTGGACGCCCTCCTGCGCTCCCAGCCGGAGAGCACGGTTTCCGAACCACAGGTCACAGCGGCCGCCTGATACGGAGGAACGAAATTGAAGATCGTCATTTTCGGCCTTTCGATCACTTCCGCGTGGGGAAACGGTCACGCCACGACGTTCCGCTCGCTGGTGGGCTCGCTGCATGCTCGCGGCCATGAGGTTGTCTTCTTCGAAAAGGATCTGGAATGGTACGCGTCCAATCGCGACCTGCCCGACCCGCCATTCTGCGAAATGCGAGTATTCCAGAACTGGGACACAATTCTGTCCCGGGCGCGCCGCGAATTGAAGGATTGCGATGTGGCCATGGTGGGCTCGTATTTTCCCGATGGCATCCGCGCCATTGACGAGGTGCTGGAATCGCCAGCTCCGGTCAAAGCGTTCTATGACATAGACACTCCGGTGACGGTAGCGCAACTGCGCGACTCCGGCGCCACCGATTACCTGCAAGGCCGTCAGATTCCCGGCTTCGACTTGTATCTCAGCTTCACCGGCGGTCCGATGCTGCGGGAATTAGAAAAGGATTTCGGAGCCCAGCGTGCGGTTCCGCTCTACTGCTCGGTGGACGCGGAAGAATATCGCGCATGGCCAGTGCACAAGCGCTACCAGTCAGATATGAGCTACATGGGCACCTATGCGCCCGATCGCCAGCCCAAGATCGAAGAACTGTTCTGCGCGCCGGCCCGGCAATTGCCGCGGCACCGCTTCCTCCTGGCGGGGCCGCAGTACCCGCGAGAGTTGCGCTGGCCGGCCAACGTACGCCGCATTCGCCACCTCAACCCGCGCTGGCACGCCCGTTTCTACAGTTCTTCCCGGCTCACACTGAACGTCACGCGCAGGGCCATGGTGCAGGCCGGTTACTCGCCTTCAGTGCGGCTGTTCGAAGCGGCGGCCTGTGGCGCCACCATGGTTTCCGACAACTGGCCCGGACTGGACTCGTTCTTTGTGCCCGGAAAAGAAATCCTGGTCCCTGCCGGTGCCGACGATGTAGTCAGCTACCTGGCGGGGACGGACGAAGCCGAGTTGCGGCGCATTGGCCGCCTCGCCCAGGAACGCGTGCTGGCTGAGCACACGGCTGAACGCCGGGCGGAACAGTTTGAGCAATACGTCAGCACGGCCAGGCTACGTTCGCTCCCTTCTCTCCAGCAGCCTGCGATTGCGGTGTAGAACCGGAGCGGATTTCCCCAAACCAGCTTCGCTCGCGACACCTGAGCGGGCCTGAGGAAAACTCCCTAAGCTCTCCCGGCATCCATCTATGCAGGGGCCAACACCCCTCTCCTCTTCCACCTGCAAGCCACCATACTCAGTAGGAGGCGTATTTAGTGAGAGTAGCACCTGCAAGCCACCATACTCAGTAGGAGGCGTATTTAGTGAGAGTAGCGATAGTCGCTCCACCCTTTATAAGTGTCCCGCCCCCGCGCTATGGCGGCACCGAATTGTTCATCGCACAATTGGCTGCGGGGCTGCGGAATTCGGGAGTGGACGTTGTGGTCTATGCCAATGGGGAATCCACCGTGGATGCGGAAACCCGCTGGCTCTTTCCCAAGGCGCAGTGGCCAATCAAGGGCGAAGTCTACGACAACCTCAAAGACCTGAACCACACCACCTGGGCCATCAAGGACGCGTCTCGTACCTGCGATATTATTCATATCAATAACGCACCCGGCCTGGTCTGCTCGCGATTCATCAACCGTCCTTTCGTTTCCACGCTGCACCATCCCCACATACCGGAATTGAGCGAGTTCTACAGCTATTTTCCCGAAGTTCATTACGTCACCATCAGCGATTTTCAGCGGGTTCAGGAAACCATGCCTCACCTGCAGACCATTCATCACGGCATTGATATTTCGCAGTACCAATGTCGTGAGCGAAAGCAGGATTACCTGGCGTTTCTCGGCCGCATTGCGCCCATCAAGGGCCCTCATCTCGCCATCCAGGTGGCGAAGAAGGCGGGCCTGCCATTAAAGATTGCCGGCGAAGTCCAGCCCATGTTTCGTGACTACTTCGAAGCGCAAATTAAGCCGCATGTGGACGGAAAGTTCATCGAGTACCTGGGCGAAGCTGATTTGGCGGCCAAAAACGAGTTGCTGGGCCATGCCCAGGCTATGCTTTTTCCCATCCAGTGGGACGAGCCTTTTGGCCTGGTCATGCTGGAAGCCATGGCCTGCGGCACCCCGGTGCTGGCGTTGCCCGGGGGATCGGTGCGCGAGGTCATCGAGGACGGCGTGAATGGATTCATCTGCCGCTCGCTGGACGAAATGGCAGGCCGTGCCCGCGCCGTGTGCGAAGACCTGGCCCCCGCCAGGGTACGCCAGTGTGTGGCCCAGCACTTTTCGCTGGAGCATATGGCGGCGCGTTACGCTAAGCTGTACCAGAGCATTTTGACGGCGGGTGAAAGGGCCCAAATCTCCGCCCTGGTTGAGGGGCATCGCGCGGTGGCATGAGCACGCGAACTTCGATTCCGCAAGCGGAGTTGATCGAAATTCCCTCGCCTTACGTGGAACCACGGATCGCGTTCCAGACCCTGGAGCCGCGCAAGGTCAACAATCTCACCCTGATTGAGGGCAAAACCTTCCTGTCTACTACGGTGGCGGGCGACATCACGCCGGCCGGCGCGCCGGACGTAGGCTTCTTCCACGACGATACCCGCTTTCTCAGCTACCTGGAGCTGAAGGTTGGTGGGCACCGCGCGGTGGTGCTCTCCTCCAGCACGGAGAACACTTTTGTTTCGCAGATCGAGCTGACCACCGGCAACATCACGCTGCGCGATTCTTTCGACTTGCCGGAAAACACCATCCACATCCGGCGCGAGCAGCTGTTGGGCAATGATGTTTTCTTCGACCGTTTCACTTTCGAGAACTTCAACCTGGCGCCAGTGGATATGTTCATCGAGCTCTGCTTTGAGGCTGACTTCGTGGACGTCTTCCAGGTGCGGGGCTGCCCTCGTTCGGCGCACGGCCAGTACTACCGCCCCGTGGTTGAGCGTGACCGACTTTCCTTCTACTACCGCGGTTTGGACGGCATCCTGCGCTACACCGTAGTCGCCATGCAGCCGGCCCCAGCCCACATTGGCGAACGCACCGCACGCTGGGACCTGAAGCTTCCGCCGCTGAAGCGGTTTCACATAGAGGTAACGGTCACGCCCGTGGTCGAGGGCCGGCGGTCGGTTTCCAGCAATTACGACTTCGCCGCGAATCTGAAGCGCAGGCGCGAAACCTACTCCGAGTGGCAGAGCCTATCGACCATCTTCAGCAGCAGCCACGGAGTGTTCGATGCCGCGCTGCAAACGGCCATCGGGGATTTCCACGCCCTGCAGATTCCGGAAGGCGACCAGTGCACCATCGGCGCAGGCATTCCCTGGTTCGCCACCATTTTCGGGCGCGACTCCATCATCGCCTCTTACCAGGCGCTATCCCTGAACCCGCAGCTGGCTATGGACACGCTGCGCGTGCTGGCCCGCTATCAGGGCACCGAGTACAACGACTGGCGAGATGAGGAGCCCGGCAAGATCTTGCACGAGTTGCGCGACGGCGAGATGACACGCAGCGGCGAGATGCCCTTCGGACCGTACTATGGCTCCGTGGATGCTACCCCGCTGTTTCTTATCCTGCTCAGCGAAACGTACAACTGGACAGCCGACGACGAACTCATGCGCGAGTTGCTTCCCGCCGCCTATCGGGCTCTGGACTGGATTGACCGCTACGGCGATCTCGACGGCGATGGTTTCGTGGAATTCCTCCGCCGCTCGCCCAAAGGGCTGGTCAACCAGGGCTGGAAGGATTCCTGGGACGCCAACATGCGTCCCGACGGCACGGTGGCCCGCCCGCCTCTCGCCCTGGTTGAAGTGCAAGGGTATGTGTACGAGGCCAAGTATCGCATGGCTTCTCTGCTGCGCGCCTTCGGCGACACGGGCCGCGCTGAGCGCCTGCGCAAAGAGGCTGCCGATTTGGCCAAGCGCCTGGAGAAGGCGTTTTGGATGGCAGAGCCCGGCTATTATGCCATGGCGCTCGACGACAAAAAGCGGCCGCTGGAGGTGATCTCCTCGAACGCCGGCCAACTGCTGTTCACCCGCGTCTTGACCCGCGACCGCGCCCGCGCTGTGGTGAACCGGCTGATGCACGAGGACATGTTCACGGGCTGGGGCTGGCGCACGCTGGCCAGCTCGGAGCGCGTCTTCAACCCGCTTAGCTATCACCGGGGGTCGGTGTGGCCGCACGACAATTCGCTTATCGCTCACGGCATGGCGCTCAACGAATTCCGCCGCCCCGTGCTACGGATTTTGACCGCGATGTTCCAGGCGGCGCTCAATTTCCGCGACTACCGCCTGCCCGAGCTGTTCTGCGGCGTGCAGCGGCGGGAAAATGATGAGCCGGTGCACTACCCGGTTTCCTGCTCTCCGCAGGCCTGGGCGTCAGGCGCGCTACTGCTGATCCTGTCCTCGGTGCTGGGCATTCGCCCCAGCGCCCCGCGCAAGGAGCTGAACATCGTAAATCCCGCGCTGCCCGACTGGCTCGACCACCTGCACATCCGCAATCTGCGCGTGGGCAAGAGCCGTGTGGGCCTGGACTTCAGCCGCCGCCGCGACCGCACCTTCTGTAATGTCGTGGACATTGAAGGCGACAAGCTGCTGGTGAACGTGGCGTTCAAGAAGTAGCGGTCAGCATTTGGTGCTCAGCATTTGGTCCCTGGCGATTTCGGAGCGGCACGAACCATCGTTGGCCAAGGGCTAATTGCTAAGTACTCATTGCTTCCTTTAGTCTAGGCAATCCAATCCGCTCTGGAGGCTACATGGCTGACGTCAAGATTACAGTGCGTAGAAATGGACCTTTTCGCGTGGAGGCCGCCCCGGGCAGCATTGAAGTGGTGGACGCGGACGGCAACGCCTACGACCTTTCCGCCCGGATGAAGGAAGGCAAGCTGGCCTTCTCTCTCTGCCGCTGCGGGGGCTCCGTTAACAAGCCGTTCTGCGACGGCACCCACTCCAAGATCGGATTCCAGGCTGCCGAAGCCGCGGTTAAAGCCTCCGATCAGGGCCAGAGCGGCACCACCGCCCAGAGCGGCCTTCCTCCCGAGGCCGATTCCTCGCGCTTGAAGGTCTAGGCTCGGGCACCGGCCCAGGGCTGGGGAGGTTGCTGTGGGCTAGCTGCGTCAGTGGTATTGACCCGTCCGGCAGATTCAGGTAAAAAACTGGCCAAACCTCTGGGGTACCCTGCCGTTCACAGTTCCCCGCCACGGAGAAGAGCCATGTCTGGACGGAGCCTCGTCCGTTTTGCTGGATACGCCTGCGTCGTTCTGCTGCTGCTTGTGGCCGTAGGAATTACGTTCACTGTGGGCTGGCGCCCGTTCATCGGCCCGCAGAAGCGAGCCCTTACTGCACGCCATTTCGAACCCACGCCTGCGCGCTTGAAACGTGGCGAATACCTGGTGGAGCACATCTCGTTATGCTACGGCTGCCACACCGCCTTTGATGCCAAGGACCGCGACACGCCCCAGTTCCTCGAGGCCAAGGGCGCCGGACGGGTCATGGCCGACCAGGGCGACTTCCGGGTGGTGGCGCCGAACATTACCCCTGACCCTGAGACCGGCATCGGCAACTGGACCGACGACGAACTGGCGCGCGCGATCCGCGAGGGCATTGGCCGCGATGGTCGGGCGCTCTTTCCCATGATGCCGTACAAGAGTTTCCGCCACATGTCGGACGAGGACCTGGCTTCGGTGATCGTCTATTTGCGCTCGCAACCGCCGGCGCACCACGACCCCGGCAAGACTCACTTGCCCTTTCCCGTCTCCCGGCTGATCAACAGCGCGCCTCAGCCGGTCACCACCGTTGCCGCACCGGACTCGGCTAATCCCGTCGCCTACGGCAAATACCTGGTTACTGCCGTGGGAGTCTGCGGCGACTGCCACACCCCCCGCGACAGCCACGGCCAGCCAATTGCCGGCATGAGCATGGCCGGCGGCAACATCTTCGACGACAGCGGTCACCCCGTCGCCAGCGCCAATATCACCCCTGATCCGTCCGGCATTTCCTATTACGATGAAGCCCTGTTTGTGCGTGTAATGCGCACCGCTTCGGTAAAAGGGCGCAAGCTCAACGTCATGATGCCGACCTGGGCTTTCAACGGCCTGAGCGACCAGGATTTGAAGGCCATTTACGCGTACCTGCGCACCCTTCCCCCGGTACGGCATCGCATTGACAATACGGAGAAGCCCTCGCTCTGCAAAATTGACGGCCAGATGCACGGCATGGGCGAGATGAACTAGGCAGGATTTGCTACAGATATGTGGTAGCGCCGCGGCTCGTCGGCCGTCAGGCGGGCGTTCCGCGCGCTTTACAGGCGGCCTGGCTAGGCCGCGAAGTCCACCTTGGCAGGATGAGGAATGATGCCGGCATGGTGGCCCATGTCGAGCAGGCGGCGCACTGCTTCGCGGCCGTCCTCGCCATAATCCAGCGTGCGCTCGTTCACGTACATCCCCACAAACTTGTCGGCGAGCTGCGAATCCAGGTCGCGCCCGAACTGTTTGGCATACTCCAGCGCCTCTTCGCGGTGGTCGAGCGCGTACTGAATGCTGCCGCGCAGCGCCTTGGCTACGCCGGCAATGGTCTCCGCCCCCAGGCTGCGCCGAATGGCGTTGCCACCCAGAGGCAGGGGCAGCCCGGTCATGTGCAGCCACCACTGGCCCAAATCCACAACCTTCTGCAGCCCGCTTTTGGAATAGGTGAGCTGGCCTTCGTGGATGATCAGGCCGGCTTCGTACTTGCCCTCTGCGACCTGCGGAATAATTTGGTCGAATGGCACCACCGCGGTTTCAATGCCGGGCGCGAACAGTTGCAGGGCGAGGTACGCGGTGGTCAGCGTTCCCGGAACCGCAACCTTGATATTCTTGACCTCGCTGTGCGAGAACGGCCGCGTGGCCACGATCATGGGACCGTAGCCCTCGCCCACGCTGCCGCCGGAGGAGAGCAGGGCATAGTTCTCCTGGATATAAGGGTAGGCAGCGAAGGAAATAGCGGTCAGGTCGTACACCTCTTCGTGGGCCTTCCGGTTCAGCGTTTCAATATCGCAAAGCGTGTGCGTGAAGCGCAGCCCGGGAACACGCACCTTATTGGTGGCCAGCCCGTAGAACATGAAGGCGTCGTCGGAATCGGGGCTGTGGGCTACCGTGATCTCCCGGATGCCGGTTTGACTCTCCGGGTCCGCCATGCGCGATGGGGTGCCAGGATTCACCGCTTCACCAGGAAAGTGCGGCGAAAGCGGCTGGCCGAGCCGGCAGCAGCCATTACCTTGATGACCTCAGCGAAGAGGAAGGGATAAAGGCCGAAAACCGCTGCCTGCAGGAACGGTACATGGACGATCAGCATCAGCCAGGAAATGCCGCTCGCGAAGAGCACGATCTCCGCCGCTAGCGACGCCACCAGCGCGCGTGCGAAGCCGCGGCTGCTGCGCTCCCAAATCCATCCTGCCACAAACGCTACCAGCGGGTAGGCGATCAGGTACCCGCCAGTGGGTCCCAGCAATTGCGCAATTCCGCCGGGGCCGGTGGGATTGAAGAACGGCAATCCCATGGCGCCTTGGGCCAGATATAGCGCGAGCGCGGCGAATCCTCGCCGGCTGCCCAGCACCAGCCCGACCAGCAGCACGGCGAAATTCTGCAGTGTCAGCGGCACCGGGGTGAACGGCAGCGGCACCGTGATGTGCGCGCACAGCGCCACAAAAAGGCTGGCGCCCACCACCAGGGCAAAGTTGCGTCCCAAGGCCTGAGAACGAGCCGGAAGAGGGCGGGTAACAATCTGCTGCGAGCTCATAATTATCACCGTTTCGTACGGCACAGGATATCAGAACCCAGAGCGAGGGGTCGGTGATGCGGACAGCCAACTCAGGATGGAGATTAAGCGCACTTTGACCGGTGACCTCAATCACTGCCAGCATGTGCGCTGAGCATTTTTAATGTTATGAATCACTTTCCGGCGGAGGTCTACTCCCATGCCCACAACTCTTGATGAAATTCGTGAATTCCTGGGGCAGCGGCGCATCGCCCTCATCGGCCTGTCACGTGACCCGAAGGATTTCAGCCGCATGCTTTTTCGCGACATGTGCGCGAGGGGCTACGACATGGTGCCTGTAAATCCGGCCGCCGATGAATTAGAGAGCCGGCGCTGTTTCAGCCACGTACAGGAGATAGATCCACCGGTTGAGGGCGCACTCATCATGACTGCGGCGCGAGACACCGAAAGCGTGGTGCGCGATTGTGCGGAAGCTGGCGTTCACCGGGTCTGGATGCATCGTGGTGG
>Ga0075436_100000257_pt1 | contig 33207 bp, 28 predicted proteins | sample RhiMethybrSRZTD5_FD_75303 | JGI IMG/M metagenome (GOLD analysis project Ga0075436, IMG submission 75303) | Populus rhizosphere microbial communities from Tennessee, USA - Rhizosphere MetaG P. TD hybrid SRZTD5 | ecosystem: Host-associated > Plants > Roots > Rhizosphere > Soil | place: USA...
GATCCAAAAGGAGGGGAGCATGAAGACGAAGATCAGCAAGTTGAAGCTGAACAAGATGACGATCCGCCGGCTGACGGAGGAGCAGTTGCGTCACGTGGCCGGAAGGGACTACCCGAGCAATCAGAGCTGCACCTGGTGCTGCGACCCGGTCGACTCGGAGCTCTACACTTCCTGCAACCACTGCGCCGAGCAGTGAGCGCGGGCCGTCATCCCTCAGCCCAGGGCATCGCCCTGGGCTGGGTGAGGGCCTCCATCTCCGCCCACCGGGCATAGAGCCGCTCCACCTCGCTGCGTGCTTCGTCGAGCGCCGCACAGCGCTCCTGGAGCGCCAGCGGATCGGTGGCCACCGCCGGATCCTCGACCGCCGTCTGGCACTGCGCCAGCCTCTCCTCCGCTTCGAGGATCTTCGCCTCCATGCCCTCCCATTCCTTCTGCTCGCGGTACGAGAGCTTCTTCGCAGCGGGCTTGGGCGGTTCTGCCTTTGCCGGCTTCTGAGCGGCGGTCCGCGGCGCGGCGGCCGCATTGCGATTCTCCTCCCACTGCGCGGAGTCGGCGAAGACCTGGGCCTTGCCCGTGCCATCCAAGGCGAGGACCGTGGTCGACACCCGGTCGAGGAGATAGCGGTCGTGGGTCACCAGGATCAGCCCCCCTGGGAACTCGAGCAGGCTCTCCTCCAGCACTTCGAGCGTCGGGATGTCGAGGTCGTTTGTCGGCTCGTCGAGGATCAGGAGGTCCGCGGGCTGGAGCATCAGGCGGGCAATGAGGATGCGCGCCTGCTCGCCGCCGGAGAGCCTGGAGACCGGCGTGTCGAGCTGCTCGGAGTGGAACAGGAACCGCTTCGCCCACGACGCGACGTGCAGCGAGCGCCCGTTGTAGATCACCGAATCGCCCTCGGGAGCCAGGGCGCGGCGCAGGCTGATGGAGCGGTCCAGCGTCTCCCGGCTCTGCTCGAAGAGGACGGTCTTCAAGAACTGCGCGCGCTCGACGTGGCCGCCGTCCGGCTCCAGAGTGCCGGCGAGGATCGAGAGGAGCGTCGTCTTGCCGCTGCCGTTCGGTCCCAGGACGCCCAGGCGCGTGCCCGGGGACAGGGCAAGGCTGATGCCGTCGAGCACCCTGCGGCCGGCGAACGACTTCACGAGGCCGTGGGCGGCGAGGAGCTTCTTCGTCTTGCGTCCCGAGCCGGCGAAGTCGATCCCCGCCGGCGCCTGCACCGCGGTGCGCGCCTTGACCTCGTCCAGCTCTTCGAGAATCCGACCGGCCTGCTGGATGCGCGCCTTCGCCTTGGTGGTCCGCGCCTTCGGGCCGCGCCGCAGCCATTCGACCTCCTTGCGCGCCCGGTTGGCCAGCGACTCCTGGTACTCGGCCTGGTTGGCGAGCACCGCGTCGCGTTTCTCCAGGAAGGCGCTGTAGGTGCCGTCCACCTGGAGGAGGCCGTCGGGATAGACCCGGTTGAGCTCCATGATCCGCAACGCCACGTTCTCCAGGAAGTAGCGGTCGTGGCTTACCACCACATACGCCAGCGGCTCCGCATCCAGCAGCTCTTCCAGCCAGACGATCCCTTCGAGGTCGAGATGGTTCGTCGGCTCGTCCATGAGCAGGATGTCGGGCGAGCGTACCAGCTCGTGCGCGATCGCCAGCCGCTTGTTCCAGCCACCGGAAAGCGTGCCCACCGGCTGCGCGGGAGCGGGAAATCCGGTCCGTCCGAGGAGGATCGCCACCCGGCTGTGCTTCTCGAAGTCCTCGAGCGGAGACTCCGCGAGCGCCTCCATCAGGACCTCCTCGACCGTCTTCTCGGCCGGGAAGACCGGGTTCTGCGGCACATAGCCGACGCGGGTCCCCTTGCGCACCGCCCGGATGCCGGAGTCGGGCTCCTCGCTCCCTGCCATGATCTTGAGCAGCGTCGACTTCCCCGATCCGTTCGGGCCGATGAGCCCCACGCGATCCCCTTCGGCGAGGCCGAACGAGAGCCGCTCGAACAGCGGCCGGGCGCCGAGCTGCTTCGAGACCGCTTCACAGCTCAGGAGGACGGGATTCGCCATGCCGGGATGATAGCGGCAACAGCGGGACCGGCATCGCTGGTCCGAATCCTTTCAGTGCTTGGGCCAGACCGGGCTCACGAGCTCGATCCGCCAGGAGGGGCCGCCGGGGTAGAGCGGGCCCTCGGACTTGACGAAGGCCGGGGCCTCACCTCTCATGATCCAGACATGGGAGTCTGGGGGCTGTTTGCCCACCAACGGTGCGACGAGACCGGCAACTCCCCCGAGATCGACTTTCACGACGTAGTGTGTCGCGTGGCGCGTGGAGCCTCCGATCGAGAACGGATCTGTGCCGGCGGGCGTGATCGCCAGCTTCACCAGGCGCGGCTTGGGGGTCGCCGCCACCATCGCGAGGTTGAGTTGCTGCGCATTGCGCGGGAGGTTCTTCAGCAGGGTGAGGATCAGGCCGTTGGCGACATCCGGCGGCAGATCGAGGCGCTCGGCCGCGACCTTTTGCTGGCCGTGATCGGTGTAGTGGATCGTCGTCTGCCCGGTCGTGCCGTCGACTTTGACGTCCATGGGTTGCGGAAAAGCCGGGCCTTTCTGTACCAGGTGATCTCGCACGAGCTGAAACGTTCGGTGCTGGGTGTAAACGACGGTCTCGTCCTGGAGCGAGCCGTCCAGGAAGTGGAAGACGAGCCGGCTGGTGACCCGATTGCCGCGGGCGACCTGGGTGAGATCGCCCTGCGCCAGCATCTTCCCCTCGAGAGTGCGCAGGACGAGAAAGCCGTGGACCATCCCTTCTCTGAAACGCACAGCCACCGGTTCCGCTCCCAGCGCTGCGGGCTGGAGCAGTGCGCCGCCGGCCAGGAGGGAAGCAAGGAGCAGGCTTGGCATGGAGTCGCGCAGGCTTCTTGCTCGTGAGCTGGCTTTGTGCTCGGACATTGGTTGACCACCTTCCGGACCGATGCCCTTAGCGAGATCAGTGCCAGGTGGTCGACCCCTCGCTTGCCGGAGTCTCTTCAGCGATTGACGGGTGCCGTGAGCAACGCTTCCTTGCGGCTTCGAGGCAGGGCCTTGATCCGGAGCTCCTCGCGGAGGGCGGCGCTCCAGGAGCCCATCTCCTGCGACCAGACGAGGACGACCGGCAGGCGGGAGCGGGTATACCGCGAAGCGCGTCCGGCCCGGTGCAGCGCCAGGCGCTTCTCCAGGTCCTTGGCGACGCCCGTATAGAGCGAGCCGTCGCCGCAGCGGAGGATATACACGAAGGGCATGCGGGGATGATACTAGGCCGATGCGCCAGCTCTCCTGAAAGGGCAATCAGCCCCGGCCCTCCGTCTGGGCCCACCTCGCAGAGTCCGCAAAAAGGAGAAGCGGTCGCTCGGCGACGCGGAAGATCGCGCGGGCGCCGAACGGGAAGCTTGCCGCCATCCGTGCGCCGTCGGGGAAGAGCCAGCCCGCCTCCATCTCCGACTCGACGACGACCTCCTCACCGTCTTCCACGAAGCCGCTCTCGAGAACGGCGCTGCGGCCGCGGACGCGGTACGGCTCGCGAGCGCGGAACTGGAGTCGGCGCGAGACGAGCGGCATCGCCTGGCCGCCGGCAGAGCGAATGCCTGCGGTCGATCCCGCGGCGGTCGCGATCCACAGCCCGGAGCTGCGGTGCTCTTCCGCCCGGCGGCCAAGGCGCAGCCGATAGCGGCTGGTCGCCGCCGGCTGCGCATGGGCGATGAGGACATCGTTGAGCGCCGGCGGCAGGAGCTGCCCCGCGAGCTCGATCTCGAGGCGGGCGACCGCCTGCGGCAGCAGCGTGCCGCGCGTGATCCGCGCCAGGATCCGAGCCACGCTGGTCCGACGCGCCACCGACAGATAACCCACGCTGGATCGCGGAGCCGAATTGACGCCCAGCAAAGCGGCCCGGGTCACCCAATGAGATGCGGCGAGAAGGGTGCCGTCACCGCCGACCGTGATCACGAAGCGGGCACCGGCGATCGTGCGGCGCGCCCGCGCGTCCAGAGCGTCGACGGGGACCATGACCGGCGCGACTCCCAAGCGGTCGAGAGCCTCACGGACGGCCGCGAGAGTCAGCTCCTGCTCGCGCGCCGCATCCTCCACCTCCGCGGCGAGCCGTCTCCCGGTGCCAGCCAAGCGATCCGCCACGTCCTTCCGCGAGGCGACCGGGGTCTTGACCACCAGGACGCAGGGGGAGAGAGGAGAGTCGGTGGGTGGCTTCGGCACGGCCGGAGACTATCGCAGTGAGCGCGCTAGCCCCGGCGCCGGGTGATTCACCGCCACGAAGACCTTCCCCGACCTCGCCAGGACGTGGAGCGGGAGCCCCGCCCGCTGGAGGTCTTCGAGGCGGTCGTCTTCGGTGACGAGGTACACCGTGCCGGGCCCCTGCCAGAGGCGCTCGAAGGTCCCGAGGTCGATCATCCAGGCGCTGGTGTTCTCCGCCTCGGTCCCCATCTCCAGCTCGCCCCGCCAGCCCGCGACCGTGATCCTTCTCTCCAGGTAGACGGGCAGCTCCTGGAAGTAGGAGCGGTAGGTCACCACCTGATCTCCGGGGCGGAGCCGCGGCTTCAGCCACAGGGCGAGCGACCGCGTCGAGCGGTCGGCGTTGAAGGCCGGCAGGCAGACGACGAACGCGAGGAGGAAGAGGACGCCGCAGGCGAAGACCGCCGCGAGCGACCGGTCGGGCCGGCGTTTCCGCGCGAAGACGTAGGGGACGACGCCGAGCAGGAGCAGGCTGCCGGCGAGGAGGTAGACGCGGCCGCCCAGGACCGCGAAGGGCTGCGCGATCTTCGGCTGGCCGGCGAAGAGGCGCGGTCCCAGCGCCAGGGCGACGCCGAGGCCGCCGGCGAGGACGAGGAGGACGCCGCAGGCGATCCGCAGCTCCCTGATGTCCTGGCGTTCCCACAGTTCCCCCAGATGCCGGCCGAGGAGGAGCGCGAGCGGCGGCACGACGGGGAGGATGTAGGGGACGAGCTTCGAATCGGACAGCGAGAAGAAGACGAAGACCAGCCCGGCCCAGAGGAGGAGGAAGAGCTCCGCCCGCCGCTCCCGCCGCCGGCGCCAGAAAGTCCGCCAGGGCAGCGGCAGGGCAGCGCGCAACGCCGGGAAGAGGAAGGCCGTCCACGGGATCATGCCGCCCAGGAGGACCGGCACGAAGAACCAGGGGGGCTCGTAGCGCGCGTGGATCTTGGTGAGGTAGCGCAGCAGGTGCTCGTGGACGAAGTAGAAGTAGAGGAACTCCGGGTTCGCCCGCGCCACGAGGACGTGCCAGGGGACCGCGACGATCAGGAAGAGAACGGCCCCTGAGCCGAGGCGGATGCGCCGCGGCAAGTCCCACTCCCCCATCAGGGTCATCCAGGCGACCACGATCATCCCCGGGATCACGATCCCGATCAGCCCCTTGGTCAGCGTGGCGAGGGCCAGCGTCAGGTAGAAGGTCCAGAGCAGGTTGCGCCGGCGCGGTCCTTCCGGCTCTTGCAGCGCCACCAGGAAGGCGAGGAGGGCGACGGTGAGCAGGACGGAGACCGTCATGTCGAGCGTGATGGCGTTGCCCAGGAAATAGTAGAGGGGACAGGTGGCCAGCGCTCCCGCCGCGAGGAGGCCGGCGCGACGGCCGAAGAGGCGGCGGCCGGCGGCGTAGACGGCGAGGCAGCCCACGAGGGCCGAGAGCGCCGGCACCAGGCGCAGCGCCCACTCCCGGAGGCCGAAGAGCTGGATGGCCGCAGCCTCCAGCCAATAGAAGAGCGGCGGCTTCTCGAAGTACTTGACGCCATTCAGGCGCGGCGTGACCCAGTCGCCCGTGGCCACCATCTCGCGCGGGATCTCGACGTAGCGCCCCTCGTCCGGCCCCCACAGCGCCCGCGCGCCCAGCGCGACGCCGAACAGGACGCCGAGAGCGACAATCAAGAGGACGAGATCGCGCCCCCAGCCACCGGCGGGCGCCGCGGCAGGGATGGCGCGTGGCGTGGCTCGGGCGGCCGCCGAGCCGTTCATGTTATTTTCATCCCGGCGCTCTACCTTCCGCCGCCAGCTCTTCCTGTCGGGGAGCCGAAAGGAACCTCAGCCATCCAATGTTGCCGCGAGAGTCTATCCTCCCGTTCTCCAAGCCGGAAATCGGGGACGAAGAAATCGACGAAGTCGTCCGCGTCCTCAAGTCGGGCTGGATCACCACCGGTCCGTTGACCGCCCAATTCGAGAAGGAATTCGCCGCCGCCACCGGTGCCCGCCACGCGCTGGCGTTCTCCTCGTGCACCGGCGCGCTTCACGCCGTCCCGCTCGCCCTCGGGCTCACCGCGGGCGACGAGGTGATCGTCCCCGGCCTCACCTGGCCGGCGACCTCCAACATGGTCGTCGCCTGCGGCGCGGTCCCCGTTTTCGCCGACATCGACCCCGTGACCTGGAACCTCGATCCCGCGGCCGCGGCCGCGGCGCTCACGCCGCGCACGAAGATGGTCATCCCGGTCCACTTCGCCGGCCAGCCGGCCGACCTCGACGCGATTCACGGCGTGCTGCGGAAAGCCGGCCGCGAGGACGTGCTGATCCTAGAGGACGCGGCGCACGCCGCCGGCTCCTCGTACAAGGGCCGGCCGATCGGCGCCTGCACGGCGAACGGCACGGCGGCGGCCTGCTTCTCCTTCCATCCCATCAAGAACATGACGACGGGCGAAGGCGGGATGGTCACCACCGACGACGACGACCTCGCCGCCCGCATCAAGCTGTGGAAATTCCACGGCGTGCAGCGCGACGCCTGGAAGGCCTACTCGGCCGCCGAGAAGGCGCCCGCCACCTACGACGTGGTGCTCCCTGGGTTCAAGTACAACCTGACGGACATCCAGTCGGCGCTCGGGGTCCATCAGCTCCGCAAGCTGCCGCGTTTCAACGCCCGGCGGGCGGAGATCGCCGCGTTCTACCGCCGGGAGCTGATTGGAATCGAGGGCCTGGGCCTGCCCGGCGCGGCGCTCTACGAGCATGTCCATCCGTGGCACCTGTTCACCGTGCTGGCGCCGCAGCGGGCGCCGTTCATGGACGGGCTGCGCGAGCTGGGGATCGGCACCGGCCTCCATTTCGAGGCGGTCCACCTCCACACCTACTACCGCGAGCGCTTCGGCTACCGCGAGGGGATGCTGCCGGTGGCCGAGGAAGTCTGTTCGCGCATCGTCTCGCTGCCGCTCTTCCCCTCGATGACCGACGACGACGCCGCCGACGTGGCCGCGGCCGTCCGCGCGGTGGTGCAGTCCGGCCGCGAGGTGGTCCATGCCCGTTAGCCCCGGCCTCCAGAGCCGGAGCGCAGGCGTCGTCGTGCCGCGGCGGCCGCCTGCGGCGCCCCGCGTCTCGATCGTGATCCCGGTGTTCAACGAGGAACAGAACCTGCCGGCGCTGTACGCACGGCTGGCGCCGGTCATGGACGGCATTGCAGGTGGCGTCGAGGCGATCCTGGTGGACGACGGCAGCGCCGACCGCTCCCTGGAGATCCTGCGCGAGATCGCCGGGCGCGACCGCCGGGTGCGGGTGGTCGCCTTCAACCGCAACTACGGCCAGCACGCCGCGGTGTTCACCGGCCTCGAGATGTCGCGCGGCGACGTGGTGGTGACGCTCGACGCCGACCTGCAGAACCAGCCGGAGGACATCCCGAATCTGCTCGCCAAGTTCGACGAGGGGTTCGACGTCGTGGGCGGCTGGCGGGAGGACCGCAAGGACACGCCGTTCCGCCGCTTCGCCTCGCGGCGGGTCAACGCCATGATGCGGCGCATCCTGAAAGGGGTGGAATTCCGCGACTACGGCTGCATGCTGCGCGCCTACTCGCGGCCGGTGGTGGACTCGATGCGCGAGTGTGAGGAGCGCTCGACCTTCATCCCGGCGCTCGCCTGCCAGTTCGCCCGCCGGGTCGCCGAGGTGCCGGTCGGGCACGCCGACCGCGTCGCCGGAGAGTCCAAGTACTCGCTGTGGAAGCTCTTCAAGCTGCAGGCCGACCTGGTGACCGGCTTCACGGCGGCGCCTCTCCGCCTGGCGACCTTCGCCGGCCTCTTCGTCGCCGTCGTGTCGGTCGGCTTCGGCATCTTTCTCTTCGTGCGCCGGTTGATCCATGGTCCCGAGGCCGAGGGGCTGTTCACCCTCTTCGCCATCCTCTTCTTCCTGATCGGCGCCGTCTTCTTCGCCGTCGGGGTCATGGGCGAGTACGTGGGGAGGATCTACGACGAGGTGCGGCACCGGCCGCGCAGCGTGGTGGCGGAGACGATCAACTTCGCCGCGGACGAGGAGCGGACCGGATGAGGGTCCTGTTCTTCGGCTACAGCCAGATCGGCTATCGCGCCGTCAAGCTCCTTGCCGAGCGCGGCGACGAGGTCCTGGCGGTCGTGACCCATCGCGACGATCCGCGGGAAAACCGCTGGTACAAGACGCCGGCCGAAGCTGCCGCGGAGAATGGGCTGCAAGTCATCCACTCGGAGGATCTGGGATCGAAGGGAGCGGAGGACCTCGCGGAGCGTCTCGCGCCGGACCTGGTCCTCAGCGTCTTCTACCGCGACCTGCTCTCCGGCCGCGTGCTGGCCGCGGCGCGTCTCGCCGCCTTGAACCTCCACCCGTCGCTCCTCCCCGCCTACCGCGGCCGGGCGCCGATCAACTGGGTGCTGGTCAACGGCGAGACGGAGACCGGGATCACCCTCCACCACATGGTGGCGAAGGCCGACGCGGGCGACATCGTGGCGCAGCGGGCGGTCCCCATCGCGCCGCGCGACACCGCCTTGAGCCTCTATCTCAAGGTGGAGCAGGCGGGGATCGATCTGCTGGCCGAGGCCCTCCCTCTGGTCGCGAGGGGACAGGCGCCGCGCCTGCCGCAGGACCTCGCCAGATCGACCTATTTCGGCCGCCGCCGCCCGGAGGACGGGCGGATCGACTGGTCGTGGCCGGCCGCGCGCATCGACCGCCTGGTGCGCGCGGTGGCGCCGCCCTGGCCCGGCGCCTTCGGCGAGATCGCGGGGCGGCGCGTCGTCATCGCGGCCGGCGAGCCGGACGGTGCACTTCCATCCGGTACCGCGCCGGGCACCGTCCGCCGGGAGGATCATCGTCTCTTCGTCGCCACCGGCGACCGCTGGTTTCTGCTCACTCACTTTTCCTGATAAGGATTCCATCCATGAAAGTTCTCATCACGGGAGGCGGCGGCTTCCTCGGCTCCCATCTGGGTGACGGGTTCCTCGCCGCGGGCCACGACGTCACGGCCCTCGACACCTCGCCCGACTTCAAAGTCCGTCACAACCTGGACAACCCGAAGTTCCGCTACATCAAAGGGTCGATCTTCGACATCGACCTCCTGGAGAGCCTGATCGCCAAGAGCGATCTCGTGTACCACTTGGCCGCCGTGGTGGGCGTCGAGCACTACGTCGAGGACCCGTTCCACGTCCTGAACGTCAACGTGAACGGCACCCAGAACGTCCTCAAGTTCGCGCACCGCTACGACAAGAAGCTGGTCTTCGCCTCCACCTCCGAGGTCTACGGCAAGTCCAAGGACGCGCCGTTCCGCGAGGACGGTGACCGGCTGCTCGGCTCGACCGAGATCGACCGCTGGTGCTACTCCACGTCGAAGGCGGTCGGGGAGCACTTCTGCTTCGCGTACCTGAAGCTCGGCCTGCCGGTGGTCATCGTGCGGTTCTTCAACGTCTACGGCCCGCGCCTCGACCGCATCGACGTCGGCCGCGTGATCACCATCTTCATGGGCCAGCTCCTGCGCGGTGAGGACCTGACGGTGATCGGCGACGGCAAGCAGACCCGCTCCTTCACCTACGTCGACGACGCCGTGGCGGCGCTGGTCCAGGCGGGCCTCCGCCCCGAGGCGGTGGGCAGGATCTTCAACATCGGCAACGATGCGGAGACGTCGGTCCACGAGCTCGCGGAGGCGATGATCCGCGCCTACCCGGGCACCGGTTCCAAGATCGTCTTCGTGCCCCAGGAGAAGATCTACGGCAAATCCTATGAGGACATCGCCCGCCGCGTGCCGGACATCACGCGCATGCGGACGGTCCTTGGCGTCGAGCCCACGATCTCCCTGGAGGACGGCCTGCGGAAGACCATCGACTGGTTCAAGCACGACTTCGAGAAAGGGGCTGCCGCGACTGGAGGCGAGGGCCAGGCTTGAGCGCTCCCCGCGCCACCCGTGTCGCCCTGAAGGTCGACGTCGACACCTACCGGGGGACCCGGGAGGGCGTGCCGGCGATGCTGGAGGACCTGGCGGCGGCCGGCGTGCGGGCCACTTTTTTCCTCACTCTGGGGCCGGACAACTCTGGCCGCGCCGTCTTCCGCGTCTTCACCAAGCCGGGTTTCCTGCGCAAGATGCTGCGCACCAACGCGGCCAAGATGTACGGCTGGAAGACGGCAATGTACGGCACGCTCCTCCCCGCGCCGCGCATCGGCCGCCGCTGCGCCGCGGAGCTGCGGGAGATCGCCGCCGCCGGCCACGAGGTCGGTCTCCACGCCTGGGACCACGTCCTCTGGCAGGACCGCCTCCACCGCCTCGGCCGCGCCGCCATCGACGCCCAGCTCCAGCGCGGCATCGACGCCTTCGCCGCGATCTACGGCCATCCCCCCCGCGCCTTCGCGGCGCCCGCCTGGTTCTGCACCGACGACGCCTTCGAAGCGCTCGACGCCCGCGGCTTCGACTACCTCTCCATCGCCCGCGGCCCGGAGGAGCCCTACTACCCCCGCGTCCGCGGCCGGGTCCTGACAACCCTCGACATCCCCACCACCGTCCCCACCCTCGACGAGGATCTCGGGCGCGACGGCATCACCCCCGAGAATTACGTGGATCGTCTAGTTGCCAGATACCGGCCAGGCCACGATGAGGTGCTCACCGTCCACGCCGAAACCGAGGGCCTCGCCTACCGCGGCCTCTTCCAGCAGCTCCTCGCCCGCCACAACGCGATGGGGATCGAGACGATACCCGTCAGCGAGCTGGCTGCCGAGGCGCGGGAGCAGGCACCGGCGCGGGACGTGCGGCTGGGGGAGATCCCGGGGCGGTCGGGGCGGGTGGTGCTGGTGGCGTAGGGAGAAGAAGTGCCATCTCAGATGACTAGGTCAATGTGAACCCTTATCGGTTCTGAAGGCTCATTCCTCTCCGACAGAGATTGCAGTACAGTTAAACAGTTGACGTGCGCCGCTGGGGGACTCGGGCCGGCGGTTTGCTCGGCCCGGGCCGCCGGCTTGGAGGAGGGCGGCAATGGACCAACCGCTGGAGAAGGACGGCAAGCCGCCGGTGGCGGCAGGCGGTTCGGTGTACCTGGCGACGGCGGCCGATCTGCTGGCCTCCCTGGCCCGGTGGACTCTCAAGGCCTCTGTTCTTCCCGCCTGGCCGCTGCAGGTTCTCCCCCGCAACGCGCTGACCGACTCGGCGCGCCGCGCCATGTCCGCCTCGGCCGTTTTCCCGCGCGCCATCGGCCGCGCGGTCGAGGGCTTCGCCGACGAGATCGCCGGCCTGTCCGCCGAGATCGAGCCGCAGGCCGCCGAGACGACCCCGCCGTTGGTGCGGGTGCACCGCCGGAACAAGACTGACACGGCCGTCCTCTTCATCCACGGCTTCGGGATGAATTCCGAGAACACGTGGCGCGAGTTCCCCCGCTTCCTTGCCATGGACCCCCGGCTCGAGGCCTGGGACGTCTACAGCGTCGGCTACTCCACCAGCCTGTGGATCGACATCGCCGGCGTGTGGGCCGCGTCCCCGCCGATCTCGCGCCTCTCCATCTATCTGAAGACCTTGCTGGACGGGGTGCCCTTCGACCGCTACAAGAGCCTGGCCATCGTGGCCCACAGCATGGGCGGCCTCGTTGTCCAGCAGGCGCTCACTGAGAGCACCGACCTACTGGCCAGGATCGGTCACGTCATCCTCTTCGGCACGCCGAGCAACGGCCTGATGAAGGCCGCGTACCTGCGGTGGTGGAAGCGGCAGGCACGCGACATGGGAGCCGGCAGCCCCTTCATCACAGAGCTCCGTAGGGCCTGGAGCGAGAAGTTCGGTGCCGGCCTGCCGTTCAAGTTCGTGGTGACCGCCGGCGACGAGGACGAGCTCGTGCCCTCCGCGTCGAGCCTGGAGCCGTTCCCCAAGGCGTTCCACGCCGTGATCGCGGGCAACCACGCCACCATCGTGCAACCGCGGCACGCGACCGACTTGAACGTGCAACTGGTGATCCGGCAGCTCATGGGAGAGGCCGCCCCGGCAGGGCCGTGGAACAGCGCGCGCCTCGCCGTGGAGGGGCGCGAGTTCCAGAAAGCGATCGACGCGCTGTGGCCGCTCCGCGCCGAGCTCGACGACGCGACGCTGGTCCAGCTCGCCCTCGCCCTCGACTCCGTGGGGCGGAAAGACGACGCCATGCGCGTCCTCGAGGAGTCCCGCCAGCAGACGACCGACGCCATGGGCACTCTCGCCGGCCGGCTGAAGCGGCGCTGGCGCCACGAGGGACGCCTGGAGGACGCCCAGCGCTCCCGCGAGCTCTATGGCAAGGCGCTGCAGTCAGCCGAGGTCAACCGGGACGAGTCGCAGGCCTTCTATCACGCGATCAACGTCGCCTTCATGGAGCTGGCGTTCGAGAAGAAGCTGGAGCTGGCCCGCCAGTCCGCCGAGCGCGCTCTCGGCCACTGTCAGAAGGCCTACCGCGATCTCTGGTGCCTGGCCACCGAGGGCGAGGCGTACCTGTACCTCGGCGACGACGACAAGGCGCTCACCGCCTACGGCCAGGCCCTCGAGCTCAACCCGCAGCCGTGGCAGATCTCCTCGATGTTCCACCAAGCGATCGCGGTGGCCGATCTCCTCGGCAATCAGGCGGCGGACGAGCGCCTCACCGCCCTTTTCCGGAAGGACGCGAAGGCGTGACCGCGGCCGGCGCCGCCGCTCCCGCTCCTCCCCCGCTCCACCGCACCCGGCCGAGCTCGACCCCACTGTAGTAGTGGGTCAGGATTTCGCGGTAGTCGTGACCGCGCTGGGCCATGCCGTAGGCGCCGACCTGGCACATGCCGACGCCGTGGCCGAAGCCGCGCCCGGTGAAGAGCCAGCCGGGCTCCTGGTTCTTCGGCGCCAGGCGCTTGGCTGTGAACAGGGTGTCGGGGACGTCCAGGGTCCAGCGCACGGCGAGGCCGTCGACCTCCATGGTCTGGCCGTTGTCGCCGACGATGCGGATCTTGCCCACCCGGCCCGAGCCGCCGCGCTCGAGGATGTCGAAGGACTGGAAGCCGAGCCCCGGGAAGCGCTGGCGAACCTGCGCGGCGAGCTGGGAGTCGGTGCGGAAGCGGGTCCATGCGCTGTACGGGCTGCTGCGGTCGAACGCGACGCCGTCCAGATCCACCTCCTGCGCCACGGCGAGCAGCCGGTCGCCCTGCCAGTAGAGGGTCAGGCCGTCGCCGGGGACCATGGCGAGCGGCGAGCTCGCCATCAGAGTGCCGCGCTTGCGGAACGTCGACAGGCGCTCGGGCAGGGCGTAGACCTGCTGCTCCTTGCCCGACTTGACGATCAGCTTCCCCGCGTCCAGGGAGAGGAAGGAGACCTCCTCGCGCCTGAGGACGCGCAGCATCTCGGCGAGGGCGAGGAGCGTCTGCTCCACCTCCCGGTCGTCCAGAGGCTTGTCCAGCGGGCCGCGGATCAAGCCACTGCGGATGAGGTAGGCGGCGCGGCGGCGGTCCTCCTCGCTCCAGTCCTTCGGCGGGTCGTGCAGCAGGTACTCGACGTCCTGCGGCGCCAGGAAGAGACGGGCGTCGAGGACGAGGTCGAAGGCGTAGGCGATGAAACGCTGCACTTCGCGCCGGTCGAGGGAGGCGAGGCGCTCGCGCGGCAGCGGCAGGCCGGCCAGGAAGGCGAGGTGCTCGATGCGGGCGGCGAGCGACGCGACGGGCGGGCTCTCCGGAGCCGGCGGCAGGATCTCCCGGGTCAATCCCTCGGGGAACGCGATCCCCGGCGGCAGGCTCCCCTCCAGGCGGGCGAAGCCGACCTCCATGCACGGGACGCCCTTGAGATAGGGCTCCTGCTTGAGCGGGAAGATGACGCCCACGTCCTCCGTGTGGCCGCCGCAGGTGGAGCTGTAGAGGGTGTCCGCCAGCTCCCCTGCGTAGAGCACCACCTGACCGGCGGTCTCCGCGATGGCGCGGTCGGAGAGCGCGTGCTCGGCGGCCACGCCGCCGTACACCTGGCAGCGCGGCGTGGCGCAGATGTCGTACCCCTCGCGGGAGAATTCGCCCAGGTTGCGCAGGGTATAGGTGCGGGCGGCCACCGCCTGCGCCTTGAGCGCTTCGAGCTGGTTGTACTGCTCCGGCCCCATCTCGCTGGGCACCACGCCGCGCAGGTACTCCTCGATGGACAGCTCGTTGATCAGGTTGAGCGTGCCGCGGTCGTTCAGGTAGACCAGGATCCGCCCGCGGTAGCGCTTGCCCTGGACGCGGACGGTAGCGGTCTGGGTGGGCGAGGCGGCGAGCCAACGGCCGGGGTAGACGATCGACGAGCCGGCCTGGGTGACGCGGAAAGCCGGCGCCGAGACGCCGCCGCCTTCGTACACCACGAACGCGCCGACGACCCCGATGCTGCCCAGGCGGCGCATGTCGCGCTCGGCGTCGTCACGGGTGGCGTACTGGCCGACGCGCACCCGGTAGAGGTCGATGCCGGCGTCGAAGTGGGCGTCGCCCGGCTCGCCGGTGGCCTGCTGGAGGCGCTGCGCCAGCTCCTGGGCCTGCCGCTCGTCGCGCAGGGCGGCCACCTGCAGGCGGTAGGTGCCCTGCTGGGCGGCGGCGGCGGCCGGCTCGATCTTGAGCGTCGAGCTGACAGGCACGGTTGTGGCGTCCACCACCGCGGCCAGCGGCTCCTCGCAGCAGGGGAGCGTCACGGAATCGAGGTCGCTGGCGAGGCCGACCTTGAGGAGGAGCGGCGCCGTGGGTCCAGGCACCGGCTCGGCAGGCTTTTCGCTGGGCCGCTCCGCCGGCTTGACCGCCGGTTGGACGGGCGCCGGCGGCGAAGACTTGGGCGCGGGCGCCGGCGGCGTCCCGGTTGCTCGGGTGACGCGGCGGGTGGCCGGCCGCGGCAGCGACGGGCCGCAGGCCGCCGCCAGCAGGACGGCCAGCAGGACGAGGAGCACCAGGAGCGGAGCGGGCAGGGCAAGCGGCTTCTTCATCACGCCCGTCGGATCAGCGCAGGTGGGCCCCATGGGCCTTGTGCTCGCGCCGGAAATCCTCCACTCCGGTCAACAGCACCGGCTGGGCCATCTCGTAGAGGCGGCTGACCAGCATCGACGGCAGGCGCGTGGCGAGAAGACCGGATTCGTCGACGGCCGGCGGCTCGGGATCGCGGCCGCGGTCCAGGCTGGCGACTTTGGCAGGCGCCGCATCGGCAGCGCGGAGGGACGGTGGATCGAGCAGGAAGTTCGTCGTGAAGAGCGTCGGCAGCCGGCGGGTGTAGCGGTGGTTGATGATGAGGTAGAGGATGTCGCGCACCCAGGGGGTCGGCTTCTGCGCGCCGAGCTCGTCGAGGACGAGCAGCTCGGCGTCGAGGAGCGGGCCGAGGATCTCGCGCGCGGACTCCGGAGTGCCGGGGTCGAACGTGGCCTGGATCTGGTGGATCAGGGCGGTGAACTCGGCGAAGCGGCCGTGCGCCCGGTAGCGCTCGATCACTTCGAGGAGGACGCCCACGGCGAGATGGGTCTTGCCGACGCCAGGCGGTCCGATGAAGACGAGCCCCGACTGGCGGAAGCCGTGGTCTTCCTGGCGGATGAAGTTGTCGACGTAGTCCTGTGCAATTTTGCGCGCCGCTTCGAGACGCGTCCGCACCCGCAGCGACTGAGTGGAGGTCTGGAAGCTGGAGATCTTGCAGTGACGATAGCGCGGGGGGACCCCCGCGGCGGCAACCATCCGCTCGGCGCGATCCTCCTCACGGCAGGCGCAGGGACGGGCCATCCCCGCTCCGCTGTCCGCCTCGACCACCCAGCCACGCCCGCCGCAGAGAGGGCACTGCTCGTCCGAGACTGCGCTGACCGGCATGGCAAAAGGGTAGCACGCCGGGACGACGAAAAACGGCGGTCAGCGGACCTTGGTCAGGGGGCCGCTGTGGATCTTGACCAGGGCGTGCTGCCGCTCGGTGTTCATGCGGCGCTCGTGGGCCTCCCGCTTGACGTAGTCGAGCAGACGGTCGACTTCGCCCTGCATCTGGTCCATGCGCTCCTTCATGTTGAGGATCACCTCGACGCCGGCCAGGTTGACCCCGAGATCGCGCGTCAGGGTGAGGATGATCTCGAGGCGGCGGATGGCCTCCTCGTCGTAGAGGCGGGTGTTGCCGGCGCTGCGCGTCGGCTTGATGAGACCCTCGCGCTCGTAGAGCCGCAACGTCTGCGGGTGGATGCCGTAGCGCTCGGCGACGACACTGATCATGACGTACTTCTGCTCGGATTTGCGGCGCCGCGCGACCATCAGCGTTTCTCCTCCCGGACCGGCACCCGGGCGGCTCCCGCCGGGCGCTTGGGAATCTGGATGCGCAGGATACCCTGCTCGAAGGCTGCGGCGACGCTGTCCTCCGCGACCGGAGCACCGAGATCGAAGACCCGGCGGAAAGGTCCGTAACTGCGCTCCATGCGCAGGAAGTTGCGGTTTTCACCGAGCGGCTGCCGGCGGCCGGAAAGCTCCAGCCACCGGTCCCGCACCTGGAGCTGGATGTCCTCCCGCAGGACGCCCGGCAGCTCGGCGAAGAGGATGTACCCTTCCTCGGTCTCGACGACGTCCACGGCGGGGGACCAGGTGCCGGGCAGCCCCCCTTCCGGGTCCTCGTAGTCCGCGGGGAGCAGCGCCTGCTCGAAGAGGCTGTTGATCCTCTCCTGGATGCGGGCCAGCTCCTCGAGGTAGACCTTCTTGAGCGGCGCCATGGCTCGGGCTCAGCGCTTTTCGTCGACGTCCACGTATTCGGCGTCGATCACCTCGTCGGTGGCCTTGCCGGCCCCTGCTCCGGCACCCGCTCCCGCTCCGGCGCCACCCGGCGCACCGGCTCCAGGCGCCCCCGCCGCGCCGCCACCCTGCTGCTGCCGGTACATGACCTCGGCCAGCTTGTGCGACGCCTCGGTGAGCTTCTGCCCGGCCTCCTCCATGGCCGCCGCATCCTCGCCCTCGAGCGCCTTCTTGGCCGCCGCGAGCGCCTGCTCGAGCTGCCCCTTCTCGGCCGGACCGAGCTTCTCCTTGTGCTCTTCGTACGTCTTCTCCGTCGAGTAGACGAGGCTGTCGAGGCGGTTGCGGGCCTCCACCTGGCGGCGCCGCTCCTGGTCCTCCGAGCGGTGCGCCTCGGCCTCCTTCACCATGCGGTCGATCTCCTTGTCGTTCAAACCGCTCGACGCGGTGATCGTGATCTTCTGCTCCTTGCCCGTGCCGAGGTCCTTGGCGGACACGTTCACGATGCCGTTGGCGTCGATGTCGAACGTCACCTCGACCTGCGGCACGCCGCGCGGCGCCGGCGGGATGCCCACCAGATGGAACTTGCCGAGGGTGCGGTTGTCGCGCGCCATCTCGCGCTCGCCCTGGAGCACGTGCACCTCGACCGAGGGCTGATTGTCCGCCGCGGTCGAGAAGACCTCGCTCTTGCGCGTCGGAATGGTCGTGTTGCGGTCGATCAGCTTGGTGAACACGCCGCCCAGCGTCTCGATGCCGAGCGAGAGCGGGGTCACGTCGAGGAGCAGCATGTCCTTGACGTCGCCGCTCAGCACACCGCCCTGGATGGCGGCGCCGATCGCCACCACCTCGTCGGGGTTGACGCCCTTGTTGGGCTCCTTGCCGAAGAAGTCCTTGACGATCTTCTGGATCGCCGGCATGCGGGTCTGGCCGCCCACCAGCACCACCTCGTCGATGGCCTCGGCCTTGACGCCGGAGTCCTTGAGCGCCTGCCGGCAGGGACCGACGGAGCGCTGGATCAGGTCGTCGACGAGCTGCTCCAGGCGCGGCCGGGTGAGCCGCAGGTTGAGATGCTTCGGGCCCTGTGCGTCAGCGGTGATGAACGGCAGGTTGATCTCCGTCTCCTGCGCGCTCGACAGCTCGATCTTGGCCTTCTCGGCGGCTTCCTTGAGACGCTGCATCGCCATCGGGTCGTTGCCCAGGTCGATGCCCTGGTCCTTCTTGAACTCCTCGAGCAGCCACTCCATGATCCGCTGGTCGATGTTGTCGCCGCCCAGGTGGGTGTCGCCGTTCGTCGCCTTGACCTCGACGACCCCCTCGCCCACCTCCAGGATGGAGATGTCGAACGTGCCGCCGCCGAAGTCGTAGACGGCGATCGTCTGGTCCTTCTTCTTGTCCAGGCCGTAGGCGAGCGCCGCCGCGGTCGGCTCGTTGACCAGGCGCTCCACGGTCAGGCCGGCGATGCGGCCGGCGTCCTTGGTCGCCTGGCGCTGCGAATCGTTGAAGTAGGCGGGCACGGTGATGACCGCGCGCTCCACCTTCTCGCCCAGGTAGTCCTCGGCGGCCTGCTTCAGCTTGCCGAGCACCATGGCCGAGATCTCCGGCGGAGAGAACTTCTTGCCGTCGATGTTGATGCGGACGTCGCCGTTCTCCGCCCGCTCGATCTGGTACGGCACCATCTTCATCTCTTCCGTCACCTCGTCGTACTTGCGGCCCATGAACCGCTTGATCGAGAAGACGGTGTTCTTGGGATTGGTCACCGACTGCCGCTTGGCGACCTGCCCGACGAGCCGTTCGCCGCTCTTGGTGAACGCCACGACCGAGGGAGTCGTGCGGTTCCCCTCTGCATTGGGGATGACTTTCGCCTCGCTCCCCTCCATCACGGCCACCACGCTGTTGGTGGTCCCCAGGTCGATACCGATGATCTTGCTCACGCGATCCTCCTCCTTGCTCCGATGTCCTGCAGGCAATGGCAGCCTGCGCTCCAGACTCTAAAATTTTAGTGGCAACCTGTCAACTTCTGCCACGTTCTATCTGACAATCTGGGACGCAGATTTATTCCAGCTCCGGAGAGGGCTAGTCGAGGAGGACGAGCGGCGCCGCCGTCGATTCGGTGGGAACGGTGAGGAATTCGGGATCGAGGAAGAAATTGCCCGTGATCGCCTCCGACATCTCCGTCCCGGGGATCGGCGTGTCGCCTTCGAGAGGCTGCAGCAGATAGCTCTCCTCCGTGACGACGTAGCGGAAGGCGTGACCCTGGGGATCGCGCAGGTCGCCGCCCGCGAGGAGGCCGGCCTTTTCGAGATCGCCCAGGTGAGCGGGGAAGTGCCCCTCGAGCAGGAAGTAGGTCTTGGCGGCGCGATCGATCTTGAGATAGAGGGAGGCGCGCTGATCCTGGGCGAGGTCGGCGCGCTCCCGGCTCTGCCAGGGGAAGGGGAGCATCAGCGCCTCGGGCCGGCTGACCAGCACAGCCGCCAGCAGCAGGCCGAGCCCGGCGGCGAGGAGCTTGGGCAGCAGCGGGCGCAGCGGCTCCGCCGGCCGCTCGATCTTCATCTGGCGGAACGGGCCGGTGGGCTCCCCTTCGGCGGCGTGGCCCGGCACCGAGCGCACCGCTCCCACCGGCGGCTCGCCTTCGCGGCGCACCACGCGGAGGGCGGGCCGCGGAGAGGGAGAGGCGGCCGGGAGCGGTTCGGCCGGCTTGGGGCGGACCGTCTCTTCGCTGCGGCGCGGCGGCGCCGGTACGGGGCGGGGGGCGGCCGATCCGGCACCTTCCGCCACCTGGTAGAGGAGCTCGTCGACGGCGATCGGATGGAAACCGTCCTCGAACGGCACCTCGTCGCCGCTGTAGAACTTGAAGTCCCCTTTGTCCCAGCGCAGGAGCTGCTCGAGGAGGCGGAAAGTCTGCAGCCGCAGGCCGCGCAGCAGATCGCCGCGCGGGATATAGCCGTGCTCCACCAGGTGATCGAGAAGCCGGCCGCCCGCGGTCTCATGCTCGGCGGCGGCGCGGGTGAAGTCGGCGGCGCTGATGAGCTTTTCGCCCACCAGCACCTGCGCGAGCCCTTCCTCGACGGTCTGGTTCAGGGCGTCCGCGGCGACGACCTCGCCGTTCAGGAAGGTGACGGCGATGATGTCCTGCTGACCCTGCACGGTCAGGATCCCGGTCTTCTTCTGCTGCGCGATGAGCTGCAGGATCTCGGGCAGCTTGAAAAGGTCGAGGGTGCCTTCAACCGCCATGCACGACCGTCCTCATACTGCGTTGCGCAGCTCGGTGCGGAGCCGCACCGCGAGATAGAGCAACAAGCCCAGGACCGCCACGACCTGGGCGGCAGAGCTGCCGGGATCATACCCCCAAGGGAGGCGATATCCGAGGCTGCCGAACAGCGGCAGCATGACCAGCGCGGCCGGCAGCAGGACGGCGAGGAAGCCGCGGATGCCTTCGCCGGCCTCCGCCGCCCCGGCGCCGGGCAGCAGGACACGCCGCCAGCGGTTGTTGGAATGGAAGCGCAGCGGATCCACCTCCGAGGAGCCGAAGGGAAGCCGCGCCAGGTACAGGGCCATGGCGAGGAGGGCGAGGACGAGCGGCACCACCAGCGAAAGACCGCGTCGGAAGAGCTCCAGGCGGACGGAGGTCGCTTGCCGGGCGCGGAACGTAGCGAGGAGCTGCTCCCGGATCTCCGGGATGCGGGAGAGACCGCGGTTGTTGGCGATCACCCCTTGCTGATTGGGATCGCGGATCCAGGCGTCCACCTGCGCCTGGTCCAGGGCGCGCGCCTGGTCGAGCGCGCGGCGATGCTCGTCGAACAAGTAGGACTCTGAATACGCCTGGCTCAGGTTGAATTGCGCCGCGGCGCTCTTCGGATCGGCGGCGGCCACCTTCTGGAAGTGCTGGATGGCGGTGCCGAAGTCCCCTTTGCGGTAGGCATAGACGCCGAGGTTCATCTCGGCGTAGGTGTTGCCCGGCTCCTGCTCCAGCACCTGGCGGTAGAGCGACTGCGCGAGATCCCACTGGTTGAGGGAGCGGTGCACGTCCGCCAGCAGGTGCTTGACCGCCGCGCTCTCCGGCAGCAGCGAGCGCAGCACGCCCAGGTCGGTGAACAGACTGCCGTAGAGGCGGTGCTGCCGCAGGCTCTCCATGGCCTGCACGGGAGGCGACAGCATGACCGCGACGCGCCGGCTCTGCGCCGTGATCAGGATGGGAGCCACGCCGACCACCAGCCAGAGGGCGACCAGCACCGAGCGCTCGCTCGCGGAGGAATAGCCCCACAACAGCACCGACCAGAAGAGCGGCAGCCAAAGGAGCCCGGAGGGGAAGAGCAGCGGCCAGAGGAAGACGGCGATGGTGGCCGCCACCGCGGCAGGCCGCGGCAGGCGGCGGGAGAAGAGCCCGACCAGGTCCTGCCACAGGGCGCCTCCCTTGACCGCCATCTGGACGGCGACGAACAGTCCGCCGGCGAGGAGGAGAAGCGAAGCTCCCCAGACCAGCAGGTCCTGCAGCCAGAGGTAGCTCTCCAGCGGCAACCTGAAGAGGCGCAGGTAGCCGCGCGCGAGGGCGCCGGCCGCATCCAGGTAGCGCCCCTGGAGGCGGTCGACTGCCACCGCGGCAAAGGCGGTCTCACTGCGCCCGGGATCCAGCTCTTCGGCAGCGTCGAGAGACCACCGGGCGCGGGTGAAGTCGCCCTGCCGCGCCGCCTGCACCGCGCGGTCGAGAGCGGCGACACTCAGGTCCGGCAGCCGCGTCACGGCGAGCTGGCGGGCCGTGGCCAGCAGGTCCTGGACCACACCCTCCGAGCCTTGGCGGCTGTTCTGGACCACCCACTGCAACCACTGCTCCTCGAGCTGTTTCAGGGTGCGGCGCACGGGCGCGGTCATCTCGACGCCGGTCACCTGCGGTGACGAAACACCGCCCGTCCCCGCCGCCGCCAGCGGCGGCGCGGCGGTGGCGAGCGCAATCAGCGCAACCAGCGCGGCTCGCTCCGCGCCGCGGCAGGCTCTACCGGGTCTTCTGCACATAGCGGACCCGCAGGCGATAGAGCAGGTCCTCCAGAAATGCGCTCTCCTGCGCCGTCAGGTTGCCCGCGGTCTTCTGCCGCAGCACCTCCAGCAGGTCGATATGGAGCTGCGCCATCTCCAGGTTCTCGGCCGACTGCCCGTCCGGCAGCTCCATGTCCCCCAGATAAAGAGGCACCGGCTCGGCGAGCATCGCGACCAGGTCGTAGAACGTGGGGCCGAGCTCCGGCGGCGTGCCGGGGAGCTCCAGGGGAGGCGGTGGAGCCTGGCTCTCGGGCCGCACCGGAGCCGGCTCCGGTGCTGGGGAGGGAGCCTCCGGCGGGGGCGCGGCGGCAGTCGATTTTTCGCCGAGGAAACGGTACTCTTCCCGCAGCTCGCCCTCCGGGGTGAACATCCGCTTGTCGGTCACCTTGATCTCTCTGTCCTGACTGCTCACCCGGATCGACACTCCTTTCGTCTGCCCATGTCCGCGGCCCCCGAACTCCAGAAGCTCCTCGCTCTCGTCGCCCGCCTGCGCGGTCCCGGCGGCTGTCCCTGGGACCGCGAGCAGAGGCTGGCCGACGTCCGCGCGTATCTCCTCGAAGAGGCGCATGAGGTGGCTGGAGCCATCGACGGCGGCGACTGGAGAGAGCTGGCCGAGGAAATGGGCGACCTGCTCTTCCAAATCGCCTTCATCGGGCGTCTCGCCGAGGAAGCAGGTGCCTTCAGCCTCTCACAGGTCATCGACGGCGTCCACCATAAGATGGTGGCCCGCCATCCGCACGTCTTCGGCGACGAGGTCCTCGCCGACGCGCAGGCGGTGCGCCAGGCATGGGAGCGCCGCAAGCTGCGCGAGGAGCCGGGCCGGACCGCGCTGCTCGCCGGCGTCCCCGCCTCCCTGCCCGCCCTCCTGGGCGCCTACCGGCTGACCCAGAAAGCCGCCGGCGTGGGCTTCGACTGGCCGGACGCCGGCGCCGTTCTCGCCAAGGTGGAGGAAGAGACCGCCGAGCTGCGCGCCGCGCTGGCGTCCGGCGACCGGGAGGCGACCCGCGAGGAGATCGGCGACCTCCTGTTCACCCTCGCCAACCTGGCCCGCAAGCTGGACGTCGATCCCGAAGCGGCCCTCGCCGGCACCAACCGCAAGTTCCGCCACCGCTTCGAACAGGTGGAGAAGGGCCTCGCCGCACGGGGAAAGAGCGCCGCCGAGGCCACCCTCGAAGAGATGGATGCGCTGTGGGAGGCGGCGAAGGGGGAAGGTGAAGCTAATCGAGGATCATGATGCCGGCTTGCTCGGCTACGCGCTGGACCTCGGCGTACCCGGCGCCCAGGAACAGCGGCAGGGGAGGATCGACCACCTCCAGATCGCTCCGCTCGACGCGGTCTCCGAACAGGACGAGAGCAAAGGATGTGTTGAATTTCCGCGATACCCAGACGAGCCCGTCGGCCTCCTGCAACCGGGCGTGAAGGGTTGCGGCCCAGGTTACGGACCGGGAGTACTGCCGGGCCTCTGAGTCGATCAGCTCGGAATGGCTGATCCCCAGCCTGGTGAGGCCGTGGCCGTGGAGTTGGACCAGCGCCAGATTCCGCCGCGCCGCGATCGTCGAGACGAGCATCGGTCGCAGAACGGAGCGGAGGATGAGCTTCCCGGGCCCCCGAACGGGCACGTTATGAAATACGCTCTCCGAGAGACTCCCATCGAGATTGCTCGCGCCGTACAGGGTCGGTACCCGGCGACCGTAAGAATCCTCGAACGGATGGAAGCGGCCATGGCCAAAGCCTGGGTTGAGCTCCGTCGCTCCGAAGCTGCTGTCATGGCAGCGCACGATGCCCCGGCCGCGCGGCCAGGTTTCGACGAGCGGATCGAGGGCCAGTGGCTCCGACGGCAGCGGGCCATTGGTCAGAAGAAGAGCCCCTCCGCCTCTCGCTCAGCGGCCTGAGCGACTTCCTCCGGCTCGCTCTCCAAGAGGTCTACGGGACGCCGGCCATCCAACCATCCCGCGTTGCCCAGGAACCAAAGGGCCAGCTCCCATTCCGTGCTCTTGCTGCCCAGCGTGCGGATGACCTCGGCGATCACCGGCCGGGGACGTCCCTGATCGTCGAACTGGTACCCCGGATAGTAGGTGGTCCCATGATAGGTGACCGAAAAGATGCGTCCCTCCTGTTTCCACCGGTTCGCCAGCGAGGCCTTGTTCTTCGCCCGGGAACCGGCGAGCCCGGCGACCTTCGCACTGCTGAGCAAGCCGAACTCCGCGATCAAACCTAGCCGCGCCTCTGCGTTGCGCCGCGCCTGCAAGACCGCCGGCGAGCTGGGCAGCGGCGCCTCGGGGAGCATCGCTTCAACCATCCGGCTGAAGGAACGGCGCTCACGGACGAGATGGTCCATCGCATCCGCGTAGGCGAGGATCTCCCTGTCTTGAGCGGCCAGAAGATCGGTCGAGGCCGCCGCCGCCAACTCCTCCCCCTTCTCCACCAGGGTGCGGAAGAAGTTGTCACCTCTCTCCTGCGCTCTGGCCTTGGCTCCCAGTCCCGCGAGGATGACGTCGCGCTCGACGCTGTGAAAAGCATACGGCTCCGCACGCTCGCGGATCTCTCCGGAGCCCCGCACGGGAACGTCAAACGAGTAATCCACCTCGCGACCGACTTCTGGCTTTTCCTCGTTCTCGGGCTTCCTCGGCCGATGAGCCATGGCGCGCCTCCTCAATGAGAGACATGATAGCATGCCCAGAAGATCATTTCAATCACCTGGCGGCCAGGACCATCCTTTCGAGATAGGGCGCCACGTTGTCGGCCACCTTCTCCTGCCCCTCGGCCGTGGGATGCATGCCGTCCGCCTGGTTGAGCTCGGCGACGCCGCCGACGCCTTCCAACAGGAAAGGCACGAGCGGGACGTCCATTTCCTTGGCGATGCGCGGGTACAGGGCGCGGAACCCTCCCGCGTAGTCGGGACCGTAGTTGGGAGGGATCTGCATGCCGAGCAGGAGGACGCGGGCGCCGGCGGCGCGGCAGCGGCGGACGATCTCCCGCAGGTTCTTCTCGGTGTCCGCCAGCGCCACGCCGCGCAGGCCGTCGTTGGCGCCCAGGGCGAGGACGACGACGTCCGGATGCTGGCCGAGCAGCCAGTCGAGGCGGGCGAGACCGCCGGCGCTGGTGTCGCCGCTCACGCCGGCATTGATCGCCCGGATCGGCGTGCCGCGTCCGGCGAGCCGGGCGGCGACTCGCGACGGATACGCCTGGTCTTCGGCGAGGCCGAGCCCGGCAGTCAGGCTGTCGCCAAGGAAGATGACCAGCGGACCGCGGGCCGCCGCAGGCACCGGCGCCACCGGCCGGAGCTCCCGTGCGGCCGCGGGAACGGCCCGTGCCGTCGGCTCGCGCTCCGGCGAGCCGCAGGCGGTCAGCGCCAAGAGAACAACGGCGGCAAGGACGGGAAAGGCTCTGCGCATCTCTCGAAGGCTCCTCCGGCCACCAGCTCCGGCGACCTCGCTAGGGAGAAGGCCGCCGCCCGGGGAGGATATTTCCACGCCGGCGGAGCGCTGGCGAGCGGCGCGGCGGGAATATGCCCGGAGATCCCCCCGGTTGCCACCTTCGTCCCAGTGCGGCAGTTAGACTTCGGCCGGCACGGACGTTTCCAGATCGAATGACCGCGCCCCGCATCGAGCTTCGCCATCTGACCCGCCGCCTGCCTTCCGGCGACCGCGTCCTCACCATCCTCGACGGCGTCGACCTCGCGGTCGCTCCCGGCGAGTTCGTCGCCGTGCTGGGTCCCTCGGGAAGCGGCAAATCCACCCTGCTCGCCCTCATGGCGGGCCTCGACCGCCCCACCTCCGGCGAGGTGCTGATCGACGGCGCGCCCATCCAGGGGCTGTCCGAGGACCGGCTCGCCCTGCTGCGGCGGCACACGATCGGGTTCGTCTTCCAGAGCTTCCAGCTCCTCGGCAACCTCACGGCGCGCGAGAACGTGCTGCTGCCCGTCGAGCTCCTCGGCCAGCCCGAGCCGGTGCGCCGCGCCGACGAGCTGCTCGCCGCGGTGGGGCTCGCGGACCGCGGCCACCACTATCCGAGCCAGCTCTCCGGCGGTGAGCAGCAGCGCGTCGCCCTGGCGCGCGCCTTCGCCGCCCGGCCGCCGATCCTCCTCGCCGACGAGCCCACCGGCAACCTCGACGGCGCGACCGGCCGCCGGGTGCTGCAGATTCTGACCGATCTGCGGCGGCAGGCGGGAACGACGCTCGTGCTGGTCACCCACGATCCCGCGGTGGGCGCCCTGGCCGACCGCCTGATCCATCTGCGCGACGGCCGCATCGAGCGCGAGGAGGCGCCGATGCGCATGGCGAGCGAGACGGCCCTGGAGATCGCCGCGGCCAGCCCAGGCTGAGGCCGGGCCGGACGACACCCGTGCAGCCATCCTTCTACTTCCGCGCCCTTCTCCGCGAGTCACGCGGCTCCCGCGGCCGCTTCGTCTTCTTCGTCGCCTGTCTGTCCGTCGGCGTCGCCGCGGTGGTCGCCGTCGCCGGCCTGTCGTCCAGCCTGGACGAGGGGATCCACAAGGAGGCGCGGCAGCTCCTCGCCGCCGATCTGGCGGTCGACGCGAGCCGGCCGCTGCCGCCGGATCTCGACCTCGACAAGCTCGGCCTCGCCGGCGTACAGCGCACCGAGATCCGCGAGACGGTGACGGTGGTGGCCGCGCCGCCGGCTGCCGCGACGCCGGACCGCCCCGGCGCCAGCCAGCTCGTCGAGCTCAAGGTGGTGAAGGGCGAGTACCCGTTCTACGGCGAGCTCAAGCTCCGGCCGCAGCGGCCCTTGAGCGAGCTGTTGCGGCCGGACACCGCGGTCGTCGCCGCCGAGATGCTCACGCACCTGGGACTGCACATCGGCGACACGCTGCGCATCGGCGGCCAGCCGTTCCGCATCGCCGGCGAGGTCCTGGCCGAGCCGGATCGCGTCAGCGTGTCGATGACCCTCGGGCCGCGGGTGTTCCTGGCCGCGGAAGGATTCGACCGCACCGGTCTCGCGGCGCGCGGCAGCCGCATCGGCTACCGCACGCTGATCAAGCTCCCCGCCGGGCTCGATCCCGCGCTCGAACGGATCCAGGAGCGCCTGCGCAGCGTCCTCCCCGAGACGGTGTACCGCGTCCAGAGCTACCGCGAGGCGCAGCCGAGCCTGCGCGAGAACCTGGCCCGCGTCGAACGCTTCCTCGGGCTGGTGGCGCTGCTGTCGCTCTTCGTCGGCGGCATCGGCGTGGCGCAGAGCGTCCGCGCCTGGCTCGCCGGCCGCCTCGACGCCATCGCGATCCTCAAGTGCCTGGGGATGCGGCCGCGGGAGATCTTCCCCCTCTATCTCGGGCAGACCGCCCTCCTCGGCCTGGCCGGCAGCGTCGTGGGGATCGTCGCCGGCGCCGCCGTGGAGCTCCTCCTGCCCTCCCTCTTCCCGGACCTCATCCCGGCGGAGCTGATCCGCCCCTGGCAGCCGCTGGCGCTCGTGCGCGGCCTGGGCCTGGGGGTCGGCGTGGCGGTCCTGTTCAGCCTGCCACCCCTCTCGGCGGTGCTGCGGGTGCCGCCGGCGCGGGTGCTGCGCCGCGAGGCCGAGCCGCTCCCCATCCACCGCTGGACCACGGCCCTCACCGTCGTCGCCCTGGGTCTCGGCGTGTGGATCATGGCCAGCGTGCAGGCCCACTCCTGGGACCTCGGCGCGCGCTTCACCGGCGGCGTGGCCCTGGCCGCCGGCCTCCTCGCCGGCGCCGCCGCGCTCGTCTCCCGGTGGGTGCGCCGCCTCCCGAGGGAGGCGGTGCGCAGCCTCTCGTTGCGCCACGGCCTTTCCGCCCTCGCCCGCCCGGGAGCCGCCGCGATGAGCGCCATCGTCGCCTTGGGTCTCGGCGTGCTGGTGGTGGTCGCGATGTCTCTCGTCCAGCAGCGGCTCACCGCCGAGATCTCGGCCGAGGTGCCCAGGGACGCGCCGACCGCCTTCCTGATCGACATCCAGCCGGCGCAGTGGCCGGGCGTCGAGGCGCTGCTCCGCCAGCAGGGGGCCACCAACATCGAGTCGGTGCCGGTGGTGATGGCCCGCCTCGCCGCCATCGACGGCACGAGCGTCGAAGAGCTCGCCCGCACGTGGGACGAGAATCCAGGGAGAGGACGGCCCGGGGAACGGCGGGAAGGGGAGCATGAAGGCGCACGCGGCGGGCAGCGGCGGGGCCGTTGGGCCCTGACCCGCGAGCAGCGGCTCACCTACCTGCGCGAGCTGCCGAAGGACAACGAGATCGTGGCCGGCAAGCTGTGGAGCGATCCCCGGCGCGCCGAGGTGAGCGTCGAGCAGGAGTACGCCGAGAACCTCGGCATCCACCTCGGCTCCACCTTGCGCTTCGACATCCAGGGCGTGCCCGTCGACCTCGCAGTGACCAGCCTGCGCACGGTGGACTGGAGGACTTTCGGGATCAACTTCTTCCTCGTCGTCGAGCCCGGGGTGCTGGACAAGGCGCCGCAGCAGCGCCTGGCCGCGATCCGGCTGCCCAGGGGCAGCGAGCAGCGGGTCCAGGACCTGCTGGTCGCCAGCTACCCGAACGTGACCGTGCTGCGCATCCGCGAGATCCTGGAGAAGATCGTCAAGGTGCTGGACCGCATCGGCCTCGGCATCCGCTTCCTGGGCGGCTTCACCGTGCTCGCCGGCGTCGCCATCCTGGCCGGAGCGGTGAGCGCCGGCTCGGCCCGGCGCGGCCGGGAGGTGGCGCTGCTCAAGACGCTGGGCATGACGCGGCGCGGCGTGGCCGCCGCCTTCGCCGTGGAGTACGCCCTGATCGGCCTCGTCGCCGCGGCGATCGGCGCCGGCGGCGGCTACCTCCTCGCCTGGGGAGTGATCACCCGCGGCTTCGAGATGCGCTGGCAGCTCCAGCCCTGGCCCTTCGCCGCCGCGCTCCTGGCCGGCGTCGTCCTCACCGTGCTCGCCGGTCTCGCCGCCAGCCTCCGCGCCTTGGAGATGCGGCCGATCGAGGTGCTGCGGACGGAATCGTAGCCCCTTACTCCAGCGGGGGGACGTGGGGACCGACACGGTGGCGAAAGATGACGACTTCGTCGCTCCCGCCCGCCGGGAAGCGGACAGCCTCTTCGTAGCGCCTGCGGAACCAAGGAGTCCTGCTGAGCGGTCCGAGCAGGCCTTCGAGCGACGGCTTGAGCACCAGGAGCTCGGTCGGGTCGTCATAGAACGCCTGTGCCACGTTCCGCCGTTCCACGTAGCCGATGGCCTCCGGTGTCACCAGCCCGAGGAGATCCCGGAACCGACGCTCGCTGAAGTAGGCGAGAGTACCCACCTCCAGCGCCGAGACCGTCGCGGCGGGGCTGGAATGGTCGTGGATCCACAGCCCGGCGGCACGGTAGGCCTGGTGGTGCGGCTCGTCGGCCGCGGCCGCGGCCCAGCGCCAGCCGCGGAGCGCTTCCGGCACGGCAGCGAGAAGGAAGAGGAGGATCCCAAGGCAGACCCTCGCCGGGGTCGCCGCCCGGTGGCCCCTCACCCCCGGCCCCTCTCCCATCTCCCTTCCACCCCCCGCCGGGAGAGGGGAGACAAGAAAAGACAAAATCTTGCCGGCCACGCCGGCCACGGCGAATCCGAGCCCGTACAGCAGTGCCGTCACTGTCGGCACCACGTACCAGGCGAAGAAGGGGACGCGGAGCAGCGGATAGAGGAGCGCGAGGCTGCCGCCGAAGAGCGCGAGAAGACGTCCGGGTCGGCCGCCTCTCTTCCATAGCGGCCACTGCCCGGCGACGCCTAGGACAGCCATGGTTGGCCACAGACCTCCGAAATGCCGGCGCAACAGCGGGGTTGCACCGGCCCAGAACGCCGCGCCGCTCGCCCTCGCCGCCGGGTCCCAGATGGCGAAGGAGCGCTTGGCGGCGAGGGTGTTCGGGATCACCGCGCCGAAGTAGAGCCCGGAGGCGAGGAGCCCCGCCGCCAGCACGAGGGCTGCCACGAGGGCGAAGCGCAGAGGGAAGCGCCGCCTCTCCCGCCAGAGGAGCAGCCCGAGGGCGGCGAGCCCCACCCCGGCGTCCGGCCGGAACCAGACCGCGGCGCCGGCCAGCCCGCCCGCCAGACCCGGCCGCCGCTCGCCCCACACCGCGGCGGCGGTGAGCAACGCGAGGACCATGGGCACGCCCGCGCCGTGCACTGACCACAGGAAAGCGGAGCCCATGAACAGCGTGCCGCCGAGGAAGCAAGCCAGCCCACGGCCCGACCGCACGCCCTCCCACAGCATCAGAGTCGCAGTCACCAGCATCCCGACGGCGGTCGTCACCGTGCCGAGCCAATGGACCGGCACCCGGGTGAGCCGGGTCCAGAACGCCAGCCAGAGAACCATACCCGGCTCTGTGACGCCGTAGACACGCTCGCCGGGGTTGAAGACGAAGCCGTTGCCATGCGCCAGGTTCCAGGCGTAGCGGTAGGTGATGAAGAAATCGTCGAGGCTGCGGCCGGCGAGCCGCTGGACGAAGAGGACGGCGAGGAGCGCCCAGAAGGCGAGCGCTGCGACAGCCAGGCGGCGCGGCACCCCCTACTCCGGTCCGCCGGCCCGGTCGAGGAGGAAGCTGACCGGCACGAAGTCGTAGCCCTGGGACCTCGCCCGCGGCACCTCGTCGGTGAGCACCGCCAGGGTGTCCGGATGCGGATGCCCGATGGCCACCGCGGCGCCGCGCGAGCGGGCGAGGTCGAGCAGGCGCTGGAATTGCTCGTGAACCGCAGCCGGGCCCGGATCGGAATCGAGGAAGACCTGCCGCTCGGCGGCCGGCACCCCCAGCGCCATGGCCGTGCGGTAGCCGACGCTGTCCGGGCTGGTGCGCGAGTCGAGGAAGAAGAGGCCGCGCGAGGAGAGCACACGCAGGATCGCGCTCATGGCGCGGGCGTCGACCGACAGGCCGGACCCCATGTGGTTGTTCACTCCCACCGCGCCGGGCACCGCCTGGAGCGCCGCCAGCGTGCCGGTGCGGAGCTGGTCGTCCGTCATGCCGAGGCGCAGCGCTCCGGGGCCGGGGTTTTCGCCGTTCTTGGCCTGCATGGGGAGATGGAGGAGGATCTCCTCGCGGCGGCTGCGCAGTTGGGCCGCCACCGCGGCGGTGTTCTCCTGGAAGGGGAGGACCGAGTAGGTGATGGGCACCCCCAGCTTCTCCAGCGGGAGGAGGTCGTCGACGCTGCGCCCGAGATCGTCGATGACCAACGCGACGCGCGCCGGCCGGGTGGGCGCGGGACTCGCTTCCGCCGGTCCGCCCTGGGCCGGAGATGGAGTCTCGCCGCTCGGCTTCGTCAATCCTGGCCGGCGCTCGGCGTTGCGCTTGGGCTTCGCATGGGGAGCCGGCGACTCCGCCTTGCGGGGCTCGGGGCGCGTGGCGAGGGAGTCGTGGCAGGCGAGGTAGAGGATGCCGCCGCCCGCCAGGACGCCGAGCAGAAAGAGCCAGAGGCCCGCGAGGCCGGAGCGCTGGGAGCGGGAACGGCGGCGGGCCATGGAGGGCCGGTCAGGCGACCTTCTTGTCGGCCTCTTGCTCGCTCCCGAGGAGGCGCTGCACGCCGCGGCGGAGGATGAGCTCGGTCATCGGCACGTCTTTCTCGAGGTAGGTGCGCACCCGCTCGTCGACCAGGAGGTCGGGACGGATCGCCTCGCGGATCGGCTTTTTGTCCGGTCCGGTGTAGAAGGCCTCGGTGTAGAGCAGGCGTCCGCCGGTGGACAGCTCGGCCATCCCCTGGCGGCCGGCGTAGCCGAACGTCCGCTCGCCCACCAGATCGGCCTTGATCTTCTGCCGCAGCACGGTGGCCAGGATCTCGGCGGCGCCAAGGGTGCCGCGGTCCACCAGCACCACCACCCGCCCCTGCCAGGCCGGCTTGGCCTCGGCGGCGAACGTCTTCAGCTCCTCGGAGCGGCGCTTGAGAATGCCCAGGTCGCCGTTGGCGAAGAGCCGCGCCGTCGCGTACGCCGCCTCGGGATCGCCCGACGAGACGCCGCGCAGGTCGACGAGGAGGCCGCGGCGGGTCTTGTCGGCGTTGTCCGCCAAGAGCTTCTGCACCTGGTCCGCGGTCTGCGCGTCGAAGGTGGGGATGCGCACCAGCGCCACTCCCTGCACCTCCTCCAGCGCCGGCGGCGGGGGGGTGAAAGGCGCCAGCACGAACGACGCCTGCACCGGCTCGCCGAGGCGGATCAGCTCCATGCTCACCTTGGTTCCCGGCTGCGCGGCGAGGATCTCCTGGATCTCCCAGAGCGGCATCTGGCGCGTCGAGCGCTCGCCGACCTTGGCCACGATGTCGCCCGGCTTGAACCCGGCGGCGCCGGCCGGTCCCCCCTTGTCGACCGCCACCACGTACGCGATGCCGTGCTCCTTGAGCAGGATCAGGCCGCTGTGCCGCCAGCCGACGTTCTTCGCCTGGAGATAGCCGCCGACCTGCGCCGCCGGCACGTACAGGGAGAAGGGGTCGAGGGCGTCCGTCGTCCCGTCCAGCGCGCCCGACATCAGCACGTCCATGTCCGGCTGGTCGACGTAGGTCTGGCGCACCAGGCCGAGGACCTCGGTGAACACCGACAGGTATTTGTAGAGAGAGTCGTCGCCGGCCGGCTGGCCCTTGTCGGCGGCGCGCAACAGCGTGCCGGCCAGCATCGGGAAAGTGAGGAGGAAGGAGACGACGAAGAATGCGATACGGCTGCGGCTCATGGGGACCCCCGTAACCAGCTCAAAGGGTCGTCGGGACGATTCTCGACGCGGATCTCGAAGTACAGGCTGCTCGATGCAAGCCCCACGACATCGCCCAACGATACCATATCTCCCGTGCTCTTCCGGAGATCGGAGAGGCCGGCGTAGAGTGTGAACACGCGCCCCGGGTGGTGGACCACCACCGTATTGCCGTAGCCCTCGAAGGGGGCGGCATAGACGACTTTGCCCTGGAAAACCGCCCGCACCTCGGCGGCGGGAGAGGTGGCGAGGTCGACGCCGTTGTGGGGCACCCGCGTGTGGTAGCGGGGATCGAAGCGGGGTCCGAATCCGGCCGTCAGCTTCCCTTCGGCCGGCCAATCGAGGACGCCGCGGAAGCGCTGGACGGGCGAGCCCTCGAGGCTCGCCGGGTTGCGGCCGTACAGGAGGTCGAGGAGCGCCGAGAGCTTGCCCGCGCGCTCCGTCAGCTCATCGGCCCGCGCCGTGAGCGTCTGCCTCTCCTTTTCGAGGCGCGCGAGGAGCGCCGCCTTGCGCTGGCGCACCGTCAGGAGCTCCCGTCGCCGCGCCGCCTCGCGCTCGGCCCAGCGCTCCCGCTCCTCGCGTTCGGCCACCAGCCGGTCGCGCTCGCGGCCGAGCAGGCTCCTGGCCTCCCGGTAGCGGTCGAACGTCTCGCGGTCGCGCCGCGCCAG
>Ga0075436_100000258_pt1 | contig 33123 bp, 23 predicted proteins | sample RhiMethybrSRZTD5_FD_75303 | JGI IMG/M metagenome (GOLD analysis project Ga0075436, IMG submission 75303) | Populus rhizosphere microbial communities from Tennessee, USA - Rhizosphere MetaG P. TD hybrid SRZTD5 | ecosystem: Host-associated > Plants > Roots > Rhizosphere > Soil | place: USA...
GCGCGCTCCCGGGCTCTGGTACATCAGGTAGAGGTAGCGGAAGATGCCGTAGAGCACGAGCGGGATGGTGAAGATCAGGTCCTGCGTGTGGTACTTCTTCACCGTCTCCTCCGCCACACAGTAGAGCGCGTAGGCCACCACCGACGACGCGGTCACCACGTTGATCATCTGGTCGAGGAAGGCCGGGCTGTAGTGGTCGAGCACCTTGCGCTGCTCCGCCGCCGCCCCCGCCAGCAGGGTGATTTCGTGCCGGCGCTTGGAGAAGGCGAGGAAGAGGGCGAGGAAGATGGTGCACAGGAAGAGCCAGCGCGACACCTCGACGTGCGTCGCCTCGGCGCCAGCCAGGACGCGCAGCACGAAGCCGAGGCTGAGCGACATCACGTCGAGGATGACCAGGTGCTTGAGCCAGGCGGTGTACAGGAGGTTGAGGACAAGATAGCCCGCCAGGATGAGCAGGAACGGCAGGCCAAGGCCGGCGGCGATGGCGAACGCCGAGAGGCCGAGGACGGCCGCCGCGGCCACGGCCGCCGTCTCGCTCAGGGTGCCCGCGGCGATCGGGCGCAGGCGCTTCAGCGGATGCCGGCGGTCCTCCTCGCGGTCGCGCAAGTCGTTGATCAGATAGACGGTGCTGGAGACGAAGCAGAACGCGACCACGGCGACCAGGGCGTGCGCCACGGCGACGCGGTCGGCGAGCAGGCGTCCGAACACCAGCGCGGCAAGGACGAACAGGTTCTTGGCCCACTGGGTAGGGCGAAGAGAGCGGACGAGCGGTCGGATCACGCGCGGTATTGTACGGGGAACGCAAGGTGAACGCGGAATGACCAGCCCAGAGATCCCTCGCCGGAGCTTTGCCGCGCTCTACGCGGCGCCGCTCCTCCTGCTCCTCGCCTGGGTGGCGCTCCCGCTCGCCCGCGGCACCGAGACGCTCTACCTGCGCGACGTGCTCAATACGCACTTCCCGATGAAGGCGGCGCAGGCCGAGGCGATGCGGCACGGCTACTTCCCGCTGCTCGATCCCTACCGCGCCGGCGGCCAGCCGCTGGCCGGCAATCCCAACGCGGTGCCCTTCTATCCCACCAACCTGCTCTACCTGGTGGGCTCCGCGTTCTGGGCCATGAACGCCCACTTCTGGATCCACCTGCTCCTCGCTCCCCTCGCCTTCTACTGGCTGGCGCGGAGCTGGGGGCTCGCCCGCGCGCCGGCCTGGGCGGGGAGCGCCTGCTACACGGTGAGCGGCTTCTTCCTCTCCCATATGTCGTTCTACAACCTGATCGCCGCGGCGGCTCTCGCTCCGGCGTTAGTGGCCGCCTGCCTCGATCTGGGCCATGGCCGCCGGCGCGCCTTCACTCCCGTCGCCATCGCCCTCCTCTGGGCGCTCCTCCTCCTGGGCGGCGATCCGCTGATGGCGGCGCTCGCCGGCCTTCTCGCCGGCACGGCTCTGGCGGTGGTGTGGGGAGTGGAATGGCGGCGACGGCGAGCCTTGCCGGGATGGGGAGCCGTGGGCCTCGCCGCCGCCGCGGTCGTCACCGGCACCCTCCTCGCTTTGCCGCAGATCGTCGAGTTCCTGCGCATCCTCCCGCTTTCCTTTCGCGGCTACTGGGGCTACACGCGGGAGGTGGCCACGGTGGCGAGCTTCGACCCGCGGCAGGTCGTGGAGTGGTTGATCCCCTTCGCCTTCGGCCGTCCCGACCTGATGGGCCCCGGCACGTTCTGGGGCAGCCGCTTCTACACCGACACGCCGCCCTATTTCCTCTCGCTCTACCCCGGCCTGCTGACCTTCGCGCTGGTGGCCGCCGCCGGGAGACCGCGCAGCACCGCCGCGCCCTGGGCGGCGCTTTGGGCCTGGGGATGCGCGGCCCTCGGGCTCTTCATCTCGCTGGGCCGTTTCAACCCGCTGGTCGCCTGGGTCTTCGGCCTCCAGGGGTCGCTACGCTATCCGGTCAAATTCTGGCTGCCGGTGGCGGTGGGCGGCGCTCTCCTCTGCGGCCTCGGCTTCGACCGGCTCCTCCGCCCGGAAGAGAAGGGCGCCCGGCGCCGCTTCATCCTCGTCCTCGCGGCGCTCGCCCTTGCGCTGGGCGCGGCCTGGGTCTTCCTGACCCTCACTCCCAGGCCGGCGCACGATCTGTTCCGGCGGCTCATCCCGGACAGCTTCAAGGAACCGTTCGTGGCCAACGAACGGCTGCGCTGGGCGGGCCTCTGCCTGCTCTCGCTGCTCCTCGTCGCCGTCCTCGCAACGCTTGCCCGTCTGGTTCGGCGGCGCCCGGTGGGCGGCGGAGCGCTCCTCCTCGCCGTCCATGCCCTGGCCCAGATCCTGGTGCTGCGTCCGCTCTTCCCAACCGACGCGCTGGCTCCGTACCGGGTGCCGCCGCCGGCCCTCGCCTACGTGCCGGCCGAGCTGCGGGTGGTGAACCCCGACTTCAACTACCTCTTCGGACCGTCCACCCTGAAGCAAGGCGATTTCCCGGCTCCCCGGGCGGAGTGGATGGAGCGCCGCGCCTTCTACGAGCTCTACCCGTTCACCGGTCCGCTGTGGAAGCGCCGGTACGACCTGGACGTCTCGGCCGAGGGGCTCGACTCGTTCCTCACCCGCATGGCGCAGGGGAGCGTCAAAGGCTCGACCGACGAAAAGCGGCTGCGGCTCCTCGCCGCCTGGGGCGTCGGCCGCTTGCTGATGAACCATCCGCTGGCGCCGCAGCCGGAGCGGGCCAAGCTCCTCACCGCCCTCCCGAGCTTCGGCCGGCGGCTGTACATCTATGAAGTGACGGGCCGCGCGCCGGAGGCGTTCCTCGCCAGCCGAGTGTTTCCCGCGCCCAACTTGAACGCCGCCTACACCTGGCTGACCGACCCCAACTTCGACCCCCGCACCGACGCCGTCCTCCCCGGAAAGGGACCGCCGGTCCAGCGCGGAGGCGGGACGGCACGCATCGAGAAGGAGGGACCGGAGAGCGTGGACCTCGCGGTCGAGGCCGGTCCGGGAGGCAGCGTGCTGGTCGTCCAGCGCGCCAATCTGATCTACCAGGCGAGACTCGACGGCCGCCCCGTCCCCGTGCTGCGGGCCAACCTCCATCGCTTGGGCGTCGAGATCCCCGCCGGGAAGCACCACGTCAGCTTCTGGATCGACCGCCGCTCCCTCACCCGCTCCGCCTTCGCCGTCGCCCTCGGCCTTGCGCTCCTGCCGCTCCTGGCGGCCTGGGGCGGGCGGAGGAGAGCACCCCCTGTGGTGACAGGCTAAGATAGCCACCCTGCCATGACTCCGAACGTGCCCAGGAAGCGCATCCGCAAGGTGCTGATTGCGAATCGCGGCGAGATCGCGGTGCGGGTGATCCGCGCTTGCCGCGAGATGGGGATTCGGACGGTGGCGATCTACTCGGAGCCCGACCGCCTCGGGCTGCCGGTGCTGCTGGCCGACGAGGCGTATCCCATCGGGCCGGCGCCGTCGCGGGAGAGCTATCTGCGCGCCGAGGCGATCGTCGAGTTGGCAGCGCGGGTGGGCGCTGATGCGATCCATCCCGGCTACGGCTTCCTCTCCGAGCGGGCCGGGTTCGCCCGCCTCTGCCGCGACGCGGGCGTGACCTTCATCGGCCCGTCCCCGGAGGCCATCGACGCCATGGGCTCCAAGGTGGAGTGCCGCCGGTTGATGATCCAGGCCGGGGTGCCGGTGGTGCCCGGCGGCCAGGACCCGCTGCCGGATCTCGAGACGGCCGCCGCGTTCGCCGAGCAGATCGGCTATCCGGTGATGATCAAGGCGTCCGCGGGCGGTGGCGGCAAGGGGATGCGCCGCGTCGATCGCGCGGCCGACCTCGCCAGGTCCTACCGCGCCGCCCGGTCCGAAGCTGGCGCCAGCTTCGGCGATGACTCGGTCTACATGGAGCGGTTCATCGTCGATCCACGGCACGTGGAGATCCAGGTGATGGGCGATCTCCACGGCCACGTGGTCTCCCTGGGCGAGCGCGAGTGCTCGCTCCAGCGCCGCCACCAAAAAGTCGTGGAAGAGGCGCCCTCGCCGGCAGTCACTCCGGAGCTGCGCCGCCGCATGGGGGCGGCAGCGGTCAAGGCCTCCTCCGCCGTCGGCTACAGCAATGCCGGCACCTGCGAATTCCTCCTCGCCGCCGACGGCGACTTCTACTTTCTGGAGATGAACACGCGCCTCCAGGTCGAGCATCCGGTCACCGAGCTGGTCACCGGGATCGACCTCGTGCAGACGCAGGTCCGCGTCGCCGAAGGGGAGCGGCTCGGCCCCGAATTCGACGACGTCCAGCCGCGCGGCCACGCCGTCGAGGTCCGCCTCTACGCCGAGGACCCCTACAACCGCTTCACCCCCTCGCCGGGACGGATCGAGCGCCTCCGCCTTCCCGAGGGGCCTGGCATCCGCAACGACTGCGGCGTCTACGAAGGGTCCGAGGTCTCCATCCACTACGATCCCATGCTCGCCAAGCTGATCGTGTGGGCGGCGGACCGCGAGGGCGCCTTGCGGCGGCTCGAGCGCGCCCTGGGCGAGCTGCGGGTGGAAGGGATCCGCACCAACGTGCCGCTCTTCCGCGCCCTCCTCGCCGACGCCGACTTCCGTTCCGGGACCATGGACATCGGCATGCTCGACCGCAAGATGGCCGCCGGCGAGCTCTTGCCCAGTGAGGACACGGACGGACTGGCGGACCTTCCTTTCATCGCCGCCGCCCTCGCCCACCACGAGCGCGCCAATCGGACCGTGGGCGTCGGCTCCCCTCCCACCAGCCGCCGTTCCCGCTGGGGCTCGGCCGCCCGCCGCGAGGCGCTGCGGGGAGGCTCGTGGAGCTGATCGTCCGCCATGGCGAGCGCACGGAGAAGGTCCGGGTGCGCCGCCACGACGGCGGGTACGAGGTCACGGTCGGCGACTGCACCTACGAGGTGGACGCCGCGCCCGGCCAGGCCGGCGCTTACGGTCTGCGCAGTCTTCTCATCGACGGCGCGCAGCACGAGGTGTCGGTCCGCCCCCAGGGCGAGGACTGGACTGTCACCGGACGGCACGGGACGACCACCGTTTCCGTCACCGACCCCCTCTCGCACCTCGCCGCCGAGACAGGCGGCGGCAGGGTCGGCAAACGCCACCGCAAGGTGGCCGCCTACATGCCGGGCCGCGTCGTCGCAGTCCTTGTGCAGGAGGGCGAGACCGTCACGGCCGGCCAGGGCGTCGTCGTCCTGGAGGCCATGAAGATGGAAAACGAGATCCGCGCCGAGCACGACGGCGCGATCGCCAAAGTCTTCGTGCAGCCCGGGCAAGCGGTGGATGCAGGCGATCCGCTCTTCGAGCTGGACTAGGGGGGCCGCGGCCCTCCTGCTCGTCGCCTTCGTCCTGCTGTGCGCCCACGGCTTGCGCTGGGATACCCCGACAGTCGACGAATTCGCCCATCTGCCGGCGGGCTATCACTACTTGAAGACCGGCCGCTTCGAGCTCTTTTCGCTCAACCCGCCGCTGGTCAAGGTGCTCTGCGCTCTGCCGCTCCTGGCTCTCCAGCCGTCCATCGACACGGCGTCGCCGGTACAGAACACGGGCTGGTACCCCTGGGTCTTCGGCACCGACTTCATGGAGCGCAACCGTACGGAGTACGACCGCATCTTCTTCTGGGGCCGGCTGCCGGTGGTCGCGCTCGGGCTGCTCCTTGCCGCTCTCGTCTTCCTCTGGGCGCGCGAGCTGTACGGCGATGAGGCCGGCCTCGTCGCCCTCCTGCTCACTGTTTTCTGCCCGTCGCTCATCGCCCACGCCCACCTGGCGACGGTGGACGTCGGCCTCGCCGCCTTCGCCGTCCTCGCGCTATATCTCTTCCACCGCTTTGTCCACCGGCCCTCCGCCGGCGCGCTGATCGCCTGTGGGATCGCTTTGGGCCTCGCCGAGCTGACGAAATTCACCGCGCTCCTCCTCTATCCGCTGTTCCTCCTGCTGGCGGCGATTGCGCTTTGGCGGGGGAGCGGAAGGCTCAGAACAGTGGCGGCGGTGGCCTTGATTTTCCTCCTCAGCCTGTTGGTGCTCGACGCCGGCTATCTCTTCCAGGGGGTAGGACGGAGGGTGGGGTCGTATCGGTTCCAGAGCCGGCTGTTGCAGACGGCCTCGTCCGTGCTGCCCGCCGGGACGCCGCTGCCCCTGCCGTCGGCCTACGTCCAGGGGCTCGACGCCTTGCAGCTCATCAACGACCAGGGCGAGTTCCCGGAGTACCTGTTCGGCCGCTGGTCGCGAGAGGGCTCGAAGGCGTACTACCTGGTCACCCTGGTCTACAAGACGCCGCTGCCGCTCCTCCTCGCCTTCCTCTTCGCGCCCTTGGCGCGCGGCACGAAAGCCCGCGGCGAGCTCTTCCTCTGGTTGCCCGCGCTCTCCCTCTTCGCCTACTTCTCGCTCTTCACCAGCGTGCATTACGGCATCCGCTACATCCTGCCCGTCCTGCCGCTTGCCACCATCTGGGCCGCGCGGTTGGTTCCCTGGCTCCGCGGACGCGGCAGGAGGACGCAGATCGCCGCCTTGGTCATCCTAATGACCTATCCGCTCTCGGCGCTCCTCACGACGCCGGACACGATTTCCTACTTCAACTTGCTGGCCAGGGGGCAAGGAGACCGTATCCTCCTGGATTCGAACATCGATTGGGGCCAGGGGCTGAAACGGGTGCGCTCTGCCATGGACGAGGAGGGAATCCAGAACATCGGTCTAGCCTACTTCGGGCACGTGGATCCGGCGATCTACGGAATCGCCTGGCACTTCCCGCATCCCGACCAGCCTGGCACCGTGGCGGTCAGCGCCAACTTCCTGCACGGCTATCCCTACGCCACCTACGCTGGCGGCCGCATGGTGCCGGTGCCGCCGGATGCCTTCACCTGGATCGGGAGCTTTCCCCGGATCGCTGAGCCAGGGGGCGGGATCTTCCTTTACCGGATCGGTGGAGAGCAGCCCACGGCTCCACGCTAGAATCCCCGCCGGAGGTCTTCGCATGTCCCGAGCCACCGTCCTGCTCGTCGCGCTTCTCACGGCGCTCCTTCTGCCCACCCGCGCTCCAGCCGCGAGCGTCGCCGAGGAGTCCGTCCAGCCGACTCTTCCCGACCTGCCGCTCCTCGACCAGGAGGGGAAGCCGGTGCGTTTCTACACCGACCTGGTGAAGGGCAAGGTGGTGATGATGAACTTCGTGTTCACCTCCTGCACCACGATCTGCCCGCCCATGGGGGCCACGTTCGCCAAGGTGCAGAAGCTCCTCGGCGAGCGCGCCGGCAAGGACGTCCATCTGATCTCGGTGAGCGTCGATCCGGGCACCGATACGCCGGAGCGGCTCGCGGCCTGGAAGCAGAAGCTCGGCGGCGGCCCCGGCTGGACCCTGGTCACCGGCGACCAGGAGAACATCACCCGCATCCTCAAAGGGCTCGGCGTCTACACCTCGAGCATCGCCGACCACACCCCCCTCGTCCTGATTGGCAACGACGCCCAGCGGAAGTGGACCCGCGCCTATGGCCTCGCACCGCCGACCAAGCTGGTGGAGCTGATCGACGGCCTGGCGGCAGCGACCCCGACGCCCGCTGCCAATCCCGCTTCCACCGAGTCTCCGGCGCAGCACTACTTCGGCGAAATCCCGCTGGTCAACCAGGACGGCCAGACCATGCGCCTCTACAGCGACATCCTGAAAGGCCGAGTGGTGGTGATCGACGCCATGTTCACGAGCTGCACCGGAGCGTGCCCGATGATGGGCGAGAGCTTCGCCCGCATCCAGGACTGGCTGGGCGACCGTCTGGGCAAGGACGTCTACCTGATCTCCATCTCTGTCGATCCTGCCAACGACACCCCCGCCAAGCTCAAGGAATACGGCGCGCGCTTCAAAGCCCGGCCGGGCTGGTACTTCCTTACCGGCACCAAGGAGAACGTCGACGCCGCCCTCACCAAGCTCGGCCAGCACGTCGAGACGCGCGAAGCGCACACCAATCTCTTCCTGGTCGGCAACGACAAGACCGGCCTATGGAAGAAGGCCTTCGGCCTGGCGCCCGCGAAGGACCTCATCCCCGTGGTCGAGAGCGTGTTGAACGACAAGGGGTGAAACTGATGATCGCAAAACCCCTCGCGAAGGCTCCCTCAGGCTCATCACCACCCAAGGTCAGCGCGCCACTTCTTACCAAAAGCGAGGGCGCCGACCCTTGCTCTCGCGTTCGGGGTACAAAGCCTCGACTCCGAGTGACGATCCCTTATACAGCTATCCGATTGCCTTGCTCACAACGTAAGCCTCCACCAGCGCTCGCGAGTCTTTGCCGGCATATCTCTATGCTCCTCCCATCGAGATCGTTGCCTACGAAAGCCATGCCCCTCTTCACGGCGGAGACAAGACTGGTGCCTGTCCCGACAAAAGGGTCGAAGAGAATTCCTCCGGCTGTACCCGCTATTTCCATCACGCGGTCAGTCAGCTTTACTGGCAGCTGATTGGAGGCGCGAAGCTTTGAGCTTCTATGTCTAACAGGGCTTAAGTCGTCCCAGACGTCGCTGAGATTGACGCCGCCCCGCTGCTTGATGATTCCTTTGTAGCCGCCATAATCTCTTAGTCCCCGTTTGCAGCGCGCACACATGGGTGGATCAATCACAGGTCTCGAAAAATTTGTCGGAACTCCTTTCGCGAAATAAAGGAGCGCGTAGTGCGCAGGGTAAAGATAGCGCCCCCTAGCGAATCCGCTCTTCATGGAAATCGCGATCCAATGCCTAAATTCAAGATTTTCTTCTAAGGTCGGACAAAAACGGCTCGCCCAATATGGGAGGTGATAGAGAAACAATGAACCTCCTGGCTTAATGATCCGCGCGCACTCTCGAATCACTCTCTCTATGTAGGCTTGGTACTGATCTCGGCCAAGAGACTCCGGCACTTTTGCCGAGCCATAGTCCTTTCCGAGATTGAATGGGGGATCTAGAAACACGAGATCGGCAACGCCGGTCCTCAGTCCCCGAGCGACCTTCAGCGCGTCGTTCACGCCCAAGTACCCGGTGCCGCACCTATCGAATCGATCGATCCCGTTACTCCTGAATAGTTCCATCTTCTGCAATCCTCCCAACTCTTCTGAACACACTTCGTAAACCCTCTCTATAGAGGGTATCTGGTCTTGAGGAAGCCCTTCGATCTACATGGAAAGCAATGGCCCAGGTTGCTATCGGCGCGTCCCGATTCCTCCCCCCATAGTAGTAGTTCCACAGGGCTTCCACCCGCCAACACTGATTCTGGACGAGGGCAACAATCTTCTTGGGCACAAACGATAACAGCAAGCGCTGCTGAAGCTCTTGGCTCAAAAGCGATAGCGTACCGGCCTTGCCCTCTTCAATTTCCTTGACAAGTTTATCCCCAAGCTGATTCGCAAGCCCGACTCTAAACTCTGCCTCTCTAGCGCAATTCTCAGCTAGAAATTCTTGAACATCTAAGCTCACAGCTTCATCCCACAGAATCTCTCCGTGGGCGCTCAGGAGCAATAACCAATCCAAGGGGTGGGCCTGAGCGTGAAGAAGGGCCAGCTTGCGTACTCTCTCAAGTAATGGAAACATTACTGACTCATCTGCCAGATGAGCCTCCACGGGCTCGTCGACATCGAGATTGATGACGCGCGCTCGACACAGAATCTCTTCCCTCTTGTCTGGCCATTTTGTTGGACTATCACCGCGCAGTATATCTTGGATTCTAGCTTCAATAATCTTAAGGCCGGGAAACTTCTCTTGAAGGCGAAGAGCCGCTCTCGGAGATGATTCGACCGCAATAACTTTGAATCTGTCAGTCGCTGCAATCCCATGTACGTCCGTCAGAGAAATGAGTCCATGCAGTGCGAGAAGCTCGATGTCCTTCCCTTCCGCTCCTGGCAGTGTTAAGTACAGAGGTACGCCGTCCTCCGCTCTGTATGTGATCCTTTTGAGTTCTTCCAGCCAAAGAGTCCTTACGGCTCTTTTCTGTGGCCGATCCTCGAACATAGCTCTATCGACTGGTCGCACCCCTCACCTCAGCGCGTCAGACGCTTGGCCAAAGCCGCAAGGAACCGCTCGCGCGCGGCGGGAGGAAGCTCGTTTTCCGCGATGTCGACAACTATTTCGAAAAGCTCGGCTATGGTGTACTTCCTCAGCAGGCCTCGGCGCGACTCAATGTCCGTAGCCGAAGTCAGCCCCGATGCGAGGACTCCTTCCTTGACCGTTACGTTCGCCCTAGAGACAAGCGACCTAAGTTTCTCAAGATTTCCCGCTGCAAGAGTATCCCGGCGCTCTTCGTTGCGTACACGATAGAGTTTATCTCTTGATCGGGAGAGAACGTTTGCGAGCTTCGCATGGAAGGCGGATTGAAGTTGCATATATGCGGGGTGCGAGACCCTTAGTGTGCGGCGATCAATGTTCATGGCCTCTTCCAATTCGTCGCTAGCCCAGATCTCCGCAGATATCCAGCGTTGAAATAGGGGCCCTCGGCTGGTCGGAAAGCCCATAAACGACGAATCATAGTCTCCAACAGCTGCGTGACGAATTCTTATCAAAACGCCGTTTAGTTCTTGTGGCCGAAGAGTGCCATGCTGAACATAGAAATAGCCTTGCGCGGAGACGCCGCTGCCATGATATTCAAATCGTTCAACAAAAGCGGCATCTCCTGAAAAGACTACCGGCTTCCGAAGCTCGGAGCCATCATAAAACACGGTGAAGTCAAGGTCCTGCGCAGCCTCAGCAAAGCCGTTAAGCCTTTCCCGAAGGCGCGGTGGTGCCCAGTTTTCGTGATACCTCACTGGCACGTTCAGGGCGACGCGAAGCATTGTTTCTGAATATGGATCGAAATCCGACCAAGAAATAATAGCTGGACTGCGGAGCGCCTCGGCTATCCCCTCATGGGTAAGTCCATAAAGCGACCTTTTCTTGCCGTCGTGACCCGATACCGAAGTGGCGCCAACCAGGATTTGTTTGGCTTCACCTCTAACCTTCCGAAGAAATATGGTCGTATAGTGGCTGGCTTTATCAGCTGAAAACTCCACCGCGCCATAGTAGTCGCCTTTGGCGATGTCTCCATGACCCCGTCTGCGGGCGCCAAGATCGTCACGCATCTTGGCAAAATCTATTGTTACGTTCAGGAGTTCTTTGCTTCCGCGCTTTGTAGATTCGATTTCCATGACGTCACAAATCTCGTTCGCAGCGATGAAGCCAATCCCAATCTTGCCGATTTTTGGCCTTCCCATGTCTGTACGGTCGGAGCCATCACGCTTAAAGGTCTCTGCGATCCTCCGAAAATTCTTCTCGAAATCGGCTCTACTCATTCCCTCCCCGTCGTCGTAGATGATTATCCGGTCGGCATCAGGCTGCACAAATACTTTGACTGTGCGAGCATCTGCGTCATAAGAATTGTTGACCAGTTCCTTTAGGCAGGCGGCAGGGCTCTCATAGAGCCCAGAGCTTAAAAAATCGACAATTCGGGAGGCGACGACTATCTCACCCGAGAACTGGTTCCCCGAATGTGCGTTGACCATGTTCGTCACCTAACCCTAGTGAGGAGTCTAAGGCGAGAGACCTTGTAGCCGGAAGATTGTGGGCGACATGGATGGTCTCCTGCATCGGCCATGGTCACCTCGTCGGCACGATGGGCGGAGCGGTAGCGAGGCAAGCTCCCGCGGGAGCATCGCGTAAGAGAGGTTCTTTCAGACCGGGCATTGATTTTGAAGTCTCGGTCAAGTTGTTGCCAGCCTAAGGCACTTCGTCTGCGGCGTCAACAGATCGTCCAAAAAGGGTGCCCGCCAGAGCATCACGGTGGGCGAACTGGCCGCCTAGGTGGCGTGAGTTCATGTCGAAAGCAGAGGCGTCACCCGATATTGTCAGCACAGGCCGGCCCTCCGTCAGAGTCCAAGCGCTTGGCTCGCCAGCTCGGTGCCATTGACGCGGGCGCGGATCTTGGCGAAGGCGGTGTCGCGAGCCGTCGAGGTGTCGTCGCCGAAGGGCGAGAACCCGCAGTCGTCGGTCGTGCCGAGCCGCTCGGGCGCGATGAAGTCGGCCGCTTCGAGGATGCGGTCCCGGACCTCCTCCGGCGTCTCCACCCGCGGGTCGATCGGATCGGTCACGCCCACGAAGATCCTCTGCCCCGACTGCGCATGCTGGCGAATGAGGCCGAGGACTCGCCGGCGGTCCGCTTCGCTGGCCAGTTGGAGATAGAAGCTCCCCGCAGCCAGTGAGAACAGGTCGGGCAGGAGATCGGCGTAATCGACGTCGGCGCTGTGGGTCGAGTCCTGGTCTCCGCCCGGGCAGGTGTGGACGCCGATGCGGCTCCGATCTTCCACCGTGAAGCGGCTCAGGACCTGATTGTTGAGAGCGATGAGCTGGCGCAGCAAGCCGAGCGAGGGATCGAGCTTGACGGCGAGCCGCCCCTCGGTGAAGTCGATCTGGACCGCGCTGGCGCCCTGGTCGAGGCAGCCGCGGATGTCCGCTTCGGCCTCGCGGACGAGGTCGGCGATGAACTGGTCTCGCGAGTAGCCGTCGATCCCGGCCTGGGGATAGAGGAGGCTCAGCGCCGAGGCCGAGATCACCGCCTGCTTGACGGGTGTCCGGGTGAGCGCCTGGGCCGCGGCGAGATAGGTCGCCGCATGGGTGCGGTAGCGGAACGGCCCGGCTGTCAGCCGCGGCAACTGCCGCACGTGGCCGTCGGCGAAGGGGATCGTCACGCCGTCCGGCGCGAGGTTGTCGCTGCCGTGAATTGGGTAGGTGGCGAAGCTGGGCTTGGTCTGCTCGCCGTCGGTGATCACCGGCGAGCCGGTCGACTCGAAGCGCCGGATCGTATCGACGAGGGCCTGGCGGTACAGCTCGTCCAGGCGCTCCTGGGCCAGTCGGCCCTGCTGGGCTTCACGGACGGCGCTGATCAGCTCGGGGGGACGCGGGATGCTTCCGATCGGTTCGGTGGGGAGTGGCATGACTCCAAGGATACCCAATCACCAACCGACCCTCCAGTCCTCGTTGCATCCTCGACGATTACATCCGACTCCCACGACCTACGCCGGCGGAACGTTTTTGAGGACCAACGCGAGCCTCGACTACACGCTGTTCACCTTGCAGGGGAAACCCCGAAGCGACCTGGGGCGAGTACACCGCCACGTCGAAGACTCCGGCGGTGGGCATGACCCATCAACTTCCCGCAACACTCCGGCGGCAACTTGAAAACGATCGCCTACTGGAAGGACTCGGCCCACACCCTGCGCTGCAACGTCTCCACAGTGAACCAGACCTACGGTGTGTCCGCCGCCAACAGCCAAGTGGGCTATAGCTGTGACAGCGTAGGCGGAGCCTCGGGCTCGCCGATCATCGACGCCGGCACCGGCCGCGTCATCGGACTGCACCACTTCGGCGGCGTCGGCGGTTCGACGTGCCTCAACTCCGCGACGCAGCTCAAGAACATCTGCCCGGATGCCGGGTCGCTGCTCTCCTGCGCCACGAACTAGCGGGTCGAATAAGCCCGCCTTCCCTCGTTCGTCGGGGCGGTCCGCAGGATGCCGAAGGCACCCGCGCGGCCGCTCAGCTCATCCAGGAGCGGCGACGCCGCACGCACTTCGACAACGGTGGGATCCTGGCCAACCGTGCTGCAGCTTCATCCGCCGCCGAAGGAGTAAGGGTACGGTCTCCGGAGCGTGGGATAGAATCCGGCCTTGCCAGTGGCCGGAGGGAAATCAGAACCGTGCTGAGCCGATTCCGCGTCCAAGGATTCAAGTCTCTCTTCGACGTCGAGATCGAGCTCGCGCCGCTGGTGGTCTTGATGGGTCCGAACGCCGCCGGCAAGAGCAATCTTCTCGAGGCGCTTCTGCTTCTTTCCCGCCTGACGACGGAACAGACCCTGTCGGCTGCCCTGTCCTCTCCGCTCCGCGGCTACCCGCTGGAGGCGTTCAGCCTTCCGGATGGCGGCCTGGAAGCACTGCTCAAACAGGAGCGCGCGGAGCTCAGCCTCGAAGGCGTGGTCCAGCCGGCGCGAGCTGCGAAGAGAGCGACTCCTGAGCCGCTCCTCTATCGGATCGGCGTCCAGATACAGCCCAAGACGGGAGCGCTGGACGTGGCCGATGAATTCCTCGCCCGCCTCAAACGGGACGGAACGCCGAAGCAGAAGCCGCGCATACAGCGGTCCGAAGACGCCTTGGTGGTCCGTCAGCTTGGGGAAGCCGGGGCTCCGCGTCACGAGCCACTCGGCTTGGGCCACACCTTGGTGTCGAACCGCCAGTTCACAGGCGAGCACCGCTACCCCGACTTCGACCGGTTACGGGATGAGCTGTCGGCGTGGCAGACCTATTATCTCGATCCCCGGATCGCCATGCGCGACCCCCAGCCTCCCCGGGAGGTGGCCGACATCGGACCGCGCGGAGAGTGGATCGCGCCGTTTCTCTACCGTCTCAAGGAGAGCGAGACGCACCGGAAACACTTTCTCGCTATTGGCCGTGCCCTGCGGAGCGCCATTCCAACGATCGAAAGCCTGGACGTCGATCTGGACCCTCGGCGTGGAACTCTTGACATCGTGATCTGCCAGGACGGCACTCCCTACTCCTCGCGAGTGGTCTCGGAGGGGACACTCCGAGTCCTGGCTCTGTGCTGTCTTGCCGGCAATCCCTGGCCCGGTGAGCTAATCGCCTTCGAGGAACCGGAAAACGGCGTCCATCCTCGGCGTATCGAGGTGATCGCGGATCTCCTCGCTTCCATGGCGGCGCAGGGCCGGAGCCAGGTCGTGGTCACCACGCACTCGCCGACGCTCATCGGCGCCATGCTCCGGCGCGCCAGGGAGGCCCCTGGTCAGATCAAGCTATTCCGCTGTTTCCAAAAGGGTCGCGCCACCCAGGTCAAGAGCTTCGACGTCGGGCCGCTATTTGAAGACCAGGAGATCAGTGGCTCGTTGAGCAGCCCCGAAGACGCGGGAATTGAGGCTCTCATGACGCGCGGGTGGCTGGATGTCTGAGCGGCCGCGGATCGATCTTTACTGTGAGGACAGTGGCCACGAACAGTTTGCTCGGGCCTTGGTAGGCCGGCTCGCATCAGAGATCGGCATCCGACCCACGCTCCAGACGGTGAGCGGCCGGGGCGGCCACGGCCGTGCGCTCACCGAGTTCAGAGCATGGCAGCGGGCCGTCTCAACGGGAAAAGGCCTCCGTTTTGAGATCCCTGATCTCCTCGTGCTGATGATCGATGCCAACTGCTCCAACTGGGCGCAGGCCCGCCGCGAGCTTGAGGACGCGATCGACGGCAGGGTTTTCCCACGCTACGCGATCGGATGCCCTGATCCGCACGTGGAACGCTGGTGTCTGGCAGACGCGGGCGCCATCAGAAAGGTTCTGGAGGTCTCCGCCCCGGACGACCCGGATAAGTGCGAGCGCCATGTCTACAAGCAACTTTTCCGGCAGACGATTCGGAGCGCCGGTCAACTAATCCTGACCAGTGAGATGGAGTACGCAGCCGACCTCGTGGCAGCCATGGACCTCTTCCGGGCTGGGAAGAACCAGCCTTCCCTACGGCACTTCGCGGAGGAGATCCGTAGCGCTTTGCTGAGCCTGCGCTGAGTCCGTCAGCTCGCCTGATACATCCCCAGGAAGTAGCGCCCCGCCGAGGTCGGCGTAGAATGGGCGGCAGGAGGCCGCCCGCAACACCACGCGATCTCCTCCCAGCGGTTGCAGGTCGGAGACTCCTCGTGGGAACTCCGGCGCACCGCCAGCTCTTCCCACAAGCTATTGACCCTTGACAGTGGCGTTTTTTGTAGCTACGGTTGAGGCGTGATCACGTGGGATGACCAGAAGAGCCGACTGAAACTGCGTCACCACAAGTTGGACTTCAAAGTCTGTGAGGCCGTGTTCGATCATCCCGTGGTTACGATTGAGGATGCGCGCCTGTCGTATGGCGAGCAGCGGATCAACCTGCTCGGCAGGCTGGCTGAACGCGTAGTCCACATGACCTGCACTGAGCGTGCGGAGAACTTGCATGTGATTTCCTGCGGGAGGCAACCAAGTATGAAGCCCAGTACTACTACTTCAAAGTCGTTTCCCAAGAGTTCTAAGGAAGTCTCGACGGCGATCGCAGCAGCGCCGGAGCGGATTCACGATCCGGACTGCCCTTATGACCCAAGCTACGCCGCGGCAGTGGAAACGTTCTGGAAGAACGCAACCGTACGTCGCCCCGCCCAGCGTGGCCCAGGAAGGAGGGCTAAGAAAGTCTTGCTCTCAGTCCGTTACAGCCCAGAGGTCGTGGCCTACTTCAAGTCGACGGGGGAAGGGTGGCAGACGCGTATGGATGAGGCATTGAAGGAATGGGTGGCATCGCGTCAGCCGAAGCCTCGCAAGCTAACTTCCGTAGCGACACAAGCCCTCTCGCTGAACCTGAGTGAAACGGACAAGGCCCGCTCGTATTGGGTTTCTCGGCCTTACGTTGCGGACAGCCTGCGAACCGCAATCCAAGCCTCAGATATCCTCTTGATTCCCGAGGAGGGCATCCGAGATATCCAGGATCCTCTATTTCCGAGCGGCACTGAGGCTTTCTTCCGCTATCTCCGCGACAACGCACCCCGCGACATGGTGGTCGAAATCTGTGTTTCCGATGAGCGCTATCAGGAGCTTTCCCTCAACTTCGACCTAGTGATGCTCGGAAGCATTCTTGTCACTTCTCTCGCCCTGCCAGTGATCAAGGACTTGATTGCGGGCTACCTCAAAGAAAGGCTCGGCAAGAAGCGTGGCGAGACTGCGCAGGTGCAGGTGAGCATCAAGATCGAGGCAGGAGAGCGAACTTTCTCCTTCGACTACAAGGGGCCAGTCAGCAAGTTGGAGGACGCTGTTGAACAGACCGGAAAACTACTAGCGCCGCAGAACTCTCACTTTCTGCGCTCGCTGCCCGAGGAAGACTTATGAAATCTCTTCATGAGGTAGAATTGTTTCTTGGGTCGATCCATAGTGCCGAGCCCACGGAGGAGATGTTTTGGAGCTGTCAATCAGTTTTAAGAGATTGGAAAAGGGAAGCCGTAGCTCAAGGCGCTCAAGATAGAGCGAAGCACATTTGGTGCCTCGAACAAACCCTTGAAGCGCATATCGAGTTTCAGACTGCATTCAGGGAGCTCAAGGGCGAAAATTTTTACAGCTCTTGGTACCGTCTGGAAAGAGTCGAAATCATGCTGCATTCTCTTTCTAGACACTTTCAATGGGGATGGTGCGCATATCACCTCGATTTTCTTGAGCATTATACTGGTCAATGGCAGAGCCTTTTCCCCTATAGAATCTTCTCGAGTTCCGAGTTTATCTATGAGATCATTAGGTGTAGCATCTGCAAGGGCCGCATCACCCCCCGAAACCCGTGTGGCCATCGCGTCGGCGAGATCTATGACGGCGAGATGTGCTGTAGGATCATAGAGAAATGTAAGCTCATCGGTGTTTCTTTGGTTGAAAACCCCGCAAATAAGTACGGCGTGGCATTCTTGAAAGAGCCCGAGTCAGAGGAGGCCTGCGATCACTATGACTACTCAGTTGTCGAATATGTAGCAACGGCACTGGAATCTCCTTATGATAACTGGAGCTACCTCAAGACGAAGAAGCCCTTTCCGCGTGGGGTCTTCGACTACGTTGGCAGCAACGATCATTGCCCGTGTCAATCTGGGCGCCTGTTCACTGAATGCTGTGCCGACTCAGAACAAGTCATCGTCCCACACATTGAGTTCTTGTTCCCGAGGCCTCCGCCCCCGAGTGTGCCTCGGCTCAAACTTCCAGGTCGAAGCTTTGGCCAACACGGACCAGAGCGACATCGGAGGCCCTTGCCACCCCAGGCGGATCGTGCAGAGCCCAGCGGTTGGCGTGTCTGATGACGGCCAACTTGATCGAGGCACAAGCCCCCATGACTGGAAAAGCGATCCCTCACCCAAGGCCGGCTTCCGCGAGGAGATCGTCGGCCCCGTACTGAAAGGGGGGACACGCCGAAGGGACTGAACGCATCGAGGAATTCGCTCCTCGTGATCCCAGCGATCTCGGCGGCCCTCCCCTGCGAGACGAGCTCGAGCTCGTACCACTTGACGGTCGCTGCGAGGCGGAGCTCCTGTGCGAAACCCTCGTCGCGTTCGGCGAGGTGGGCCAGGAATTCGGTGGTGAAGACGTGGGTTGGAGGGGGGACGGCGAGGTAGACAGATATTACGATCGCTACGGAAGGGATCTGGGAATCAATCTCCTGCAGCGGGAGAGAGACGGGAGAGGGTCGACTCTCAAGCGGAGTCGAACCTCTCTCGTGCAGTGACGATCGGGGGTGCCGCGAAGCGGTGCGTTGCCTCCCCGGATTCCATGCACTTTGGCTCGGAGACGATCTGCTCCTCGCCGAAGTCGATCGTCTCTGAGTTGGAGACGATGGACTTTGGCCAGAGTCGATGGATTCTGGCCGGGAGGCGATCGTCTTTCGCAGGGAGTCGATCAACTTTGAGCCAGAGAAGGTTTACTTTGACCGGGAGTCCATCGTCTCTGGGCCGGAGAAGATCGACTTTGGCCGGAGTCGATGCACTTCGGTCTGGATTCCATGTGCTCCAGCCCAGAGCTCATGCACTTTGTCGCGGATTCCATGCACTTTGGCCGGGAGTCGATCGACTCTTATCAAAGAACGATCCTCTTCTCCCAAGCCTCGGTGGACTCCGTCGCGTTGCTCACTCGTTCCCATCCACCGCGAATCCACTCCGGCCGGGTCGTGATCGACTCCGCTCACCCTCCCTGGTACATGCTCAGGAAGAGCGCTTTGTTCGGATCTCCCGCCACCGTCCACGCGGTGAGGCTGGCGAGGAGGTTGATCTCCGTCGCGGTCAGATCGGTGTCGAGGGTGCCATAGTGGGGGAAGGAGTGGAAGGAGGTCGGGTCCGTGGGATCGCCGAGGATCGACTGCACGGACGGGCTGAGCAGGTCGTACCAGGCCTGGACGCGGTTCGTGTACACCCAGAGGACGTTGACCGTCCGCACGCCGCCGCCGCGCACGCCGAACCACGGGTTGTCGAGGACGGTGAGGGTCTGCTTGAAGAGAGCCGGATTGGCATTCAGGCTCGCCGCGCCGCCGCTCGCCTGCCAGAGCCCGTCCAGCACCTCCTGGAACTTGGACGACGCGAAGACCTGGCTGTTCATCCCCATCGGGAAAGTGGGGTTCTGGGCGCCCTTGTAGAGGACGTAACCGGCGCCCGACTGATAGGGCTGATACCCGAAGAGCGGCGGCAGCGCACCGTCGACGATGATCACGCCGTTCGAGTCGGTCCCGAGCGGGGTGCTGGAGTTGATGAACGAGATGACGTTGTCGATGTCTGAGTAGGCGAGCATCGAGGCGACGCCCAGGTTCTCCAGATTGCCGCCGTCGGCGAAGCGGGTCGGCTGGGTGTCGGGCCATGCCTGGACGCCGGCAACCGGCCAGTAGCTGTATTCAGGAATGATGTCCTGCAGGTTCGCGAGATCGGACTTGACCTCGGAGACGAGGCCGAACGAGGCGAGCTTGGTCGCCACTTCGGTAAAGGCCTTGGCGACCCCGAGGTCGACGTCGGGGAGCCGCTTGCCGAGCCAGTCCAGGATGTCGCCGGCGAGCTCCTCGAGCACCTCGAAGAACGACCCGGGATCCTGCTCCCACTCGGCGAGCTGGTTCTGCAGCCCGTCGGCGAAGGCGGCGCTGCTCGCGCCGACGATGTCGGCGAGGGCGAGTTGGCGCGCCTGGCTGACCGTGACACCCGATCCCTGGACCGCGGTGGGGCTGGAGCTGAAGGCGAAGGAGGCGACGCCGCCGCCGCCGGGCACACGGCCGTTGGCATCGGTCCCGATGGGCGCGCCCACGATGCCGGTGAAGAACGGCGTGGCCTGCACCGGCGCCAGGAAGCGGATCTTGGTGCCCGGCTCGTTCAGGAACATCGCGGTGTTGCAGAGGAGGAACGGGCGGCGGGTACGGCTGGGGTCCGTGGTGCTGGCGATCAGATGGGCGGTTTCGCTGCCGAGCGATGGATTGGGGCCGGTGACCTGGGTGGCGAGAGTCTGCGGGTCCCAGGAGAAGAGCGACGTCGGCTGCATCCCATGGCGATGGTCGAGGTTGTCCAGTCCGTACGGCCCCAGAATGTGGAGACCGATGAGCGCCTGCCACAGGAAGTTGGGCGGCGTCTTGAGGAACTTGTAGAGGAAGAACGCCTCGATGGCCAGCGCCGGCACCGAGAAGAGGTCGTTGTCGATCGAGTTGCCGATGTTGCCGGGCGGCAGCTCGTCGAGGATCTCGGGCGTCGTCGCTCCGGAGGTGCGGGTGGGGACGAGCAGGCTCGGATCGGGCACGTACTGATTCAAGAAGTCGCCATCGCTGGTGCCCGCAGTCAAGTACTCGAAGGTGACTCCGAGCCACGAGCCGCCGGAAACGGTGGACACCGCCTTCGTCTGACTCAGCAGGCTCTTGCCGTTGAGCTGGAGGAACGAGAGCGCGCGGAGCTGCCCCATGCCGGCAGAGAGCGCCCGCGACCCGCCGCCGCAGAGACAGATGGCGACGTTGCCCGGGGTATCGGGCCGGACGACGAGCTGGTCGACGGTGAGAGGCGGGGTGGCGGTGAGCTGAGCCTTGAAGCTACCGGCGGCCATGGCGGAGTCCTCCATGAAGAAGTGAGCTCAGGGGTCATTCTAGACCGCGCCAGCGGTCAGTGGACGCCGAGGGTGAGGAGAGGCTCTTTCATCTCCTTGCTTCCCGCCTTGAGCGAGAAGAGATAGGTCAAGAGGCTGAAGGTCGTCTTGGAGTCGAGGTCGTCGTCGGCGATCCAGAACCAGGAGCCGCGGTAGCGCACCTGCACGGAGGCCGCGGCCGGCGGCTGGTCCGAGGAGTGGATGCGCAGCAGATTGCCCGTCGCCGCCATCCAGTCGAAGCGCTCGCCGCTGGCGTTGCGCGTCACGGTGACCCGCCCCGCCTGCTCGTCGCGCGGCGGCGCCTCCACGGCCTGGGAGAGATAGAACAGGACGGAGAGGAGCGACCGCCCGGTGACGGCCACCTCGTCGTGGTCTTTGGGCCGCAGCTCCGGGACGATCTTGAGCGTCGTCACGTCGGGCTCGATCCCCAAGAGCTTGCGGACCTCACGGTCCGCTTCCTCCAGCGGTCCGGCTGGCGGATGATCCACGTGCAGGAGGATGATCTTCTGGTCCTCGCTCATCTCCGCTTCCACCAGACCAGCCTTCTGGAGCTGCCGGAGCAGATGGGCCATGCGCTGGAAGCCTGCATAGTCGGGCACGTAGTCGGGCGTCGGTCCGGAGGCGCTCGCGGCGTTGTGCAGGCCGTTGACCTTCTGCACGCAGCAGAGGAGCAGGCGTTCGATGCTCCAGCCGGACTGCGAAAGGAGCACGATGTTGGCCGGCGAGATGGGGGAGAGGAGGCGCGCCACGAAGTCTTCGCCCTGGAGCGGAGCGTAGGTGATCGTCGGCTGCTCCGTATAGGTGGCATTGGCACCCAGGGCGAGCTCCTTCGCGGCAGGAGAGTCAATCTTGCCGTTGGCCATCGCACCCAGGCTCAACTGGTACTGGGTGACCACCGAGCCGACCTCCAGGAAGAGCGGCGTATCGCGGTAGCGCAGGCGGACGAGGTTGAGCAGGAGCTGCTCGCTCGCCGACCGCGCGAGCGCCTCGCCATACGCGAAGCGCGCCGGCGGAATCGAGCGCGGCCCCACGGTGGCACAACCGGTGAGAAGCAACCCGGCAAGGGTCGCCGCGAAGAGGTTTCTATGATTCATCGCTGGGCTCCGAGGGAAAACGCAGAGCCCATTCTATGAAATGTGTGGCGGAGGGGGTGGGATTCGAACCCACGGGCCGCGTAAACGGCCGGCGGTTTTCAAGACCGCTGCTTTAGACCGCTCAGCCACCCCTCCGTGAAACGCTTGCAGAGCTTACCCCGCGGCGGTGATCCGCTCCAGGCCTCCGGCGTAGGGGCGCAAGGCCTCGGGGACGGTCACCGAGCCGTCTTCCTCCTGGTAGCTCTCCAGGATGGCGATCAGGGTTCGCCCCACCGCGAGGCCCGAGCCGTTCAGGGTGTGCAGGAGGCGCGGCTTGCCGCCCGATTTACCCTCAGATTGACTCGGACGGTAACGCAGGTTCGCCCGCCGCGCCTGGAAGTCGGTGCAGTTGCTGCACGAGGAGATCTCGCGGTAGGCGTTCTGCCCCGGCAGCCAGACATCGAGGTCGTAGGTCTTGGCCGCGCCGAAACCCAGGTCGCCCGTGGACAGGGTCATCACCCGGTAGGGGAGACCGAGGAGCCGGAGCACTTTCTCGGCATGGCCGGTCAGCTCCTCCAGCGCCTCGAAGCTCGTCTCCTGGGCGGTGAGTTGGACCAGCTCGACCTTGTTGAACTGGTGCTGGCGGATCAAGCCGCGCACGTCCTTGCCGTAGGAACCGGCTTCGCTGCGGAAGCACGGCGTGAAGGCGGTGTAGCGGACCGGGAGGTCGCCTTCGTCGAGGATCTCGTCGCGGTGCAGGTTGGTGAGCGCCACCTCGGAAGTGGGACCCAGGTAGTAGGGAAATCCCTCCAGTTTGAAGAGGTCCTGCGCGAACTTGGGGAGCTGGCCGGTTCCGGTCAGCGACTCGCGGTTGACGATGAACGGCGGCAGGACCTCCCGGTAGCCGTGCTCGCGAGTGTGCAGGTCGAGCATGAAGGAAATCAGGGCGCGCTCGAGGAGGGCCCCTGCTCCGAAGGAGACGGTGAAGCGGGCGCCGGTGACCTTGGCGCCGCGCTCGAAGTCGAGGATGCCCAGAGCGGGCCCGAGATCCCAGTGCGCTTTGGGCGTGAAGGAGAAGGAGCGCGGGGCGCCCACGGTCCGTTCGCAGCGGTTGGCGGTCTCGTCCTTCCCTCGCGGTACGCTGGCGTCTGGGAGGTTGGGGATCGACAGCTCGATGGCGGAGATCTCCGGGTCGATGGCGGCGAGGCGGGACTCCAGCTCCTCGATGCGCGCTTTCAGGCGGCTGACGGCGGCGATCTCCCGGCTGGCGTCGCCCCCCTGCTGCTTCAGCTTGCCGATGGCGCGGCTCGCCTCGTTGCGTTGCCGCTTGAGCTCTTCGACTTCCACGAGGCCGGCGCGCCGTTCGGCATCGAGGCGCAGCCAGACGTCGAGCTCGGCGGGGTCCATGTTGCGGTCCAGCAGCGCCTGGCGCACCCTCTCGGGATCGTCGCGGATGAGGTCTCGGGACAACATGACGGGGGTGAGCATATCGTGCCGGACACCACGCAGGCGGCACCCTGCGGCGGGAAGCGATAACATCCGGGCCAGGCGCCCATGCTCGACACCTCCTGGATCCCGGCTCTCTGCTCCGCGTGAAGAACTCTCCGCCCTTGCAAATGGACGAGGCCCTTGTGCGGGTCTCCGTTCCCCTGGCAGCCATGGCGGCCATGGCGGTGTTCGCAGCCCGTGAGCCGATGGCGGCCGCGGCCGAGGGCGCCTACCTCGCGGTGCTCTCCGTGGCTGTCCTCCTCGCCGTGGCCTTCCTGGCCCCGGCTCCTGCGATGGAGCTGGGGGTGGGAGCGACGCTGGCGGTGGCGGCCGTGTGGGCGCTGCCACCCGGGCCGGGCCGAGGGGCTGTGGTGACGCTCCTCCTCACCGCGCTCCTCGCCATCGCCGCGGCGCGGCGGCTGGCCGCCAGCTTTCCCCTCCTCCCTTTGGAGACCGCACTGCCGCTGGCGCTGGGGCTCCAGGTGCTGCTCAGAGGTCAGCTCCTCTTCCATCCCCAGGCGAGCCTGCGGACGCTGGTGGCGCTCCTCGCCCTCCCCGCCGCCGGCGCGGTCGTGGCCACGTTGCTGGCGCGGCGCCACGGCGGCGGACCGGCGCTTCTCGCCAGCGGCATCGTGCTCCTGCTCGCGCCGGGCTGGAACGTGGCCGCCACGCTGGGCCTCATCGCGCTCGCCGCGGGAGATCAGCTCGCCCGGCCGGACCTCGGGCGGCTCGCGAAAGGAGCGGCTCTCCTGGTGTTGATCGCTCCCATCGCCTGGGAGCCGGGGCCTGGATTGGCGACGGCTGTCGCCGGGTTGGCGCTCTGGCGGCCGCGGCTCGCCTGCGGCCTCGCCGTTCCCGTGTCCGGCCTGCTGCTGTGGCTTGGAGCCCGCGGGCATATCGTACGACCGTCGCCCCTGGACGCCGTGTGGTTTCTGCCTCTGCTTGTTCCGGGAGCCGTGCTCCCCGAGCGAGGGCGCGCCTGGAATGTCCTGACGGCGATCCCGCTGGTCGTGGCGACGCCGCAGATCCCCGACGCATCGGCGCTGGCGGCTCCGCTGGCGCTGGCGGCCCTGGCGATGCGGAGGGACGGGCCGGCGGCGATCCCGCAGCGGGTGTGGACCGGCACGCTGCTGGCCGGTACCGCGCTCCTCGCCGCCTATCCGTGGCTGCGCGACGAGCCCCTGGAATCGGCGCTCGCGTTGGTTGGACTGGAGATCGGATGGCGGTCCGGCGTGGCGGTCCTGGCTGTCTTCCTGGTCCTGGCGGTTGGGCTGGGGCGGATGCTGACCCGGGGCGCGCGGAACGCGGCCTCACCCGGGGTTGAAACCCCGGGCTATGTGCCTTCGCCCCTCCGGGGCGCCCCCGACCAAGCGGATGATTCTTCTTGTCTCCCCTCTCCCGGCGGGGGCGCGGGGGGAGCTGGGAGAGGGGCCGGGGGTGAGGGCCTCATGGCCGTCGCCCTGATCTTCCTGGCCGTTTTCATCCATCTGCCACGGGCGGGAACGACGCTCCTCGCGCCGGAGTCGGGCGTGCTCCTCGACCCGGCGCACCCGGCCTGGGTCGCCGGCTATCGGACGGCACAGCGGGTGAGCGGCGTGATGGTGGAATCCAGTCTCTCCGGCGGCGCGGACCTGGCCAACGGCACGGCCGTGGCCACCGTACGCACGCACGACGGAGCGGGCCGCAGGGTTCTCTGGGTGCTGCGCGCGGGCGAGGGAACCGGCGAGTGGGCAGCGCGGCGTCCCGACGTGGAGCGGACGGCGCGCCTCAGGTCGCCGCGGGCCTGGATCTCCTGGGTGGCCGGCGACTTCTTCGGCCAGCGCTACCGCGCCCGGTGGACGCTCCCGGAGGGCTACACACGACTGCGCGAGCTGCGCGTCGAGATCGCGCCCGGCCTGCCGCCGGACGTCGGCCTCACGCTCCATCAGGTGGAGATCCGGAGGTGACGATCGGCCGCATCGACCGGGAGACTGCGGTCGCTTCTGCCGCGACGCTGACCGCCGGGCTCGGCGTATCACTTCTGGCGGCTGCCGCTCTGCCGCTCCCGGAAAGCGATCCGTTCCGCGGCACGCTGGTGATCTTGCCGTTCGTGCTCGCCGGCCTGCGCGAGATCCGCCGCTGGACCGAGCGGTTGGGCGGAGCTCCCCTCGGCGCGAAGGGCGGCGTCTGCGGAGATGCCGGGGAGCTCACCGCGCTGGCCATCCTGCTCCTGCTGGTGGCGGCCCGCCCGCACCTCGCGCTCGGCCGGGCGGACGAGGCCCTGGCCGCCGGACTGCTCCTCGTGCTCGCCCATCGGCTGATGCGCAACATCGCCGCGCTCCGCCCTCTGCTGGGGTCGCGCGTGCCGGCCCGCCCTTCGAGCCTCTTCTTCTTCCTGCCCCTCGCCGCCTATCTGGCAATCCTCCCCTGGTCGACCGGGCACCGCCAGCCCGACGGCGACGAGCCGTTCAACCTCCTCGTGACGCACAGCCTCGCCTACGACTTCGACGCCGACCTGACCAACAACTACGCGGCGCGCGACTGGACGCACTTCATGGACCGGCCGATCGAGCCGCAGCCCGGCGACCCGCGTGGACCGCACGGTGAGATCTACTCGCGGCACAACGAGCTGCTGCCGCTGCTGCTGGCGCCGGCCTATCGCCTGGCCGGCAAAAATGGGGCGCTCGCCACGATGGCGGTGCTCACCGCGGCCCTCGCCTGGATGACCGTGCGCCTCGGCCGCCACTACTCTCCGGACCGGCCGGGCGAGGTGCTTGCCGTCTGGGCGCTCACGGCATTCGCGCCGCCGCTCCTCCTCTACTCCTACCAGGTCTGGGTCGAGGTTCCGGCGGCGTTGCTGGTGGCGCTCGCTCTCGATCGCATCCTCGACCTCGACGGAGAGCGGCAGTGGCGCTCCAGGGAGTGGCTGGGGATCGGCCTCCCGCTGCTGCTGCTGCCGCTCCTCAAGATGCGCTTCGTCCTGATCGCCGCGCCGCTCTTCGTCCTGGGCTGGTGGTACGCCGGCCGATCCCGCCGGCAGGTGCTGATCCTCGGCCTGCTGCTCGCCGGGCTGGCGGGCGGCATGCTGGCCTACAACCAGCTCCTCTACTCGAACCCGCTCAAGATCCACACCTGGCAGGAAGTCGACCCCTACAACCACGGGCCGCTCTCCTATCTCGACGGATTGGTCGGCCTGCTTTGGGACGCAGCGTTCGGCCTCTTCGGCTGCGCGCCGGTCTGGCTCATCCTGCTGCCGGCGGTTCTCCTCCTTGCCCTGCGCCGGCGCCTGCTCGTCCATCTCGCCTTGCTGGCTTTGCCGTACCTGGTGGTCGTGACGCCGCGCACCGAGTGGTATGGAGGATGGTCGCCTCCCTTCCGCTACGCGTTGATCGCGTTGCCGCTCTTCGGGCTCGCGCTGGTGCCTCTCCTGGCGCGCCGGGACGGGCGGCCGGGAGCCCAGGCGCTCCTCGCGGGCCTCGGCGCGCTGACTCTGGCGCTGACCCTCGTCTGGGTGGTGATGCCGGGTTGGACGTACAACTTCGCCGATGGGCGCACCTACCTGCTGGACAGCCTGGGCCAGCGGCTCGACCTCGACCTCGCGCGCTTCTTCCCCAGCGCGATCCGCCTGCGCACCGCCACCTGGCTGTGGCCGCCGCTCTCGCTCGCCCTGGTCACCCTCGTCTGGTGGCTGCCGGGGAGGGGACGGGCAAGGGCCGATCACTTTGGAACGAGGGCGGGGCCGCTGGCCGGGGTCGCGGCCGTGCTGGCGCTGGCGGCGGGGTTGCCGGTGGCTGGCGCACGGGTGCCGACCCATGTGGTGGAGCTCGAGGATCCGCAGGTGAGGAAGAGCGGCGGCCATCTCTACCCCGATCGCTGGGTGATCGAGCGGGCGCTCTACCGCGGGAGTTGGGTATTGCGGGTGGGCGAGCGGATCGAGGCGCCGATCGTGCCCGGCGGGCGGCGCGTGCGCCTCACCCTCCACGCCCAGCTCATCCGCAACCAGCCGGCGTCCTTCGCCCTCGACGTGCTGGCCGGCGATCGCCTGCTCGCCGTGTGGCGGCCGGGCCGGGAGCGGGTGTGGGAGGCGATCTGCCTCGGGACGTTCGACTGGCCGCCCGGCGCGTCTTTGGTTCTCGCCGCCCATGGAGTCCACCCGCCGGGCGCGCTGAACGGCGTCCTCCTCGACCGCGTGGACTTGGAGTGGCGGTGAGCGGACCGTCGAGCTTGAGCGCCGTCGTTCCCACCCTCGGGCGGAGCCCCCTGCTGGTGCCGTGCCTGGAGGCGCTGCGACGCGATGGCGGGGCCGACCTCGAGATCGTGGTGGTCGACCAGGGGGAGCGGCCGGTGGACCTGCCCGCCGGCCTCGCCGACCGCGTCGTCCGGACCGGCCGCAATCTGGGCTTCGCGGCCGGCACCAACCGCGGGATCGCAGCCGCAGCCGGCCGGCTGATCGCCACCGTGAACGACGACGTCCTCGTCGAGCCAGGATGGATTGCGGCGCTGGTGGGTGCGCTGGAGGCTGACCCGCGCGCCGCGGCGGCCCAGGGGGTGAACCTGATCCTCGACGCACCGGACCGGGCGGACGGCTGCGGCCTCGCCTGGAACCGCTGGTGGCAGGCGGTGCAGGTCGGCCACGGCCTGCCGGCGCCGCAAGCGTCGGAAAGCACGCGGGAGGTCTTCGGCGCGTCGGCCACCGCGGCGCTCTTCCGCCGCGATGCCCTCGATGCGGTGGCCCCTCACCCCCTGACCCCCTCTCCCATCCCCTCCCTTCCTCCGGGAGAGGGGGCAACAACCAGAATAGACGAGAATGGCTTTCATAGCGTTGAGGTCTTCGATTCGCGGCTGATTTCCTACTACGAGGACGTGGAGCTCGCCTGCCGTCTGCGCGCCGCCGGCTGGCGTGCGCTCCTGGTCCCAGCAGCTCGCGCCCGCCATGCCGGCTCGGCCACGGGCCGGACGATGAGCCGGGAGCGCTGGCGGCTGATCTACGGCAACCGCTGGCTGGTGGCGGCGCGCCTCTTGGGCAGAGGGCTCTGGCCTCGCGCGCCCTGGCTCGCCGTGCGTGATCTGGTCGACCTGGTGTGGGCGGCACTGGACGGCGATGGGGCGCAGGCGGCGGGGATCCTGGGCGGGTGGGCGCGCGCTTTCGGCGGGCTGCCGGCTTGGGCGCACGCGGGCGCTCCCGCACGGACACCTCACCCTCGGCCCCTCTCCCATCTCCCACCCTCCCTGTCCCCGGGAGAGGGGAGAACCTCCACAGAGAAAGCTGATGACGACAATGTGCCGGCAGGATCGACGACACCCCTCCTCTCCGGCATCGTCGTGCATTGGCACAACGAGGAGCTGCTGGCGGAGCTGACGGACGCCTGGCCGCGGGACCCGCGCTTCGAGCTGGTGGTGGTGGACAATGGCTCGGCGACTCCGCTCCGCCTCGGCCCCGCCCGTCTGGTGCAACCAGGAAAGAACCTGGGCTTTGCCGGCGGCGCCAATGCCGGCATCGCCGCGACGCGGGCGCCGATCGTCCTCCTGCTCAACCCGGATGCGGTACCGGAAGCCGGCGCTCTCGACGCTCTCCTCGCCGGTTTCGCGGCGTGGCCCGACACGGCCGGCCTGGCGCCGCGGCTGACCGGCCCCGCCGGCGAGTCCCAGGCCGCGTGGCAGCTCCGGCGATTGCCGTCCGCCTGGGGCTGCCTGCTCCACACGCTGCCCTGGGCCGGCGCTCCGGGGTCGATGTCTGAAGGGGCCGAGCCGCCCATCGGCGCGCCGGTGGAGCAGCCGGCCGCGGCCGCTCTCGCCCTGCGGCGTGATGCCCTGGAGCGCATCGGCGGTCTCGATGCGGGCTTCTATCCGGCCTGGTTCGAGGACGTCGACCTCGCCCGCCGGCTGCGTGCGGACGGCGCCGTGCTGCGCTACTGGCCGGCGGCGCGGTTCCGCCACCACCTGGGCAGTACGGTGCCGCGGCTGGGGTACGGTCCCTTCCTCTGGATCTACTACCGGAACCTCACGCGATATCTCGAGAAGCACCACGGCCGCGGGTGGGCGGCGGCGGCGCGGATCGCGCTGGTCCTCGGGGTCGCGGTCCGGTTGCTGTTTCTGCCGTTCCGCCGGCCTCGCCGTGCCACCTCCCGCGGCGAGGCCGCTCGCGGCCTCATGGCCGTGCTCGCGGGCACGCTCACCGGCTGGCGGGGACCTCACCCCCCTGACCCCCCTCTCCCATCGCCCCCCCTACCGACCGGGAGAGGGGGGGAAACGCAGAACGGTCTTCTGGGAGGTGGCGCCCCTCTCCCGGGGGAAGGGGGGGCGATGGGAGAGGGGACGGGGGTGAGGTCCCCCAGGGTCGCCGTCTGCATCGTCACCCACGACTCGGCTCCCGATCTCCCCGGCTGCCTGGAGGCGGTGGCCCGTCTGGACCACCGGCCGCTGGAGGTGGTGGTCGTGGACTGTGCGAGCACGGACGGCAGCCTGGAGATCGCGCGCCGGTGTGCCGCTGCGGTCGTGCAGGGCATCCCGTTCCAGTCCCGGAGGCTCGCCGAGAACGCGGGTTTCGCAGGCGGGATGAACGCGGCGCTCCGGCTGACCGACGCGCCGTTCGTCCTCACGTTCAACGCAGACGCGCGGCCTGCGCCCGACTACGTCACCCGCCTGCTGGCGTTGCTCGACCGCCACCCGGAGCTGCGCGCCGGCGCCGTCACCGGCCGGCTGGTCCGTCTGGCGGAGGAGGATGGAACCCGCCGGCTCGACGCCTGCGGAATGCGCCTGACGCGGACTTGGCGGCACCTCGACCGCGGTTCGGGAGAAGCTGATCGCGGCCAGTGGTCCGTTCCCGAGCAGGTCTTCGGAGCCACCGGCGCCGCCTCCCTGTTCCGCCGCGCCGCCCTCGACGATGCCGCGGTGGAAGGGGAGATCTTCGACTCTCAATTCCATTCCTTCCGCGAGGACGCCGAGCTCTGTTTTCGGCTGCGCGAGCGCGGCTGGGAGGTGCTCTATGAGCCCACCGCCGTCGCCGAGCATCGACGGTTCAACCTCCCCGAGCAGCGCGCCGCCATGCCCCCGGTGGTCAACTTCCACTCGCTCAAGAACCGCTATCTGCTCCGCCTCTATCATCAGACAGCGCGCAACCTGCTCCGCACCCTGGTGCCGGCGCTCGCCCGTGACCTTGCGGCCCTGGGCTACGTGCTGCTGCGCGAGCGCTCGTCGCTCGCCGCCTACGCCTGGTTGTGGCGCCACCGCGCCGAGATCCTGCGCCGGCGGCGGATCATCCAGGAACGGCGCACTGTGACGGCCGCTGCTCTCGACCGCTGGTTCTTTACGCCAGGGGAGCCGCTGTGAGGCCGCTGTCGGTGGCGCTTCTCGGCAGCCGCGGCATCCCGGCTCGTTACGGAGGCTACGAGACGCTCTTGGAGGAGCTGGCTTCCCGCCTGGTCGCCCGCGGCTTCGAGGTCACCGTCTACTGCCGGTCCCACTCGACCCCAGCCACCCTGCGCGAATACTGCGGAGCGCGGCTGGTGGTGCTGCCGACGATCCGCAGCAAGTACCTGGATACGCCCGTTCACACCCTTCTCTCCTGCCTGCACGCCGCTCGGGAGCCCTTCGACGCCTTCCTGGTGGTGAACTCGGCCAACGCCCTTTTTCTGCCCCTTCTCCAGATGGGCGGCGCGCCGGTGGCGCTGCACGTCGACGGCATCGAGAAGCGGCGGGCGAAATGGGGGCCGGTCGGGCGCTTCGTCTATGCCCTCTCCGAGCGCCTCGCCTGCGCCCTGCCGGATGTGCTGGTCACCGATGCCGAGGTCATCCGCCGCCACTACCTGGACCACTATGGCGCCGAGTCGGTGCCGATCGCCTATGGAGTCGATCCGCGGCCGCCCAGGGAGACCGGAATCCTTGAAAAACTGGGTTTGGCTCGCCGCAGTTTTTTCCTTTATGTCAGCCGGTTCGAGCCGGAGAACAATCCGCACCGGGTCGCCGCCGCCTACCGGGACGTCGGCGGCGAACTGCCGCTCGTCATGGTGGGAGGCGCGCCGTACGCCGATCGTTTCATCGCCTCCTTCACGCGCGGCGCCGATCCGCGCATCGCCTTCCCCGGCGCGATCTACGGCGAGGGCTACCGCGAGTTGCTCTCCCACGCCCTGGCCTACATTCATGCCACGGAGGTGGGGGGCACCCATCCGGCGCTGGTGGAGGCCATGGGGTACGGAAATTGCATTTTAGTGAACGACACCACCGAAAACCGGGAGGTCGCCGGCGAAACCGGCTTGTACTTCCGGGCGGCGGAGCCCAAAACCTTGGCGATGCGGTTGGAAGAGGTGAGAAAGGACCCGGAGGCAGCGGCGGCGCGCGGCCGGCAGGCGGCGGCGCGGGCCGCCCGCCTCTATTCCTGGGAGGCAGTAACGGAACGCTACATCCGGCTCTTCAACTGGCTTGCGGGCCGTAAACCTCGATATCCATAGACAGAATGCGACTCTGACACGTTAGAATGGACAGCGTTGCGGCGAGGTGAAACTTTGACGACCCATTCAGATCCATGCTGAAAGAACGAGCACGCATCCTTGCGATCACCATCTTCATTTTCGATCTGAGTCTCGTCTCCGCCGCGTTTCTGGCGGGGTACTGGCTGCGCGACTCTCTCCTTCCCCGCTTCGCTCCTCACACGTTCCCGAGCCGGTTGTATCCTCTGGGCGATTACCTGCCCCTGCTGCCGCTCGCCCTGGTCATCTGGGGCGCGATGCTCCTGTTGTCCGGCCGCTACCGCTCGCATCGCACGGTGCCCCTCCTCGACGAGGCGTGGGCGATCGTCCGCGTCTGCGCCATGGGCGCCGTCCTCTTCACGCTGATGCTCTACGCGGCGCGCCTGGACGAGCAGCTTCTGGGCGATGACCGCATCAGCCGTCTGTGGGTGCTGTTCTTCGCCGTCTTCTCCTGCCTGTTGCTCCTCACCGAAAAGATCGGCCTGCGCGTCACGTCGCGCTACGTGCGGTTGCACGGCTTCAACTACCGCACCGTGCTGATCGCCGGCACCGGCCCGGCGGCCCTCGCCATCGCCGACTCGATTCATACCCATCGCTTCTGGGGCTTCCGCATCCTCGGCTTCGTGTCCAATGGGGCAAACGGGAACGGCAATGGGCACGGCAACGGGCACGGAGCGCTGGAGGCGGAGATCGCCCCCTACCGGATCCTCGGCGAGATCGACGACATCCCGCGCATCGTCGAGAGCAACGTGGTGGACGACGTGATCTTCGCCGTCCACCGGCGCGACCTGGACCGCCTCGAAGACCTGTTCCTGAGCCTGCAGGAGCAGGGCATCCGCACCCGCTTCGCGATGGACCTCTTCCCGCATACCCGCGCCCGCGTGCAGCTCGAGGAGCTGGACGGCATCCCGCTCCTGAGCTTCGCCACCACCCCGACGAGCCAGATCCAGCTCATGGCCAAGCGCGCGGTGGACGTCACCCTCGCGGCGCTCCTGCTGCTGCTCGGCGCTCCGGTGGTGCTGATGGTCGCGCTCCTGATCAAGCTCACCTCGGGCGGCAACATCCTCTTCCGGCAGACTCGCTGCGGGCTGAACGGCCGCTTTTTCACCTTGTACAAGTTCCGCACCATGGTGGAGGGAGCCGAGGACCGCCGTCTCGAGCTGCTGCACCTGAACGAGATGAACGGACCGGTGTTCAAGCTGCGCAGCGACCCGCGGGTGACCTTCCTCGGCCGCTTCCTGCGTCGCTTCAGCCTCGACGAGCTGCCGCAGCTCTGGAACGTGCTGCGCGGCGACATGAGCCTGGTCGGGCCCCGTCCGCCGATTCCCGAAGAGGTGGCGAAGTACCAGCGCTGGCAGCGCCGGCGCCTGGCCATGAAGCCGGGGCTGACCTGCCTGTGGCAGATCAGCGGGCGGAACGACCTCGACTTCGACCGCTGGATGCAGCTCGACCTCGAGTACATCGACTCGTGGACGCCGATGCTCGACTTCAAGATCCTGCTGAAGACGATCCCCGCCGTGCTGAGCGGCAAGGGCGCCTCGTAG